>Ga0315543_1002863_pt1 | contig 16105 bp, 15 predicted proteins | sample SalMarSW160210MG_2_FD_203098 | JGI IMG/M metagenome (GOLD analysis project Ga0315543, IMG submission 203098) | Salt marsh sediment microbial communities from the Plum Island Ecosystem LTER, Massachusetts, United States - Salt Marsh Sediment SW1601-210 ...
GATATTATCAATTCATAAATTTGTAAAGTTCTTTATGTTTGGTGTTTAGCTATGAAAGATGAAAGAAAAACAAAAAAAGAACTCATAAATGAATTAAAAGAGTTACGCAAAAAAGTTGATGGGTTAAAAATCAATCGTAAGAAGGCGGAGGAATCAGTCAAGGAGAAGCGTGCATACGCCGAGAATATTGTGGCGACGGTACGTGAGCCACTGTTATTACTAGATAAGGAGATGAGAGTAATCTCGGCAAGCCGGTCATTCTTCGAGACCTTCAAAGTGACACCTGAGGAGACCAAGGGAGAACGGCTATACGAACTGGGCAACCGCCAGTGGGATATTCCAAGGTTGCGGAAACTGCTGGAGGAAATTCTGCCCAAGAACGTGACTTTCGACGACTTTGAGGTTACACACGAGTTCAAGACCATCGGTAAAAAAACAATGCTCCTCAACGCCCGACGGATATACAGAGAGGGTAACAATATACAGATGGTCCTTCTGGCTATTGAGGATACCACCGAACGCGAGTGGGCAAAGAACTTGAAAACACTCAATGAGTATCTTAAGCGTCGGACATTGGAATTGGAACGTTCAAATAAGGAATTAGAGCAATTTGCTTATGTTGCGTCTCATGATCTACAGGAACCTCTCAGGATGGTAGCAAGTTATACTCAGCTTTTAGCGAAGCGATATAAAGACAAACTTGATAATGATGCAAAAGATTTTATAAATTTTGCCGTTGATGGTGCAAATAGAATGCAGGGATTGATTAATGCTTTGCTGTCCTATTCCCGTGTCGGAACAAGTGGTAAAGCTTTTGAATCTACGGATTCTCATTCTGCTCTTGGTCAAGCTCTTGCAAATTTGAGTACTATGATTGAAGAAAATCATGCTATAGTAGCAAACGATGATTTGCCGACTATAATGGCTGATAAGACTCAGCTTGTTCAGTTATTTCAAAATTTAACAAGTAATGCAATTAAGTTCCACGGTAAAGAACAGCCTAGCGTTCACATTTCAGCTGAAGATAAAGATGATAGATGGCTTTTTTCGGTGAGGGATAATGGTATAGGTTTTGACCCGGAATATAAAGACCATATTTTTACCTTTTTTCAGAGGTTAAATCCAAGGGACAAGTATCCGGGTACTGGAATTGGTCTTGCTATTTGTAAAAAGATCGTGGAGCGTCACAATGGACGTATCTGGGCAGATTCAGAAGCGGGAAAGGGTTCGACTTTTTATTTTACGATTCCCAAAGGAGAAACCAAATGACAAACGGTAAAATTGGAAAACCGGCTGATATTTTACTGGTTGAGGATAATCCGGGTGATGTTAGATTGGCGCAGGAAACCTTAAAGGAAAGTAAAGTCAGTAATCAGCTGCATGTTGTTGAAGATGGTGTTGAAGCTCTGGCTTACTTGCGTAAAAAAGGTAAATACAGAGAAGCCGTTCGTCCGGATTTAATTCTACTCGATTTAAATCTACCGAAAAAAGATGGCAAGGAAGTTCTCACCGAGGTGAAAGAAGATCCGGATTTAAAGCGTATACCTGTTGTTGTTCTTACTATTTCTAGTGACGAAGCGGATATTCTGAAAACTTATAATTTACATGCCAATTGTTATATTACCAAACCGGTTAACATTAACCAATTCCATAAGGTGGTAAAGGCTATAGATAATTTCTGGTTTGCAATAGTCAAACTACCACCAAAGGAAAGCAAATAAATGAAAGAGTCCTATCCAGACGAAGAAATCTGCAGAATTTTACTGATTGAGGATAATCCGGGGGATGTTTGGTTTATTCGGGTGAGCTTATCTGAAGTAGATAATTTTAGATTTTCGCTTGATCATGTCAGTGAGCTAAAAAAAGGATTGGAGCTTTTTGACGAGAAAGATTTTGATGTTGTTCTTCTAGATTTAGCTCTTCCTGATAGTATGGGACTTAAGACATTAGCTAAAGTACAGGATAAAGTTCCGGACATTCCAATTGTTATATTGACCGGCAACGACGATGAAGAAGTCATATTGAAAGCTGTGCAGAGTGGCGCGCAGGATTATCTTATAAAGGGGAAAACCAACTCTATGCTTCTTATCCGGTCGATGCAGTATGCTATTCAACGTAAAAGTTCCGAAAATAAGATACGACATTTAAACACGGTACTTCGGGCTCTCAGGAATGTAAATCAACTTATAACTCTTGAAAAAGACCGTAATAAATTGTGTCAGAAAGCCTGTAATGAGTTGGTAAGAACAAGAGGATATCATGTAGCTCGGATTATTTTAACGGATGAAACAGGTGGTTGTTTTAAATTTGTAGAAACCGGTTTCGGAAAGAGCCTTATGGAGTTAAAGGAAATTCAAAAAAAGGGAGAATTGCCTGAATGCGCCCTGAAAGCTCTAAAAACTGGCGATTTGGTGGTAATAGAAGATGTGGAATCTGAGTGTAAGAATTGTCCGTTTTACAGGAAAATTCCGGGGAAAGGCGGCATAGTTACTCTTTTAAAACATAAAAAAAAGATATATGGTTTGCTTCTGGTTTATGTGCCTAAATTTTTTGTTAATGATATTGAAGAGCATAGATTGTTTCAGGAACTTGCTGGAGATATTGCTCTGGGATTGCATAGTATTGAACTGGAAAAAAACCAAGAGGAAATAGAAGAAGACAAAAAAAAGATTCAGGCTCAACTTCTTCAGTCTCAGAAAATGGAAGCTATAGGCAGACTCGCTGGCGGAATAGCGCATGATTTCAACAATCTTTTAACGGCAATAATTGGTTATGGTTACCTTCTCTATGATGAGATGATACCTGGAGATCCGAAAAGAGAAAGGATGGAAGAAATTATTAACGCGGCAAACCAGGCAGCCGGGCTTACCGCGCAACTCCTTGCTTTCAGCCGTAAAAAACCCGTTAAACTTGAAGTATTTGAATTGAATTCAATAGTAACCGAAGTTGAAGGTATGATTGACCGTTTAATTGGGGAAGATATTGAATTTTCAAGTAATTTGGAAAAAAGAAACCTAAATGTAAAAGCGGATTCTACTCAATTAGAACAGGTGATTATGAATCTATTTGTAAACGCGCGGGACGCGATGCCCAAAGGCGGCAAACTAATAGTAAAGACCGAAAAAGTTACTATTAAGAATACGGAAACTCATAAAATACCATATTCTCATGCCGGAGATTTTGCATGCTTATCGGTTATGGATACAGGCTTGGGCATGGATAAAAAAATAATTTCGGAAATATTTGACCCTTTCTACACTACCAAAAAAACCGGTACCGGCCTTGGCTTATCGGTTGTTCACGGAATAATCGAGAAATTCAATGGATGGATAAACGTTGAAAGTGAACTCGGTAAAGGTACGATTTTTAAGATATATTTACCTGTAAGTTATGATAAAATAGAAGAAAAAGACAAGGTAAACATTCCGGTTTCAGATTTACAGGGTAACGGGGAATTAATACTCATTATAGAAGACGAAAGAATTACACGGAAATTTATCATTAAAGTTCTAAAAGAAAACGGCTATTCTGTATTGGAAACAGAGAAGATCGAAGAAGCCAGAGAAATCTTTAACAATAAGGAAGACGATATAAAGATGGTTTTCAGTGATATTGTCCTATCCGACGGAAGCGGATTAGAATTTGCAAAAGAAATTAAATCTAAAAACAAAGAAATGAAAATTCTTTTAAGCAGCGGATATATAGATGAAAAAGCGGAGTTATCATATATTGCCGAAAAGAAATTCAGTTTCCTGGGAAAACCATACGACGTCCTAAAATTATTGAAAGCAATTAAAAAAGTACTCGCCTAACCTTCTTTTCCCGTCCAGCAATAAGTACAGAGATCTTCTTTCGGAAGCCCTGTTGCCTTTAGCATATCTTCTAACCTCTGATATTTTAAAGAAGTCGCGTTCAGATCTTTTTCCATTTCTTTAATCATTTTAGCGTATTCTTTCGATTCCGGATCGAGATAAGGATCTAAATCCTCGATATGTTTTCCGTGCATTCTTTTGATTATTCTTCTTGCAAATAACTCATCTATCTTTCTTGTCGAAAAAAGATATTTGCAGGGAAACATAAGAGCGGGGCAGGCAGGTCTCGCATGTATTTCTTTCGCGCCCGCGTTCCAGAGTTTAACAAGAAGATAGTTTTTAAGTTGAGTCCCTCTTACAATTGAATCTTCAGTTATTATAAGTCTTTGGTCTTTTATCAGGGTGTCTGCTGTTACCTGTTTCATTAACGCAACCAGATCTCTTCTCTCCTGGCTTGGCGGGACATAACTTCTTGCCCAACCGGGAGTATATTTAAGTAGAGGAGTTTTTACAGGTATTCCCGATTCATAGGAATATCCGAACGCGTAAGCCGTACCGGAATCAGCCACTCCGGTAACAAGGTCAGCCTCTACATCATCGTTTTTCGCCATTAGCCTACCGGAATATTCCCTGAATTCTTCCACATTTTTACCCTCATATTCCGAAGCAGGAAAACCAGTATACACATATAAAAAAGTACATAGACGCAAATCATTACCCGCTTCTTTTAATACTTCAGCTTTGTTTTCATTCAAAAGCATTACTTCTCCGGGACCGAGAAATTTTTTTGTTTTAAAACCCAGATTTTTAAATGAACAAGTCTCCGAGACAACAATCTTAGCTCCTTCTTTTTCTCCTAAAACTAAAGGAGTTCTTCCATATTTATCCCTTGCAGCCAAAAGCCCCTCTTTGCCGAGAAGGAGAAACGACATAGAACCATCGATCTTCGATTGCATATACTCTATTCCGTCGAGTAAATCTTTTCCCTTATTAATAAGTTTCGCCACGAGCTCCATCTGATTCGGACACCCATTTACCATTTCGGAGAAAATTGCGCCTTCCGATATTAACTCGCCCGCAAGGTCAATCTGATTGTTTATATAACCCGTACCGCAAATCGAATATTCCCCAAATTTCAATCTTAGGATAAGAGGCTGTATATCCCTGTCACTTATCACCCCAACGCCACAATGACCTTGCATACCCGTATAATCGATATCTTCGATGAACCTTGTCTTGAATTGAGCTTTTTCTATGGTGTGAATTTTTTTGTATATTTTTTCACCATCAGATATTGCCAGTCCGCCGTAAGAGGTTCCGAGATGCGAATGGTAGTCAGTCGCATAGAAAAGATCTTCCTTGCAATTCTTTTTTGTAACAATACCAACGATTCCGCTCATTTTTTGCCTTCCTCCCCTTTTTGCATTAAAATGAATTTTTATTCAACTATATCCAATAATATACAAGTGGTTATTATTTTTGCAAGTATTAAAAACAAATTTGCCACAAAGACACTAAGACACAAAGCCCAACACCCAATTCTATTGTACTTGTTTAAACCCAACCCACAACACCTGCTAGGAACAACAAATCACACGAATTACACAAATTATTTTAGCGAAGACGTAAAGAAATTAAAAATCACAAAAAACAATTCTGTTCTTTGTGTCTTTGTGCCTTCGTGGCAATATTAAGGGTTAGGATTTGGGATTTAGGATATAGGATTTAGAAAAAACAACTAAAAAACATTCGTGCTATTCGTGTAATTCGTTGTTAAAAAACTTTGTGTTCTTTGTGATCTTTGTGGTTCAAAAATTAGAGTTGGGGGTTGGGATTTAAAAACAATATAGTTCTTTTTTCTCTGTGTGTTCTTTTTTCTCTGTGCACTCTGTGGTAGATTTATTTAGGAATTTCTCTTCCTTAAATTAAAAAACAGTACCGAAAAAGCGACAATCAGCATTCCGAGAACCGACAGCACGGTCGGCGAATCGTTTTTCAGAAAGATCCAGCTAATTAATGCTCCGAAAACGGGCAGAATAAATTTCCACATATTTAACTCGGAAACTTTTACCTTTTCCTTCTTTAATAGATAAAACCAGATTGAGAAGCCTGCCGCGGATATAAATGAAAGCCATAACAAAGCAAAAATAAACTGTTTTGTAATCATGATTCGCGGATAACCTTCTATTAGAAACGAAAGTAGAAGTAACATACATCCTCCTAAACTCATCTGAGCGGAATTTAAAGTAATGGGATCTACTTCACTCTTATCCGCCGATACAAATATATTACCAATCGAGCTTGCAAATGAAGATCCAAGCAGAATAAATATACCCATCAATTCTTTAAAGGATGCACTTATAATAAATCGCCTTTCGATTGATATTAAGATTACCCCAAGAATCCCTGAGAAAATGTAAATTGCTTTTCGCAAGAAAAGTTTATCGTCTTTAAGAATTATGTGCGCAGCGATTGCAGTAATAAGAGGTGACGAACCTGTAACTATTGCACCTATAGAACCCGGCACTAAAGTCATTCCCCAGAAAAACAAGGAATACAAAAGAAAAGTCTGGAAAAGACTTACCTTAATTATTGGTTTTAGGTTAGAACGTATCGAATTAAAATAATTCTTGAGTCCGCCGCAAAAGGGCAGTAATAATAGCCCCGCCAGAATGAAACGTATTCCCGCAAAAAGCATAGGAGTACAATATACAAGACCAATCTTAATAACCGCAAAAGCCGTAGACCATAAAAGACAGGCAAGTATTGTAAGAGAAATAATCTTGGGTTTCTTTAAATCAATCATAAGCCTCAGGAGAGTATATTTTTACTATTCGTATGTCAAGCCTTTCTCTTACGAAAAACAAGTCTCTATATATTATATGCTAATTTTTATAATATTCTGGTTAAAAAAATTGGAAACTACGTTACTATTTTTTCTTTTTTTTAGGCTTTTTTTCTTTGGGTTTTTTCTTGGGCTTTTCCTTGGGTTTTTCTTCTCCTTCTTCTATCTTTCCCCCACTTCCAAGGTCATTCGATAGCGCAACAGGCCCAAGGTCATAAGAGCTTACCTGCCATTCATCCATTTTCGCGTCCCCATCTATATCGTTACCTCTTCCGATGGAAGCTATACCATGAGCATAAAAGTAGTGTTCTTCTCCATTATTTACCCAATAAATTCTGTAGTCATAATTCCTGTTAGCAGGAAAAACGAATGGCAATTCGGATAAATTAACTCCCTCGGGCGACATGCTACCGTTGTGGGAAATTTCAAAGGTGTAGCTGCTTACACCGGGTTCCCCCGGCGCGTAATAATCGTGTTCTACGAAAAAAACCTCTTCATATCGGGCAATAAGTCTTAAAGTGTTTTTCATTTTTTCCTGTTGGGTACGCGCCTTAACTGCCAAAAAACTCGGAATTGCCAAACTGGAAAGTATTCCAATTATTACAATCACGGACATTAATTCTATTATTGTAAATGCTTTCTTACTGTTTTTCATTTTTCAAGGGTATATTGTTTTTAATCCGGAAAGTTCTATTACCCCTTTAGCAGAAAGAACCGGTTCCATAGTTTTACCTTTAGAATTTTTACTAAAAAGAATAAAACCTAAGTCTTTTCTTGTGTCATATATAATATTTTCATCCGTAATTTCAGGCTCAACAAATTCCGGAGTCAAGAGCGACAGGGCAATGGGAAACTTACCGTATTTTACTTTATAATTCATCAGTAATTCCTTTATAAAAAATATTCTTGTAGCAATAGTTCTGGCTTCTTGAACGCCTTCTTTTTTTTCGGGCATCCTGGCAGGTCCTGACCCACCCCTTGTATCTGACAGTATTAAAATCTCAGCTATTATTAATATTATACCAAACCCAAGGGCTATAATATATTTTCTGTTTTGTGTTTTTACGGGCTCCGTGTTAAATACTTCCGGTTCTGTATCGTCTATAGCTTCCTCCAAATGTTTTATATAACAAACTCCGCAGAAAACTTCATCCGTTTCTTCGTCTTTATATATAGAATCTTTACTTTTTATAGTCTTTCCACATTCACTGCATTTAGTCATATCTATTATAAGTATAATTCTTTGCATACGCAAGTCAAGAGTTTTTTTTATTAGTAATTCGGATATCGAATTTTAGGTACTGCAAATCTTGACATTTTAATATTTTCTTATATATAGAAGAATAGGAAAACCAAATGAAAAGATTCTCAAAAGAAAACATTTTAGAATTAATTCCAATCTGTATAGCTTTTGCAGCACTTGGAGTTTCTATTAAAGTTGCTCTCGACAGTAAAACTTCAAGGCAAATAATAAATAAACCGGAATTAGTTATTAGACCCGCCAAATTCGAAAATACCGATACTTTTTTAAAATGCTCCCGAAACGGACAAACTGTTTTATTCGAATATAATCTTCGGATAAAGAATAAAGGTGCTATCGCTGCAAAAAAAGTGACTTTCCCCAACAAACCTTATATCCCGGAATTCGAAAAAGAAAAAGTAACATATAACGAACACCAATCTATTACTATCGAACAGGGAGAAACCGTTTTTGCCGTTTCCGGCTTCACAATACAATTCGCATCAAAGAGAAAAGCTATAAAAATGATGGAACTGATAGAGGATACTTCCTGGCCAGGTGTTACTTTCACAGTAGAAGTAAAATACAAAAGCGATCTGGAACCCGACGTCCAATACATTAAAAAAGTAGGATTTCAAATATCTAAAGAAGAAGTATTATTGTTAATAAATGAATAAAGTTCTTTAAAGCGGATAGCTAAGCAGTGCTATCTTTTTATTTAAATAAAGATTTCTTCTATTGTTTTATAATCTAAAAACGGATTCCTGCAGTAAGTATGAATGTGGGAACCACTTTAGATGCATTACCATATTCCCCAAAAGTTAATATCACAGGTACTTCAAATCGAATATCTGCACCATTTGAAAAAGCCATTCCTCCTCCAAGATTGAAAACGCTTCCCGCACCAGTTCCGCCCGCATCCTGTCTGCTGCCACCGCCTGGAAGAAGTTCTCCTAAACTCTCATCCGTCGGACTAGTTTCTTCCCAATTAACATTCATCATGCCAAGACCAAACCCTCCAATTAAAAACATTCCGGGCGTACCAAGTTTATAGCCTAAAAGGTAATTTGCCATCATACCAAATACTACTATATTGCTTGTCTCGGTATATTCGTGATACCCGTTATCATCTGTTTCAGACCAATGGCTGTAGAATACTAAGACCCCCAACTCTAATGGGTTTTCCCCCATATCAAGCATATAATTAACGCCACCGCCAAATGCGAGTCCCAAATTAATATCAGTACCAATACCCCCACGGGCACCTATCTTGGGAACCTCAGAAGAAAACATTGCTATAGGACAGACAAACACAATAAATACAAAACAAACAAATAAATAATTCCTAACTTTCATAAAATACCTCCTTTTATAGAAATTGTTTTCAGATATACTTTAATTAGAGCAAATTGATTTGTCAAGTAAATTCTTCGAATTTAAGTTGAAGGGTCGAATCGTTGAATAGGAAAAACAAAAAAACACCTTTGTGTTTTCTGTGTCTCTGTGGCTAAGTTAGGATTTTGGATTTGGGGGCTGGGATTTAGTTAAAACAACAAAACTTGATTTTTTTCTCTGTGTTCTCTGTGTGATAATTAGTTTTTTTTAGTGTTTTTGTGTATTTGGTGGTTAATTCTTTTTTTTAATCGAAATTTTTCACCGTGTAAGTATAACTGTTCTCCAAACTCTCACTCTCCGCAAGATGCGTTTGTATATACTGCCCGCAGTTACTCCCAATATTGTTTTCCTCAAGGATTCCTATACTTTTTATAACCTGGTAACCTGCATTTTGAAGATTATTTATCAAGACCTGGGATTTTTTATTATTATTGGGCTCAAGAAAAGAAGAAATTTTATTCTTTAGTGCTTTATAGGTTGGGTTTATTGGAGTTATTTTAATAAGAAATTTATCCGGATCAAAATATTCCAAAAGGATGGAAGATTCAACAGTAGTCTCGTGAGCCAGGGCGAAATTTAAAGTTATCTTTCTAAAGTTTTCTTCATAGAAAGCTTCCCCATACTCGGCAACCTTTTTGAAATTCCATTTTTTTACAGGTATTAATTTATCTCTAAGTTCACTATCGGTTGTATGAATTGAAAACTGAAGCTGAAACTCTTTTTTTCGATAGATATTTTTTCTAACATATAATAGTTTATCAAAAAACTCATCAGTTCCCTCGGGCGCGATTGTCGAAACACAAGGCAGGAGTCCCGGAGCATTGTAACGGTATGGAAGTTCCGATAAAACCTCGATCACCGCAGGATTAAGTGCAGGTTCGCCTACTCTTGCGAACTGAACCTTGAATTTTTTTACCGGTATATTTCCATCTGGGTATCTTTTTCTTATTGGAAAATCTATTTGGGCAAAGATTTCTTCTTTGGAAAGTTTACCTTTATAACTAATCCCCCCATCACAAAAAGAACAACCAACAGGACATCCAAAAAGAGATGAAACTATCAAAACCCATTTCTTTTCACGCGGGAGGGGCGGTTGAACCGACTCTACAAACTCCACGAAACGATTATCTCTCATCTTCCCAATATATACGACAGCTATGTCGGCCTTACCTGACGCGGCAACAATTTTCATTATGTATCCTTTTTTATTTCGTTATTTATTTTCATCGCAGTAATAATACCATCACCGGTTGCTATGGCAGTTTGTCTGAAAATATCATTTTTCACATCTCCTGCAAGGTATAGTCGATTATTGCTATTGTTTTTAAGAATTTTTTTCTTTAAATCTGGGGATAAAAAATCAAGGCAGGGAACTCGCCCAATTGCAAATAACAGATAATCAACTTCGACATTCCTAACTCCTTTGGGTATAATACATTCAAGCATAATAGTGTCTTTAGGAGAAGAAGTAATCGCCTGGACTTTTATGTTTTTTATATAAGTGATTTTCGAAGATGCCTCGACTCTTTCGAATAAGACTGGAATACACTTTGATCCTTCCCTTCTATTTAAAATTATGACTTCATTGTGTTTCTCTAAATTGAGAGCGTAATCAAAGGCCCCGTCTCCTGCTCCGATGATAGCAATCTTTTTATCTCTCAAAGCACCAAGCGGATATACCTCATAAAAAACTCTGGGGACTAATTCGTCGGGTATAAGACAATCTCCAAACTTTTTTGGTTTAGTTCCGGAGGCAATAACCGTGAATTTGGAAAAATATGAAGTTTTGTTAGTAATGATTTCAAAAAGTTCCTCATTAAAAGTTAACTCTATGACTTCTTCAAACAGCACCTTGATTTTTTGTCCTTCAAGCTGTTCCTTTAGAAGTTCCGCTAATTCTGTACCCTTTATACCTTTTGGAAAACCAGGATAGTTCTCAAGATTATTTGCATTTAATAATAACCCGCCCAGATTTTCTTTTTCTAAGATAACTCCCTTTATATCGTACCGGGCAAGTTGAATCCCGCAGGAAATCCCGGCAGGACCTCCTCCGATTATAATCACATCTTCAACTTTCATCACCCCACCCCCAATTTCTAACCACAGAGAACACAGAGAACAAAAGGACACACAGAGAACACAGAGAACAAAAAACCCAACCAACCCCACTCTTTGATTTTTGGCGTTTTAAAAAACAAAAAGAAGAAATAAATTTGGTGATAACTCTCATTTGGAAATCCTAATTCCCAAAAAGAATTTTTTGTCAATCCTTACAATTACTGAGTTAAAATTTTTTATATTCAAAGTTTCGCAAGAATATCTATTAATTCTCATATTATTATAACACTGAAAAAAGCTCATCTAATAACACAGGAATCGCAAAACCGTAAGATAGATTGGCAAGTGTTGCCATGTGATGCTCTTCGCTGTAAGTAACCGTTCCATCGATTGTAAAGAAGACTTCAAAACCCCTAACGAAAGCACTTCTGGCAGTTGTTTCACAGCAAACATTGGTCATGACCCCACAGATAACAACCTGACTGATATTTTTTTTATGCAGAATTTGTTCAAGATCGGTTTTATAGAATGCGTCATACTGATTTTTATTGATTATAATCCCATTAGATGAATCTAACCCCTCGGCAAGGGCAGTTGCCGCGTCGCCTTCTTCAAGTAACCTTGGCCACCATTTTCCCATCATACCCGCGTTTTTTTTAGTATTGGAGTGAAGGGTAAAAACTACCGGTAATCCTTTCTTCGAATAAATTGACACGAGCTTTTTAACTCCAGGTAAGATTATCTCGGCACCGGGAATGTAAGCGTGTGAGGATGGTTTTAAGAAATATTCCTGCATATCTATTATCAGTAAAGCGGATTTCGCAGGCATTAGCTCAATGTTGTGATAACCCCTGAATTTTTCTACCTTCTCAAGCATCTGTTTCGATTTTTCTTTTAAGCTTTCTTTAGTAAAATATTGTTCTTTCATGACTACTTCAATTACAAAATACCTTTCTTTTAATCCCTGTCAACATTTTATTTAAAAAATAATTCTTACACAAAGCCACAGAGCCAATAAAAGCGGATGGGTGAATGAGCGAATTGGTAGATGGCAGACAAATCAACCAATTAACCGATTCAAAGAATCCTATTGACTTTAATATTCTAAAACTTATCATTAATTTATGAAACATTCACTAAAAACAGGTCTTAGTTTTGGACTGACTTCCGCTATAATAACCACACTTGGATTAATGGTTGGCATTTATTCGGGAACCCGTTCACGTCTTGCCGTTATCGGCTCTATATTGATTATTGCGATCGCGGATGCTTTTTCGGATTCCCTCGGAATTCATATATCTGAGGAATCGGAAAATAAACACACCCCCCGGGAAATCTGGGAATCAACCCTATATACATTTTTGTGTAAATTTGTTTTTGCGGTAACGTTCATTGTACCTGTTATTATATTTGACCTTCGACTGGCAATTATTATTTCCGGAATATGGGGTATCTTGCTTTTGGGTGTTTTTAGTTTCTATCTGGCAAAGACTGAAAAAACCCCCGCCTGGAAAGTTATATCCGAACATATTTTTGTTGCTTTAATTGTTATCTTCACAACTCACTCTGTTGGTCTATTAATTAGAAAGCTCTTTGTGGAATAGAATATTTTTTCTGTTATTCCACCCAGCGCGGCAAAGCCGCGCTAGGCTCTTTGTGGCTGACAATACTATAGAAACAATATATGAAAAACCCCTTGACTTTTACTGCCGTATATTTAAAATTACAGTATGGAATACTTCAAAATATTGGGAGTTACCAAAGATGCAACCGATCAAGAAATAAAAAAAGCCTACTACAAACTTGCCGCCAAATACCACCCCGACCATCTGTCAGAAGAAAAAATCGAACAATTCCTTCCTTATTTTCTAAAAATTACAAAAGCATATCTTACACTGAAAGACCGGGATACAAGAAGCCAGTATATTAGAGAATGTACTCTGGGAATCTTCGAAGAGGAGCAAGAAAAAGATAGGAGAAACAGCAGGAAAAAGTTGTTTGATCAAGGAATGAAATACTTGATGGCAGATCCGGTCCGTTCATCTAAATATTTCAGAAAGGCTTTCAATCTCGACAGAAATAACGAAACCTATAAAAGCTACTATGGTTTGTCTTTGATCGTCTCCGGAAGAGATAATAAGGGCTTGGACCTGTGCCTGGAAGCCGCAGTAAACGAAGATACTGCAGAACATCATTTTAATCTTGCTAAATGTTACGCAAAGCTGGAAAAATATAACAGTGCCTTGACCCATACAAAAAAAGTCCTACAAATGGATAGAAATAACATGAAAGCAAGAAAGTTTATGGAGGAATTAAAACCCCATACCGGAATAAGAAAATTATTTAACAAAAAATAGTTTCTCGATTTTTTTCCAACGATTGAAATTACAATCAAAAACAAATATAAAAACAGTTTTAAAAAGAAGACCCGCTCTCATCACTTTCCTTATTCTATTAGCCGGTCTTTATAATGGGGCTTTTGTTGACATTAGAATCCTTTTAACGGGTTTTCTGCTCTCTATTATCAGTTATTTAATAAAAAGATTAGATATATTACTTCTTATTGTTCTTTTTTTCTCTGCCGGGATTTACCAGAAATCGCGAACCCCTAAAATAGGTGGGCGAATATCCTTTCAGGGGATTTACCTCGACAATAGAATTGTAGATCCTGTTTTTGGAGAATTATATGCAACACTTCCTGCCAATTCGGGTGACTTTGTTAAGGGTAACGGAATTTTTGTAAAAAGCACCGGTTTTTCTAAATTAGCAGGAGTAAAAACAACTAAATCTTCATCTACTATTTTAAACCCATTGTTTTCCCTCCGAAACTCTCTTGATAAAAAAATAAAGAGACAATTCCAAGGAGACATCGGGGAAATGTGCTCAGCAATCACTCTCGGGATAAGAGGTTCCCTCCCTTCATATATGCGTAAAAGGTTTCAATCCTGCGGAGCCGCTCATCTACTTGCAGTCAGCGGACTTCATACAGGCATATTCTTTGCTGTTATTTTTGTTCTTCTGAAAACCTTACAATTAAAAAGAAATTCGGCGCTCTTACTTTCAGAAATTTTTGTTTTAATCTATGCCGTTTTTACAGGATTACGTTTACCTACCTTACGTGCTTCTATAATGTTATTGTTTTTCGTAATCGGTGAATTTCGACAAAAAAATATTGACCCATTGAATACTCTTTCCTCCGCTGGTATTTTTATTACGTTAATTATGCCAAGAAGCATATTTGGAATAAGTTTTCAACTTTCCTTTATGGCTGTTTTTTCTATCCTTATCATGTTCAATATCCTCAAGGAATATATGGAAAAAATACCAAACAAATGGTTTAAAAAATGGATTATAATCCCTTTTTTCATAACTCTCAGCGCTCAACTCGGCACATTACCTTTAGTAGCTTATTACTTCGGCTATATTCCTCTGCTAGGTCTTATTGCTAATTTAATCCTTATTCCTCTTACCGGCACATTGATTTCCAGCTGCTTTCTTTTCTTTATACTTCCCTTTCTAAGCAAAATAACGGGCAACTTTGTCTGGCTAATAGGATTTACAATGGATAAGGTAATGATAACTATAGAAAGGATTCCCTATGCGGTTTTAAAAATACCGAAAAATAAACCTTACATTCTAATTATATATGTCTTTTATTTGATTCTTCTCCTTATCTGGAGGCACAAAAAAACGAAAGAAAATATTATACTCTAAGTTTTCAAACTTTTTCTCAGTTTGAAAGTATAAAATCCTTAATTAATTTTTTTACTTCACCATTTGAAGTAAGCGCATTCTCTCCTGTAGCGCCTTTATCAATGACAGAAAACACCAAATAATCTTTAGCTTTATGCGGAAGAGAGTATGAATGACTCGCGTGAACCGGGATATTTTTAGTTCCTTTAACATAAGTGTCTTCGAAGTATATGTCTCCATCATCCGGTCCTAACGAGAAACTAACGCCAAAGAAAAGCCTAACACGGAAATGATTTCGAGTTCCATAAATATTAAGGCTTTCCACACCAAGGTTATCGTTCCCTATTAATTCGCAAAAGGTCCCCCTTTCTTTACTTTTTGAATGGAACTCAATATCCCTTCCGATTTTCAACTTAGAGGGAGGAATATTCATTTCTAAATCTTCGCCAAATTTTTGCCATTCGGCGTCGTAAGCAAGAGCCTCAACTCCGAAAAGCTGATTGTGAAAACCATTGTTGGGAGAAGCCACATAACAAATCTTCCCCGTTATATCCTTAAACCTCACTTCTGTCCCAGGTACATTCAGAAATCTTATCGCGTACCGAAGTACAATTCCCCCCATACAATGAGCTACAAAATTCACTTTTGCATGTTCCTTTTCTTCCCAATTATCTCCATAAACAGAAACGAGAACTTTTTTTACAAAAATGGCAAGTTCTTCTGAATAACTCTTGCTTTTAAGGTTTTCGGTGTATTTTTTTCTATATTTTTCACACACGGGTAAAAGCTGTCCATCTCCAATTACAGAAGGTTTACCGGTATAATATGAAAAATTGAATATTAGATTTTCCCCTTTCTGCGCGGGTAAAATGCTTTTCACATTAAAACTAAGAGAATCTCCTGATTTATCCTTACCACATCTATATCCATTATACTTTTCATCCAATATTTCGGTAAAAACAGTAGGATGTTCAAGATAATCTCCCTGATAAGGTAACCAGACTTTTATTGCCAGTGTATCGATAGCATCTGATCTATGCCCATGAAGTAAAATTACAGGAA
>Ga0315543_1002864_pt1 | contig 16104 bp, 12 predicted proteins | sample SalMarSW160210MG_2_FD_203098 | JGI IMG/M metagenome (GOLD analysis project Ga0315543, IMG submission 203098) | Salt marsh sediment microbial communities from the Plum Island Ecosystem LTER, Massachusetts, United States - Salt Marsh Sediment SW1601-210 ...
ATATAGGAACGGGGTCGCGTCGGTCGTTCCCTCCAATGTCATTAGCAATTTATGAAAGGTCCAGCCGTAGGGAAACTCCGCCGCCTTGTACAACCTAACGGAGTTCTTCCATGAGGTCTCTGGGATCATATAGAGTTCACCGTTCCACTCGCATATTAGAGGGTAGGATAGATGAAACGATTCCGAGAGCACAATCTGCTGATACTGCCATGCTAGGCCGTCACAACTCGTAGCCAAGCCGATTTCTCCTAGACCGTTATCCTCCCTAATGACCTCGAAAAACATGTACCACTGCTGCCCTCGCCGAATCATGAACGGATCGGCCACCGAGGAAGCCCTCACGTCGGTCACATCTCTTGCAGTCAGAACAGGATTGTCAGCGGCTGGACTTGGAACAATCCTGAGAGGAGAGTCACCAGAGTATATTGCGATCGCCCATTGCTTGTTATAGTTAAGCGACGCAGAATCCCTATGTGTGAGGATCTGCAGGAAGGCGGCCCATCCCATGGCAACGCATCGGAACATGGATGAGGAAATCGCTCTGAGTGTTCTTATTCCTTGGAGCATTGCCACATCTCAGTCCTGGATCGGCAGTGAGGCATTCTTTACGATCTCCCCTGACTCGGTCATCTCATGACGAGACGACGTCGACGGGGACTGATGGGTCGTGGACCGTGGCCAATTGCTTGGTAACTTGCCGTTGGTCGAACCAACCTCGGAGAATCCAGTCGTGGGCTGCCTCCGTCGGAAAACCCAACTTAACTCGCTATAGATTTGAGCGACAGCCCTTAAAGGGTCGAGTAAGCCCGCGGCCGCCAGAAAAACCACACCGCGCAGGATCTGTCTCTGGCTGAATGCCGTTTCACTGAACCGATAGGCCAAAACAGCCCTACGCTTCCGGATGCTCCGCCGGCAATAGGGATATCGTTTTCGGGCCTTTTCGAAAACGATTGCAGCAGTTGGCCACAGCGTAGATTTGAGCGACTTCTGATTTGCATGGATCCTGTACATGAAGCCGTATTCGGGCACATGAGCCGCCGGAAACAACTCGACGATCCGCAACCACATATCGTGATCTTCCGCATGGGGCAACGACTCGTCGAACACACCTACTCGTTGGAAGACGTTGCGTCGGACCATAACCGCTGCCGGTGGGAAGTGTTGACCGAGGAGCAGGTCGTCAGGTGTCGTGGACGACCGATGAGGCTCGCTCGACACGGCACCGAGTTTGCAGGAGCCATCCGTAGTGCAGTAACCATCGTCGTAAGCTAGACCTACTTCCGGCCGTTTTCCCATGGCGTCGGCCAGCGCAGCCAGGTGTCCCGGGAGCCAAAGGTCGTCGGCGTCCAAGAACGCCACCAGCGGCTGCGTCGCGACCTCCAGACACCGGTTACGCGCGGCCGCAGCGGAGCGTTGCCTGTCTTCGGGTCGTGGAAGAAGCCGAACCGTGCTCCCGCACGACGCGATAATCTCTTGACTTCCATCCATAGACCCATCATCTGCCACGAGCACTTCGAGTGGACCGTCGTATTGCTGGGCGAACACGCTGTCGAGTGTTTCGCGTATGTACTTGGCTGCGTTGTAGCAGGGGATTACGACCGACACGCCCTCTCGCATGTTTTTCACGTTCATCGCACCAAAGAACCCTATCCGGAGTGATCGTTGACCGCTTTCAGAGAATGCGTGCCACTGGAAGCTGCGGTTCGTATGACGAGTTGATCAAAGAGCGAACACAACTGATTCGCCGTGTGGCGAACGTCAAAACGCTCTCTTGCCGCGGGAACGAATTCGATCGCTTGCTCTGTCCAAGGGCTGGCGATTGCCTCCAGGATGCCGTTCGCCAGGGCGGCCGCGTCGTTGGTTGGCACCATCTTCGACGGGGTGTCTTTCAGGACCTCACACAACCCGATGCAATCTGAGCCCAGCACTGGAGTCCCCAGTGTCATCGCCTCCATCGGCAGAAGCGGGTGGGCTTCCCACAACGACGGCATGACGAGTAAGTCCAATTCTCGCAAGATCGGCGCCGGATCGGGTGTGTGTTCAAGGAATGACAGGTGGGCCGACAGTTCCGGCTTGGAAACCAAGTCACGCTGGTAGTTTACGAGCATGTCGCCAGAACCAACGGCAACCAGGTGAAATGGTTTGATGTCGCTCAGACGTATCAATCGTGAAAGGGCGTCCAAGAGAACAAGGAAACCTTTTTGTTCCATGAACCGCCCCAGAAAGCCAATCAAGAAGACGTCATGACCGATGGAAAGCCGGTCCCGAAGGTTGGCTTGAGCGTGGGTGTTCACCTTAGTGAATTCGTCCACTGGGATGCCGTTGTGGATCATTTCGACTCGGCAGCGACCGTGTTTCAGAGCGGGAAGATGCTGCAGGTGGTCCCGGCGCGTGTCTTCACTGACCGCAATCAAGGCGTCCAAACGCCGAAGGACCTGGCCGAGAGCGAAGAGCTTGGTCCGGTTTGCGATCCCCGAAAGGCCGAGACGCTCAAAGACGTCTTGGGATGTCATCACGTGAGGCACCCGGAATCGCAGATTGGCAAAGATGGACGGAATCGCCGCCTGCAAGCCATGTGAATGAACCAGCGAGAACCTGCGCTGGCGGAGCAGACGTCGCACGACCGGTCCAAACGCAACGCTCCGACGATACCCGTTGCGATAAGGTGCTTCGACGATTTCGGCGCCTTCCCATGAAGCCACTTGTTCGCGAAACGTGGCATACGACTCATGTTGTGGAATGACGAACGTGAATCGGTATCCTGCCGCGCTCAGGAGTGGATACGTATAGATAATGTGGGTCCGTACACCACCGACCGGGTGCCGCACCACGGCGAGTACTCTTTTCTGTGACACCACACCGACCTTTCTTTCAAGCGCAGCTTCAGTTTCGCCGAAGTCTCTTGCTCCCGCCTTCCGTTTCTAGGGGAGCAACGATTCTCCCGCGGTGTTGTCACACGCCGGAGGAATCAATCTGTTTCCAGGCGAGGCGACTCCAAGGACTCCGCCCCCTCCGCAACGTGTTTTCTATTGATCGCTGCATTGTCAATGATCCCGAGGGTGCCATGGGCGCCAGCGCCCTGCAAATGCGAGCAAGGGCATCCGGATGGTACCAATTATCGTCCGATGTCCATGTATGATACTCGCCTCTTGCGCGGGAGAACCCTTCATTCAATGCACCAGGGAGCGTACGGTTTCTTTCCAAATGGACAACCCTGATTCGATCGTCTTGCCGTGGCCACCAGTCAATCCTAGTAGGCGTGTCATCTGTCGATGCATCGTCAACAACAATCAATTCCCAGTCCTGGTAGGTCTGCCTCACTATGGAGTCAATCGCCTGATCGATGAACCTCGATCCATTGTGCGTCGGCAACACGACCGAGATCGCGGGAGCCCCTGCGACGGGATGTGTATGTAGCTTCATGAGACCCTCCGGACCTGCTTGTCCACAACGCGTTGCCTGACCACACAACGGGCCGCTTCGTGTTTCTCCCGGCATATTCAGACCCACGCAGTCTCGGCTACGTCGACTGTCATTCCCAGTTCCGAGTCGGCGATCGCGTGGGATGATTCTGCCTGCATCTTGAGGCAGCACAGAGCGACGACCTGAAACCCGCCGTACCAGAGCCATACGTGCCACAACAGAAAGTTGAACCCCCATCCCATGAAGAGCAACAGCACGTAGGCGGCCGCCATGGCAACAACGGTTCGGTAGGGCAGAAGGTCGTCTTCGGCACCCTGCTGGCGGGCCATACGTCGGGCCTCAAACGCGTTCTGGCCAACGCCTAGAACCATCAAGCCGAATGCCACGGCCCCGGCGATGCCAAGCTCCCCGAGCAACTGGCCGTACAGATTGTGAGGCATCATACCGGTGCCCACGACTTGGCCCGTGGCCTGTGGCCCGAAGCCGAGCAACGGGCGCTGGTCAAATAGCTCAAGCCCTCGCTCGAGTCCGCCGACCCGGAAGCGTTGGCCGGTTACGGTTCCTTGGCCTGCGGCCTCGTAGGTTCCCCCGAAAATCGTGAGATACCGCTGCTGGTGTTTCGCTGGAAGCACCGCCCAGAGTACGGCGAAGAGCAAGGGAAATATGGCGACCAGCCGCCATCGCTTCGGTGAGGCCACCGCAGCCATGCCCACAGCCAGGCCAAAACCGCAGGCGCCCATCCGCGAGGCGGTCAATATGATGCAGTATCCGGACATGGCGAGGTAGCCCAGCAGAAGCCCTCGCTTCCATCGGTCGGTCCATTCGTACCACAAGACCCATGCAAACGGTAATCCAATGACCACCAGGCCGGCAAAATCGTTGCAGTCGGAGAACGTGCTGCCAAGAGATCTCATTCGCATGATCCCCTGCGCGTACCACACGTTGCCGCAGAAATACTCGCGCAGGGTATGCGCCATATACAGCGCTATCACGCAAAGGTGCCCGACCAGGATCGTGCGCAGGCCCTTCACATTTCGCACGGAGGTGACCACCAAGGCGTAGAAAACAGCGTATTTCAGGTAGTTCTCCATCGCTGCCGTGCCTCTCTGCTGGTAAGGGCTCGCCAACCAACTCGCGAGTATCGCCAAGATGAAAAGTGCCATGTACAGGTGGAGGCGATTCCTGCTCGGCAGCGCGGGGCGCGTCGTGAGCCAGTACAGGATCGTGAGGATCATGTACGTACGCTCAAGACGGATCGTCCCGAACACCGGCCATATCTCGAACGGCCGGTGGATGAACAGCCACATGTATCCAATGAGCAACCAGATCATCGTATCAGCCAGCGACCACGGGACTGGGTGACGCTCTCAAGGTTCTCGTCTTCAGTCGCAAGCTGGGCCTTTCCACAAGCACCCATGACAGGGCTCCACACGCATAGCTGACCAGCAGGGCGACCGGGATCAGATAAAGCAGTTCAGGACCAGCGCATGATAGATGTAGACTCCGTACGACATATCGAAGCCCTTGATAAATCTGTCGCTGACGGTCCGATAGGAGAATGCCAGCGAAAGTGCCGTGATTGACAGAAGGGTGTAACCAAGTATACGAATCGGGTTTGGCGTGTACGGCCACGCGTGGTACCAACCTAGCATCTTCCCGAACAGCAGGACGAATGCCAAGTACGCCACCAACCAATAACCGAATCGATTCTCGACAAGGAATCTGAGCCGATCCCACCACTTGTAGAACCCAACGCCGATCAGGAAGTTGAACAGGTAGGTAACCACGCAAAGGCTACTCAGCTGTCGGATGATGTTTTCCGCGTTCAACTGACACGCCAATGTGTAGGCAACGATTGAACCCAGGAAAAGAGTGCTCCAGCCAAGGGCCCATCGCTTGCCGAATCGCCGCAGAAAGAAGTAGATGAATGGTACGAGAACGTAGAATTGCAACTCCACCGAGATCGTCCACAAGGCTCTGTTTGGTGAATCGGACCCCCAATGCCTCAGGATATCCGGAATGCCGAACTGAACGAACGTGACCTGCCGAAGCACCCATGCCCAAAAATCCGTCCTGCAAAGCGTGGAGAGCGAGATCTCTCGAAAGGCAAACAGAAGGGCGACCGTCACGGCGAAGCAGACCCACAGTGCGGGATAAATCCGCAGGAGTCGGTTCTTGAAGAACTGTCCGACCTTTTCGGAGTTTCTGTCAAACGACCAGAAGACCAGGAAGCCGCTGACCGTGAAGAAGACCGGGACACCTGGGAAATAGAACAGCCAGCGCATGAGGTTATCTAGAGCCGCGCTGCCCTGCGGCTTGAGCAGTAAAAAGGCGTGCCCGATCACCACCTGAGAGGCGGCCAGCAACCGGATCAGGTCAAAGTTATTCGTGCGTGGAATTTCCACTTGATCGTGCCAGAGGAAAGAAATGGCTGGCGACGCCCAATTGCAACCCAAACGCATATCATGGCAAGGTGTCAGCAGTCGCCGCCATATCTGAACCACGCCTCGGCGTGGACTCGGATGCTTGCGGCGGCTCGGGCAAGTTCATCATTCCGAAGACGAGCGACTCGAAACGCTGCGCGATATTCGGCCCGCCGTATTCCTCTTCCACGTGCGATCGGCCTGCCGTCGCCAGTCGGGTTGCAAACCGGCGGTCGTTGAGCAATCGCTCGATCGCTTCGGCCAGGCTCTTGGGATCTCCAGGAGGAACGAGCAGACCGTGCACACCGTCGTCGATCAACTCCTCGGTCCCGCCGACGCGGGTTGCGACCACGGGCCGGCCGGCCGCCATGTACTCCACCAGTACATTGGGCAAGCCCTCGGTGTTCGAGCACAAAACGGCAATGTCCAATTCACTAAGAAACCTTGGCACGTCGACCACGTGTCCCGGAAGCTCGAACCGGCCTGAGAGCCCCAGCGCCTCGACTTGCTTTTCGAGCTCGGTGCGCAGGTGACCCTCGCCAGCGATGCGAAAAACGACATCCAGGTGACGCTCAACGATCCGACGTGCCGCTTCGACGAGGACTTCGGGGGCCTTCTCCGGTCGAAGATTCGCCACCATGCCGATCACGCGCGGCTTGCCATTGCGACCTGCGGGCAGGGAAGTCGGAATCTCGCGGAATTGTCCGAGATCGATGTCGTTTTTCAGGATGGCAATTGATTCGGGTCTGGCCCGCTCCACCTCCACCACCGATTCCCGGCACGTGCGGCAATTCGTAATCGTCATATCAACGAGATGGCTATAGAGCCGCCCGGTCCATTGGTCAATCGGACCCATCCAGTAGCCCATGTCACGACGCGTACGAAGCAGATAGGGCACCCTTGCCAGCCAGCCGACGGGAATTCCGAACAGTGTGCTGCCCGGCAAGTCGACGTGGAGCACGTCGATCCGGTTTCGACGAAGGAATCTCGCCAGTTTCCATGCATAGTAGAGAGCGGACGGATGTCGCATGGAACTCAGGCCGAGCCAATACACCGGGCAATCGTCGGGCAGCAAGCTGGCTGCGTAGTCGGTTCGCGACGCAAGGATGCACAAATGGGGATCGATCTTGGACCGATCGAGCTGGTTGATAATCCTGACCAATTGCGTCTCGACACCGGCTCTCGTCAGATTGTCGATCATGAAACAGATGCGTATCGGCAACCGGCGTCGGTTGGTCGATTTGGATCGCTCCACCAATATTTCTCCTCAATGGGTGGCAACTTGTGGTATTGCCGTTGCCTCTTCACTCGAAATATACCGGCCGAAAAGCCTGCGATACGCCTCCGCTTGACTGGCAAACGAGAACCGTCTCTCGACTCGTCGGTGTCCTTCGACGCCCATGGCTCGACGGCACTTTGGGCTGCCAACGAGCTGCGAAATCCGATGAGCGAGCGGCCGTGGCTCGCCTGGCGGCACCAAGTAGCCGTTGACTCCGTCTTCTATGATCTCTGGGGTTCCACCCACGGCGGTGGCGACGACCGGCACCCCGGCGGCACACGATTCGAGAACAACATTGGGAAGACCCTCGGTGAAGGAGGGCAGCACGAAGAGATCGAAACACGGATAGAAGTTGTCCAAATCACGTGCAAAACCGGCTAGCCGAAATCTTCGGGATAGCCCCTTCGCGTCGATCCTTCCGGCAATATCGTCTCGAAGCGGTCCATCTCCGAAGAGCACAAATCCGGCCTTCGGATGGTCGCGCACGACTTCCGCAGCCGCATCAACCAGGAAGCGGTATCCCTTCTCGGGACTCAGCCGTCCGGCTGCGCCGACGATCACCTCGGGTCTGTCCGGAAAGAGACTCTCCAACCGGCCGCGGTATTCTGGCTTTCGGTCGGCAAATCGCTCGGTTCTCACCGCATCGCGAATAACTTGGACCCTTCGCTCGGGCACTCCTGCTCGCTTAACCTTCCGTGCTTGGGCCTCCGAAACACAAACAACCTCGTTCATCCAGCGAAGTACGATCCTATCAAGGCACTCATACACTCTCACGGCCAGACTTTCACCGGTCCAACCGTGTGACATAGAGATAATCGGCACCCGCATCCACCGCGCGATCCCAAGACCCAGCAGATTGGCCTTGTATCCGTGAGGGCACAGAAGTGAGACATTTACCTCTCGAAGCAGCGCCGCCAATTCTCGTATGGTGCCCGGGAGGTTTGGGAAGTCCCTCTTCAGGCCGAAGGCCAAGAATCCTTGTTTCCTCGCTTCCTTGACGAATTCCCAGCAACGTCCTTCCTCGTCAAACGAGATATACACGGAACGATAGGCGCCCGACAGCTCACGCCCCAGTTCGAGCATCTGGCGTTCCGGAGCACCAAAAAACGGCGAGGCTGTCAGATGCACGATGGTTGGCCGGTGGTTCGTGTTGGGCGAATGAGCTCCGTACACGCTAATGCCTGACGATGTTCACATGGACGATAAACGGTTGGTCCTGGCAAAGACCCGAGAATTCTACCTCGCGTTGTTTAGCTTCGTCGCCTTGGCTTTGTGATTCACACTGGCCGTGCCGTCAGCACGGTCGGTTGTCTTCAGCCACCACTTGCCACGCGGCATCCATCCTTGCGGCGAGCATGGCCCAATCGTACTTTTCTTCCACGACTTCGCGACCGGCCAAGGCAGAAACGATCGCAGCGTCAGGATTGTGAATCCAGTGGACGATCGCCTCCGCTGTCTCTTCGGCCGTATTGGCTTGCGCATAGTGGACGCCGGGCGTAAGCTGAAGTCCTTCTGCTCCCACAGAGCTCGAGACGACAGGCAATCCCGTAACGAGCGCCTCGAGAATCTTCAAACGTGAGCCGCTGGCAAAACGCAGTGGGACTGCCATGATGCCGGACTCGTGTAGGAATGGTCGGACGTCGGCCACGTCGGCGTGTAGCCGCACGTTGGGCATCTTGTTGCACTGCTGACGTAGCGCTTTCGGCGGACATCGCCCCACCACAACCAGCTTCGCCGACGGCTCCTGCGCGACGACCCTGGGAAAGATCTCCCCGAGCAGGCGGCGCGCGCCGTCAAGATTTGGACGCCATTGGAGATTTCCAAGAAAGAGAACCTGACCCGGATCGCGGGAGGTCGTCCTTTGGAGAGATTTGTATTGTTGGTAGTAGGCGACATCGACGCCGTTTTCAACCACCTTCGTGCGACGGGCTCCGAAAACCTCTCGTGATATTCTTGCATTCCCTTCCGTGACCGTAATCGTCATGTCGGCCGAGGAAAACACTGCTCCTTCATATTGCCGATAACGTTGCCACTGACGTCGAATGTAGGCTCGCTTGGCCCAATTCGGCTCCGCTTCGTGGTGGCGCTGCCAAATCGACGACTGAATGTCGTGCGCCATCATGATCCAAGGTTTCAATCCCGTTGCCAGGAAATTGGTTGCATAGGGTGCCCACTCACACTGCCATACGTCCACCGGATACTTCTCCGCGTGCTCCAGCATAGCTTGCTGGAGATAGGCACATCGGTGCCATTGGACCGAGTAGGGAACCTTGGAAAAGAGGTTCAAGCCCATCTTGATCGGTTGGAGAAGTCCCCTTGCCGTTGCTCGCCCTGCCGCTCTGCTCGACCGCACAACGATCGTGTTGATTCCCAGAGACGTCAAATGCGATTGAGCCTCGTGGACTTCTCTCGAATCGCCGTTGGCGTGGCATATCAGAGTGATGTCGTGTTGTCGGGCGAGATGTCGGACAAGATTAAGGATCCGTATCCGTTTTCCCGATACCGGCGGGTAGGGTAGTTCCTCGTCGACAATGACAGCGCGGAGCCTCCGCGGCAACTCGGCATGGAGCGGTTTTCTGAGAACGGTCTTGGTGCCACGACGACCCAAAAGTTGTGATACCTCGCATTTCATTGGGTTCCGGCTCTCCGAATCGCCCTAGCCGTTGTGAAGCATCGTCTCCATGCTGCGGCGAATGCCCACTCGAGGCGCCCAGCCGAGGGAGTCCCTCGCGGCCGAGCAATCAAACCGTCGACTGCCGATGGCCGAACGCAGGCGGTAAGGCGTGATGGGAGCGTCTCGGCCGAGCGTGCGCATCGCAATCGTAAGACCGGCTGCTGCCGGATAGAGCATCAGCAAGGGGAGATGGAGGGTCTTCTTTTTCTCCCCGTTCAGAGACGCGTAGTGCTTTGCCAATTCGTCTTGAGTGACCTCCTCGGGATCGACGAGGTTGAATGCACTTCCGTCAAAGGCGCCATTGTTGCCTGCCAGAAGGACAGCGTCGACGAGATCCTCCACCCAAATCAAAGGCACGACTGATTTCCCATTGCCAAGTACGATGATGCGGTTGCCGACCTCGCGCCCCACGGCCCCAGACAAGAACACTTTGTCCGGCCCCATCACTTCTCCCGGGCGGAGAATCACGGCAGGCAGACCATGCGAGCGCACGGCGTCGCTAACGATCCGCTCTGCCTCGAGTTTCGTTTGCGAATACAGCCCTCTTCGTTCGGGATGTGGCTCAAAGGGCCAGTCTTCCGTGATCGCAACGCCGTTGCGGGCTGCGGCGGTATGGAAAACACTCAGAGAACTCATGTAGATGAGTTTCTCAACCTTGTGCTTCACGCAACTGTCGACGATGTTCCGGGTGCCAACAATGGTGCCGCACTCAAAGTCCTCGGCCCATCCTTCGACGGTTGCGCCAAGATGATAGACCTCGCGGATGCCGCCCATCGCCGAGTCCACCGCGTCGGCACTGCCCAGGTCACCCAGGAATACCTCGACATTCGGATTGTCCAGGATGTCCTTGGCCGGAGATCGTCGAACGAGAATGCGCACCCGGTCGCCTTCGGCGAGCAACCGCCTGAGCAGATGGTTGCCGATGAAGCCCGTAGCTCCCGTGACGAGGATTTCCGCCGTTCCGCGCTTGGCAAATCTCGCTGCAAACTCCTCCTTCTTGCGGTCTGCTTGCCTCGCGATACGTTCCGTCCAATCGACGATGTTTCGGCTTTGCTCCACACTTACGGGCGAATCTGCACCGGTGGCTATGCTTTCGTAGAACTCGCCCACGAGCATTTGCAGACCATGGTAATGGAGAAGCTTCTTGCGTAGCACGCGAAATACGTTTCCCGTGACCTGCGTCATCATCCGTCGGCCTTCGTTGACGCTATTGAGAATCCGTTCCGCATGATCAGGCAGGCGTCCCTTCTTTCGAGCCGTCACCGACATTCCGACGATGTCGGCTCGCACAACACCGCGCGTGCCATGAATGATAATGACGTTTTGAAGCGGCGACACGTTCCACGACAGGTAGATGTGCCCCATTCCACGCTCGCACTGGGCGACGGCCCTCCAGTCTTTGTATCGAGGCTTGCCGTCGTTCTCGGGCAAACCGAGTTGCAGTGTAACGTCGCAAATTCGGCCGAGAAAGGCCTCGAGCAAGTACAACGAATGGACGCCGATATCACGGAATGGAAACCCCCCGTCGCGATACTGTTCCGGCAGTGGTCCGCCGCGATAGGGAGCGTAGAACTCGCTTCGCAGATGGTCCACACCGACGACTTCCCCGATCGCCCCACTACGGACGATCTTCATAGCTCCTTCGACGAAAGGATCTCGCAAGAGTGAATGGTCGACGCACACTTTCTTTCCCGAGGCCTTGGCCGCGGCGGCGATGCGGTCGCAATCCTCAACGCTGGTGGCCAACGGCTTTTCGACCATGACATGGCAGCCGTGTTTCAGCGCATCGAGTACATTGTCGGCATGGACGCTTGGGGGCGTTAACACATGAACAACGTCGGGTTGTTCCCGAAGAAGATCGCCGACCGAACCGAAGGTGGCCGGCAAGTGATGTCTTTCGGCCAGCGCGTGTGCGCGAGCTTCATCGAGGTCAGCAACACCGATGATATGTACGTTGGGCAGCCGTTTGAGAGCCCTGACGTGAAACTCGCTGATCTGGCCAGCTCCGATAAGCCCTGTCCTGATCATCCCGTTCGCACTACTTGCCATGTTTGAGTTCTCTCACCAAGGCAGACTACGACGTAAGTCCGCGAGAAGTCCGACTCCCGCGCCAATATGGACCGTGGCAAACACCAGCGGGAGCCAGGGCAACAGCGGCAAATTGCCCGGCCGCAAGGCTATCTCAACGGAAACGCATACAATTATGGCAGCGTAGAGAAGTAGGTACGCAAGATAGATAGTGGCCAACCACGGCGATGCCAGCGACAAAGCGGCTCCCGCGATCAGGCCGACGACAAACAGGGCGGGCATAAGGGTACTCAGCGAAAAACTCCTTGGGTGTTTTTTCAAAAAGCGAAGCCGCCCTCGACCGTAGCGGATCATTTGGTGAAAAAGCCCGAACAGCGTGTCGCGCGGATCGTACTTCACGGCGATCTCCGGCGTGAAATAGCAGCGCAACCCAGCTCGGTCGCAACGGTAGTTGAATTCGCCGTCCTCGTGGGCGTCGAAACGCTCGTCGAAATACCCGACGCGATCGAATACCTCGCGACGATAGGCGACCGCAACGCTGTGTGCGGGGACAAATTGCGGCTGTGATGCGTAGATAAACGATTCCGGATGGTGACCCAGTCGCGATGACCGCGCAGCGGCAATGGCCCGTTGAACGGTGTTCGCATTCGTCACATCCAACGGCTGAGGGCGCCCGACGCAGTCCGCACCACTCTGCTCAAATGCCCTGGCCAGGTTGGCAAGCATCTGGTCGCTCGGAATCTCACAGTGCCCATCCACGATCAAGACAACATCACCACGAGCATGCCGAATGCCGACGTTGCGCGCGGCGCTCGACAGCTGCCGGGGATTCGAGTACAAACGAACGCCATCGTGCTTTTCAGCCAATTCTTGTACCACAGTCACGGTATTGTCTGTCGACTCACCGTCGACTACAAGGATTTCAAAATGCCCTGTCGGGTAATCTTGTGTAACAAGTTGCCGGAGCGTCCGCCCGACGAACTGGCCTTCGTTGCGCACCGGCACGACGACACTAATGGACAACACCGAACGCGGATCACGGGACTTCCGGTCGACATTATCCGTAACAACCGGTGCCGCTGCACGATTCATTCCGAGGTTCCCGATGGCGCAATGGATTTGTCCGAGGGTGGCACGCGGTTGGCCGAGTGCTCGGGGTCGATCCCGCCTGTTTCTTCTTCGCCGGCGGACGGCCACTGCTGCGGGACCACATTCCCTGCTGGTGCAAACTGGAAGTTCTCCAGTATCGTTTCCAACCTACGTTCGGTTCGCGATAGGTTTACATAGTGCCGAAGTCGGGACAGGCGCGATCCGTTTTGGATGCGGGGCTGGTCGGGATCGACTTCCCAAGGGTGAATGTAGAAGATGAACGGCCGCTGCCGATCGCGGTTGATCTTCTGCAACCAACGGATCGTCAACTTCAGAGGGTAGAGGCGGAAGTATCCACCGCCGCCGACCGGAAGGTTGACCCCTTTCCAACTCACGACCGACGGTGGGAATTCCCACAAGGGACCCGACGGCGTGGCGATCTGATGAATCCCGGGTTCGGCGTCGGCCATGCCGTAACGATCGTGGTGGATCGGAAAGATGCTCGAGTCGATCCGAAATCCCTCTTCGGTCAGGATATCGAGAGCCCATCGCGATTTCTCCGTGATCGAGAAACTTGGTGCCCGATAGATGTTGATCGGCTGATCGATGGCATCCTCGATCACCTCACGCGAGGTTCGCAGATCGTTTCGGAACTCTTCGGGCGTCTGACGGTAGACGAGGTGGTGCCAGTAGCCATGCGAAGCGATTTCGTGGCCCGACGCTTGAATCTCCCGCACCAAATCGGGCTGATGACGAGCCACCCAACCAAGAATGAAAAACGTGGCCTTGACGTTGTGACGATCCAGCAGGCGCAGGATACGTTTGGTGTTCGGAACGACACGGCTTTCGAACTCACCCCATCGGGCACGGGGAATCTGCTTCTCGAAACCCGATACCATGTAGTAGTCCTCAACATCGACCGTGAAACAATTGACGATGCCGACTACGGGCTCGGGCTCGGTTGCGGCGGACGAACCCACCGGGGTAATTCGGGCCGGTCGCCGCTGGGGTTCCGGTGGAGCAGCCGCTCCCAGCGGCACGTCGACCTCAAGTTCGCCCATGATCTCTGTAAGACGCTTGATCGCCGGACAACGCTCCTCCACAGTGTCAGTGCCCATTTCACCATTGCCATTGCCGGACTCGACATGGCAGTCCTGAATCCTGACCTCACGCATGAGCCCCAGGGGTCGGAGCGTCATGGCGTTGGAAAGCTTGAAGACTCTCGCAAAAGTGCAGCATAGCAGACGCAGGTCCAACAGTAGTCCGGCACGTTGAATGTAATCCGTGTCGAGGACCACTTTGCGACATACACAACAGAGGTTGGTGTCCGGCGGGAGATTGAGCTGCGCAAGGCCCGTAATCCCAGGGGGAACTCGCAGCCGATTGTCGTAACCGGGAATCGCGGTCGATAAAGCTCGGACGAACTCCGGGCGTTCGGGTCGTGGGCCCACCAGGGACATTTCCCCTTTGAGCACATTGAACAATTGTGGAAGTTCGTCCAGATGGAATCTGCGAATTATCACACCGACACCCGTGATCCGTGAGTCACCGGGACGGGACCACATGGGGCCAGTTTGAGATTCAGCATCGTGTCGCATGGTCCGTATCTTGTACAGTTTGAAGGGTCGGCCGTCCTTGCCGACACGCGACTGACGATAGAGACCGGGCCCACGTGAGGTGAGGCGCACCAGCAGGACGAGTGCGCCAAGGACGGGAAGGCATGGCACGAGCAAGCCGGCCACCAGCGCGACGTCGAGTAGCCTCTTCCATCGGAAGTACGGCGATGGCACTACGGGGTCGGGCAGATGGATCCGTCTGCTTGGTTTCTTGCCAGGCATTCTCACGCGAGATACGGTCGCCTTATCCCTGCTTGCTATGATGATGGACATGGTATCCTCCCCGTTGTCAAGCCGTGTTAATCTCGTGCGTCTGTTTGCTGAATGTGCTCAGCCGTTTCCACCACGAGGTGGCGTTGCGCTACCGGCAAGAACTCCTTCAGAAATCTGCCACATGCATCGTCTGGAGCGTCAGGCGTGGCCACACTCGGGCCTGACCATGCACTTGTGGACAACTGAATCTTGTACAGCTGGCGTGATCCCGCAAACGTGGATTTCACTCCGTCCGGTGCCGACCAGCGGTCCCCGGTGCTCCAGGCCCAGTAGGTCCGTACTCGTTGTGAACTGACGTTGTTGTTCTGGAAATCAACGAACCAGAACTCGTCACTAGGGGCCCCAGCTGTTGAGTTCTTGGGGCGCTCGATGCTTGTCCTCTCTCGTATTCCCAGTTGCATGAAATTGCGGCTCGGCACGCACACTTCCGGCGTGTGTTCAGAGATCGGTCCTGGCAGGCCGAAGACAATGTTTACATTAACACCCTCGCCGCTTTCTTGGTTCACATATCGGCGGGAAATGTAGCCCGCGCATCGCAGCATCTTCACCGTACCTTCAGACATCGTCTGCGACGACTCCATCTGCCAGTCGCCGCACCGATCAGGAATACGTTCCAGCAGATCGGCAGCAGCCTTCATATCAGGTCGCAGCCCCCAGCGGAGAGTCATGTGCCCATGAAGTGATCCGGCCGCTATCGTGATGGTGACGACTCCAATGAACGAGAGGAATGTGACCGGTTTCTTCATGTGAGTGAGAGGCGCATCCTGTTGAGGTTCCTACTACTTCCTCTCAAGGAAGCAGCGCTTTCTTCAATTCATCGATTGCTTTCACATCAGCCTTCGTGAGGATCTGGCTCATCAGGTCCGAATCGCGAGCCCGGTTGAACGAAGCACGGGCCTTGGGCAAATCGCCCATATGGACGTATGCCTCGGCAAGATGCAGGTGATAGCGTGGATCCGAGCGGAGACGGGATGCCGCTGCTTCCAAGAAGGGGCTTGCCTGGTGTGCCTTGCCATCGCGCACGAGGATCGTTCCCTTCGTGTCCAACAAATTCGCCCGCGGCCCCGCGATTCGGATCGCCCGTTCAATGTATCGAAGCGCATCGGCTCTTCGATCCGGCAATTCCCCCAGCGCCGTGGCCAGATTGTTCAAGGCCAAGAGATCGTTTGGGCTGGCCTGCAACACTTTCTTGTAGATGTCAGCCGCCTCGTCGGCTCTTCCTTGGACAAGGCGAACACTTGCTACCATGGACAAGAGGGCCAGGTTGTCCTTGTTTTTTTCGAGTGCTTGCGCAAGAAT
>Ga0315543_1002867_pt1 | contig 16099 bp, 11 predicted proteins | sample SalMarSW160210MG_2_FD_203098 | JGI IMG/M metagenome (GOLD analysis project Ga0315543, IMG submission 203098) | Salt marsh sediment microbial communities from the Plum Island Ecosystem LTER, Massachusetts, United States - Salt Marsh Sediment SW1601-210 ...
TCCTGTGCAAGACGAGCATGATCAGCACGCTCATCGGTATGCCCGCCGCCACTCCGCACACCACGCCTACCACCACCGCCATAGCCTCCGCACTCATGCGGCTGCCTATCACCGCCGCCAACGTCACGGCAAAGGCCAACAGCACAGCAATCAGTACTTTACGCATCTCTCACCTCCAACACCCTTCTTGAACCACGGAGGCGCAGAGGGCATAGAGAAGACATAAGGATCTCCGTGTTCTCAGTGTCTCCGTGGTTAGCCCTCACTTCACGCGGCGCATCACAGCCCGGACGCATTGTGACGCGCCGCTCCCCACGAAGCTGCCTGCCGCAGCCTGTCCGCCTCCTGCGCTACCTCCTGCGGCGAGACGTATGCCGCACAAAAGCGCGTGCTCTGCCCCTTCAGCACCAGCAGGAAATCGCCACGGCCCTGCAATCGCTCTGCACCCGTGCCCGCCACCCCCGCAGCGATCTTGGCCTCCTCCGGCGAGGAGACCGAACCCACCAAGCGCACCGGGAAGTTGGCCTTGGTCAACGAGCCAATGACTGCCGCCGTGGGCTTTTGCGTGCAGGCCACCACGTGCACTCCTGCCTCACGCCCCCGCTGCGACAGCCGCGTCAACACGAACTCCATCTCTTTCCCGCCCAGCATCAGCAAATCCGCCAGTTCGTCAATAAACACCACCAGGCGTGGGCTGTTGATGCCCTGCGAGTCACGACGCTCCATCTCCTGTACCAGCCAGGTCAGGCGGGCCAAAACCTGTGGCACTTCGGTCAGCGGCGGGCAGAGCAGGTGCGGCAGCCCGGACAACGCAGCGAAGCCACGGCCCTTGGGGTCAATGAGCAGCAGTTGCAACTGCCGCTGTGGGTTGTGCAGGGCCAGGGAGAGGGCCATCGTCCGAGCCAGGGCCGTCTTGCCGGAACCGGTAGTGCCGCAGATCAGGGCGTGGGCCACGTCAGGACTGGGCAGATTCAACAGCAAAGGGGTGCCCATATCGTCCACGCCCAGCACTGGGGAGCAGGATGGCGTGTAGGCCAGATGACGGCACAGGTCAAGCAGTGGCACCTTCACCGGCTCAGCACGCGGAATCTCAATGTTCAGCGCGCCGTTATTGCGCACCACGCGGCAGGATGGTGCGTCCAGGGAGAGGGCGACCTCTTCAGAGAGGGCTTTGATGCGCGACAGGCGGGTGCCCATGCGCGTGGCTAGTTGAAAGCGCACCGTGCGTGGAGTGACCGTGCCGCCCACCACACGCGAGCGTATCTTGTGGCTCGCCAGCACCATCTCTATCTGGTTGGCCTGAAACTCGAGCAATTTGCGCTGCATGCTACACCTCCGCGTATAGAACATTTGTTCTAATCTGGTGAGATTGTAGCACAATGCCGCACAATTGTCAAATTGGAGAAGTGGGGAGGACGAGTAGTGAGTAGCGACTAGTGCGTAGTGAGTTGTGACGGGCGGGGGGTTGGGTGAGAGGACTGGTGATGTCTGGCACGACTCTGCACTGTCAAAGGCGGCCAGGTTTGGGCCTGGTTCCGGGCTGTGTTGTAAGTCGGGCATATGGAGGTTGTGTTGTGGATGAAGAACCAGGCCGCGCAAACCGGCGCTGGGGGAGGGAGTCCATGTGTCGCCAGCCGTCTCTCCCCCAGCGGACTTTGATGTCGGCAAGAACGATACGGCTATTCGTCGTTGTGTCCCGGGCTCCGCGCAATGCTAGCGCTCTCAGGTTAACCCTCGGTTACGGCTCTGTAGAAGTTGGGTTGACATCGTGATGGAAAGGGAGAAACCCGGTCTTTCGCGTGCCTGAATGATAAAGTCATCAGTTTGCAGGCTCTCTGATAAACGAAAGGCACATTTCCAGACCAAAAACCCGGGTTTCTTGGTTGCGTCTGCGATGTGGTCTAGCGACACTTTCTGGCAAAGGCCTGCCTCGCACTGGGAGTGCGAGACAACGTGCGGACTGCACATCGGCCCTGTGCTGTGAACTGTAAACCTCCAACCGTAGACTGGCCTCACGTTCGCCTGCGGCGCACGCCCAGCGTCAAGGACTCGCCATCCAGGTCGTGTGTCTCCACGTACGCATCCTTATGCGGCGCCTTCGCCAGCAACCTCTTGGATAGCGTCTCCTGTCTGATGTACTTGCCCCAGGTGCGGAACACGGGCGCTAGGCCCTCGCTGGCCTGATAGTACGTGGTGATGGTGTCCTCAATGCGAAAGCCAGCATCTTTGCGCATAGTTTGAATGCGCCGCACGACTTCTCGAGCCAGGCCCTCCAGTCGCAGTTCTTCGCTGATGTCCGTGCTCACGGCCACCATGTAGCCGCCTTCTTCAACCAGGGCATAGTCTGGTTTCGCTTCCGTCTGCACCTTCAGGTCTTCAGGCTCAAGCGTCACCGTCTGCCCTTGCACCGTCAACTGCTGCGTCTCCCCTGCGCGCAGCCGCGCCACAACCTCGGCTGCGTTCATCTGTGCCAGCACCTCTCTGATCGCAGGGAACAGCGTCTTGTGCTTCCGGCCCACGCGGCTGGGCACGGCACTAACAGTGTAGCTGGCCAACTCGGACTCGTCACTTACCAGGCGGACTTGTTTCACATTCAGTTCGTTGCGGATTTGATCAACCAGCCGTTGCAGGCCCTGTGCTTCTGCTGCCGAGCGCGTCTTGACCAGCGCGAGGGCCAGGGGCTGCCGCACCTTGATGCCGGCCTGATTGCGTGCCGCACGCCCCATGGCTACCACGCGCCTCACCAGGCGGGTCTCGGCCATCAGTTGCTCATCAATGAGCGCGGCATCTGCCTGAGGGTAATCGCACAGGTGGACACTGTGCGGCGCTTGGCCCTCCCAGGAGCGTACTAGGTTCTGATACATCTCTTCAGCGGTGAAGGGCTGGAACGGTGCCAGCAGCTTGCTCAGCGTCACCAGGCACTCGTACAACGTGTGGTGCGCGGCGGCCTTGTCCACGTCGGCTTCGCTCTTCCAGAAGCGACGCCGCGAACGCCGCACGTACCAGTTGCTCAGGTCTTCCACAAAGGCCTGGATAGCACGTGCTGTGCTGGTCATGTCGTAATGTGCCAGGCCGTCATCTACCCTCCGCACCAGGTTGTGCAACTCGGATAGTACCCAGCGATCCAACGGCGCACGCTCCGCTACAGGCACGTGCTGCTCACGCGGATCAAACCCATCAATGTTAGCGTAGGTGACGAAGAACGAATAGGTATTCCACAGTGTCAGCGCGAATTTGCGCGTGCTCTCGGCCACCAGATCCAGCGAGAAGCGACGTGAGTAGTCAGGTGGCGAGGACGTGTAGAAACTCCAGCGCATGGCATCGGCACCGTAAGCCCTGATGACGTCCCATGGATCCACCACGTTGCCCTTGGACTTGCTCATCTTCTGGCCTTCGCTATCAAGTACGTGTCCATAGCAGAGGCAGTTTAGGTAGCATGGCTTGTCGAAGAGCAGCGTGGAGATGGCATGCAGTGAGTAGAACCAACCGCGCGTCTGGTCAATAGCTTCGCAGATAAAGTCCGCGGGGAATTGGTCGTCGAACAGCTCCTCGTTCTCAAAGGGATAGTGCCACTGTGCCACGGGCATGGCCCCCGAATCAAACCAGCAGTCAATTACCTCAGGTGTGCGGTACATAGTGCCGCCGCATCTGCAGGAGAGCGTGACTTCGTCTATGTACGGGCGGTGTAGGTCGAGTTCAGGCAGATCAAAGCTGGAGCGCCCCAATCCAACGCGCTTGCTGCCCATGACCCGCTCGCGCAGTTGCTCCACGCTGCCAAAGCACTCCGACGCCCCGCACTTTTCGCAGACCCAGACGGGCAGCGGCGTACCCCAGTAGCGGTCGCGCCCCAACGCCCAGTCTACGTTGTTCTCCAGCCAGTTGCCAAAGCGCCCATCGCGGATATGCGCCGGATACCAGTTGATGAGGTGGTTATTGGCCAGCAGCCGGTCCTTGATCTGCCGCGTGGCGATGTACCAGGTCGGCTTGGCGTAGTACAGCAGCGGCGTGTCACAGCGCCAGCAGAAGGGATAGCTGTGGGTATAGCGCCCTACGTGGTACAACAGGCCGCGGTCCTGCAAGTCACGGATGATCAGCGGATCAGCGTCCTTGACGAACAATCCACGCCACGGTCGGACCTGCTCAATGAAGTTGCCGCGCAGGTCCACAGTCTGTAGTATGGGCAGATCGTGCTCCTGGCCGATCTCCATGTCATCCGCGCCGAAGGCTGGCGCCATGTGCACGATACCTGTCCCTTCCTCGGTGGTCACAAAGTCAGCGGCGATGACGCGGCAGTAGTCCTGGTTCACCGGCAGGAAGGTGTATAGTGGCTTGTAGTGCTTGCCGACGAGTTCTTTGGCGGTGAGGGTCTTCAGCACGGTGTATTCGCCCTGCATCGCCTTCTCTAGTAGATCCTTCGCCAGGATGAGCTTTTCCTTCTCCTGTTCTACCAGCACGTACTCCACCTTGGAATGCACCGCCAGGGCCACGTTGCCGGGCAGCGTCCAGGGCGTGGTAGTCCATACCAGGAAGTAGACCCCCGGCTCATCACGTAGTGGGAACTTGACGTAAGTGGACGGGTCCTCGGCTTCCCGATATCCCTGCGCTACCTCGTGGTCTGAGAGTGGCGTACCGCAGCGTGGGCAGTAAGGCACGACTTTGAAGCCTCTGTACAGGAGGTCCTTGTCCCAAAGCTGTTTCAGAATCCACCACACGGACTCAATGTAGCCGGTCGAGAAGGTCACGTAGGGGTCATCCATGTCAATCCAGAAGCCGATGCGGTCGCTGAGCGCCTTCCATTCCTTCACATAACGGAAGACGCTTTCCTTGCACTTGGCGTTGAACTCGGCCACGCCGTACTCTTCGATGGCCTGCTTGCCCCTGCCCGTGAAGCCCAGTTCCTTCTCCACTTCGATCTCGACGGGCAGCCCGTGCGTGTCCCAGCCGCCCTTGCGCAGCACGTACTTGCCCTTCATTGTCTGGTAGCGTGGGATGGTGTCCTTGTACACGCGGCCCAGTGCGTGATGGATGCCGGGCAGACCATTCGCTGTGGGCGGCCCCTCGTAGAACACAAAGCGTGGCGCTTCAGCGCGCAGTTTCATGCTCTGGCGAAAGACGTCGTTCTCTTCCCAGAAGCGCAGGATGCGCTCCTCCATCTTGGGGAAATTCACTTTGCTGGAAACATCTCTGAACATGATTCCCTCCTGTTGTACACGAATTTCACGAAGAAAGCCGAATTCCACGAACCTTTATTCATAGTTTTTCGTGTCATTCGTGTACGTCATCCTCACATGATTTTGCGCACGATCCGCAGTCGACTTGAATCAAAGTTGACCAGCAAGCCAAGATGCAGGCCTGAAGCTCTCAAGTAGGAAAGTAACTGTGCCTCGTGGCGTGGGTGCAGTTCGTCCACGGCCTTGAGTTCCAGGATAATCATGCCGTCAACAACGAGATCCAGCCGGTATTGATCAATCACGTTGCCGGCGTAAGTGATGTCAATCACCTTTTCCGTCTCGACGGGGATGCCTCGCATCTGTAGCGCTTTCATCACCGCTCGCTCGTACGTTTGCTCGCGGAACCCTGGTCCCAGCGCATTATAAACGTCTTGCAACGCGCCCTGTACCTGGTACCCCAATTCTTTATACAAGATGCGTCCCGGCTTCCGTTCGCCTTTTGCACTCTCCATAATTCCTCGTGTTGTACACGAATTTCACGAAGAGAGCCGAATTCCACGACCCTTTATTCATAGTTTTTCGTGTCATTCGTGTACTAAATCTCCAGCCACATGCGGTTCAGGTAGTCCTGGAAGCCCATTTCTTGCCAGAAGGCTCGTGAGACGGGATTGAACGCGGCCACGTTGAGCTGCACTACGGTCAGGCCATGCCGGCGAAACCAATCGCGTATGACGGCAAACAGCTTGCGCCCCACACCTGTGCAGCGCCAACCTGGGGCTACACAGATGTCAGAGACAAAGCCGTAATAACGCATCTCGAATACTGGCGGGTTCTCCGCCGAGTGCCCGATGATGTAGCCCACTAACTCGTCCCCGGCCACCGCCACGAAGACGCGCCACAATTCATCTGCCATGCACTCCTGTACGACCTCGCGGAAATGAGCACGGCCATCAGCCGCGGGCCGGAAGCGCCTGTCCAGCCGGGCATGGTAGTCCATCATCTCCTGCCATAAATCGAGCAGGGATTCCAGGTCTTCCAGCGTAGCGCGACGCACAGTGACTTCTGCCATCTCGGTGTTTCCATGAATAACAAGCTTGTGCAGTTAAGGCTTGTTCACCCCCGTCGAGCAGGGTGAACGACGCTGAGAACACAGCCTCGTCGAAAAGAGGGCGACCGTTCGTGCTCTGCATGCCCTGCGGGCGACCGCCATGACGGGGGACGCTTCGCAGAGGGCGCAGAGGAAACCTGGGAAGTCTCCGCGTTCTCTGCGTGCTCTGCGGTAAATAGGAAAGCCCTCGTCCACACAGGGACGAGAGCTCTTCAACTCCCGCGGTACCACCCTCATTGGCACAGTGTGCCCGCTCCGTGAGGTACACGTTCATACCCCCGCCGCTGTAACGGCCGGCGAATCCGTCCAAGTCTACTTGCAGCCCGCTTTCGGTTGGAAGCTCCGGAATGATTTTCGATGAGCTCGTCGCGCCCGGCTTCCACCATTGTGCCAGGTTCTCTGGGCGACTACCCCCACCTACTCGTTTCCATCATCGCCTTTGCTACGTATAGTATCGCACATAATGCGGGTTTTGTCAAATCAACCATGTGCGGTGTCCAAGAGGTTGACACCAGGTTAGGTACTCACCTACCCTGCCAGTTGAGGGTGACTTGTCATCAAGGCGGTACGTTCGATCCGAGTATCGTGCTACATCCTTTCCAGAGAGAATGTGCTCCGTTACGCATCGCGTCGGGGCATTCCGGCGGGGATTGACACCCCAGCACCGAGTAAGAAGGGGATCCTTGTCAAAGGCATCATTTGCCTCCCTTTCCACAAGGTACGGGGTGGCTGAAGAGCATGCGCTCATGGCCCGCTCGACGCCAAGATGGTCTACCTACGGCTCTGGGTCAACGTCTTCCCAGAGTATGTCATCCAAGAGCGCCATCTTGTAGGCTTTGCCGTACGTCTCGTCCAGCTTCTTGACCTCGTCTTCTCCCAGGATTTGGTTCAAGATTGTCACCCCGGGATCCGGCTCATCCATGCCTGGGTAAACCTGTGCTTGCTGCCGCGTCAGCGGTGGTCGCCTGCGCAGAAGCTTCAGTACCCAGACGACGAGTGCTATGGGGATGCCTAAAACGAGGAGCGCTCCTAATAGTATGTAGCCCATGTCCATCTACCCTCCGTCAGGTGGACGATGACAAGATGGCTGGACCTGTCACACGGTCTGCCGCAGCAGCTCCAGCACCGTTGCCAGATCATCGGGCAACTCGGATGTGAACTCCGTAGGCTGGTCAGAGCTGGGCAGGGCGAAGGCGAGGCGCGCTGCGTGCAGGAACTGGCGACTGAGCGGCAGTCGCTGCTTGCGAAAGCCGTACACGCAGTCGCCAGCAATGGGATGGCCGATGGAAGCGAAGTGGATGCGAATCTGATGCGTGCGGCCGGTGATGGGCTCAGCCTCCACCAGCGTATGTCGAGCAAAGCACTCCAGTGTACGGTACTCGGTGCGTGCCTCGCGCCCGCCCTGGGACAGCACCGCCATGCGCTTGCGACGCTTGGGGTCACGGCCGATGGGCGCCTCAATCACGCCACGTGCGGCCGGCAGTAGGCCCTCGACCAGCGCCAGATAGGTCTTGTGCACCAGGCGCTGCTTGAACTGGCTCTGCAAATGCCGCTTGGCCGCATCGTTCTTGGCAACGACCAGCAGGCCAGAAGTGTCTTTGTCCAGACGATGCACGATGCCGGGCCTGAGTTCGTCGCCCATGGCGGCCAGGTCCGGGCAGTGCGCAAGCAATGCGTTGACCAGCGTGCCCTTGCTGTGCCCGGGGGCTGGGTGCACAACCATGCCCGCCGGCTTGTCCACCACGATGATGTCGGCATTCTCGTAGACAATGGTCAGAGGGATGGCTTCGGCGCGAAGCTCAGTCTTCTGGGGCGGGGGCACACGAACCACGACCACGTCACCCGCTTCGACCTTGTAGCTGGCCTTGGGCACTTTGCCGCCAACAGTCACGCGCGCTTCATCCAGCAGCTTTCGCACGAACGAACGCGACAGGTCGGCGGCTGCCTGTGCGATGTACTTGTCCACGCGCGGGCCGCCCTGCTCTACGTGCAGTTCAATGACTCGCTCCATAACATAAAGTATACCACGTGTGATTGCTTGAGGCAAATGCGGCCTTGTCGATTGGCCGTTGGCAGTGGATAGCCGAGCGTGGGAGCTCGGCCTGCTGAAACAGGAGTCACTCGTTACTCACTACTCGCCACTCGCTACTGACTCGCCCCGACCTTGCAGTTGTGTCCCGTGTACGTTATAATCCCCGGCCAGGAGGGAAGAGAGAACTATGAACAACGTCACATCGCTGCGTGCCCTGCTGCTCGATCTGGGCGGCGTGCTGATCATCCCCGAAAAGGGCCCCCGGCGGCAATACTGGCTTGATCGCCTCGAGCGCAAGGACAAGGAGTTCGCCGAGTGGTTGTGGAACTCGCCAGCGGCCAATGCTGCGATGCGTGGTGAACTATCCGGCACGCAGTTTTGGCGTGCTGTTGGAGCGGAGCTGGGACTGTCCGCGGAGGAAAGCGATGCCCTGGAGAATGACTACTTTGCCGGCGATCGCCTGAACGAGGCTGCGGTGACTCTGGCACAGCGAGCCAAGGCGCATGGCCTGCGCATCGGCTTGGTCAGCAACGCCTATGGCGACCTGGATGGGTTACTGGCTAGGCATGGTGTGCCGGACCTTTTCGAGATCGTCGTGAATTCTTCCGTGGTGCGCCTGACCAAGCCCAATTCAGCTATTTACCATTTTGCTTGCTCCTGTCTGGAGGTGTCTCCTCAGCAGGCATTGTTCATAGACGACCGGCGCGATAACGTAGAAGGAGCGCGCGCGGCCGGGCTCCAGGCGCTGCACTATGCTGGTGAGGAGACCATGGCACAGGCGGCCGAGCTGCTGGGGCTGCCGTGGAACCTATGAGACGGAAGCGTACAAGTGCCGTACAGGCCCTGCACCAGCACAGCACCAGGATGAAAGAATCGTCATCCGTGCGCACGGCTCTTTTAATAGGAAATTCATATAGATCCTGTATATCTAAGACTGGAAGCACCAAGTTGTGTGAGCAAGGTAGCAGGGCGGTGGATTGGCGTTACCGTGCTGTTACCAGGCATTTTGCTCCTCCTTGCTTGCCTCGCCACCCGCGAGTGATATGGTGCTTGAGGGACTCCCCCCGTCCCTGGGTGGTGAGCGAGAATTGAGTACGACGAAGGACACGGAGATCGGGAGCTACTTCCGTGTCCTTCGTCGTTTGTGCACTCCTAGTGATGCAGTGCTCTCAGAAACCCGGTTTTTGTCACACGTGCCCTGGCGGGCAGTGCCAGGGGAAACCGGGTTTCTAGTTCAAAGAGGCAAACAGTCTCTTTGCTCCTGCTAGATCGTGCGCTGTGCCCAAGGCGGCCATCAGGCGCAGGCGCGCTTTCTGGCCGTTCAAGCCCTGGGCAAAGAGGCAACCCACTCGCAGCAGGTCGTGGTAGGCGCCCACGTACCCGTAGCGGTCGTAGACGCGCCCCTCTGGGCAGCGCGTAGCGATGACTACAGCCACGTCCTGGGCAAGGGCCTCCTCAATGGCCTGCAGCCACCACGGCGGCACGCGGCCGCCGCCAAAAGACTCGATGACCACGCCCCGTGCGCCTAGGCCCACGGCCTGACACGGCAGCTCCGCATCCATGCCCACAGCCAGCTTCAGCAGGTACACCTTGGGCTCCAGATGTGGACAGACAATCGTGTGCCGCTCAATCCTCCGCACGATGACTATGCAATCGGCCTCAACACGGCCCAGCGGCCCCCAGAACAAGGACTTGAACGTGTCTGTGCTCTGGCTGTGCGTCTTGGTCACGTGGCGTGCGGCGTGGATCTCGTCGTTCATCACTACCAGCGCACCCAGTCCGCGTGCTTCGGCGCTGGCTGCCGCGCGCACCGCCGACAGCAGGTTAGCCAGGCCTTCGTAGCCCGGATCGGACGCCACGCGCATGGCCCCCGTGAGCACCATGGGCTTGTTCCCAGGCACTGTCAGATCCAGCAGGTAGGCAGTCTCCTCCATGGTATCCGTGCCGTGGGTCAGCACCACGCCGTCCACGTCCGGCTCAGCCAGCACTGCAGCCACGCGCTCGCGCAGACCCCACAGGTGTTCAACGGTAAAGTGGCTGCTGGGCAGGGGCCCATATTCCTCAGAGGTGACTTCTGGCAGGTCGGGGCCGGGCTGGCTCAGCAGCCTGTTCACGAAATCTGCCCCGCTGAGCGCTACGACAGCTCCACCGGCTTTTTCGTCGTGAGCCATGGCAATAGTGCCGCCGGTGGCAATGATGCGAATTCTCGCCATTGAGATCTCCTCACGATGGTCAGTTCTCGGTTACCACTAGATGCAGCTTGCGGCGTGCCTAGTGCCCGCACTTCAAAGATGGGAATGCTACGAGTTCACTCTCGCCTGGAGCGACTTGCAACTTGGGCTGGCAGTTAGGAGCTACCCACGGCCAACCGCCAAGCGTCAACTGCCAACCGCCAACTGGTAACCGGCCGCCTTTAACTGGTAACCGCCAACTGCTGCTCCTCTTTCAGCCGCAGCGAAATGACCTGGGAGACGCCTTCTCCAGTCATGGAGATGCCGTAGATAGTCTTGGCCGCCTCAACTGTCCGTCGGTTGTGCGTGATGACGACAAACTGCGTGCGCCTGGCGAACTCTTCCAGTAGTTCACGGAAGCGCCCTACGTTGGCTTCGTCGAGCATGGCATCCACTTCGTCCAGGAAGCAAAAGGGCAGCGGCTTGGCCTTCAGGACGGCGAAGAGCAGCGCCGTGGCCGTCAGTACTCGTTCGCCTCCGGAGAGCAGAGCCAAAGCCTGCTGACGCCTGCCCGGCGGACGGGCCATGATTTCTACGCCGGTGCTGGTGGGGTGCTCAGGGTCAGTCAGCGCCAGCCTGGCTCTGCCACCGCCAAAGAGCATCTCGAAATAGCGCGGAAACTCTTCAGCGGCCGCGGAAAAGACGGATAGGAATTCCCTCTCCATCACCTCATCCAGTTCTCTGACCACCTGCTGCAGTGAAGCGGCGGACTGCTCCAGGTCAGTCACCTGAGCTTGCAGGAATTCGTAACGCTGCAGCACCTCGCCGTATTCCTGTGGCGCATTAGGGTTGACATCGCTCAGGCGGCGCAGGCGCGCTTTGAGCGCCTTGATCTCAGGGCCCACATTCTGCGGCAGCGCGCTCATGGGGGCAAGTACCTGCGTACCCTGGCCCAGAAACTCCAGCCGCAATTGCCGTACCTGCTCGTGGGGATACTCAATATCGCCGAGCTCTTCCTCGATCTTGCGCTCAAGCGACTCCAGGGCATCGTGTCGGCGCTCTTTCTCCAGCATCTGCTGGCCGTACAACGCCTCCAATTCGGTAAGGCGCTGCCTGGCGCGCGCGAACTCTTTCTCCAACTCCAGGACCTGGCTCTCGAGGGAGAGCACCTCTGCCTCGGCAGGATCCATGCACGCTGCCAGTTCAGCGAGCCTGGCTGATAGGTCATCGGCTTCCTGTTGCAGCACGTGGACACTGGCAGCAAGCTCTGCAGATTCGCGCTGTAACTCTGCAGCACGTTCCGACCTGGCGGTTATCTCCTGGTCAAGACGTTCCAGGTTAGTGGCATGGCTGGAGGACAACTGTTCTTGCACGTCCACCTGCCGCTGGGCCGCGGCCAGCGCCGTCTCGCCTTGCGCTACTGCCTGCCGTGCTGCTTCCTGGGCCTGGCGTGCCTCCTCCAGCTTGGCGAGCATCTCATCCAGGCCTGCTTTTAGCGTGCTGTGTTCCAGGTCGCGCTCATCTAACTCTTGCTGCAGGGCGGCTGCCTTTTGGTCTAGTGCGTGCAACTCGTGCCCGTGCTGCTCATCCAGCCTGCGCCGCCACTCTGTTTCTTGCTGCAAGCGCTCCTGTTTCTGCTGCAGGGCCGCCAGGCTGTGCTCCACGGCGTCGCGCTGCTTGGACAACTGTACCAATTCTTCGGCAGCGGCAGAAACCTCTTGGGAGAGGGACTGCTGCTCTCGTTCTGCCTCCTGTGATGCTGTCCTGGCCGCCTGCTCTTCTTGCTGCAAGGCCGCAAGGCGGCCAGCCAACTCGCGCCACTCTCGTTCCTGCGCCAGCAGGCTGCCCTGTCCCTTTCCCGATCCTCCGCTGATTATACCCGTGGGTTCAACGACTTCACCAGCCAGTGTGACCAGCCGCTGGCCCGGCTGCAGGTGGGAGCGAATGCGGCGCGCTGTGGCCAGGTCCTCGACGATGACCGCGGACCCCAGCAGCAGTTGTACGACGGCTTCGTAGCGCGCATCATATTTGACCAGACCCTGCGCCAGGCCCAGCACACCCTCCCCAGAGGGCGCCTTCCCTATTGGCGGCGCAGTGAGCGTGTCCAACGGCAAAAAGGTAGCCCGTCCGGACTCTTTGGCTTTGAGCGCCTCAATGGCCGCGCTAGCATCTTTCCAGTGTTCCACAACTAGCGCCTGTATGTGCGCACCAAGCGCCGCCTGCAGCGCGCACTCCAGCTTTGCAGGGACGTGCAGTAAACTGGCTATTGGCCCAACGATGCCATGCAATCTGTCTCTGGCTTTGAGTACGGCCTTGACGCCAGGTGCAAAGCCAGCCATGCTCTGTCGCAAGCCTTGTAGTAGCTCATGCCTGTCTTCCAGGCGCTGACGCTTTCGTGAAGCTTCAGCCAGCGCCTGCTGGCGTTGCTCCAGTGGCTCCTCCAGCGCTGTCAATTGCTCCTGCACACGGTTCTGGCGCGCTGTTAGGGCCTGCAACGATTGGAGCGCGTCCTGTTGACGGCTCCGTGACTGCGATATCTCGCTCTGCAGAGACGACAACTGGTCTTCGACGCCGGCTAGTTCGAGCTGCTGCTCCTCGCGCTCCACCAGTACCTGGGTGCGTCTCTCCTGCAATTGCTTCAGACGGTTGCGCACGTCAGCCAGGGCTGTCGCTAGGCGGAAGGCCTGGTTGCGCGCTGTGTCCATATTCCCTTGCAGTTCTTCCCGCAGTGCCTCGGCCTGTTGCAGTTGTGCGCGCAGCTCCTCCATCCGCGTTGCTTGCGCCTGTGTCTCGTCCTGCAGGCGCCGCAGCTCTTGCTCCGCAGCAGCTACACTCTCCTGAAGCGCAGAGCGCCTGACCTGAAGTTGCGTCAGCTCCGCTTGCAACTCTGTCGCATGCTGCTGCTGCAGCCTCAGCCGTTCGCGGCTGACGGCAAGTTCCCGTCCAGTTACTTCCGCCTCGCCATGCAAATCGCCGCTGGCTTTGTGCCAGGCGCTGAGCTGACGGCGAAGTTCGTTCTGCTGCGCCCGCGTGCTGGCAATCAACTCTTCCACCTCTTGGAGTCTGGCCCGCCCCAGATTGACGTCCTGCAGACGCTTGTGCAGCAAAGCTTCCGCCTCGCTCAGCCTGGCCTGCAGACGCTGCCAACGGTAGCCGTACCAGGCGCGCAGCAGTTCCTCCAGGTCACGCCTGAGCAGCTCGCGCTTCTCAGCGCGTTTTGCCTGGCGCTCCAGTTCGCGCACACGCGGAGCAATCTCGTTGAGAATGTCATTGAGCCGCACAGTGTTCTGCTGCGTTTCGGCCAGCTTGTTGAGGGCACTGCTGCGCTTTTCCTGGTAGATGTGCACGCCAGCAGCTTCCTCGAAGAGGATACGCCGCTCTTGCGGGCGCAGGCTGAGCGCCGCATCAACCAGGCCCTGACCGATGACCACAAAGCCCCGTCGGCCGAGCCCGGCCTTACCCAACAGTTCGAGCATGTCGCGCAGGCGCACGCGGCTGCCGTTGAGGAAATACTGATTCTCGCCCGAACGGTAGGCGCGGCGACATACTGTCAGCTCGCTGAAATCGAGAGGCAGCCAGTGGCTGGTATTGTCAAAGGTCATCACGGCCTCAGCCATGCCCAACCGTGGCCGTCGGCTGGTGCCCACAAAGATCATGTCCTCGGTGCGCTTGCCGCGCAGGGCAGCGTAACTCTGCTCTCCGAGAACCCAGCGCACGGCGTCAGCGATGTTGGACTTGCCGCTGCCGTTCGGGCCAACGATGGCCGTGATTCCAGCGTCGAAGACAAAGTCTGTATACGAAGCAAACGTTTTGAAACCGCGGAGCTCGAGCCGCTTGAGGTACATGGTGCGTATAGTATACAGCAGCAAGCAGCAAGTGGCAAGCGGGGAGGGGTTGTTGGTTACCGGTTACCAGTTGACAGTTGGCAGATGTAGGTTGGCCTTTTGGGCTGGCGTCCGTTGCAAGTGGCAGGAAATGGATGTAGGTCGGCTTTTCTAGCCGACGTCCGCTGGTCTGGTTTACTCCACCAGGAAGGCACAAAGATCATAGTTCTTGTCTTCTTCGTGTCTTGGCGTCTTGGTGGTTATCCGAGCACCCACAAGGCCTTCAAGGTCACCCATTTGCTGGGCTGGCCTTTCTTCTCCAGGTTTGCCTGCATCCGGCCGTAGGGGGTGGACTCCAGCAGCCACTTTCCCTCGGGGGTCTGCTTCTCTCGCAATACCATCAGGGCATCCGCCCTCCGCTCGTCGTGGACACCCAGCCGCGTCAGCACCCACAGGCCGCGCAGGATGTTGTAGTTGTAGAACCAGGGGAAGGCCAATTTCAGCCAGTTGGGATTGATGACGCGGAAATCGTGGTGGTCGGCGCGGTAAAGACGATGCATCAGCAGGAATTCGGCCGCTCGCGCCGCTGCTTCTTGCACCGCTGGCGGGCGTCTCTCTTCTGGGATCTCGCTGAAAGCCTCGAGGGGGCAGATGGAGCCGTACAAGCAAGAGTGCTTATCCCGGATATGCGCTTTCCAATCGGGGCACAGCCAGCCGCCGTCGGCGTTCTGGATGCTCACCAGCCAGTCCACGGCCCGCCACAGGCGTGGGTCGTCGCCGTACCCCAGGCGCAGCAGGGCAGCGACAACGTTGCCTGTCAGGCAGGAGAGGGTCATCTGGTGGATGAGGTCAGGGACAAAGACAGACTCGTCCGGTGTCTCCTTGCCTCGAGCCTTTCTCCTTTGCACGACATAATCATACTCGCGTCGTGCCCCCACTTCGCCGGTTTCAGCAAAGCCTCCATTTGGCTGTTGGAAGCGAAAGACGTACTCCACCGCTCGCTGTACCCGCTGGTCATCGCGGCGCAGTCCCAGGTGACCCAGCACCATTAGCGTCCAGTAGGTGGCCTTGTACTTGGGTTTGTAGGGGGTGGCCGCATCGCCCCAATGGCCGTCTGAAGCCTGCCGGGCGAAGACGCGTTGTGCTACCCGAGAGTGGGGGATGGCAGCCCGGGCAGCCTCGACCTCAGGGTCGTCCTCGGGCCGCCCTAGCAAATGGCGCAGCGTCAGGTAGCGCACCGAGGGGTTATCCGGCTCAAGGAGCCATGTGATAGGGTCTGCTTTCGCGACACTCTGCCGGTTTGTCATTTTGCCTGCTCCTTGTGAAATCGTGTTTGTGTTTTCAATTATACCTCAAGCTGCGCCGCCGTGAAACAGGCCGAATTGCCTCACGATAAATCTAACTTTGCGGGAATCGTTGCCTCATGATAGATTCTGACCGAGCACCTGCACCCACAGGCAATCGGAGGAAGTGAGGCATGATGAGTTTCAAAGGCAAACGAGAACTAGTGGACACCGTCCGCCCTCGCTACTACCAGGCGACACGGCGTGAGAAGAAGCGCATCCTGGACGAGTTGGTAGCCAATACGGGCTACAATCGCAAGTATGCCATCCATTTGCTCAATCACCCCTCGCAGGCCTGCAGACGTCGCAAACGGCGGGGCAAGCGTCGTTACACTTTGCCCGTCAAGGCGGCTTTGATCACGGTATGGCGAGCTGCCAACTGCATTTGCAGCAAGCGCCTGGTCCCCTGCATGGAAGAGTTTGTGACCGCCCTTGAGCGACACGACGAGA
>Ga0315543_1002868_pt1 | contig 16095 bp, 14 predicted proteins | sample SalMarSW160210MG_2_FD_203098 | JGI IMG/M metagenome (GOLD analysis project Ga0315543, IMG submission 203098) | Salt marsh sediment microbial communities from the Plum Island Ecosystem LTER, Massachusetts, United States - Salt Marsh Sediment SW1601-210 ...
CACGTCGCCGGCCGTTTCCAGGGGCACCAGCGCCGGTCGAATCGGCACGATGGTGTGTCCCACCGATGCGGCCAGCCGGTACCCATCCCCCGTTGACCCGGTGGCAGGGTAAGACGCCCCGCCAGTCGCGACGATCACACTGTCCGCGCGATAGACCTGCTCAGCGGGATAGAAACCGGGTTTTTGGGAAAAAACCGGGTTTCTGGACACCTGCACCCCGACCACCCGCCTCCCCTCGACGAGCAGCCGCTCCACCGGCGACCGGGTCCGCAGCGTCATGCCACGTTTGCTACCCCACCACACCAGCGCATCCACCACGTCCTGGGCCTGACCGCTGACCGGAAAGACCCGTCCCCCTCGCTCGGTCACAGTACGAACCCCCAGTTCTTCAAAGAAAGCCACGAGTTCAGGGGTGAAAAACTGGTGAAAGGCCTGGTGCAGGAAACACCCATTGGGCCCGAAATGTGTGATAAACTCGGGCAATGGCACGACGTTGGTCAGGTTGCAACGTCCCTTGCCGGTGATGCGCAGTTTACGTCCCGGGCGATCCATCTTTTCGAGGAGCAGCGTTTCGGCTCCCAGTTCGGCGGCCTGACCGGCGGCCATCAAACCGGCTGCGCCTCCTCCGACCACGATCACCTGATGCGTTGTCATAACCCCCTCAGTGCCAGGAGGGCGAGCCCCCGCCCGCTGCCCCGCTTTATTTCACCGCCACCAGTGGCCGGCCTCTGTGTACCGCACACCGGCAGCCTCGTGCTGCATCCTTTGTGTGTCTTGCACCGCGAGCCAGTGTAGCATAGATGGGGCGTGTTGCCAAGCCCCTGCTTGCCAGCCGGAAGCCGATAGAGTACAATATAGACCACCAAACTCGCGGAGGAGACTGTAATGGCTCACACGTTTGCTGAGAAGGTTCTGGCGCGAAAGGCCGGCCTGGCCGAAGTTGCGCCCGGCCAGATCGTCGAGGTCACGCCCGACGTGGCGCTCAGCCACGACAACACCGCTCCCATCGCGGGGATCTTCCGCAAGATCGGGGTGGCGCGCGTGGCGCGGCCCGACATCCACGTCGTGGTGCTCGACCACGCCTGCCCGGCCCCCACGACGAAGCACGCGCAGAACCACAAAGCCATCCGCCGGTTCGTGGCGGAGCAGGGCATGGCGCACTTCTACGACGTGGGGCGTGGGGTCTGCCACCAGGTTCTGGCCGAGGAGGGGTTCGCGCTGCCGGGCGCGCTGGTCGTCGGCTCCGACTCGCATACCCCTACCGCCGGGGCGTTCGGGGCCTTCGCGGTCGGCGTCGGGCGCAGCGAGATGGCGGCGATTATGGCGACCGCCCGCATCTGGCTGCGCGTGCCGGAGAGCCTCAAGATCGTCGTCCACCGGTATCTGCGCGAGGGGGTCACCTCCAAGGACCTGGCGCTGCACGTCATCGGCGACCTGGGGGCCGATGGCGGCCTCTACCAGTCGGTCGAGTGGCACGGGGAGGGGGTGGCGGCGCTTGATATGGAGGCCCGTATGGTCATCCCCAACCTGATGGCGGAGATGGGGGCCAAGAATGGATACGTCCCGCCTGACGAGGTGACCTTCGCCTGGCTGGAAGGACGGGCGCGGCGGGCCTACGATCCGGTCTACCCCGACCACGACGCGGAGTACGCCCGCGTGGTCGAGTACGACGCGGAGACGATTGAGCCGGTGGTCGCCAAACCGCACACGGTGGACAACGTCGCGCCGGTGCGGGATGTGGCGGGGACGCGGATTGACCAGGCGTTCCTGGGCACCTGCACCAACGGGCGTCTGAGCGACCTGGCAATGGCGGCACGGGTGCTGGAAGGGCGCAAGGTCGCGCCAGGCGTGCGGTTGATCGTCATCCCAGCCTCGTCGGAGGTATACCTGGCGGCGCTCGACGCGGGGTACCTGCGCACCTTCGTCGAGGCGGGCGCGGTCATTGAGAGCCCCGGATGCGGCCCGTGTATGGGCAACCACATGGGCGTCCCCGCCGAGGGGGAGGTCACGGTCAGCACTGCCAACCGCAACTTCCGGGGGCGGATGGGCACCAAGGAGAGCGAGGTCTACCTGGCCAGCCCGTTGGTCGTCGTGGCGAGTGCCGTTGCTGGCGAGATTGTGCATCCAGACGACTTGTAGCGCACAGCCATCACGAATAACGAGTCATGGGTACGCTCCCGTAAATTCGAGATTCGTGATCCGGATCAACATAGGAGGAGCCTATGTCCATCAAAGGGCGTGTCTGGAAATACGGCGACGACGTCAATACCGACGTTATCTTCCCCGGCAAGTATACCTATACCATCAGCGACCCGGCTGAGATGGGGGAGCACACGCTGGAGGACCTGGACCCGGAATTTCGCTCGCGGGTGCAGCCGGGCGACGTGATCGTGGCGGGCAAGAACTTCGGCTGTGGCAGTTCCCGCGAGCAGGCGGTGACCTGCCTGGTGGCGAAGGGGGTAGGGGCGATCATAGCCAGGTCGTTCGCCCGCATCTACTACCGCAACTGCATCAACAACGCTCTCCCGGTCATCACCTGCCCGGAGGCGGTGGACGCTCTTGAGAGCGGCGATGAGATCGAGGTGGACCTGGAGGCGGGGGAAATTCGCAGCCCGAAGGGGACCTTCACCTTCCCGCCACTGCCGGAGGCGGTGATGGGCATCTTCGCGGCGGGGGGGCTGATTCCCTATACGCGGAAGAGGCTCGGGGTAGCGGGGTAAATGAGGCGGGGGGGCTGGCTGGTGCGCGGACTGATCGTGCTGGCCCTGGCGGCTGTTGTCACGCTGGGGGTGCTGGTGCATCCCCTTTCGGAGCCTCCGCTCCCAACCCCCACACTCACTCTCACACTCACGCCCACTTTCACCCCCACACCCACTCTCACCCTTACCCCCACACTCACTCCTACACCCACACCCACTCCCACACCCACCTCTACCCCGACGCCAGCCTGCGCTGTGGGGACAGGCCGGATGGAGCAGCACACCTATCTCAGCCAGACGACCGGGGATGAGCAATCCTACCGCATCTACCTGCCGCCCTGCTATGACCAGACCGACCGGCGCTACCCGGTGCTCTACCTGCTCCATGGCTGGCCCTACGACGAGGCTCACTGGGACAGCCTGGGGGCCGACGAGGCCGCCGACGCCGGCATCGGGGCCGGGACGCTGCTTCCCTTCATCATCGTTCTGCCTGGGGCCACTGAGGGACTGTACGTCAACACCTGCGGCGGCGAACGCTCCTTCGAGGGGCAAGTCGTCAACGACCTTATGTCCCACGTGGACAGCACCTACCGCACCTGGGCGGAGCGGGAGGGGCGAGCCATCGGCGGTGTGTCGCGGGGCGGGGTCTGGGCACTGGAGATTGGCTTTCGCCACTCCGAACTCTTCGCGGCAGTGGGGGCGCACAGCCCGGCCCTCTCGGTCAACATGGCCCCGCCGGCTTACGACCCGTTTTACCTCCTGGGAGAGCCTGGCGTGGCGGCGTTGCGCATCTATCTGGATGCTGGCGATGCGGACTGGGCGCAGAAGTCTACCCAGGCGCTGCACGAGGCGTTGGAGGCACAGGGCATCGCTCACGAGTACGTGGTGCACGCTGGCAGCCACGAGAACGGGCTGTGGGCAGCAAACGTCGCCCAGTATTTGGCCTTCTACACTGCTGGATGGCCTATAGGTAGCGCGCCGCCGTAAACAGCGGGGACAAGACCACAAAAATGGGGCTTTTTTGCGCCCATAATGGGTCATCGTCCCATAGACAAATAGTGCGATGACCTGTATACTGCAATAGCGGAACCTTCGCCCCGATTTTGGAGATTGGAGTACGGGATGAGTACCTACAGCATGTCCCGGCAACCTGGCCCAACCCACGACTCGCCGGTCGAAACGGCGGAGTGGTATCGGCAATTGGTGGAAGCCGTGCCTAATATTCTCTGCATCATTGCTCCCTCTGGAAAGACGATCTTTGTGAATTCATACGTGGAACGGGTGACCGGCTATGCCCCCTCGGAACTGATTGGGAAGAACTGGTGGGGGATATTCTACCCTGGTGAAGAACGAGCACAGGTGGAACAGTTGTTCCAGGAGTTCGAGCAGGGCGACGTACAGGATTATGAGATGGTGCTGACCACGAAGGATGGCAGCAAGAGGACGCTCTCCTGGACCTCGGTCAACGTCCGTGGGGCCGACGGTCAGGTGCTCCATATCTTCGGCATCGGCACCGACGTTACCGAGCACAAGTGGACGGAGAAGGAACTGCGGCGGCTGAAGGAGTTCAACGAGCGCATCGTCCATGGTGTAGACGAGGGGCTGCTCATCGAAGATGCTGCTGGCGTCATCACCTTTGCCAACCCGGCGCTGGAAGCCTTGCTGGACTACAGCGCCGGTGAACTCATCGGCCGGCACTGGCAGGTGATTGTCCCGCAGGCAGACGTCGAACTGGTGCAGGCGGAAACGGTCCGCCGACCAGCCGACGTCGCCAGCCAGTATGAGACTCGCCTCCTCACCAAAGATGGCACGGAGACACCTGTCATCGTCAGCGCCAGGCCACTGTTTGAGGGGGATGTATTCGTCGGTGTTCTCTCCGCCTTCACCGACATTACTCAGCGCAAGCAGGCCGAAGAGGCCCTGCGCCGCGAGCGTGACTTCTCCCAGAGCATCATTGAGACCACCCCGGCGCTGGTCGTGGTGCTGGATGCCGATGGACACATCACCCTGTTCAACCGGGCGTGCGAGGAACTCACGGGCTACACCGCAGCCGAAGCGATCGGCCACACGATGTGGGAATTCCTGATCCCCGGGCGGTTCGTCCGGGACGTACAGGAGGTTCTCTCCCGGATGCGGGCCGACGTGCCGTTCAGTAACTACGAAATTCCATTGCTCACCAGGGATCGCAATGAGCGCTGGATCACCTGGGCCCACACCAACGTCAAGGATGAGGCCGGGAACGTGGTGGCAATTGTCGGCGTCGGCGTTGACGTGACGGACTTTCGGCGCGTGCAACAGACGTTGGAGCGGCGCAACCGGGAACTGCAAGCCCTGGTGGAGGCGGGACAATTGCTCACGGGTACGTTGGACCTGGACGAGGTGTTGGACCGCCTGCTGGACGTGGTACAGAAGCAACTCAACATGGGCAGCGTGTCCTTCTCATCCTACGACCCCGCCACGCAGACACTTGAGATTCGAGCACAGCGCTACCCCGACGCACTTGCACACTTCCACGCCCGCCTGGGCCAGATAGGGGAGCAACGCACGCGGGATCAACACCCACACTCGAGCCGCGCCCTGGATACCGGCCAACTGATCTACGAGCCCGATCTGTGGAATGCCCCGCACATCACCAAGGAGAGGCGGGATGAGGCACGGGCGCTGAACATCCGCAGTGTCGTGGAGGTGCCATTGATCGCCAAGGGCCAGCCGGTAGGTGTGCTGCACCTGCGTTCTTTCGAGACTCCGCGCTTCTTCACCGACGAGGAACTTGCCCTCGCCCGTGCCATCGCGCCGCCGGCGGCCGCCGCGATAGATAACGCGCAGTTGTACGGACGTCTGGCGCAGCGGATGCAGGAGATCAGTACTCTCCATCACGCCGGGCAAGTGCTCACAGGTGTGATTGATATGGGGCGGTTGCTTCCTTTCGTGGTTGAGGCGGCCGTCGCTATGTTTCCGAGTGCGGAAAGGGGCACCATTCAACTCTACGATGAGGAGAGCAACGTGCTGGTAACCCGAGCCGGGGTCGGGTATTCCGAGCAGGAGTTGGCACAGATGCGCTTCTCGCCTGATGCCAGCATTGCTGGCCGGTGTTTTGCCACCGGTAAGTCCTTGATCGTGGATGATGTCTCTGCTGATCCCTATTTCCAGCACATAGGCCCGCCGGCGGTAAGTACCATCCGCTCAATGATGGCCGTGCCTTTGGTGAGCAAAGGTCGTTCCATCGGCGTGTTGTGTGTGGATAGTCTTTCCACCACGAGCGCATTCACCGACGATGACGTGCGCGTGCTGAGCACCCTGGCGGCCCAGGCCGCTGCCGCCATTGAGGCGGCCCGTCTGTTCGCGGAGGTAGACGCCGCGCGCACGCGGGCCGAAGAACTGGCTGCGCGCGTGGTGCGGGCCCAGGAGGAGGAACGACGCCGCATCGCTCGTGAACTGCACGATGAGGTGGGACAGTTGCTGACCGGTGCCAAACTCAGTCAGGAGATGCTGGCGGCGGACCTGCCGGCTGAATTGGCTGAATTGCGAGAGCGGGCGCTTGAAAACGTGGGCCTGATTGACGAGACGATGGAGGTGGTGCGCAAACTGTCACTCGATCTGCGCCCGGCAGCGCTGGACGAATTGGGGCTATCAGCAGCCCTCGAATGGCACGTTGAGCGTTACCAGCATCAGACCGGCCTGGAGGTCACCCTGCGCCAGGAACCGCTTCCCAGGGAGTTGCTCGACCACCAGGCTATGACGGTGTACCGCATCGTCCAGGAGGCGTTGACCAACGTCGCGCGCCACGCCTCTGCCAGCGAGGTCCTGGTCGAGGTGACATGTGAGGGCCGGAGCCTGCGCGTGCAGGTGACAGACAACGGCTGCGGTTTCGACGCCGCCGCTGTCTTGCGGGTAGGCCCGGCTGAGGGACACTTCGGTCTGGTGGGCCTGCAAGAGCGCGCCACTCTCCTGGGCGGCAAGGCGCGCATTGAATCGAGCCCCGGACAAGGGACCAGGATCACGGTCGAGTTGCCGCTGCCGGAGTGTGAGTGAGGCCATCTCTGTGGATGTAGTTCGCGTGTTGTTGGCCGAAGATCATCACCTGGTGCGCCAGGGCCTACGGGCGCTGCTGGAGCGAGAGCCTGGTATCGAAATCGTGGGAGAGGCCGCCGATGGACTGGAGGCTCTCCACTTGATCGAAGATCTCCAGCCTGACGTCGTGGTGATGGACATCACTATGCCTGGCCTGAATGGACTGGAGGTGCTGTGGCGCGTCCACCAACGGTTGCCGGAGGTACGGGTGCTGGTGCTTTCGGTGCACGAGGGGGAGGAATACGTCCTGCGTGCACTGCAGGCTGGCGCCTCCGGCTACTTGCTCAAGCGTTCGCTCAGCGCCGAGTTGCTGCTGGCTATTCGCGCGGCTTTGCGCGGCGAGGTTTTCCTCAGCCCTGCCGTCTCGCGAACCTTTGTCGCCCGCTTTCTTCAAGGCGTATCCTCTGAGGGGAGCGAGACGCCGTACGACAGGTTGACACCTCGCGAGCGCGAGGTGTTCCAACTTATCGCCGAGGGGTATACCAACCAGGCGATTGCGCACCGGCTGGGTATCAGCGTGCGCACCGTCGAGACGCACCGTGCCAATCTGATGGACAAAGTGGGCATCCACGATGTGGCTGGCCTGACACGGTTGGCCGTCCAAATGGGCTTGGTGGAGACCATCGGATAGGATCGTCACCGGCGCTTCTGTCTCTTGACAAATTACACGTTTTCGTGTATAATGAGGGTGTCGTTTGGGGAGCGTGGGCTCCCCTGATTTTAGGACTGGTCTACACGTCAACGTGTGCAGGGAGTGAAGACATGGGCACCTATGGTTTGGAGGGTGTGCTTCGGGCCTGGGAGCGGGGGCAGTTGACGACCGAGCAGGCTATCGGCCAGATTCTATTGCTGCTGCAAGAACTGGAGGAGCGGCTGCACAGCCTGGATCGCCGCCTGGAGCGGTACGTGGAGCGCGTGCGTCACCTGGGGTGATTAGAAGAGCCCTGGCCTCGACCGGGGCTCCAGAGGGACCCGTTCTCATCCGTTGTGCTGGCGCGTTCCCTATCTAACCCACCGGTGTGCGGAGTGTCCGGGCCTGTGCCCGTGCGCGCAGCCGCACCACCACGAAGATGATTGCCCCCACCAGCGATGCGATGGACACGAGGGACCCCAGCGCTGCAGCGACGATCATCACCGCCTGTCGCAGTCGCTTCGTCAGCGCGATCTGACGCTTGGCGTTATCCGTCAGTTCCTTCCCCAGGCTATGCACGAAGGCCGTCGGCGGTTGCACTGGCTGCATGCTTTGCTGTAACCTCTCGGCTAGTCGGAACAGCGGGGACATCCGGCTACGCTCCTTGGCTGTCACGTTGAGCCTCTGCATAGCCTCCGGTCGGCCGGTCAGCCCCTCAGCGTGGGCGGACAGCACCTCAGCCATTCGTTTCCTGTTCATCCTTCATCCTCTCCGTGATCTCCTCCCACCCATTCCCTACGCTGGCTAATTCCTTGCGCAGTGCCACCAGCGTCCGATGGTAGAGCGACTTGATTGCCCCCTCTGTCCGCCCCATCACTTGTGCAATCTCGGCGTTGCTCATCTGTTCAACAAACTTAAGAATGAGCAGTTGTTGCCGCTCTGACGGCAACCGGCGGACCGCCTGGAGTAGCAGGTCCTGTTCCTCGCGCTCCTCGGCCACGGCGGCGGGCTCCTCTCGCTTTGGCGACCCCATCACCAGTTCGTCCAGCGAAATGATCCGCTGCCGGCTGTGGTCCCGATGCCAGTTCGCCACTATGTTGTGTGCAATGCGGTACAGATACGCCGAGAAGGGGGCGCCCCGATCCACGTAGCGCGAGATGTGCTTCAGCGCCCGGTAGAACGTGCGCGCTGTAAGGTCTTCCGCATCGTGGTGGTTGCTCGTGCGGTAATAAATGTAGTTGTAGATGCCAGCGGCGTAGCGCTCGTACAGGAGGCCAAATGCCTCTGGATCCTCCTTCGCGCGGGCGATGAGTGCCGAATCGCTCTCTTCGTGCATACTGCCTGCTTATGCTTCCCCTTTTCTCCCTACAGGGGGGTGGGGGGGGGATGAGCGAACGGCATCTCAATTATGAGAACACCGTTGCGCTCTCGCGGTTGCGCCACCTGGTGGTGACGCGAGACCAGTATAACAGAGGAGCGGCGGCTGGTCAACCCGGATCAGCCGTTAGCAGTGAGCAGTGAGCAAGATGCTATTGGCCAATCTGTCTTCCTGTTTCCTGCTACCTGTTTCCTGCTACCTGCTACCTGCTACCTGCTACCTGCTACCTGCTGACTGCTCTTTTACATTCTTGTCATTCTGGCTCTTTCATGTTACACTTTTCATATACTCAAACTCATTGTGAGGGAGACCTATGCATAAGCGCACGCTGGCTGTGGGAATGGCACTGGTGATGATTCTGTTCGCTATGGCCTCGCCGGGCTGGGCAGCGCCGCGGCCTCAGGCGCGATCAGTCGTCACCTATCCGACTGACGGGATGACCGTCAGCGGTGTGGTGGAGGTCACTGGCATTGCTACCCATCCCAATATGAACTTCTACCAGGTGCGCTACGCCGCCGGGCCGCAGCCGACCGGTGATTCGCAATGGGTGGATATTTTACCCATCGTCGGAGGAAAACAGGTCGAAAACGACGTGTTGAACACATGGGATACTACCACTATCCCCGATGGTCAGTACACGTTGGCGTTGGCGGTCTGGGGTGTGGATGATGCCGCCAGTCCCTACCTTTTCTTCGTCACGAACCTGACGGTGAACAACGCCCAGCCTGTTGCAAGCCCGACGCCCGAGACACCCACGCCGGAACCGATGCCCACCGCCGTGGTCGGGCCATCACCTACGCCGGTCCCTATCGAGCAGCCCGCCACTCCAACGCCACGACCATCCCCCACGCCCAGTGAACGGGAGGGCGGGGAAACCCCCATACCCGTTGCAGGCGAGGACGCAGGGTCCGGTTTTACGCTCAACGTTGACGCATTGCGCAGTGCTTTTTGCGACGGCATCTTGATCACCGTGTCGCTGTTTGCGTTGTGGGGGTTGTACTTGTTGGTGAAGGCTGGCGTGCGCTGGTTCCTGCGCCAGCGGCACACGCATCCGCCGGAGTGAGTCGCCACCGGGCCGGCAGATGCGCGGCACGCAACACACAACACGTAATATGTCCTGGCGTGTTGTGTGAAAGCAGGGCATAGGATGTAGCCGTGGAATCCTACCTCATCGTCGGGCTGGGCAATCCAGGCCCCCAATACGTTGCGAACCGGCACAACGTCGGCTTCCGCTGCCTCGAGCGACTGGCCGCAACCCGTGGCCTGGCCTTCGATAAGCGGCAAAAGCGGGCCTGCGTCGCCCTGGAAGCCATCCGTGGGCGGCGCGTCATCCTGGCTCAGCCGCAGACGTTCATGAACGAGAGCGGGCGCGCAGTTGTGCCGTTGGCCCGCTTCTATCGGGTGACGCTGGAGCGGTTGCTGGTGGTCTACGATGATCTTGACCTGCCCCTGGGCACGGTGCGCCTGCGGCCGGAGGGAGGCAGCGGCGGTCACAAAGGGATGCGTTCCATCATCGAGCATCTGGGTGGGCAACGGGCCTTTCCGCGACTGCGCATCGGCATAGGCCGCCCGCCGGGATTGATGGACCCGGCCGCCTACGTGTTGCAGAATTTCTCGGCAGCAGAGGAGCCTCAGGTGGAGGAGACACTGGAATGGGCCGTGGCTGCCGTCGAGACCTGGCTGTGCGATGGGATCGAGGCGGCGATGAGCCAGTACAACCGGGGCAGTGAAGCGTGAATGTTTCGGGACTCCTGGCATCGTTCGAATCGCTTGAGCCCTACCGGGCTCTGCTGGAGGACCTGGACAGCGGTGAGGTGCCGACCCCGCTGGGCTTGCTGCGTGCTGCCCGTCCTGCTTTCCTGGTCGCGCTTGCCTGTGACCTGAAGCGCCCGCTGCTGATCATCGTCGGCTCGGTGGAGCGCGCTCGGGCGTTGGCCCACTCGTTGCGCGACTGGTCCCCTGCCCCGGAGTGCATCCAGCGCTTCCCCGAACCGCTGGTCCTTTTCTATGAGCGCGCTCCCTGGACCGACGAGGTTATTGCGGGTCGCCTAGGCGTCCTCTTTGCCCTCCACTCCTCACCCCCCCCTTCCCCCCCTATAGGGGGGGTGAGGGGGGGTGGGGGGACGGGGGGGGTAGTCGTCGCCTCGGCCCGCGCGCTGATGCAGCGCACCTTGCCATTGCGCCAGTTCCGCACCTCCATTCGCGAGTTCCGCGTGGGCCAGATGCTCGACCTGGAGCGGATCTTGGGCCTATGGGCGGGGCTGGGCTACGAACCGGTCAGCGTCGTTGAGGCCCCCGGCCAGTTCAGCCACCGGGGTGGCATTCTCGATATCTTTCCGCCGGCCGACTCCCTGCCTGTGCGCATTGAACTCTTCGGCAACCAGATCGAGTCGCTCCGCCGCTTCGATCCCGCCACCCAGCGCTCACAGGAGCGGGTGGAGAGCGTCACCATCTCCCCGGCCCGCGAATCGCTCCCTCGCCACGGCCCGCGGGTCGCCAGTCACATCGCTGCGCAGTTGGCCCGCGACCTGCCGGCCGACGTGCGCGCCGAACTGGAGGCCCACCAGCGCGGGCTGACGGCTGCCATGCCATTCCCAGGCCTCGAGTTCTACTTGCCTTACTTCTACACCGGTTCCACCACACTGCTGGACTATCGCCCACCCGAGACCTTGATTGTCGTGGAAAGCCCACAGGAACTGGCGGATGCCTGGGCTGATCTGGAGGAGGAAGCCGTGGACCTGCGGGCTGCCGCTGAGGAGGCTGGCGTGCTCCCGCCCGACTACCCGCTGCCCTACGTCACCTGGGACGAGTGGTCGGAACTGCTGACCGACCAGCCTGTCCTCACGCTGGGCCACGGGGAGGAGGGCACGACCTCTCGTCTGGCCGGTTGCTTCATCCCCGGCCCTCGTTTTGGTGGCCAACTCAAGCCTGTACTGGAGCACATCCACGCCGCGTTAACCCCCTCCCCCCCTGTAGGGAGGGCCGGGGGGGGTGGTGGTCAGGTAGTCGTCGTCAGCCGGCAGGCCCGTCGCCTGGCCGAACTATGGGGCGCAGAGCACGACTACGTCCAACCGCTTGATGAACTGCGCCAGCCATCACAGTCGCCGCTAACCTTTGTGCAGGGCGCTCTTGCCGAAGGTTGGATCCTCCGCTTCCCTCCCTCATCATCTGCTCCCTACTTATCTACTCATCTCCTCACAGACGCGGAGATTTTTGGCTGGCGTCGCCCTCAGCCCCGGCGTCCCGCCCATCGCCGCAGGATAGCCCCTGAGTCCTATTACTCCGATCTCACGCCCGGCGATTTCGTCGTTCACGTCGAGTACGGCATCGGCATCTTCCGTGGCCTGGTCACACGGGCTCTCGAGGGGATCGAGCGCGAGTACCTGCTGGTGGAGTACGGGGGCAGTGACCGCCTCTACGTCCCGATCCACCAGGCGGATCGGCTCAGCCGCTACATCGGGGCCGGCGACCGCCCGCCGCGCCTCAACCGGCTGGGAACGGCCGGGTGGCAGACCGTCAAGGCGCAGGCCAAGCGGGCCGCCGAGGACGTGGCCCGCGAACTCCTGGAACTCTACGCCGCTCGCGAACTGGCATCCGGTCACGTCTTCGGCCCGGATGATCCCTGGCAGGCGGAACTGGAAGCCGCTTTCCCCTACTTCGAGACCGGAGACCAACTCCGCGCTATCGCTGACGTCAAGGCCGACATGGAGAAACCCAAGCCGATGGACCGGCTCATCTGCGGCGACGTGGGCTATGGCAAGACCGAGGTGGCGCTGCGGGCTGCCTTCAAGGCGGTGATGGACGGCAGGCAGGTCGCCGTCCTGGTGCCGACCACCGTTCTGGCCCAGCAGCACTACGCCACCTTCCGCCAGCGGTTGGCTCCCTTCCCCGTCGAGGTGGAGATGCTCTCCCGTTTCCGCTCCCGTGCCGAGCAGAGGAGTATCCTGGAAAAGTTGCTCGCCGGTCAGGTGGACATCGTCATCGGTACTCACCGGTTGCTGCAGAAGGACATCGCCTTCGCCGACCTGGGCCTGTTGATCATTGACGAGGAGCAGCGCTTTGGTGTCACCCACAAGGAGAGACTGAAGCGCATGCGCACCGAGGTGGATGTGCTGACGATGACTGCCACCCCTATCCCCCGCACCCTCTATATGGCGCTCACCGGCGTGCGCGACATCAGCACTATTGAGACTCCGCCGGAAGAGCGATTGCCGGTCACCACCTACGTGGGCGAGTACGACGCCCAACTGGTGCGGCGGGCCATCCTGCGCGAACTGGAGCGGGGTGGTCAGGTCTTCTACGTCCACAACCGCGTGCAGACGATTGAGATGGTGCGCCACCGGCTGGAACGGACGGTGCCGGAGGTGACCTTCGCCGTGGCCCACGGTCAGATGCGGGAGGCCGACCTGGAGCGGGTGATGCTGCACTTCGTCGCCGGGGAGATTGACGTGCTGGTCTGTACCAGCATCATCGAGAGCGGCCTCGACATCCCCAATGCCAACACGCTCATCGTCGAGCGGGCCGAGCGCTTCGGGCTGGCGCAACTGTACCAGTTGCGGGGGCGCGTGGGCCGGGGCGCTCAGCGGGCCTACGCCTACTTCTTCCACGACCGGATGACCCGTTTGACGGTCGAAGCGCGCCAGCGGCTGGAGACCATCCGCGAGACGGCCGAACTGGGCGCCGGGTACACCATCGCCATGCGGGACCTGGAGATCCGCGGCGCTGGCGACATCCTGGGCACCCGCCAATCGGGCCACATCGCCGCCGTCGGCTTCGATCTCTATACCCGGCTGCTGGCGCGAGCGGTGCAGGAATTGAGAGCGCAGCGGGAGGGCCAGCCCCCGCCTCCTGAGCCGCTGGGGAGCATCAGGATTGATCTGCCCATCCCAGTGCGGTTGCCCGATACTTACGTCCCCGACGTGCGGTTGCGCCTGCAGATATACCGCCGCCTGGCGGAACTGGGTTCGATGGCGCAGATTGAGGGGATGGAGCAGGAGTTGGCCGACCGCTTCGGGCCGCTGCCGAAGCCAGCGCGCAACCTGATGTACCAGTTGCGGCTGAAGGCGCTGGCGCGCGACGCGGGGGTGGGAGCCGTCGGTGTTGAGAACGGTCGCCTGGTGTTGCGGTCGGGTGGGGGGGATTACCCCAGCCGCGAGAGGCTTCAGCACGTCTTCGGCGAGCGCGCAGTTGTGGGCCGCCGCGAAGTCTGGCTGCCGCAGGAGCGCGGCTGGCGGGAGCAGTTGGTGACCGTGCTGAAGGAGATGGCGCGCACCGCTGGTTGACGGATGGGGCGGGCGTTTGGACCACGAAGGGCACGAAAGTTCGCGAAGAGCGCGAAAATCTTCGCGTATTTCGCGCCGTTTCGATTATTCGTGATCCAAGCTTGACTGGGTTGGCGGGAGGAGTTGGTGATGAAGAAGATGGCCCGCGCCGCCAGTTGACGGATAGAGCGGGAGGGGTTATACTGAAAAGCAGGGTGTATCCCGGACTGTTATGCGAAAGCAGTCCCGAGACGAGGGTGGCCACACCATTTACGTGCCTTCACTTTCCTCATCTACCCTTCCTCATATACTCCCTCGCTGGGCAGACAAATCAGGAGTTGATATTATGTCTCTCTTACGCGACCTTTCTCTCATCCTCATCGCCGGCGGAGCGTTCGTCATGGCCCTGGTGCCGCTGGCGCTGTTCGGCGGGTTGGTTTATGGCCTGTGGTATCTCCAACGGCACGAGAACCTGCCCAGTTGGCTCCAGTTGGCCCAAGTGTACCTGGCCCTGGGCCGGGCCTACGTCGAACTGGTGATGCAGGCTGTGGTCCGGCCGATTCTACTGGTCCATTCCACCCTGGCGATGGTCCAGGGCTGGCTTGGTGCAATCCGTGGTAGGGGCGCGGTTACCGCGCCCCTACACCGCAATCGCGAAGTTAGGAGGCAATAGATGAACCTACGAACACGAGTGATGATCATCGGCGGCGTCCTGGGGGCACTGTTGGGCGTGGGTGCTGCCTACCTGTACCTGCGCTCGGCCCCCGTCGAGGTGGATGAGGAGGGCAAAGAGCGGCTGCCCGCCATCCAGCCGGGCAAGGCCCTTACGGCCACCGTGGGCGTGCTGACCGTGCTCAAGCAGATCACCGGCCTGGGTCAGCCTCAGGAGAGAGGCCGGGGCCGTGGGCGAACGAGGTGAGGCGGGCGTCCATACGAGTCCGCTTGTCACAGTTCTGGGTATGGTTGGTCTCGTTTTGTGATCTTGTCTCCTCAAACCCAGGGCTGGGAGCCCTTACTGATCCGTTGATGTCCTGAAATCCGCGTTCTTAGAATTCACACACAAGGAGGAATACCGATGGCATTCAAATTTCCGTCCGACGAATGGATCAAGGAACTCAGCCGTCAACTCAACAGTAGCGAAGTCTATGAGAAGTCGGCCAAAGATTGGGAGGGTGACTTCGACTTTATCGTCGAGCCCGACGATGCTTTTCAGGGCGAGCCGGTTCACCTGTACCTTGACCTCTACCACGGCAAGAGCCCCAGCGCGAAGCAACTGAGTGGCCCCGACGAGAAGCAGGCTGCCTACGTCCTCTCGGCCCCCTTCAGCGCCTGGCGCAAGGTCATCGAGGGCAAACTTGACCCCATCCAGGGCATGATGACGCGCAAATTGAAGTTGAAGGGCAACATGATGAAGATCATGCGCTACCCCAAGGCGGCCAAGGAGATCGTCTCCTGCTGCGCGCTCGTGCCCACCGACTTTGGTGATTAAAGTTGGTACATTGGTAAATTGGGCAACTGGTAGTTGGTTCTGCTACCAATCTACCAACATCGTGAGGAGGTGGCTATATGTGGTACTTCGTCTCCCCAGAGATCATCTTCGGTGAGGGGGCGCTGGACGCCCTCGACGAGTTGGAGGGCCGGCGCGCTCTCATCGTCACCGATACCACGCTGGTCCAACTGGGTTTGGTGGACAAGGTGAAGGCTCATCTCGACAAGGCTGGCATCGAGGCGCGCGTCTTCGACGCAGTGGAGCCCGACCCCAGCGTGCAGACGGTGCGCAAAGGGGTGCAGGTGGCCCGGGAAGGGGAGCCCGACTGGATCATCGGCCTGGGCGGTGGTTCGCCGATGGACGCGGCTAAGGCTATCTGGGTGCTCTACGAGCGGCCTGATCTTCAGCCGGCCGAGATCAGTCCCTTCATCCACCTGGGCCTGCGCCAGGAGGCCCGCCTGATCACCATCCCCACCACCAGCGGCACCGGGGCCGAGGTCACCTGGGCCATCGTGCTGACCGACACGGAGGAGCAGCGCAAGATGGGGCTGGGCAACCGCGAGAAC
>Ga0315543_1002869_pt1 | contig 16092 bp, 16 predicted proteins | sample SalMarSW160210MG_2_FD_203098 | JGI IMG/M metagenome (GOLD analysis project Ga0315543, IMG submission 203098) | Salt marsh sediment microbial communities from the Plum Island Ecosystem LTER, Massachusetts, United States - Salt Marsh Sediment SW1601-210 ...
GAATCGCTTTGGCCCCCGCCCCGATAAGCTCAACTATCGGCGTCATCTCGATGGCCAGCTTGGCGAAGGCGAGGTTCTTTAAGCCCATCGATTTCTCCCCCAGCAAATAGGCGGCTATCATACTGTCGAAGCTCAAATTCTGTACGGTTATGCCGTGTTCGGCCAGCACCGTCATATCGTACTTGCCGTTGTGGGCCAGCTTGGCCAGTTTCTGGTCTTCCAGAATTGGTTTAAGTTTGTCAATAACCTCGTCCCGGGGCAGCTGTGCTATCGGGTCCAGCCCCACGTGCCCCACCGGCACGTAGTAGGCTTCGCCCTCGGCCGGCGAAAAAGATAGCCCCACCAGCTCGGCGGCCATCGGGTTCAGGCTGGTGGTCTCGGTGTCAAAGGCAAAAGATTTGGCCTCGGACAGGCGTTTTACCAGCTTATCAAGGTCTTTTCCGTCACTGACGATTTTATAGTCGCCCTGCGGCGGCTTGGCTTCAAGACTGGTTGCCCCCCCGGTCTCTATCTGGGGCAGCCTGGGCAGCAGGCTGGCGAACTCAAGCTCACGGAAAAGCTCGGTCACCTTGTTGCGGTCGTACCGGTTCACCCGGCAGTCCCCCGGTTTCAAGGTCACCGGCATCTGGATAACGATGGTGGCCAGCTCCTTGCTCTGGCGGGCGATGGCTTCGTTATCTTTGAGCAGGCTCTGGAGCCGGGGCGGCGTTACCTCATCAATATGCTGGTAGATTTTCTCTATAGAGCCGAACTGCTGGATGAGCTTGACCGCTGTCTTGGCGCCGATGCCGGCCACCCCGGGGATATTATCCGACGGGTCGCCCGCCAGCCCCTTGAGGTCGGTAATCTGCTCCGGCTTTACCCCGTACTTCTCGCCTACCGCCGCCGTGTCGTAGAGCACGGTGTTGCTGAAGCCCCCCTTGGGCTTGGGGTAGAGCACCTTAACCCGCGGCGAGACTAATTGCATGGTGTCGGCGTCGCCGGTAACGATGATGGTATCAATGTCCTGCTGGCTGGCCTGCCGGCTCAGGGCGCCCAGGAGGTCGTCGGCTTCATAGCCCTGGAGCTCGAAGATGGGGATGTTAAAGGCTTCCACCAGCTGTCTTACCCGCCCCAGCTGCCCCACCAGCTCCTGGGGGGTCTCGGGACGCTGCGCCTTGTACTGGTCGAAGAGTTCGTGCCGGAAGGTGGGCCCTTTCATATCGAAGGCGATGGCGCAGTGGCTGGGCTTTATTTCGTTGATGACTTTAAGCAGCATCAGGGCGAAGCCGTAGACGGCACCGACGGTCTCGCCGGTCTTAGGCACGGTCAGCGGAGGCAGGGCGTGGAAGGCGCGGTGGAGCAGGGCGTTGCCGTCGAACAGCACCAGCAGCGGCTTTTTCATGGGTATATTATAGCAGAGCGGGGGTTAAAAAGCTGGCTTAATCGGTGGCAATAATCACGTTGGTGGCTTTGATAACGGCGTAGACCTCTTTGCCCGGGGCCAGCCCCAGCCGTTCGGCAGAGGCTTTGGTGATAACCGAGACTATCTCGTTGCCGCCAGCCAGCTCCACGGTGACCTCGGTATTGATGGCACCGGCGTTGACCTGTTTTACCTTGCCTTTGAGCATATTGCGGGCGCTTAGTTTCATCTTGCACCTCCCCTGTTTATCTTAACCCCACCCCCCAATTATATCATCTTATCCCGCCCGCCGCCCTTTATGGTAGGGCTTTCAGCCCTTTTATCCCCACCCCCTTCAGTGGTGACGATACCCCCTTATCTCCCCCCTGAAAAGAAATTGATAGAAGTATCACTTCTGTAGGGTGGGAGGGTGGGAAGAATAACATCTACTAAAAGAAGGAGGGGCTAGCCTTGTAGTGGCTTCGCCCCCCTTAAACTCCCTGTGTCAGGGTAAACCCGCTGGTTACGCCCGCAGCTGCCTTTCCGCCACCAGTATGGCGCCAAAGCCAAACAGTACCGCCGCCAGCCAGATGAAGAAGCTGGCGTAAGGAATCATGGTAAGCAGGGTCAGGATAAACAGCCCCAGCGCCAGGGAGCCGATTAAGATGCCCCGGTTCTCGGCTCCCTCCATTCTTCGGAGAGTGCCGATAATCATCCGCCCGATAAGCAGGCTGGTGATAATGTGGGAGATGTAAATGGCTATCCCGTAGAGGACCAGGCCGATTATGCCGATGGGCACGCCGACGACGGTAATACAGACAATCAGGGCGGCGATGGGGGTGGCAAATAGCAGGACCGCCCCCCACCCCAGGCTGGGCCAGGGTTGATGGCGGATGGCATCGGTTATAGCCAGCATCCGTCCTGGCGCCAGCACGATGAGGACAATACCCAGCGCCAGCGCCATCAGAAAGCCGATGATTTTACCTACTATTCCCGTCCCCCCTTCCCGCTCTTCGGGCGGGGGTGTTTTGTAGGTGGTGGTGCCGGCAATCCGGGCGCCGGGTTGAATATCAGCCTCGTTCTGGCTGGTGTAGACCAGGTCACCCTCGATACTGGCGGTAGACAGCAGGGTCAGGTTGTCCACGCCGAGCTTGACGTTGCCGCCCACGGTATTTGATAGTGTAATCTCCCCGCCCCCGCCGAAGATATCGCCGCCAACCGGGCTATCGATGCTGCCATCCCCCACCCCCACCACCAGGTCGTTGCCGATGCTGGCGGTGCTGGGCAGTCTTAAGCTACTGCCGGCGGCGACGACGTCACCGCCAACGTTGCCATTAACCTCCAGGGTGGCGCCGGCAATCCGCACCGCCCCGGTGACCTCGCCGTTGACGGTAACACTGGCCCCGGCAGCGATGAGGCTGCCGTTAATCTGGCCGTTGATAATAATTTCACTGCCCACCGCCAGGACATCGCCGTTGACCGTGCCGTCAATAGAAATGGTGCCGCCGCCAATGTAGAGGTCGTCATCAACCACCTCCCCGCTGCCGATAACTACCGTGTCTCCGGTGCGGCCGTCAAAAGCCAGTACTGGGGTAGCCGCTATTGCCGTCAGCAGTATGGCCAGCAGGCAGATAGCCAGTCCCCGGTATGCATGTTTTAACATTTTTCAGCCTCCTTTATGGTTCTTCTGTCTTCTCCACCTCAATGGTGCACTCGGTGACCAGGGCGGCAAAGGCGCCCAGGGCCGCCAGCACCGGGGCTATCATGATGGTGGCTGCCGCCGCCGGCGCCCCTACTGAGAGGGGAATCTCCAGCACCGTCCGCCCATCGTGAATCACCCGCACCGTTCTGATGTTGCCTTCGTGGATGAGTTGCTTGACCTTCTCCACCACTTTATCCCCGTCTATGGTGAATTTTTCTTTGGTGCTCATAGTTGCTAACCCTCCTGTGGAATATTAGGTGGTTGGGTATAGGGGTGTCAAGACTTAATTTTATGAACTTTATCAACCTCACCCCCTGTATCCCCCTCTCCATTCTTGGAGAGGGGGAAGAATAAAAAAGAGGGGGCTTCGCCCCCTCTTGGACTTCCCCTTATCCCCCCACCCAACAAAGCGAAGGATTGAGGGCACAGCCCTGTAGGGTGGGTCAGGGTGGAAAGAGGAACGCCCGCTAACAGGGGAGGGGTTAAAGAAGCGTTTAAGAGAGGAGTAACCTCTATTAGGGTGGGTGCGTGGGTAGCAAAACCAAAGCTAAGAACCGGGCAATCCCCCTCTTTTTCGTCCCCGTAATCTATATTGAATAATTCTTGTTTCGTGATATACTGAGGTCAATGAAGAAAGATTTACTCTCAATAGCTGACCTCGGCGTTGAGGACATCCGCCTGCTTATCTCGGACGCTATCGATATGAAAGCGCAGGGATGGGTATCCAGCTTAAGCGGCAAGACACTGGCGATAATGTTCCAAAAGCCCTCGCTGCGCACCCGCGTCAGCTTCGAGCTGGCCATGCGCCAGCTGGGCGGCCAGACGGTCTATCTCTCCCCGGCCGAGGTCGGGCTGGGAGAGCGGGAATCGGTGGCCGATGTCGCCCGGGTGCTCAGCCGCTATGTCGATGCCATCGCCGCCCGCACCTTTTCCCACCAGACCCTGGAGACCCTGGCAGGTTACGCCGAGGTGCCGGTGATAAACGCCCTCTCCGACCGCGAGCACCCCTGCCAGGCGCTGGCTGACCTTCTCACCGTCTGTGAGAAGAAGGGTGAGCTCAACGGCCTGACCCTGGCTTTCATCGGCGATGGCAACAACGTGGCCCGCAGCCTGATGCTGGCGGCTTCTTTAAGCGGCATGAATTTCCGGATTGCCACCCCTGCTGGCTACGCCGTTGATGATGAAACATTCAATCTGGCGCAGAGCAACGCCGTCGGCACCGGCGCCCAGATATTCTGCACCGAAGACCCCTGCCAGGCGGTCACCGATGCCGATATTGTCTATACCGATGTCTGGACCAGTATGGGGCAGGAGGCCGAAGCTAAATACCGGCGCAAGGCATTTGCCAAATATCAGGTGGATGCCGGGCTGCTCTCCCTGGCCAGAGATAACGCCCTGTTTATGCACCCCTTACCGGCTCATCATGGGGAGGAGGTAGCGGAGGGGATTATAGATAGCCCCGCTTCAGTGGTCTTCGACCAGGCGGAAAACCGGCTGCACCTGCAGAAAGCATTGCTGGCGGCGATGCTAGGCGGCCTGGAGATTCCGCTGGCGGGCTATCGTTAGGAGGCGGCTGATATGTTTAGAAAAATAGTCAGCTGGGGCTGGAGCCCCTTCTTGATTACGGCGCTGGCGGTGGTCGGCGCTATCTTTGAGTGGCCTGTCGAAGTCGTGGGCCCGGTGCTGATTGTTATCCTGATTATCGGCCTGGTAATGGTGGCCACCGCCGCCCGGGAGAAGCGCCTGGAACAGCTGGCGTTCAGGCTGAGTGAGCAGGGCGGGCACTTCCACCGCCGTTTCATGGGCGATTCCTCGCTGTCTATTTTTGTTATTATCCGCACCCTGCTCACCACCGATAATGCCCGGGTCTGGGCCTGGGCGCGGGAGTGCGAGGTCGCCCAGCGGGTTTTCAATACCTGGAGCAGCAGCTTTGCCACCCGGCTGGAGAGCGATATCCGGGGCCAGCGCTTTAAAACCTACCTGCGCACCAGTTTAAATGAACTATGGCTGCTCAACACCCACTACTACGAGTTCGTCGAGCAGTTCGCCGAGGTGGCGGGAAAGACCGAGCTGCCGCCGGAAACCATGGACCTTTATAATCGGTTTGTTGTGGAATACAACGCCTTTGTTCAAGACTTCAGGGACAGTATTGCCGAACTGAGGGAGTTTGCCCGCACCGAGATTGAACCCCCCAGCGTCAACTTTGCCAAAGAGCTGCGGGGCAAGCCTGTTCCGGCTGAACCGAAGCGGGAGGAAAAGAAACCTCCCCCAACGCAGCACAGGGGCGGCTTTATCACCGGTTAGAGTGGAGGTGGGTGTGAGCAAGTTAGCTGTTGCCCAGATAGTCTTAGGTGCCCTGCTCCTGGTAGACTGTGTTGCCTTTGCTATTTTCGTTTCCCCGGTATTTCTCTTCGCTGTTCCCGTCTTCGGTCTGGCGGTGCTCGGCTGCGGTATAGCCCAGTACTTGAAAGCCAGGAGGTAAAAGCGGATGAGAGTAAAAGTCCCCTGGTTGCTGGCTATTGGCTTAATTCTGGCATCTATCCTGTTGGCATCGTGTCCCGAGCCAGGCACCGGACCGGAAGGACCGAGCCTCACCCCGGAAGAAGAAGAGCAGATGGCGCAACAGGGTTTTGTCAATGTCGAAACCATTGCCGATGCCTCCCGGATTGCCGGCTTTGCGGTAGTTGAGCCGGCCTACATCCCCGAAGGTTTCTCCGGCGGTAGCTTCTCGGTATACCAGCACGGTGCTCTTCTTCCCGAGGAGATGAAACCCAAATTCCCCGATATAGAAGTACAGAGTTTTTATAGCTGGCAGGGAGAGGAGCGTATCATATTCGTGCTGGTACAGAGCCAGCACAAGTTCAGTCTCGGTGGCGGCAGGCCGGCTGAGATATGTGGTCGTCCTGGGGAGAGGTGGTTTGAAGGGGGCCACGACGATATGCCGGGCCGGCTGGCGTTTGGCTGGGAGGATGACGGTAACTACTTTCAGCTTTTCGGTATGCTGGCTGGCCCCCTTGATGAGGAAACTTTGGGGCAGATAGCCTGCTCGGTGGAGGTTGGCTAAGAAGACCATGAGCAAACCGATTGTAGCCATTATCGGCCGTCAGAACGTGGGCAAGTCCACCCTGTTGAATCACCTGGCCGGCCAGCGGGTGGCTATTGTTGAAGATATGCCCGGCACCACCCGCGACCGCATCTTCGCCGATGTTGCCTGGGCTGGGGCTTATTTCACCCTGGTTGATACCGGCGGCCTGGAGATTAACCCCCGCACCTCCATCGCCCGCGGCATCAAGGGGCAGGTAGAGGCGGCTATCGCCGAAGCCGATGCCATTATCTTCTTGGTCAATATCAGGGACGGAGTCTTGCCCGCCGACCTGGAGATAGCCGAAATGCTGCGCAGCTCGGCCAAGTCGGTGGTGCTGGCGGCGAACAAGGCGGACAGCCCCAAACTGGAAAGCGGGGCGGCCGAGTTTTATCAGCTGGGACTGGGCGAGCCCTATGTCATCAGCGCCTATCACGGGCGGGGTACCGCCGAATTACTGGACAAGATTATCTCCCTCCTCCCCACCCCACCGGTAGTTGAGCCGGCGGCGGAGATGCTTAAGCTGGCCATTGTCGGCCGGCCCAATGTAGGCAAGTCCACGCTGCTCAATGCCCTGCTCGGCGAGGAGCGGGCCATCGTTGATGACACCCCCGGCACCACCCATGATGCGGTCAACACCCTACTTGACTTTAATGGCCAAAATGTGTTACTTATTGATACCGCCGGTATCAGGCGGCGAGGGCGATGGGGAGCCGGAGTAGAACGTTACGGCATAATCCGTGCCCTGAGGGCTATTGACCAGGCCGACGTAGTTTTACTGGTGTTAGATGCCACCGAGATGGTCACCGCTCAGGACAAACATATTGCCGGTTACGTTCAGGAGGCGGTTAAAGGGGTGGTACTGGTGGTCAATAAGTGGGATTTAATGGAAAATAAAAACGTAGCTGAATATAACCGATATATCCGGAGCCAGCTGAGGTTTGTCTCCCATGCGCCGATAGTGTATACTTCGGCCATGCTGGGACAGGCCACCGACCGGGTAATGCCGGAGGCGTTTCAGGTATATCAGGAACGGCTCAAGCGCCTGCCCACCACGGTGGTCAACAGCGTGGTGCAGGAGGCGGTAGCCGCCCACCATCCCCCGCGCAAGGGCGCCCGGCAGCTCAAGATTCTCTACGCCACCCAGGCTGAGGTTAATCCTCCCACCTTCGTCTTTTTCGTCAACGAGGCCAAGTTAATGTCGACTTCCTACCGCAACTATCTGGAGAACAAACTGCGTAAGGCGCAGGGCTTCAACGGCACGCCGCTTCGTTTTATCTTTAAAAACAGGGGTGAGCAGCCATGATGTTTGCCAAGTTTGCCGCCGTGGTGATAATGGGTTACCTGCTGGGCTCTATTCCCATCGGTTACCTGCTAACTAGGCGTCAGGCTAAGGTAGACGTCACCGCTTACGGCAGCGGCAAGGTGGGGGCGACCAATGTGCTCCGCACCGCCGGCCGTAATTCAGCCGCCCTGGTCGCTGGTCTGGATATAGTAAAGGGAGCGCTGGCAGTAGTCCTGGCCGGCCTGATAGTGGGCAAAGGCTACCTGGTGGTGGGCAACTTTGGCTTTGGCACACTGGTAGCCCAGGTTCTGGCGGCTCTAGCCGCCGTCATTGGCCATAACTGGTCGGTATTCCTCAGATTTCGCGGTGGCCGGGGTGTGGCCACCTTTTTCGGCGGGCTGGTTGCCCTCTGTCCGATAGCGGCTATAGTCGGCGGCGAGATTATCGTCATTGGCGCCGGTCTTACCCAGTATGCGTCTCTGGGCTCCATTGCCGGGGTGGTAGGCGCTTATGCCATACTGGTGCCGCTGACCATTATGCACGGCTTCCCCCTGGAGTACCTGTTTTACGCTCTGGTGGGGTCGGTAATCATTATCGTTATGCACCGGGACAACATCAGTCGCCTGATGAAGGGCAAAGAACGCAAGCTCGGCGAGAAGGGGCAGAAGCGAAGCTCATCCGAGGGCTTGGGATAGGGCATGCCCAAGGTTGCCATTATGGGGACCACTACCTGGGGGCTCACCCTGGGGGTGGCTCTGGCGTTTAAGGGGGCGGGGGTCAGGCTGTGGGCGCGTACCGAGCCGGAGGCGGCCGGCTTAAGAAGCTCCGAATTTCCCTCGGAATTATTTGCCGATATTACCCTGCCCAAGCACTTATCTATTACCAGCTCTCTGGAGGAAGCCCTGGCCGGTATCAAGGTGGTCATCATGGCGGTGCCCTCCCAGAGCATGCGGACCAACATAAAGACGGTGGCTCCCCGCCTGGATAGCTCTATGCTGATAGTCAGCGCCGCCAAGGGTCTGGAGGTGGAGACCAACCTGCGGATGTCGCAGGTAATCGCCGAGGAGTTGCCCCCCGATTTTCTGCCTAACATCTGCGTTCTTTCCGGTCCCAACCTATCCCAGGAGATTCTGCGGGACCTGCCGGCGGCGGCGGTGGTGGCTGCCAATGATGAGGCGGTGGCCAAAAAGGCGCAGAAGCTGTTAAACACCCCCAACCTCTGCATCTATACCAATACCGATGTCATCGGCGTCGAGCTGGGAGGAGCTTTAAAGAATATCATCGCCCTGGGCGCCGGCATCGTTGACGGGTTGGGCTACGGCGATAACGCCAAGGCGGCTTTCATCACCCGCGGTCTTACCGAGATAACGGCGCTGGGGGTAGCGCTGGGGGCTAACCCCCTAACTTTTTCCGGCTTAACCGGCCTGGGTGACCTGGTGGCCACCTGCTCCAGCAATCTAAGCCGCAATCACCATGTGGGGGTGGAATTGACCAAGGAGCGACCGCTCAGAGAGATAACCGAATCAATGACCGGGGTGGCGGAGGGGGTCACCACCACCGTGGTAGCTTACAACCTGGCTCAGCAGTTAAAGCTGGAGATGCCCATTACCGAAAAGCTCTACCGGGTACTCTACGAGGGGCTCAGCCCCAAGCAGGCGGCATTGGAATTGATGGAAGCTAATGTTAAGCACGAGCTGGCGGGTCGGCGGTGGCGGTTGTTCTCCCTTTTCAAGCGCCGCAAGTAGCTATTACCGCTCGGTGAAGAATTTCTAGAAACCGCTCCGGGAAAACCCCTGCCACTTTTTGGGCTTGGGCATATTCCTTTCCCTTAAGTGTTCCCCCAGTTCCTCCATTAGCTGGCGCTGTTTTTTGGTCAGCGCATTGGGGGTAGCCACGAACAGGGTAACCAACTGGTCGCCCCGCCCCCCGCCCCGCAGGTGGGGGACCCCCTGCCCTTTGAGCTTGAATATCTGCCCGGTTTGAGAGCCGGCCGGTATTTTGAGCTTGGTCTTGCCGTTGAGGGTGGGCACCTCTATCTCGGTGCCCAGCGCTGCCTGGGCAAAGTTGACCGGCAGCTCGTAGAGGAGGTCATAGTTATGGCGGGTGAAGAGTTCGTGCTCTTTGACCGATAAACTGATATATATATCGCCCGCCGGTCCGCCCCTTCTCCCCGCCTCCCCCTCGCCGCCGAGGCGTATCTGGGCGGCGTTATCGACGCCGGCGGGTATGTTAACCACGATGTTGCGTTTGTGCCTCTCCCGCCCGCTGCCCCGGCACTGGGGGCAGGGCTCGGTTATAATTCGGCCTTCACCCTGGCACCGGGGGCAGGGGACGGTTTGGGCAAAGCGCCCGAACAGGCTCTGGTGAACGCGGCGCACCTGCCCGCTGCCGTCACAGTTAGGGCATCGCGTGGGTGAGCTGCCCGGCTTACTGCCGGTGCCCTGGCACATTGAGCAGTGCTCGGTGCGGGTGATGGTTATCTCCTTTTCACAGCCGAGGGCGGCCTCCTCAAAGGTGATGGTCATCCGGTAGCGGAGGTGGTTGCCGCGCTGTGGTGCCTGGCGGGAGGCAGCCGCCCCGCCGAAGAAGGCGTCGAAGATATCGCCGAAGCCGCCGAAGTCAAAGCCCTCAAAGCCCTGCCCGAAAAGCCCCTCGGCACCCCCGTGCCCGAAACGGTCGTAGGCCGCCCGCTTATCGGAGTCGGAAAGCACCTCGTAGGCTTCGTTGACCTCTTTAAACTTCTCCCCGGTCTTATCTTCCTGGTTGTGGTCGGGGTGATACTTAAAGGCCAGCTTACGGAAGGCTCTTCTTATCTCCTCGTCGGTGGCGTTTCTCTCCACGCCTAATACTTCATAATAGTCACGTTTATTCGGCATATTATATTACTTCTTTAGTCCTTTAATGGCGTCGCAGAATCTTTCCGGCGTCCGTGACGAGATTACATAGGTCTGCTCGGCCGTTTCCAGCTTTATGGCATCATTTACAAAGGCCTGGGTAATGGCAAAGGTGCCGTCCCGGCCCTTCCTGATGCCCCACCCCCCGTAGTTCCTTATGGGCTTCTTCACCTTATAGGGGGAGCAGTCCTCTATCTGGTCCGCCCCGATAGTCTTGCGGTAGACAAAGCCGAACCTGATGGTCAGCCTGTCCTCGTAGAGCGCCACCTTCATCTGGAAGAAGCAGGCGACGATGGCTACGGTCAGGGCAATATATAGGGCGGCGTACCACCATACCCCGCCAAGGAGAATACCCGGCACCAGGCCTACGGCCAGCGCCCACAGCACCAGGCCGCCGGCAAAGAGGTAGTTTTCGTTTATCTTTTCCTCGTAGATAGGCATTCTGCCCCACCCCCCTTTTTATATCTTTTCCCGCCCGCCGCCCTTAGTGGAAGCGGGCTTTCAGCCCTTTTGCCCTATACCACTTTTAAGGTTCGTTTATCTTCCCCGCCCCCGTTTTTGCGGGTGTTTATCTTCCCATACCCACCCGCCCAAAAGGGTTTTACCCTCTTAGACTCTCCAGCCCCACCCCAACTATTCTGTTAAGGTAACTTCTCCCCACCCCCCAAGGGTGGGGTTAGTTTTCCTTATCCCCTCTTTGGGGGGATCATTCTCCTTTACTCCCCTTTTCAAGCGAGTTCTAGAGGCACAGCCTCTGTAGGGTGGGTCAGGGTGGGAAGAATAACATCTTCTAGACCTCCCGGAACTCACCATCCACGGTGCCTTCGTCGCCGCCCTGGCTGCCTTCTCCCCCCTGTTCTCCCTCACCGCCCGGAGGCGTCTCGCCGCCCGGCGGGGGCGGGGGCTGTTGCTGGTAGACGGCGGAGCCGACCTTCTGCATCGTCTCGTTCAGCTCCTGGGTGGCTTTGCGGATAGCCTCGATATCGGTGCCCTGCAGGGCGTCCTTGACCGCCTTAACCTTTGCCTCCACCTCTTTATTCAGGTCGTCGGAAATCTTGTCCTTGTTGTCCCGTAGCGTCTTTTCGGCGGTATAGGCGAGGTTGTCGGCCGTATTGCGGGTTTCCACCTCATCCTTGCGCTTGCTGTCCTCGGAGGCGTACTGCTCGGCCTCCCGCTGCATCTTGGCCACCTCTTCTTTGGCCAGTCCGGAAGAGGCGGTGATGGTGATTTTCTGCTCCTTGCCGGTGCCCTTGTCGTGAGCCTTGACATTGAGGATGCCGTTGGCGTCGATGTCAAAGGTGACCTCAACCTGGGGCACCCCTCTTGGTGCCGGCAGGATGCCGTCGAGCATAAACCGCCCCAGGGTCCTGTTGTCGGCGGCCATCGGCCGCTCCCCCTGGAGGACATGAATCTCAACACTGGGCTGGTTGTCGGCGGCGGTGCTGAAAATCTGGCTCTTGGCGGTGGGGATGGTGGTGTTGCGCGGAATAAGCGGTGTCGCTACGCTACCGAGGGTCTCGATACCGAGCGTCAGCGGGGTAACATCGAGCAGGAGAACATCCTTGACCTCTCCCCCTAGCACCCCGGCCTGGATAGCCGCCCCTACGGCCACCACCTCGTCAGGGTTGACCCCTTTATGGAGCTCCTTGCCGAAGAACTGTTTTACCTTCTCCTGGACTAAGGGCATCCTGGTCTGCCCGCCGACCATGACCACCTCGTCTATCTGGGCGGTTGTCTTCTTGGCATCGGCCATTGCCTGTTTGCAGGGCTCGATTGTCTTTTCCACCAGTTCGCCCACCAGCTGTTCCAGCTTGGCCCGGGTCAGGTTGATGTTGAGGTGCTTGGGGCCGCTGGCGTCGGCGGTAACGAAGGGCAGGTTGACCTCGGTCTGCTGGACGGTGGATAGCTCGCTTTTAGCCTTTTCGGCGGCTTCCTTAAGTCTCTGCAGAGCCATCTTGTCCTGCCGCAGGTCTATGCCCTGGTCTTTCTTGAACTCGTCGCAGAGCCAGTCCATGACCCGCTGGTCGAAGTCATCGCCACCCAGGTGGGTATCGCCGTTGGTGGAGACAACCTCGTGTTGCACAGAGCTTAGGCCTTCGACGTCCACTTTGCCTATTTCCAATATCGATATATCAAATGTACCACCGCCAAGATCATAGACAGCAATAACTTCCTCTTCCTTATCTTTACCTATTCCGTAGGCCAGCGAAGCGGCCGTCGGCTCGTTAATTATTCGGAGTACCTCCAGTCCGGCTATCTTGCCGGCGTCCTTGGTGGCCTGCCGCTGGGAGTCGTTGAAGTAGGCGGGCACGGTGATGACCGCCTCGGTAACCTTCTCCCCCAGGTAGGCTTCGGCGTCCGCCTTCAGCTTCTGCAGAATCATGCCCGATATTTCCGGCGGGCTGTACTCTTTATCGCCCATCTTCACCCAGGCGTCGCCGTTTTCCGCCTTGACTATCTTATAGGGCAGCAGTTTGCGGTCGTAATCCACGGTGGGCTCGTCGTACTTGCGCCCCATCAGCCGCTTGATGCTGGATATAGTGTTATCGGGGTTGGTGATAGCCTGGCGTTTGGCCACCTGCCCCGCCAGCCGCTCCCCGGTCTTGCTCATGGCCACCACCGAAGGCGTGATGCGCCCCCCCTCGGCGTTGGTGATAACCTTGGGCTCTCCCGCCTCCATCACCGCCACCGCCGAAAAGGTGGTGCCTAAATCGATACCGATTACCTTTCCCATTGGTTTAGTCCTCCTCTCCGTTGCCCACTACGACCATAGTGGGTCGGATTACTCTATCTTCTAACATGTAGCCCTTCTGTACCTCCTCGATAACTACTCCCTCCTTGCCCTTATCCTGCCTTACCGCCTCGTGGAACTGGGGGTCGAAAGGCTCGCCCAGCGCCTTAATCGGGGACACCCCCTGTGCCTGCAGGACGGCCCACAGCTTGCGCTCAATGAGCTTGATGCCGTCCAGCCAGCTCAGTTTTCCCATCTTGGGCGGGAGGGAACTAAAGGCTCGCTCAAAATCATCGAGGACAGGCAGCAGGTTGAGTATCAGCACCGAGTTGGCGAATTTACCCAGCTCCTGCTTTTCCTGCTCGCTGCGCTTTTTATAGTTTGTAAAATCGGCCTGGGCTCTCTGCCACCCCGCCAGGTTGGCTTCGGCTTTGGCTTTGACCTCGGCCAGCGTTTCTTTCAGGGTCTCTATGTCCTCTATCTCGCTGGTCTCTGCCTCAACCCCCCCGGTGGGGGTTTCGTTTATTTCGTTGTTTGGTTCTTCCTCGGGTTCTTTTGGCATCAATATACCTCACCCCCTTATTTATTTCTCTTTAATTCCCCTCCGGCTTTCTCCCGTAAAGCTCGGTTAACATCTGGCTCAAGACCGATGATATATAGTGCACCGCTGAAATAGTGCGGGCGTAGGGCATGCGGGTCGGCCCGACCACGCTGATAATGCCCACGGCTTCTTCGGGCAGCCCGTATTTGTTGATGACCACGCTGCATTCCTGGATAGTTTCGGCTCTATTTTCCTTGCCGATGATTACCTGCACCTCCTGGACAGCCAGCTTCTCCGGGGTGATGGTCTGCATAAGGTTGCGCCCGTCGACCAGTTGTGCCAGGACCTGCCCCCCCTCCCCGCGGCGGAATTCGGGCTGGTTGAGGGTAAAGTGCAGCCCGTCGAGATTAAAGTGCTCGTACTCCTGCTCATCTTCATCCTGCATTATCTTGAGCAGGCAGTCGGTCACCTGCTGTTCGGCGGCGGCCAGCTTTAGCTTCTTGGCCGAAATCCTGGCTCGGGTCAGGTCGGCGTAGGCGGCGTTCAATTTATTGGCGATGGCGGGCAGCTCTTCTTGAGATATGGCCTGGTCGAAGGTTATCAGCTGTTGCCGGAGGGTGGCACCTTGCAGCACCAGCACCACCAGCGCCAGCGAGTCTCTGAGGGCGACCAGCTCCAGGTGCCGGAACCGGCATTGGGCCGGCTTGGGCAGGGTGACCACGGCCACGTTCTGCACCAGCTGGGCGGTGAGGGTCGCCGCCAGGCTTAGCCAGTCCTCCAATTCTCTCTCCACCTGGTGGAAGAGGTGGCTTACCATCAGCCGTTCCGCCAGCGGCAGCTCTATGTCACTCAGGGTCTCTACATAGTAGCGGTAGCCTTTGTCCAGGGGGACGCTGCCGGCCGAGGGGTGGGGACGGGTGATGTAGCCCTCTTGCTCCAAGTGCGTCATCTCGTTGCGGATGGTGGCCGAGCTTACCGCCAGCTCAAAGTCATTGATGATACTCTGGGATGGTACCGGCGTCGCCTTGACGATATACTGCCCCACTATTGATTTTAGTATTGTCTCGCTTCTATCGGATAGCATTTTTGCCTCCGTAGCTTCAATTAGCAGTCTAAGGCTTAGAGTGCTAATTACCTTTAAATTACCACTTTGGGGGCTGATTGTCAAGACGCTAAAGGGCTATTTCCCGCTCTATTTTACCCCTTAAACCCTTCCATCCTGTCGTTTTTCTTCCCATACCCCCTTTAAGGAGTAAAGAGAGGTCTAACCTCTATAGGGTGGGAGGGTGGGTAGATAACACTCCCTAAAAGCGGGACGAGACCCCACCTTATCCCCCCACCCTTAAAGTTTGGCTCTTATCCTTTCCTCAAGCTGGCTCGCCAGACCCCTCAAAATATTTGATTGCCAGCCTCGGCTGTGCTATATTTAGACGATGGAAATTAGTTGGCTGGGTCATTCCTGTTTCAAGCTCAAGGGCAGCCAGGCCACCGTTATCACCGACCCCTATTCCCCGGAGCTGGGTTACAAGCTGGGCAAGCCCACTGCCCACATCGTCACCGTGAGCCATCAGCACCCCGGCCACTCCTATGTTGAGGGCATCGGCGGTAAGCCCAGGGTGGTCAAAGGCCCCGGCGAATACGAAATCAGCGGCGTGCTGATTACGGGGATAGCCACCTTCCATGACGGCGAAAAGGGCGAAAAGAGGGGCAAGAACACTGCCTATCACATGGAGCTAGACGAGATATCGATATGTCACCTGGGGGACCTGGGGCATGTGCTCAGCCCGGAGCAGGTCGAGGAGTTAGACAATGTTGATGTCCTACTGCTGCCGGTGGGCGGCGTCTCCACTATCAACGCCCCGGTGGCGGCCGAGGTGGTGCGCCAGCTCGAGCCCAAGGCGGTAATCCCCATGCACTACCAGACGCCGGCGCTAAAAAGAGAGCTGGAGTCGGTAGACCGCTTCCTCAAGGAGATAGGGGCTAAAGACGTTGTCCCCCAGCCCAAGCTCACTATTTCCAGGTCAAACCTGCCGGATACGACCCAGGTCTTCTTGCTGGATTACCCCCACTAAATCCCCACCCTACAGCTTTGAGACTTTAATCACCAGCACTATCATGGTAATCAGCATGGCCATCATCACCAGCATAAATACCAGGAACATGATGCCGCCCATCGGCATTAGCCATTCCGTCCAGTCCAGGCTGTTGGTCTGGGGGGATGGCGGCGGCTCCAGTGGGGATTCTGCCTCCAGCGTCGCCGCCCCGGTAGAGAAGGCGCCGACGGCGCTCCAGGCGCTGTGAGTATCGCCGTTGACCGCCCTTACCTTCCAGTAGTAGGTAGTATCGTAGTTCAGGCTGACATTGCACTGCCAGGCGGTGCTGGTCAGGGCGTAGATATCGGTTTTGAGGATGGTGGGGTTGTCCAGGGCAGCCTTGGTGGATACCATCAGCTCATAGCCGTCGGCCCCGGCGATGG
>Ga0315543_1002870_pt1 | contig 16083 bp, 12 predicted proteins | sample SalMarSW160210MG_2_FD_203098 | JGI IMG/M metagenome (GOLD analysis project Ga0315543, IMG submission 203098) | Salt marsh sediment microbial communities from the Plum Island Ecosystem LTER, Massachusetts, United States - Salt Marsh Sediment SW1601-210 ...
TGGTCATCCTGAGCGAAGCGAAGGATCTCGTTGGCACAGAACGACTTGAGATGCTTCGCTTCGCTCAGCATGACGTGCTCCGCCGGGTTCTCGGATAGGCTCTTATCCTTTTTTCCTCCGCGGTTCACTCCGCACGGGTCGCCGGACCGCTCTCCGGCGTAGCAGCCGGCAGTTCGAGCGTAAACGTGCTGCCGGTGCCCGGCGTCGACTCGACGCGAATCTGCCCGCCGTGCTCGGTGAGGATCTTCTCGCTCACCGGCAGCCCAAGTCCCGTGCCCCGCGCACCCTTCGAGGAGACGAAGGGGCTAAAGAGGATCTTCATCGCCTCCGGTGGAATGCCCGGGCCGTTGTCGCGGACGATGACTCGGAGCACCTTGGCCGAATCGTCCCACTCGACCGCCACCTCGACCGCCGGCTCCCGCCGTAGCTCGACAGGCTCGCCAGCACCTGGCTCGACAGGCTCGACGGGCTCGGCGGCACTCGGCTCGACGGGCTTGCCAGAATCCGGCTCGGCCACGAGTTCTCCAGCCGCATCGATCGCGTTGGTCACCACGTTCAACACGGCCCGATGGATCATTTCCGGATCGAAGACAAAGCGCTCCATGCGCGGGGCCGGCTTCCAGGAGAGCCGGACTTCGAGTTCTTCCGCCCGGGCTTGCATGAGCTCGACGACCTCGCCGACGACCTGGTTGAGGTCGCTGGACATGCGGTCGGGCTCTCGTTCCTTGCTGTAAGTGAGCATGTCCATCACGAGTGAGGAGATCTTGTTCTGGTTGCGTTCGACGATCTTCCAACCCTGCCTTACGACCGCGGGGTCTTCGTCGGAGATTCCCATCTCGATCAGGTAACTGCCGCCTCGGATTCCCTGAAGAATATTCTTGATGTGGTGCGACAAGGCGGCCACCGTTTGTCCGATGGCGGCCAGACGCTCGGCCTGGACCATCGCGGAGTAGTAACGCGTATCCTCGATGGCCAGGGCCGCCTGATGGGCAATGGCGATCATCAGCTTGAGATGCTCTTCGGTGAACTTGGCGGCCAGGCCCTTGCGGATCACTTCCTGTGCCGAAGTGGACGTGTCGATGTAGATGACGCCCACCACGTCGTAGCGTCCCTGCATGGGTACGCAGATCGCCTCGCGTATGCCCGCCTGGAGAATGCTGGCGGCCGCCGTCCAGCGATCGTCCTGTTGGGCGTCGCTGGTCAGCACGCCTTCGTTGTGCCCGAGCACGTAGTCGAGGATGGTCTTACTGATGGTGATCCGGTCTTCGCTGCGCCGCTTGGCGCCGGCCGGCCGTTTGCGTGTGCGCCGCACCTTCGGTTCGAGCTGACCGCCGTCGACGTCGAAGAGCATGACACAGCCGCGATCAGCCTCGACCCATTCGAAGATCAGGTCCATGATCCGCTGCAAGAGCTGATCGATGTCCAAGGTGTGGCTCACCGCCAGGGCCGTGCGGTACATGACCTGCAGATTGCTTCGTGCCCGAGCCAGCCAGGAATTCTGGGGCAAGTCGGCGTCGAGGTCGAAAACCCGACTGCCGTCTTGCTGGGTCACGGAGTGGACGATGCGGGACTGGTCGTCGGTCGACTGCATCGCGATACTGACGGCTTCGGCCAGGTCCTCGGCCGACTCCTCGGCAGGGCCCGTATAAAGCAGCAGTGTACGCCCAAGCTGGACCTGATCGCCGCTGGCCAAGGTACATCGCTCGATCCGCTGGCCGTTGACGAACGTCCCGTTCGAGCTGTCCGAGTCGACAAGCACAAACTGATCGCCCGAAGCGCGGATCTCGGCGTGCTGCCGAGAAACCTCGGTGTCGTGAAGCTGAATATCGCTGGTCGAGTCTCGACCGAGTCGAACCTGCTCGGTGAACTCGAAACGCGAGCCCTGATCATTTCCGCGGATAACGAACAGCGACGCCACGACTTCTCTACCTTTGAATATCCGGAATAGCCATTACCGGATCACGACCCGGCCTACATGGCACCCAACCGACAGACGATTTGCTGCTTGCCGGCGCGCCGCGGCTGCCGGCGAGCGCTGCCGGACGGCGTTCAGACGTGACGCAACTCGGGCGAGTCAACACCAACAAGCAATTCTTCGATTTTACGGACCAGCGGTCCGTAGTCATAGGGCTTGCGGATGAATTCGCCCAAAGAAGAGGTGCCCTGGGGTCGGCGGGCGCCACCCAACACGACCAGCGGAGTCTCGTTTTGCCGCGACCGCGCCGCGAAGGGAGTGTGGATGGCCTCCGGATCGGCGTTCTCCAGTTCGAGATCAAGCACGATCAGGTCGGGCTGGACTTGCTCGGCCAGCTCGAGGCCACGTTGGACTCGACGCGCGTAGTAGGTTCGTACCCCACGTCGAGCTAGGGCCGTTTCCAATACCTCATGCGTTTCTTTCGATCGGTCCACAACCAGAACGCGTTGATCTCTTGTCACGAGCTTTCCTCCTTGCCGAGTCTTCCGAACTTCCCTGTTCGGCAGTCTTCGCCCGAAAAAGGGGGCCGTTCTGGTGACCAAGCCCCACGCTGCCGCCTGAACTGCCGTGGGTTGCCTCCAGCGCACGCGAGCATCCTTCAAAAGCGAAGCGACGGAGGATAGCGAGATCCCGGCTCCGTGTCAAAGCGATTTGCCGCTGACGGAGGACAAAAAATCGTCGCGGTGATGGTGATCCTCCCAGGGGAGGCCGGGGTGACGTCCGGCCGCACCGCCGCCGACCCGGCGACGCCGTTGCCGTCGATCATCAGGTCAAAACACCGGTCTGTGTCGGGCCGATGCGTTCGGCTGAACGCGTCTGGGGACCGGAGGGGGTTTTCTAAGTGCTTATGTAAAAAGCACTTGCGCCTCGCGTCGCTTTGTCGATTATCTGGTCTTTACCTGAAGCGGCCTTCCGGGCAGAATACCGCCTCCGTAGGCGACTTATTTCACTGCCCTAGGGTGTGTGAAACACAGCAAAGGCGCCGCATTTCACATCAACCATTTGTGGCGGCGGTACCCGTCAAGAAACGAGTCCAAGTCGGCTGTGGCGCGCTCGGGCGCGCAAGGGGCGCCGGGTCAAGGAAGACCGACTGCAACAGCAAGGGAGTGCTGAAAGTGACCAAGTTCTCATTCTGTGCCGCGCTGGCGGCCGTCGTTCTCTGTTCCACGCTCGTCTCCGTGGCCCCTTCGCAGCAAAGGGACCCCAATCGTTACATGCCTCCGGCGCAGCCGGTTGCCGTTGCGCCGCGCACGATGGCGCCGATCGCCCTGCTGGACGTGGGACGTATCTTCGAGAATCACAGTCGCCTGCAGAGGGCAAAGGAACAACTCCAGGGCGATGTCCAGCAGTTCAAAAACTTCGTGAAGAGCGAACGCGATGCGATTCGCAAACTGGCCGAGCAACTCAAGCTTTACCGTCCGGGCAGCCCCGAGTACAAGCAGCTTGACGAGCAAATTACCACGCGCCAAGCCGACCTGCAGGTGAAGGTGAGGCTCAAGGACAAGCAACTGACGCAGCAGCAGGCGGCCATCCTCCACGACGTCTACAAGGAAATCCAACAGGAGGTCGAGTCCATCGCCGCGGCCCGCGGCTTCGTGATGGTGTTGCGATTCGATGGTGCGCCGGTCAATCGTGATCAACCCAGCGAAGTAAGTCGCGACATTTCCAAGCAGGTCGTGTGGCTCGACAAACAAGCCGACATCACCGACGAGGTCCTTGCTCGTCTTGAGCGCCGCGCTCAGTACGGCAATCGAGGCACGACCAACTCGCACAGCCGGCCAGGTATTCCTCCAAGGCCGACGCACCGCTAGTAAGGCTCTTGTCTCTTCCAGGGGCTCGGCTCTTCGTGCCGAGAAGTCGACTTCCTGGAAAGTATCCGGTTGGTTCTCTTACTGGTGGTGCCAGCATCGATGCATACGACACGCAAGCAACGTACGATTGCCGGCGCGGTGGCGGTTGAAGGATTCGGCTATTGGAGTGGCCGCGACGTTCGCATCGAGTTCCGGCCGGCCGCGGAAGACGCCGGCATCGTTTTCGTCCGCCGGGACTTGCCCGGCCATCCGCGCATTCCGGCACGCGCCACCCATCGAATGACCACACCGTTGCGAAGCTCTCTGGAGTGCGCCGGCGCGCGGATCGAGATGGTCGAACACATCATGGCCACGCTCAGCGGAATGCGGATCGACAACTGTGAAGTCTGGGCCGACGAAGCCGAAATGCCGGGATGCGACGGGTCGTGCTTGCCCTTTGTCGAGGCGATCGACAAAGCCGAGATCGTCCGGCAGGAAGCGCCTCGGCGATGTATCGCGGTTCGCCAGCCCATCCGGGCTTCTCAAGACAATGCGTGGATTGAATTGCGGCCGTTGCCCGAAGGAGGCCTCTGGCTGGACTACACGCTCGATTACGGCCCGGGGCCGATCGGGCACCAGCGATTGCGGCTGGAACTCTCGACCGATACCTTCCGCCGTGACTTGGCTCCCTCTCGCACGTTTCTTCGGGAAGCCGAAGCCGAGCAGCTTCGCTGCCGTGGGCTGGGGGCGCGGGTCGGGTTCGGCGACCTGCTGGTTTTTGGGCCCGACGGCCCCATCGATAATACCTTGCGCTTCGAGGACGAGTGCGTCCGCCACAAAATCCTCGACCTGATTGGTGATTTGGCGCTGGCCGATTGCGACCTGGTCGGCTCGGTCGTTGCCTCGCGAAGCGGACATCACCTCAATGCAAGAATCCTTCAAACGCTTCTGACAGAATCGCAAACGGTCGGCCAATACCGCCGGTGTGCCTAAATACACTTGGGAGGAAAAAGGGGACAGGTCCAATTTGCCGCCTGCGGCCCGAAGGGTGCTATGCACAAATTGGACCTGTCCCCTTTTTCCCGTTCCGAGGAACCCGTACGATGGCGATCTACATCAGCCCACAAGCCAGCGTGGACCCAAAAGCGCGGATCGAAGAAGACGTCTACATTGGGCCGTTCTGCTGTGTCGGGCCCGACGTCAGGATCGGAAGAGGGACCCGGCTGGAGAACAGTGTGACGCTCCTGGGACGCGTTACCCTTGGGCAGCACAACACCGTCCATCCGGGCGCCGTGATCGGCGGAGAGCCGCAGGACATCACCTATGCGGGATCGGACACGCAGGTCATCGTCGGGGACTATAATCGCATCCGCGAGTGTGTGACGATCAACCGTGGCTCGGAAAAGGAAGACGGTGTTACCGTCGTCGGCAACCATAATTTCCTCATGGCGTGTTCCCATGTCGCCCACGATTGTCACGTGGGCAGCCATTGCATCATCACGAACAACTCGCTCTTGGGCGGGCACGTGCATCTGCACGACCATGCGACCCTCAGCGGCGCGGTGGCCGTGCACCACTATGCGACGGTCGGCAGCTACGCCTTCGTGGCCGGTTGCAGCGCCGTGCGGCACGATGTCCCACCCTACATGTTGGCCGAAGGTTTTCCCTCGCGCCCGCGCTGCATCAACGTCGTGGCGCTAAAACGAAACGACTTTGCCCCCGAGGTGATCAACGCCCTGGCCGAAGCCCATCGGCTTCTGTATCGGGCGAAGGTGGGCCTCGATCAGGCTCGCGAGATCCTCCGCGGTAACGACATGCTCGTCCCCGACGTCAATCATCTGTTGAGCTTCGTCCAATACCAACGCGAAGGCCGACACGGGCGAGGCCGTGAAGGCAGGAGGGCGGCGTGAAACGGTTGCGATTGGCGGTCATCGGTGCCGGACGCCTGGGTGGATTCCACGCCCAAAAGGCGGCCGCCCATCCCGACATCGACCTGGTCGCGGTGGTCGATCCCGCACGGCCCGCCCGAAATCGCGTCGCCGCCGAGTGCCGGACCGAGCCGCTGGCCGATTACCGCGGGTTGTTGGGAAGGATCGACGCCGCGGTGATCGCCGCCCCCACCCATCTGCATCACCGCATCGGCGTCGACCTGGCTCGCCGCGGCGTCCACCTCCTGGTCGAAAAGCCGCTCTGTAGCTCGCTCGGCGAAGCCGACGAACTCGTTGAGGTGGCCGACGCGCAAGGGATCGTGCTGCAGGTCGGACACGTGGAACGCTTCAATCCGACCTTCGTCGCAACCGCGCCGTACCTCGCCAATCCAAAGTACGTCGAGGCGGTGCGAGCCGGCGGCTTCACGTTTCGAAGCACCGATATCGGTGTCGTGCTCGATCTGATGATCCACGACATCGATCTGGTCCTCTCGCTGGTCGGCTCACCGGTGCGACGCGTTGAAGCAATCGGCGTCTCGGTGCTTGGCGGGCATGAGGACGTGGCCAACGCACGGATCCATTTTCAGTCGGGATGCGTGGCCACACTGAGCGCGTCGCGCGTGAGTCGCGCGCCGGCGCGCCGGATGCAAGTCTGGACGCCAAGAAGCTTCGCCGAAATCGATTTCGGTGCACTGCAATCCGATGTAGTCCGACCCAGCGAGACTTTGCTTCGGCGACGGTTCAACGTCGACGAGCTCACTGCCGAGCAAATCGAACATTACAAGGAACGTCTTCTCGACGAGCATCTGCCGCAGGAGCAGATCCGTTGCGAGCCGGCCGATGCGCTCGCTCTCGAACAGGCCGATTTTCTCGAAAGCATTCGTACCCCGCGACGACCGCGCGTCAGCGGCCGACAGGGGCGCGACGCCGTGGCGTTGGCCGAGGAAATCCTGGGCAAGGTTCATGCCCACGCATGGGACGATCAAGCCGGTGGGCCGGTCGGGCCCATGGTGACTCCGCGGCCGAGCATCATTCCGGCGCCCCACTGGGACCTCTCGCCGATCGGCATACCTGCCCAGCGCAAAGAGGCGGGTTGATTCATTTCTGACCATGGTGTGCCACCGCTTGGCCGAAGCCACAGGCTACCCGGATCGCGGAAAAGCCTCTTTTTCAGACAGATCGCCGACCGACGGCGGTCGTTCGCAAAATCCCCGCCGGCAGCGTCGCCTGGTGGCTTGACAGGGGTGATGGGCTATGACCACAATAGAATATAGGTGAATTGCCTCGTCAGCAAAGGATCGTGGACTCCTCGACGTTTGTCTTTGGCGTGGTCGGTGTCCGAGGGGGCGAGTCTAGGCTGGCGGTCTCTTGAGTTGCTCAATGAAAATGCTCTGTTTCGCTGCGCGACTGAAATCTGCTCGGCGCTGGTCGGACGCCCGGTTTCCCGCAGGCAGCCGGGAGGTTCGGTTGCGCGCTCCCCATGGTCGCGGCGCGTTCACCTTGGTGGAACTGCTTGTAGTCATCGCCATTATCGGCGTGCTGATCAGCCTGTTGCTCCCCGCCGTGCAGGCGGCCCGCGAGGCGGCCCGGCGACTTCAATGCACCAGCAATCTGAGGCAGTTGAGTCTGGCCGTATTGCATTACGAAAACGCGCTTGGTGTTCTTCCGGCCGCCGGCATTGTCGATATCGAGAATAATAAGTTCAAGTGTACGGAGGGGAAGATGTTCAGTTGGGTCGTGTTGATCTTGCCCTATGTGGAGCAGCAAACGCTGCTCGATCGATTCGATTCCAACGTGTCGGTTCTCGAGCAAGTCGGAAATCCACAGGCCCAACAGCCGCCGCTGCTGCTCTGTCCGAGCGACGCGGCCTCCGGACGTCTGTTCGTCGATTCGGAGCTGACCGCCGGGAAGCCTTTCGGCAAGGGCAACTATGCGGCCTATTGCTCCACCTACCACATTGACGAGCAGGCGACTCCACCGGGAGTCTTTCCCTATGCGTTCCCGGGAGCGATTGTCGAGCACGGCCAAAAGCGCACGGAGATCACCGACAGCACCGCAAGCACGTTGATGCTCGCCGAAGTCCGCACTCGAGACCAGCAGCAGGATCAGCGGGGTGCGTGGGCCTTGCCGTGGGCGGGAGCTTCCCTGATAACGATCGACCGACATTCTCGCCAATCAGCGCAATACGAGCCGGATGACTATACGGCCGGTATGGCGCAAATGCCGAACTGCCAGGGCCCCATCTTCGACATGCTCTACAACTGTGTCGACCCGGCCGATGCGCAGTGGGAACGCATGCCCTGTGCCACCTACGGAGGCGGCTACTACCATTTTCTCTCCGCGGCGCCTCGCAGCCTTCATCCCGGCGGAGTCAATGCCTCGTTTGTCGACGGCCACGTTGCTTTCCTGCCGAATGATATCGACGAACTGGCGCTGGCCTATATGGTGTGCATCAAAGACGGTCGGGTCATTGATCCGGAAGCATACACACACTAACCATGCACCTTCCCATAGAGGGGAACCGCGTCGATGCGCAATTTGGCCCATCTGCCGGCGCTGCTCATTGTAGTCGGAGCTATCTTACTGTTGGGGGCGCTGGTTTGGCCCCACTCCAAGGATCGGCGAGACTACTGGACCGACGCCGATGCCGAGGCGCGAAAGGAGGCGGGGGTTAGGTACCACGGGCTTGCACACCATCGGGCACATGCCAGAACGCAAGAGCAAATACAACACGCCAAAAAAGAGCTGAAAGAGGCCAAGGCCCACTACCGGGAAGTGGATAAGGCATTCTACGAAGCCGAGGACCGCTACGAGCGTCCCATCCGTTTGATGCGGTTCTCCGGCATAGCCTGTCTGGCATTGGGTGCGCTCGGCTATTTTCTCTTGCACGCAGCCGCCGGAAGTTGATCGGGGAGACAGCACCGGCCGATAGTCACGCGTCCCGGGCAGACCACTGCCGCGGATCGTCCGGGAACAGGCCCGTGTGCTTCACGCCTTTGCGAGGCTCGGCCATCCAGGGCCCGACCGCGTCACGCCATGCGGCGTAGTGGGCCGTTTCCTTGTGGGCCTGCATCCCGGCCTCGTCTCGATAGGCCTCGTAGAGCATGAAACGATTCGGATCTTCGACCCGTTGGAGGACGTCGAACCGGGGATTGCCCGGCTCCTGAATCGTACTGCGCGCGTTTTCCAAAGTTGCCGCGACAAACTCCTCGCGATGCTCCGCCCGGACGTGAACGTGAACGCAAACGACGTACATGGAAGAACCTCTTGTAGATTGGTCACTGGCCTTCCTATTGGGCCTTGCATGGCCAATGAACCCAGGGCGACCAACGGGAGCCCGGTTTCCAGGCATTCCACGACAACCAACCGTTCAATGACAATGCAAACATCAATAGTAGTCCTAGTTAGACCGGCTTCAAACTCAGTAGTTCCAAGTTCTATTGAGACCTGGCATTGTCACTGCTGAGCGTAGCGAAGAATCTCCTTCCCGGCGCGCCGGGATCGAGATCCTTCGCTACGCTCAGGATGACCTGCTGAGGTATCAGCCAGCCAAACTTGGAACTACTGAAACTGGGCAATGTCCACTGCAGCTAGGCAGCAGGTCTCCAGCGGCCCTTACTGGACACCGTACCAAGGACTCTAGCCTCTGAGTTCGACCCGGTCAACGGCCCCGTGCTTGAATTCCTCGGCGGGGCGGCGTAAAGTTCATCAGCGTCCTTGTCGGAGAACGTGTTTCGAAAGCGGTTGCAGCTCTTCCAAGGGTGCCACTGCTGGCTTGTCCAGCAGTGCGAAGCGAATTCCCCGGGAAGAACACTGCTGGAGCGGCCAGCAGTGGCACCCAGTTCAAAACACGCTCTGAATGGCCGAACTGTCTCCAGCGGGAGTGCGTATTACCCATGTCTTGTCCCCTCTGCAAGAAAGGTGAGTGCACCGGCAGGTGCAAGGATCTGCCGAAGCGGAAGAGAAAGCACAAGAAGAAGAGAAAAAAGAAGAAGCAATGAGATGACCTTGCGTCTTCACGTCACCAGCCGCTTGAGAGTAGGCTTGTCGGCAGCCTTGGTTGCCTGCTTGCTGGCGGTCTCGTCGGCCCAGGCCGGCGAGCTTCACCACGTGTCGAAGACCTACAACGGCAAACCATTCGACTACACGATGAAGCTGCTGGCCGAGCGGGATGCGTATCGCGTCTATCGTTTGACCTATCCCTCGCCGGTCGTGACTCCCTTCAAGCCCAACAACACCATCCCGGCCGACTACTACCTGCCCAAGGCAGTCGAGTCCGATGGTTCCAAGCGTCCGGCCGTCGTCTGTCTTCACATTCTCAACGGCCGTTTCGAGCTGGTTCGCATGATCTGTTCGGCGTTGGCCTCGCGGGGCGTTCCCGCGGTGATGTTCAAGCTGCCCTATTACGGCGAGCGTAGCCTGCCCGGCGGGCAGCGCGCCTTGTTGGCCCGGCCACGTTTGTTTCTCGGCGCATTGCCACAAGGCGTCGAGGACGTGCGGCGCACGGTCGATCTTTTGGCCTCACGTCCCGAGGTCGATCCAGAGCACATCGGCCTGGCGGGAATCAGTCTCGGTGGGCTCTTGGGCGCCACGGCCGCGGCGGAGGATCCAAGGATCGGCCGCGCGGCCTTGATCCTTGCCGGCGGCGATCTGCCCAAGATCATCGACACGGCGGCCGAAGCGCGAGAACTGAAGGAATTCCTGGCCATGCTCGACTCCGAGCAGCGCAAGCAGTTCGACCGGACGATTGCGGCGGTGGACCCTTTGACCCACGCGGCGGCGCTTCGCGGCCGGGCTCGGCAGGGCCGCGTGTTGATGTTCAATGGCACCGAGGATCGGGTCATTCCCAAACCGTGTGCCCAGCGGCTGGCCGCCGCCTTGGGTATCTCCGATCGCGTCGAGTGGCTCGAAGGGCTCGGCCACTACACGGCCATGGCCGCGCTGCCCGAGATCCTCTCGAAAACGGTTGATTTCTTCGCCCAGGATCTCCCCCCTCGGGCCGCCATCGCGCCGGCGCCTCCGAAATCGCCCACGCCGACGATGATCGTCAGCCGCCTGTTGCGAGACGTCAGCACTCTAATTAGCGTTGAGCCGGCCGACGAGCGCTGCCACTTGGTCGATCTGGGGATCAACGCAATCACCAAAGACGGCAAACCGATTGACGCCTCGGTGCAACTGGTCCGCGGCCACGGCCGGCGGTTCCGGCTTTCGGTCGATGCGCGCCGTCCGCTAGCGATTGCGGCCGCCTTGGGTGACGACGGCACGCCGTGGCTGGCCTCCGACGGGAAAGCCGTCTTTCGCGGCTCGCTCGGTCCGGACCAGCCACCGCCACCGGTCGATCCCCAATATCTGATGAAGCTGCAAGTGGCCTCCGGGGCCGTGGCCGGCGCGGCAATGGCTCCCAGTCTGCTTGACGGCCTGGTCACACTCCAAGAGGACAAGACCGTCGAGAACGCCCGGGCCGTGCGGATCACGCTGAAAAGAGATCCCGGCGATTGGGCCCGGCTCGTGCTCAAGCAAGACGGCCGATCACCCGATCGGCTGGAGTTCGAGATCGACGGTGTCCGAGGAACCGTCGTGTTTCGCGCCTGGCAGATCAACACGCTTGCCCAGGGGCCGCTCTTCGCGCCGTCGGTCGGTCTGCCGGTTACTGAGGTGCGTCGCGCCGACGTCCAGCGCATGTTTGCGTCGCTGTTCGATTTTGCGATGGAGAAGGCCTCGGGTCCCAGCGGCGTTTCCGCGGGTGCCACTGCTGGCTCTGCGGGTGCCACTGCTGGCTCTGCGGGTGCCACTGCTGGCTTGTCCAGCAGTGCCTATGAAACGGAAGGGGACAGTCCCATTTTTGCTGCGCAAAAATCGGGACAGTCCCCGGGTGCCACTGGCGTTTCGCCAGTGCCCCCGGCCCCTCCATTGACGCTGGTCGATCGCGTGCCTCACGGCGTGTTGGCCCGATCACAAGGCAAGTCGTTCTTATTGGTCGCCGGCACGCCCGGCGAGATGGGCACGGCCCACGGCAAGCTGCTGGCCCACCAAGCCAAGAGGCTGACCGACCGGGTGCTCTACGTGGTGGGCGCCGGCGAGACGATTCGCTCGGGCCGATGGTTCATGGACCAAATGGCTGAAATCGAGCGACGGACCTCGCCGCATATTCCCAAACGGTTTTTCGAGGAGTGCGACGCGCTGTCCCGCGCGGCCGGCGTCGCCCGGCGCGACGGCCGCTACGCCAATCTTTTTCCCGAGCGATTCCACTGCAGCGGAATCGCCGTGCGGGGAAAGGCGACTCGCGACGGCCGGGTGTTGCACGCCCGCGTGCTCGATTACATGACCGAGGTGAACCTCCAGTCATGTGCGGCCCTCGTCGTGTTTATGCCCGAGCGGCGCCACGCCTGGATGAGTCTCGGCTACGCCGGCTTCCTCGGCACGGTGACCGCGATGAACGAAAAACACCTGGCCGTCGGCGAGATCGGCGGCCGCGGCGAAGGCGCCTGGGACGGGATGCCGATGAGCCTGCTTCTGCGCGACGTCATGGAGCGCGCCTCCACGGTCGGCGAGGCGGTCAAGATCATCCGCCAGACGCCGCGCACCTGCGAGTATTACTACGTGCTCAGCGATAAGCATCGCGCGATGGTCGGCCTGTATTGCACGCCCGAGAAAGTGGTCGTGCTTCATCCCGGCCAGCAGCATCCCCGGCTGCCCTTCATCCCGGAAGACTCGGTGATCGTTTCGGGGGGTGCTCGGGCGGAAGCGGCCAGCCGACGCATCCAGGCGGCCTTTGGCAAGCTCGATGCGGCGGGCATGATCGAGCTGATCACCCGGCCGGTTGCCGCCCGATCGAACCTGCACAACGCGGTCTTCTCGCCCGAGACGCTCGACATGTGGTTTGCCGATGCGGGCCGGCGCGGGCCGGCCTGCGACGAGCCCTACGCGCGGTGCAACCTGGCTCAATTGATCGAGTTCTATCGGAAGCACAAGGTCAACCCAGCCGAGCCGTAGGGTGGGCATCGCCCACCAAGAATTGTCCCGCGTCGGCATTCGACCACGGCTCGGACGGACTAGAGACTATCTCAGGCCCCAACTCACGATTGTCATCCTGAGCGAAGCGAAGGATCTCGAAGCGGAGGATCTCGAAGCGAAGGATCTCGAAGCGAAGGATCTCAAGTCTTTCAGTGCCAAAGAGATCCTTCGCTTCGCTCAAGATGACGGACAAAGGCCGAAAGGAGTCTTGAGATAGTCTGATAGCCTCTACTACGAGAGCCTAGACGCTCGTGGAGACGCATTTTGGTTGACAATTCGGACGTCAGGTTGTAGCATGGGTGCTTTGGGGAGGCGGGGACCGGTCCGGCGGTGGAGTTCCGTGCCATAGCCATGGAGCGGTCCAATAATGGCGGAAGGGCGACCAAGTGGGTTAGGGCCGGCCCACGCAAAAGGAACAGGCTCGGACTATGTATCGCTGCATGATCAGGACTTCGGTCTACGCGTCCGTGTTGGCCGTCATGGCCCTATCCGCCCCGGCGCGGGCCGCAACGAAGATCCACGCCTACGACCCGGCGGCGCTCGACGACTTCGGCTACTCGGTCGCGATCAGTGGCGGCACCGTGATCGTCGGCGCATGGAGTAGAGACGGCCAGGGGGTAGCCGAGTACGACGTCGGCGCCGCCTATCTTTTCGACAGCGCGGGCAGCGCGCTTTTCGACGACCCACTCACCATCAACGACGGGGAAGCATACGACAACTTCGGCCTTTCCGTGGCCGTTAGCGGCAACAGGGCCATTGTCGGGGCCCCCGGCCACAACGGGTGGACCGGCGCCGCGTATCTCTTCGACGTGAGCACCGGCGACCCCATCGGCGACCCACTCACCGCCAACGATGGAGCACCGGGCGACCTGTTCGGCGACTCCGTGGCGATCAGCGGCGATTGGGCCATCGTCGGGGCGGATCGGGCCGATGACGAGACCCGAGGCGCGGACTGTGGTGCGGCCTACTTGTTCGATTTGACGACGACGGGCAGCCAGTACAAACTCACCGCTGACGACGACATGGACGCATACGACCGTTTTGGCTTCTCGGTGGCCATCGGCGGCAACACGGCCATCGTCGGGGCGAAAAGGGACGACACCGACACCATCGCGGACTGTGGCGCGGCCTATCTGTTCGACGTGAACACGGGCGAGCGGCGTTTCGGCGGCAAACTTACTGCGGACGATCCCCAGCCGTACGACGAGTTTGGCTGCTCGGTGGCGATCAGCGGCCAGCGGGCCATCGTCGGAGCCGAGGGAGGCAACGCAACCGGCGCGGCCTATCTATTCGACGCGTTCTCCGGCAGCCGGCTTCACAAGCTCACCGCCGACGATGGAGCGGAAAACGACCTGTTCGGTGCCTCCGTGGCCATCAGCGGCGACAGGGCCGTTGTCGGGGCGGACTATGCCGACGGGACAGCCGGCGCGGCATATCTATTTGACGTGGGGACCGGCAACCAGATCACCCCGCTCCGCGCCGACAATCCGGCGGAATATGACTGGTTTGGCTACTCGGTGGCGATCAGCGGCACCGTGGCGCTGGTCGGGGCGTACGGCGACGACGACACGGCCGACGGCTCCGGTTCGGCATACCTCTTCAACCTGACCGGCGGTGGTTACGAAACGATCCCTGGCGACGCCAACCACGACGGCCGCGTCAACGAGACAGACGTCGCGATCTTGGCATCCCATTGGGGCTGGGACTATGCCAATTGGGAAATGGGTGATTTCACCGGCGACCAGGTGGTCGGCCCGGCTGATGCGGCGGTCCTGGCGGCCAACTGGGGCTTTGGCACCAGCCCGCCGGGCGAGTCCGCCTCAGCCGTGCCCGAGCCGTCGGCACTGCTTCTGCTGGTGGCGCTGGCCGGGCTGGGGTTGCTCCGCCGTCGCAAGCCGAGGTAGGTCAGGCTTCGCTTGACAGCTATCGACGTGCTGTCTCCGGCCGTTGTCAGGCACAGCCTGACCTACACAACTCTTCTTAGCGATGGACCACGTTCTGCGGCCGGCCTTCGAGAGGGGCCCGGACGTTGCCCACGGCGATCGCCATCAGCCGCTTGCGCGCCGCGTGGGTCCGTCGGGCGGATGCGCAGCTTCAAGACCATTGGGGGGCATGCGTTGGAACATCCGGGACCAAAGCAAGCGGCGCTGGACAATGACGGCCATGGTGGGGCCGGATTATTCTTGCCTTGTTCCTTCGTGCTGCGTGCCCAATTACCTTGCATCGCCGCGATGGCCACCGTACACTACAAGCTAGCAGTTGTCTCATCGGAAACAAGATGGTTCCCAACGAATAAGATACTCATAGGCCAAAAGGACATCCCGGCCAAGGAGGATTGCCGCTCATCCTCCATCAGACTTGTGAGTATTCTATTCCACGGGAGTCGCCTTGCAGGCCCAGAATCAACAAAGCACTGGGAATGATCGACGAAGCCAACAGCCCTGGGGGCGAATGACCCTATCGCGCAAGCAAATAGAAAGGAGGTTATGCCGAAGACAAAGCCACGACCACGAGTCTGTGTTTTCGGAACGATTGCGAAGAGGCAGGTTTCGTTATCAGAGAGGGTTGCTTTGTTGGAGAATCATTCGACTCCCCAAAGTCTCAACCGAAAAAACAGGAGCGCCAACATGAGTACCATGAGAAAAACTGGTTCGGCGGCAGGCGGTATTTCCATCGTCGCTTGTGTACACCTCTTCGGCCTGGCCATTGCCTTCTTCTTACTGGCCGGCGCTGTCCACGCCCAAACGACGCTCGTCGGCGATCCCTTCATCACCGGATACGACAACTGGGAAGACACGTATGGTACGGGTGCCGATGGCGATTGGGTGACTCGGACCATCAGACGACCGGAATGGGGTATCCTACTGGTCAGCGATACCGGTCTATCGGAATCCTGCGACCAGTGGTCTTCGGGCAGCTCGTGCCCTGCCGGTAAATACAAAGCTTGGAACATGGTCAACAAGTCGGTCGCGGTCGGCGACATGCCGTCGACCTATGACCTCTCGGCCACGTTTCGCACAGTCGACGATGACGGCCTGGGCATACTGTTCGGCTTCCAGGACGAGGACAACTACTTCCGCGTTGGCATGCGCAAGCAGGCGGGCGGCAGCTATGGCTATCCGGAGGGTGTGCAGGTGGCGAAGGTCATTGGCGGCGTCGTCACGCCACTCACCGTTCCTCCAGACACTGCCTGGTCATATCCGAGTGACAACTCGCCGTTTGACGTGGATGTTTCCGTCAACGGGCAAAACTGGACGGTCACCGTTGGCAGCGGGGGCATCCCGGTGGAAATCAATGGCAGCGACTCCGACCTGCAACCCGGCCAGTACGGAGTCCACTCCTGGGCCCAGGCGGGCGGCAACCGATGGGGAGTCCA
>Ga0315543_1002871_pt1 | contig 16081 bp, 12 predicted proteins | sample SalMarSW160210MG_2_FD_203098 | JGI IMG/M metagenome (GOLD analysis project Ga0315543, IMG submission 203098) | Salt marsh sediment microbial communities from the Plum Island Ecosystem LTER, Massachusetts, United States - Salt Marsh Sediment SW1601-210 ...
ACTGTTCTGAGGGGGATGCTCAATAAAGAGGCTGCTTCCATGGAAAAATAAATGACATCTATGATATAGATGCTGAAAGCTCAAAAGAGAAAACGGTGGGGTAAAGACCTCACCCTACAGAACTGGTAAAAATCTGCGCCAAAGTGGTATCCGCTGTCGATCACGCTGCTCTTGCCAATTTTTACCCCATCGTCAATTACAATATACGCCATAGGCGTACAAGCCTCGTCCGTCCCGCCAGAGGCGGGTAAACTTCCATCATCCGTCCCGCCCCAGAGGCGGGTAAACCTCTGCCTTCTGTCGTTGTTCGGCGTTCAGTGTTCGTAATTCGTTATTAGATGTTTCGTATCTCGTCCATCCTCCATCGTCCATCGTCTATTTTCCGTCATCAGTCCTCCGCCCTCTGTCTTGAAAGGCATATCAAGCTAGATATGAGTTTCCCGATTTCTCTTCCAGAAAAGATTCGCCATTTATTAAATACCCTTTAACTTATTTTCTGTTTTATCGCTTTCCAATCTTTTCCTTTTGGCATTATAAACAAACATCTTCCACTGCTTCGCTTTTCCCACACTTCGCCAATAAGGCGTTTTTCTTTTGAATCATCATCACTCCATCGATCTGCACCTTTATATTCGACAACAAGAATACGGCCATCTTTTAGCTGCACTACAAAATCAGGATAGAATTTATCTGTGGAAGTAGGCAACCAAAATGAATAATCCTCTCTCTCGAGGTTTCTCACCCAATATTCAACTTCTTCCAAGCTGTCGATGAACGTTGCGCATTCTGCTTCTTCTCCGTTCATTTGGCCGGGATACAGGTAGTAGTGGTTATTGAACCTGACTGGCCCCTCATAGTAGCGAGTCGCCGGATATTTCGCGTTATCGAACAGAAAACAAAATGTTGGGTCCACTTCGATCGGCGTTTCACATTCAGGCAAAAGCATTCGTTGATATTCTTTCTCTATCACCTGCCGGCGATGGTGCGATATTAACTGCTCCGCAGCGTCTCGTAACCGCCATCGGTTTAGGATGAGTTCTTCTAAAGGAAATCCCCGTTCCTCAATTAGTAACCTTATCATTTTGCCTATAAATAAACTTGCTTCAGTTTGTGTTATATCAGGGTGCGGAATGCGCTGGTCGAGCCAAATTGTCAGTTCTGCTTCACTTTTGGGGCCGTGAATATCAAAAAAGTTAAGCTGCTTTTGTAATTCAGAAATAAACGAATATTCTATTTTCCCTTCTTTGTCGGCATCTATCTTTGCTATTCGCTCAGCACCTCGATGCAGGGAAAAATCTTGTTCGGACAAGCCAGCATCGCAACTGCTCAGCTTCCAAGGAACTTCTCTAAATTGGTCGTCGAAAATTTCTAACTGTTTGTCGATGCGTACAGCCAACCTGGGAACGGCAAACTTTTCCCCCATTGCTGCTGGTGTACTTTCTTGGCCGTGAGATTTCCTTATAAGTCTTTCAATAGACCTTTTGTCCTTGACGCTAGTTAAAGAAGATTTAAGAGCATCTGCCTCTTTTGCCGATATTGGCGGCCCGGCGTAAATGATTTCCATACCTTCTTTTGTTTCCCGCAAACTTACTTTCCTGCGAAGATTCTCTGGCATAACTTCAAAATTGGGCTTTTCTTTAATCGCTTCAGAAACCGGCTCATTAAATAATGGCAGATATTCGTCTCTTGTCGCTTCTGCCGGCCTGATCATTTGTTTTGCCTCAAACCTCTCAAACCCGCTTTCAACTAATGCTTCTTTCAGGGATTCTGCAGATTCAATGAAATTCGACGAAGTCGCGTATGCGTATGCCCGATTCAATTCTTCATATTTGCGTTCTGTCACATAAGGCATACGTAAAATCCGGCCTAATATTTGCTCTACGGCTGTGCTGCTTCTAAGATTCGATATAGTGCAAAGAATATATGCAAATGGACAATCCCATCCCTCACGCAGTTTATCAACGGTTATAATACATCTTATCTTTTGGTCTTTTGCGAGGACATCAATTCCTTCAAGGTCATTTTGTGCCCCAACAGATATTGCGATCTGTTCGGCAGGAACTTTAAATTCTTCAATAAGAGCTTTCTTTAGGACATCGTAAGTAATATTTTTTTCACCTCTGACATTCCGTTGCGCCTGAAACAGTATTATTGGCCGAATATACTGCCCCGTAATTTTTTCTTCTTCGTTGGAAAGTTTTTCTAATTCCGCCCTTTTGTCCAGTGCCTCCTGAACGGCCTCAACCCATTGCGGCTTTGCTTTTAGATAAATCGGCAATTTTATCATTTGGTCTGTCTTTAACTCCGCTGCCGAAACGTGCACTAATACATTGCTCGGTTCGTTGCCGCCTTCAAAACTCTGATTCGGTGTTGCCGAAAACTCTAAAATGCACGATGGATTAAAACGTGCCAGCGATTCAAAGGATAATGCCGTCCGTGCATTGTGTGCCTCATCAACAATAATAACTGGCCTCCGCAGCCTCAGTAAATTCGCTAAACTGCGTGCTGGCTGACCCGTTCCATTTTCATTTAAAAGAATACTCTTCTGTTCATCTGTCAGCCCTTCGAAATTGGACATCAATATCCCGCTGTCTTCGTATATCTTTCGCCCTTCTGTATTCTCCACTCGCATGGCCGCCATTGTGGAAACAATGATAACCGTATCAGTATCTAATGTTCCTCGTTGTAGACCCAACGCCGCCTTGATGTCCATTACACTAACACAGCCGTCAAAATCATTATCTAATGCCTGCCGATATGGATGTCTTTTATTTTGAAGTGCGGTTAATGTCTGTTCTACAATCTGCGTTGTTGGCGCAAGCCATAGAACCAAACATCTTTCCGTCCTAAGCAGATTTTCCGCCGCAATCCCCACTGAATACGCTGCCAAAACCGTCTTGCCCCCGCCGGTTGGCACGCGAATACATACGTATGGAAGACCCTTTAATGCCTTTACATGATGATATGCCCGTCTCGTCTGTTCATAAAAAGCAGTGTCCGCATCCTGCAATTCGTAAGTCCGGTGAAGATATTCTGCAATCTTGCCAAGACAAGTTTTCTGATATGGTTTTAGCTCAAATGGTTTCATGATACCTTTATCTCATAAGGCAACTGTTTAAATATAACATGCTCACGTCTCAATCTCGCTTCACCTAATCGGCATCCTTCTCCAAAAATCACCTTTGGCCCATTATGCTTTGGTAAATTCATCAATACCTTACCTGTAAGCACGTTTCCGCCATCTGGTGTTTTATCACCTAATATTCCGTTGAACAATAAATAATAACCTGTTCCGTTTGCAGTTCCTAAAAATGGGCTTGCTCCATTCACTCTTTTAGGAATCGGCTTGCCCGTTTCTGTAAAAAATATATGCGATGCCAAATCCCCAAATCTAACCGTTTCTCCGATCTTACCCGTCTCATCAAACAATGGTTTGTCCAACTTGCAATATCTAAATCCTCCACCCAATCCTTCAACACTCAAATTTTTTTTCCCGTTCATTTCATATCCTTGGATTGCTTTTTTCAATCGTTGAGCTGCAACATTCCGGCAAACATCCTGATCCATCTCTATAAGTATAAAACGCCGATTACCTCCATCCTTTTTATTTATATCGAGAACCGCATGCCCCGTTGTACCTGATCCAGCAAATGAATCTAGAATTAAATCCCCTTTTCTTGTAAAACAATTAAGTAAATATTTGGAAAATAAATATGGTTTTGGATTTTCAAAATTAATATAAATATTTCTAAAAAAATCGTCATCACTTCCTGCATATTTTAATATTGAAGGTAAATTTTCTTCCATATTGTCTTTTAAAAAGTATATTCTTTGTGGCTGAGTAGTATGATCCTTTCCAAAGATTATTTCATTCTTATCTAATAACTCCTTTATTGTATCTGGTGGGAATCTCCAACCACGATTAGGAACAGGACAGTTTTGATTTGTCGTAGGATGTTTTATTGGTAAAAAGTACTCATCGGGAGCTTTCTTTTTATTTGGCCAAGCCATCGAAACTAAACGATAAACATATCCATTGCTATCAATGTATTTGTACATTTTTTCCCCACCAGAGAATTCAGATTGTTGTTTCATCCATGCTTGAAATTCATTATTTATTTTCTCTAGTGTCCACTCAGTTTCATATTCATCAAAAGAATAGGGCAAGTTATACTTCTTTTTAATATTGATAATATCATCAGGAATCGATTTTTTACCAAGCTTGTCATAGAGTTGGGCAGCCTTTTTTAAGATTTTATCTGCATTTAATTTTGGTCTTAAAAGTTTATTTGTATTTAAAAAACGGTCTTTTTTTAGTGCATAACAAAGTACGGTTTCATGTTGAAAGGCAACGCCCTGTGCATCTCCCTTTGGATTGCCTTTATCCCAAACTATATATCCTAAAAAGTTATTTCTGCCGTAAATATCATCCAGTAACAAAAAAAGGTTTCCAATTTCATGTTCATCTATATGAACTATTATTACTCCATCATCTTGTAAAAAATGTTTTAAAATACTGAGCCTCGGGTACATCATACATAACCACTTATCATGTCTACTCAAGTCTTCTGCTTCTGCCCCCACAACTCTGCCTAACCATTTCCGAATCTCTGGGCTGTTTACATTGTCGTTATATTTCCATTTCTCGTTGCCTGTGTTATAAGGCGGGTCGATATAAATGCACTTGACCTGTCCCGCGTAATAAGGCAATAGTGCCTTTAACGCCAAAAGATTATCTCCTTCCACTAACAAATTCCCGCTTTCCGGGTCGCCGCATGAAAGAGAATTATCACTCCGCAGCAAATGATACGGCACCTGCCGATGATGATTTATTACCGCTTCTTTCCCAATCCAATTCAACGTGGGCATCTAAACAAACCTCATAATTCTAAAGCAAACCGCTTTCAAGCCCAGTATAACTTCTTTATAATAAATTGATAGGTCTCTTAACAGAAAGATGGTTTTCAAATTATTCTCCTCCATTTCGCAATTTCCTAAATCTGTTTAGAACAAATCCATTCTCCGTAGTACTACGAAGTAAGAAGTAAACAACTATGGGTTAAAACCTGAAGAATTACGAAGGAAGATTAAGTTTCTGAATCATAAAACTCTAATAATAAAAATACGCAACGTCCTATAATATTATCTTTTCCTACATTAACTAATTGCCCTTTTCTTGATTCCCCCATCCACAATCCAGATAAATTGTGACCGGCTGAAATTCAACGAAATGTGTTTATTATTCCACCGCTTGTATATCGAGTATCCGGCATCGAGCATCGCTAATAGGATTCTCTATTTTTCCCAACCTAACAAAATGTTAATTTAAAAAAGGAGTCAATTTTTGACTAATTTCTGTTAAAAAGCGCGCGCTTTTGTAAATTTCTGACCATTTTTTGCAAATTTCCGCTCATTTTTGATCACTTTTTAACACGTTTTTTCTTGCCTATATTACTCAGACACTACAGGTTGACCTGTGAACTGCATTTTTAAACTGATATTGATTATGCCCTCCGAAAAATTGCCAGAAAATACCAATTTTATTAAATTCCGGATAAATCCAGTTTTAAATCGTGTTAATCTGGGTCGCTATCTTTAACGCAACGCAGAATCTTTGTCGATTACATTTTTCTAACTCTCCTTACAATCCTCATATAAGCTTAGGATAGCTTTTGGACCGACCGGGCAAAGAGCCCTTCTATTTTTTTGCTTGAAACAAATCTTAGCCGTTCATGATCGCCTCGGCTTCTTGTCTGTATGCGTCCATAACGTATGGTATGCCGGAGACCTGAGCAGCCTCAGGGGTTAAGGCCATAAGGTCGTCCCTGCTGATTGTTGAAGCCCTGAAGTTTCGACTGCCCGCCATCAACTGCTGTAAGCCAACTTTGAGCTTATCGACGAATGTATAAAGGCCAATGGCTCCCAGCGGCATTTCCTTGACGGTCTCTTTGCCGTACTTTGCAACAAGGTCCTCATAGCAGACAAAGATTTCCTCCACCTTTGAGCCGTAGGTGCTGATTGTTTTTGGAAGAGCATTCGCCCCTTCTTGCAACCACAATCCTATATTTTTGCCGACCATGCCCGGAATCATCATCGCCCGGCCCATACAGACAGCTTTGGTGAATGGGGCGCCCATTGCCAGGACTTTGAAGATATGGTCTTCTGTACTGAAACCGCCTGCGATAGCAATATCCGGCACGAAAGCTCCCTTAGCCGCGAGCTTTTGGCAAAAATCGTAAGTCATCGATTGTAGGTAGAAGGTTGGAACACCCCATTCTTCCATCATCCGCCAGGGACTCATTCCGGTTCCACCCGGAGCACCATCAATAGTCAGCAGGTCCAGCTTGGCATCGGACGACCATTTAATAGCCATCGCCAGCTCCCGCATCGGATAGGCCCCGGTTTTAAGCGTAACACGTTTTGCGCCGAGCTTGCGTACCCGCTCGACCTCCTTCATAAAACCTTCCTGGTCCACGAATCCCAGACGTGAGTGCCTTTCAAAATGTTTCAAAGCACCGTCTCTAAAAGCTGCTTGGTGGGCCTCTATGGAAGGATCAGGAGTAACTAAGTAGCCTCTTTTCTGCAGCTCAAGGGCTCGTTCGAGTGAATCGACCTGAATTTCCCCGCCAATACATTTTGCACCCTGGCCCCATTTAAGCTCGATGCTTTCGATACCAAGCTCGCCAATAACATACTCGGCTACCCCCAGACGAGTGTCCTCAACATTCATCTGAACAATCATATCGCCATAGCCTTCGTGCCACCTGCGATATTGCTCAACACGTTGCGCCATATTCGGAGCCTTTTTGATCTTGCCATTTTTGTTTAGTTCCAATTCGGGATCAATGCCGCAAACATTTTCGCCACAGACTATAGTGATACCGGCGATACCAACCCCTGCTGCAAAATGCTCCCAGTTCTTGCGCGCAATATCCGTCGAACCCAAAGCACCGGTGAAAACAGGCATACGCATCTTGACCTTGGTGCCACAACCGTATTCTGTTTCAGTATCTACCATTGGAAAAAGGGTATTATCGGGCGTGCCCACTTGGCCGTCCGATAAGCCTTCAGCACCCATAGCATAACCCTGAATATTAAGATGCGAATAATCGATAGGGTAGTTTTTATCACCGCCGGCAGTGAGAGTACCGAATGGACTAGGGTAAATCACTTCACGACCGCGATAGGAAGACTTAAAAACCTCACAATTACCCCGGCAGCCATCAATGCATCGTGTACAGATACCAGAGACAGGCGAAACACTCCTCGAACGGTTTGAAGTCTGTGTGACTTCGTTAGAATTGGGTTGCTGTAAGTTCATTTTTTACTCCTTGTTAGAGTTGGTTCGCGGTAAAATTTCTTTAGCTACTTCAAATTTTAAATTTTTCCTTGCATTTTATTAGCATTACTAATAATATAGGTAATTATCCTAATAGTATAAATTGTAAAGCGGTTAAAACAAGTATATTATCTTGATACACATTATCAGAGAAACTTATAATGCATATAGAAACGCTAAAGATATTCTGTGATTTAGCCGATCTGCAAAGCTTTTCAAAAACTGCTGAAAAGCATCTTCTAAGCCAATCAGCGGTTTCCCAGCAGCTTGCACAACTGGAGCTTACGCTTAAATTTCAACTGCTGGACAGAAAGAAACGGCCAATTGAGCTTACTAAAGCCGGCCAATTATTTTACCAGGCCTGTAAGGATATCATTGACCGGTACGAACAACTAAGGAGTGAATTGAACACTCTGAAATCATCAGCGGGCAATAGAATAAATGTTGCGGCAATTTTCAGTATCGGAATGCACACTCTGCCGGACTATGTTAAAAGATTTATGATCAGCTACCCTAATGTTAATGTTCACATTGAGTACTTCAGCGCCGATAAAATCTATGAACTGGTTTTAGGTGGTGACATCGATATAGGTCTTGTAGCTGTTCCCAAAAAAGATAAAAGACTCGACGTGTATGACTTTGAGAACGAATCGCTCGTTTTGGCCTGCAGTCCGAAACATCCATTAACGCACGAATCGCAGATCGATATCCATAAATTGCAGTTTGAGAGATTCATCGCTTTTGAGAAAAATGTTCCTACCCGCATGTGGATAGACAACATTTTAGAGCGCTACAATATTATTATTCAGCCGGTAATGGAATTCGATAATATCGAAACCATTAAACGAGCAGTGGAAATAAATTCAGGCCTAAGTATATTACCGCAGACCGCGATACATCAAGAGGTAGATAGCGGAACGATAAAAGCGATACCATTTTCCAACGAGAATTTCTTTAGGCCGACTGGCATAATCGTTCGCAAAGGCAAAATTTTGGGCCAAGCCGGGCGATACTTTATCGAACTGCTGCGCAAAAAAGCAAAGTAAACACGCGTTGAAATCAAAATATAAGATGCTATGTAGAAAAGAGCAAAAGTTATCATTTCGAGCGAGCCGAAGGCGAGTCGAAACGTGGAGCGAAGCGTAGAGCCCCGAAGGGAAATATGTTTTTGAATAGATTTCTCCGCTTCGTCCCCTGGGGACTTCGGTCGAAATGACGGTGAGTCTTTTCTACAGAGCAAATACAAGATGTAAAATTAAGGAAGTCATCCAGCACTTGAAATCTTCAAGTGCTGGATTCCACAATTTTGATTTTTTATTTTTGAATTTAAGTTGGATATGTCGATTAAAGCTGTAATATTCGATCTTGATGGGACGATAACCCAGCCTTATTTTGATTTTGACGCCATTCGCGGGGAAATGGGCCTTTCTAAAAATTCCGGGCCGGTCCTGGAGTCGATGGAAAAAATGACTCCCCAAGAGCGCCGGCAAGCAGAAAAAATATTGCATTTTCATGAGCAAAAGGCAGTAATAGAGTCCAGACTCAATGCCGGTGCGAAACGAGCGCTCCAGATGCTTCGTAAAGTCGGCATAAATATTGGGATATTGACGCGTAACCGGCGATGCAACGCCATAGCAATCGCTGATAAACACAACTTGAAGTTTGATGCTATCGTTGGAAGAGAAGATGGACCTGTCAAACCTGACACCTTTGGAGTATTGCAATTATGCCAACAATTCGATGTACAACCGGAGGAAACTGTCGTTGTTGGAGATTATCTATACGATTTAATATGCGCAAAGGCCGCAGGTGCGATGGCCGTACTGCTGGCCAACCACGAAAGGGCTGATGAGTTTGCAGTACACGCTGATTTTCGTATTGAAAAAATAGAACAAATCCTGCAAATTATCGAAGAGGAAAAATGATAAGGAAGAGAATAAAATGCTATACCAAACAATGATAAAAACCGCTCTTGGCTTTTTATTAATACTGAGCGCTTGCCAGGCCGGCAGGTCTTCAGAAAGTTTAGCCGGTTGTCAATCTAAAGAAGCGGATGCCAATTCGATCGAAGCAATTCTAAGTCAGTTAAAACAAAAAACTGCTGAGCTTAAAACCTATCATTGCCTTGTTGAATATGAAGTCAACCAGCCTGTGTTTGAAACGAGAACATTTAGGAAAGGAACATTGTATTATGCAAAGTATGGGAAAATATCGAAGCTAAGAGTGAATTTTCAAACCCTCAAACAGGATGTTGAAAAAGAACAAAAATATGCTGAGCACTTTATTTTTGACGGTATCTGGCTGACACGCATTAACTATAAAATTAAAAGGGTTGAGCGTCGTCAATTAGCCGAGCCGAATGAGCCGGCGGAGCCTTTTGATTTAGCCAGCAGGAGCCTGCCGGTAATAGGCTTTACCAAAATAGAAGAATTGAAAAAGCAGTTTGAAATAAAAGTCGTTCAGCCCGAAGAAGATAAAGCAGAAAATTCTTTTCATTTACATCTTAAAGTTAAACCGGATTCAAAATATAAAGATGATTACACCGTAATAGATTTCTGGATCGATAAGAAACTACCTTTGCCGACAAAAGTAGTTGCAATAACGACCGAAGAGGATATCTATGAGATAAGATTTCTGAAACCACAGATTAATAAAAAAATAGATCCGGAGGTTTTTAAATTTGACGTTCCCGAGGACTTTACTGTAGAAGTTATTACTTTAAGTAAGAAAGGGTCGGAAGAAAAATAGTTGAGTTTTAATTTACTACATTGGTTTCGCAAAAAAGGGTGGAGCAGCTTATATGAGTCCGGTGAAGATTCCAGAAGATGATTTTCACGAGTTAATCTCAAACCGGGCGCGAAGACTGCTTGGTCTTGCAAGCTATATATCTGGCTGTGCCTCAAACAGTGAATTTCTTATACGTTCGTTCTTAGGTGAATTTTTTTCACAATCTATGCAGATTGAGGAGCTTCTTGACGCTTATGACGCACGCAACAATTGCACGTGGTGTCCATTCAGATCTCTTATAGCTACCATAAAACTTTTTTCCGATGTAAGTTATGAGCTGCTTCATATCCAGCACGTTTTACCTGCCTACCGACTTTTACCTGTTGAGGGAGACTTTGCAAAGGCAACAGGACAAACTCTTAACTTCACTGGTGACATCTTAAAAAAAACAGCAAAGCAACTGCTCAGCAGAGCATCCAAGCTTAACCTGCCTGTTCCTTCAGAGGCCGAGCGTGAGCAATTCTACGCTGACGAGCTGCATCCGGGTCGCCTGCCGCGAGACTGTAAGGCCCACAAAACTGAGACCGTCTCTGATATAGTCACTCTCTTGGCTACCGCCTTTTTGAATCTTGCCGCTGGAAGTAAAGATGTCCGTGCCGCCAGCAGAGCAAAACCACAAGAGTATCTTTCTTACGTCGAAAACTCTATTACCGAGGAAAGCCTGCGAACTCTGGAGCTTCGTTTCCACAACCTGCAATCACAATATGATACATACGTCTCAAGTACCGAAGCCGAGCAACAAGACGCGGATTTACTTGTCCTAAGAGGTCACGTAAGCGTAGTCTTTCACCTTTTAAGGACAGCTACGTCGTTTGCCCATTATTATGAAAGGCATGTAGATAAAGAAATCTGCGAAGTAATGGCCCAAGAGGAATCTTTACTTGGCTCGGAAGATCTGCTGAGGGTATTGATGAACTACTCCATTGCTTATATTAGTCTTTACATTGATTATGCTGAAAATCTATGCAGGGAAATGCTAAAACGCTATGCGGAAGTTGGCCAGGTCGAGGTCCACGTCCCGCCATATCGCGGCTTCCATGTTAGACCAGCCACCTTGATTTCAAAGCTTGTCTTGCATTATGGCAGTGAAGTTCGTATGCAATTGGATGATGAATTCTATGATGCCAGCTCGTCTCTTGAGCTGTTCCGCGCTAATGAAAAGATAAATGCTCAGAAACGTAAGTTTCTGGCCAATGAGATTGTTCGTTTAAAGCTCGTCCAGGATTGGGCAACCGGAAAAGAGCTCAAAACAATCATTCGTGACGCGGCTCTTGCGTTAGCTGAAAAGAGCAGACTAATTATATATGAGAGACCTTTACCGATTCCGGACGAGCTTACCGCAAAGCAAGGTACGATACTGGAAAAGGTCATCAATGAATTCTCTCAGCTTTTAACCTTGGGCAAAATTGATATTGATACCGACCTGATAGTGACATTTATTGGTGACAAGCGCGTTTTGGAAGACATCAAACTTCTCGCGGAATCCGGCTACGGCGAAGACAGCAGCGGAAATAATATTCCTCTGCTGGAAAAACTTGAGTATCTACGCCGATGAACAACAAATAATCCCGGCAAGAAAAGCAATAAAGGGACTGTCAGTACAAAACTTGCGAATAAATATAACTATTTGTGGTTGTGAGACCGCCTTAGACGGGCGCGGCAGTCTTAATTATGGAGGTTTAAAAAATGAAACACTTCGGAAAAGCATGGATCGTCTTGATTGTAATACTCGTCGTTTTAGTGCTTATCGGGCTTGGCATATTCACAGGGTATATTAACGGTTACAATAGGGCGGTCAATCTTCAACAGGCTGCAGAAAAGGCCTGGTCGGATATTGACGCCGCTTTGCAGCGCCGGATCAATTTGATTCCTAATCTGGTTGAGACGGTCAAAGGATATGCAAAGCACGAAGAAGAGCTGTTTAAACACATTTCCGACGCTCGCACAAAGTACTTCCAGGCCGACAGCAGAGCCGGTCAAATTGAGGCATCAAATGAGCTTAGCGGTTTTCTATCTCGGCTTTTAATGCTACAGGAGAGCTATCCGGAGCTTAAAGCCAGCCAAAACTTTTTAGCTCTTCAGGACCAGCTCGAGGGAACTGAGAACCGTATAAACGTGGCCCGCACAAGATATAACGAGGCGGCTGAGGCGTTGAACTCTTACACAAAGCAGTTCTTCGGGTCGTTTTTCTGTCGGCGTGCGGATGTCGAGCCTGTAGCATACTTCGAGGCTACCGAGCAGGCCAAGACGGAAGTGCCGAAGGTTGAATTCTGACCGCAACCGGCATACCTATGAAAAGTCAAAAGGGCAAAAGTCCGAAACAAAGCGCGGTGGAAACAAGATACCTGCTTATGCCCCATCACGCCAATCCCCAAGGTACAGCTTTCGGCGGAGCGATTATGGCCTGGATCGATATGGTGGCAGCAATGGCAGCACAAAGACACGCAGGATGTGAAGTCGTTACCGCCGGTATTGACTCGCTGATCTTCAAAGAGCCGATCCGCATCGGAGACCACGTTGTACTCAAGGCCTCGATTAATTATGTCAGCCGGTCATCGATGGAGGTGGGCGTACAGGTTACGAGAGAAGATTCCTACAGCGGCGAGAAAGCGATCGCTACGACAGCACATCTGACTTTTGTGGCACTGGATGAAAACAAAAGGCCGAGCGTCGTCCCACCGATATTGCCCGAAACAGAGCAGGAAAAGAGACGCTATGAGAACGCCAAGCTCCGCGTCAAGGCCCGAAAAGAACTCTTAAAGAAGATGAGTTGATGCTGTAAAAAAAGGTAAGGTTCCCAGTGAAGGCAATTGAGGTCGAGACACTAACAAGAAGATATGGCGAGACAAAGACTATGCGGTGTCTTATGGCGAGAGACTCATCACAGGCGTATCGGCTAAAGGTGGTTTATTCCATATCGGGAGTTTTTAGTGGTTTTTGTCAGCCCTGTCCCTTTCGGCCCAGCAATAAGTCACGTACGTCGGTTGCACAGTAGATGGCCATCCCAGCTAAAAGGACTCCCTCCAAGAGACACAGGCTCTTCGGCATTTGATTCCATGCGTATGACACGGCGCTATAGATTAGAAACGCGCAAACCGCACAGAAAATAATCGTCGTGAAGGGAAAGCCCGTGACACGATAGGGCCTTTCGACATTTGGCTCTTTGAATCTCAATACTATAACTGCAACACTCGTAGCGAGATAAAACGAATAAACCGGAGCGGCTGTATAAAGAAGGGTATCAACGAAGGAACCCAAAATTATAATCAGTCCGACGGCGATAACACCCTGGACTAAAAGTGCCCAAACGGGCGTTCCCGTTCGGCTGTGCCATTTTCCCACCAGCCGAAAGGCACGGTGTTCGGCACCCAGGGCGTATGAAATACGAGCACCCGTAAAGATTAAACCGCTGACAGCCCCCAAAGCGGAGATACAAATCAGGACACTGATTAGTCTGCCACCGATTTCAGGAAAGACGGTCGAGACACTGTCGGTAGCAACCGCTTCGGAGTTGGCCAGGCCGGCATAACCTAACGTGTAAAGAAATGCCCCGTTGACCAGTAGATAAAGCACTGTTACTACAACGGCGCCGAGCACCAGCGCCCGAACGATATTGCGACGTGGATTTTTGACCTCAGCGGCAACGTAGGCCATTTCGTTCCATCCGCCATAAGTGAACAGAACGAAAATCAGCGCCAGACTCAACGGAAGTGGGTTGACCGTCTCGACGGCAGCCGACGATGCCGGCCGCGGGGCAAAAACCGCCACGCCGACGATGGCCAGTAGTCCCAGAGCTTTGACTGTCGTCAGAAGGTTCTGGGTCCATTTGCCCTCCTTTACACCTATGATGTTTATCATTGTTAGAATGACTACAGCAGCGGTGGCGAAGGCACGCTGGCTGTAGTCGGGGTGTGCCGCAAAAGGATCGTAGATTGTTCGGGCATAAGTCGCAAACGCAAACGACATCACAGCGATGTCACCGGGCCGGATAATCGCGAGCTGTCCCCAGCCGAACAAAAAACCCGCCCACGGACCGTACGCGCGACTAAGATAGACATAGTCACCCCCTTCTTTGGGAAATGCTGTGGCCAGTTCAGCATAACCCAGCGCCCCGAACAATGAAAGCAGCCCTCCAACAATCCATATCGCAAAGACGCCCCACCAGCAGCGGGCACCGGCTGCAATTGAGGGGGCCATCTGGTAAATGCCGGCTCCAATGATGATGCCGACAATGATACAAGTTGAGTCAAAAAGAGACAGCTCTTTTTTAGGAGCTATGCGCATAAAAAAATTCCTTACAATCCGGTCTCGAATTTAACTCAATTAGCATAACCTCAATGATAACTTATGATTATCCAGCGTCAATATCTTTCGCTGCGGCGAGTAGCCGGCTGCAAGCATGGACTGGTGTTTTACGGACCGGCTTTAGACAGATTGTGGATAGTTACTTCCCAAAAAGCCTTTTTACGTATAAAGATGACATGCATACTATTTAATTTGCCGTTTCTTCAGCGTTACGCCCAAGCCCTGGACCTGAAAAACGGTCTCTAAGTTGGGATTGGTAGTAATAGCATTGGTGAAATCCGGGCCGGTCATGTCAACATTGTGGGCAAGGATTAGTCCGCCGGGACGCACTAACGGCAGCAGCTTATTCAGGTAGTCAGTATAGCCATTCTTGTCTGCATCGAGGAAAAGAATGTCGATTGGTTCTTTCAACTTTGTAACTGTCTCGTGTGCATCGCCTTCGACAAGCGTGACAAGATTATCGATGCCGGCTCGCTTAAAGTTCTCGCGTGCCAACGCGGCTCGGCGGGCATCGATATCATGAGTGGTCAGTTTTCCACCCGTAGTCCGCAATGCTAGGCAGAACCAGATGCCTGAGTATCCGTTGGATGTGCCTATCTCGACGACATGCTTGGCGTTGGCAGCCTCTGTAAACAGTCGCAACAATCTGCCGTCTGTCGGCGGGACGTTCATCATCCCTGCGCTTTGGTTCAAGCGCATATCCTCAAGCACGTCCAGAATTTTCTTCTCTTGCTCGTTAGCCGGTACAGGTGGCTGCTGTACATCCGAAAAGCCTCTGCCAAACCTGCCGCCAAAAGCACCTCTGCCCCTTCTTTGCTGGGCTGTTAAGTTATGAACCACTGCTAACAACAGAGCTATCGCCAGAATGGCTAACAAAATTTTCTTAAACATTTTCAACTCCTTTCAAAGTTATGAATATACCTGCCTTCTTGCAACATACTATTTGGGAAGACGGATTGAAAAAAGGATGTATTGCAGGTTTAGGAGAAATCCACAAGAATATTTCGTGGGCCTTGATTTTAAGGTTTTGAGGTAGCTTTTTACTCTGTTGAAAAGAGTTCAGAATGTCATTTCGAGCAAGCCGAAGGCGGGTCGAGGAATCTGATAAAATAGCTTTTTAGTTGACCCCTCGGCTTCGCTCGGGGTGACGATAAAAAGGTTTTATTATAGGCTTGCTCTGTAGAAAAGAGTTCAGAATGTCATTTCGAGCGAGCCGCAGGCGAGTCGAGAAATCTGATAAAATAGCTTTTTAGTTGGCCCCTCGGCTTCGCTCGGGGTGACGATAAAAAGGTTTTATTATAGGCTTACTCTGTTGAAAAGAGTTCAGAATGTCATTTCGAGCGAGCCGAAGGCGAGTCGAGAAATCTATTTTTGAGCAGATTTCTCCACTTCGCCCCCGTGCTTTCTGCTTGCCCCTGCGTCTTACGACGCAAGGCGGGGCAGCGGGCGAAAGCAGAAATGGGGGCTTAGGTCGAAACGACGGTGAGGCTTTTCAATAGAGCAGCAGCTTTTCTTAATATCGATAAAACCGGGCCACGCGGCGGGAACTTCGTGCGGAATATAAAAAGGGCTGGGACCTGCGGAGGAGAGGAGGGAAAGATTTGCCCCAGCCCCTTCTGTCCTGGATTTTAGCTATAATTAATACGGTTG
>Ga0315543_1002872_pt1 | contig 16080 bp, 11 predicted proteins | sample SalMarSW160210MG_2_FD_203098 | JGI IMG/M metagenome (GOLD analysis project Ga0315543, IMG submission 203098) | Salt marsh sediment microbial communities from the Plum Island Ecosystem LTER, Massachusetts, United States - Salt Marsh Sediment SW1601-210 ...
TCTCTTGTTTCAGGCTCTGACTCGATTGTATTGCCGGACTATCACGAACTGCCGACAATGGAAAACCACGCGGCCAAATTAATTCATCAGTGAATAGCCTATAGATATTTATGAGTTTGGGACTAGTCACTACTTGCATAGACCAGGATTCTTCAGTAATAATCTTTCCCCAATTCTCATAGGGAACATTGTCATCGTCTACATCGGCGATTAACTCAGCATTGTTCTTCATGGCGTATATATATCCCACATTTTTCCTTGAATAATGATCGTAAGGGCAGTGGGTGCATAATCGAAAACCAAGTTTTTTTTGATCCTCCACCGAAAGATATGTGATGTTGGGATGTGGATGCTTATCGAGCGGGGGCGACTTCCTGTCACCTACTAAAACTAAATGCCACCCATCTACCTCGGCAAAACGCCTAACTGCCTCAGTGACACCATGTATTCCAGTTACTACTATGACTCTGTCGCGCATTCTACATATCGCCCTTCAGTTCACAATCTCATGATTCAGTCCTGCAACTACGACAAAAAAATAGAATGTCGTGTCCTCCTTGCCTCCGAAGGATGTAAATGCCGCAAGCAGAAGACTGACTACCAGAGAGCGGAAGTGGCACATCAACAATACGCTACCTAGACTGAGCATCCCACAATTTCACATCCTCCGCATGTTGGATTCGCTTGTAAAGATCGCCGTATATCTGCCAAAGTTTCTTTTTTTCAGGATGTTGAGTCCAATCGGTTGATCGTCGATGAAAGGGAGGAAGTTTGAGATTGACTCCCAAGAAACGACGCAATGCCTTCAGCGTCTCTCTCGTGTACAAGGCCTCATATCTGAGCGAAATGAAAGGCCAACTGTGACTACAATACCACGAGTCGAAGTGCTTATGAAGCTGGAGAGTATCAGCTTCGAGCACACAGTCATTGCCGACAAAACGATCCGATCCCATATGTCTGTGGTGCTCCCGTCCCCAGCGGTTGATCATCTTATGAGTCGAGATGACAATGTCCATTGGGTTGCCGAACATAAAGACCAGCTTGACGTGCTCCGGCAGATGAGAGGGAGGTATCGCATGTGTTTTGTAAACACAGCCAGGCTCAAATTTAACGTTGACCTTAAAATCATCGATAAAACCTGCCGGTGTCCTGAATCCATAATTTCGCAGCGCCTGATAGAGAAGAGTAGTTCCGCACCGACCTAAGCCAGCGACAATTACGGCATTTTTAAGAACCAGCCCTCTTACCTGTTGACGGACTGCACGGCCTGCGACGTCTACAATATGTGCAATACGTCCACCTCCGTGAACTATGTTCTTCACCTTGTATATACACGCACTGTTCAAATCGCGACAGGCGTGTGCAAGGTGCGTTTAATAAACGCCATATGACTTGATTTCATCCCGGTGATTCCCGAGGGCTTGACCTAATTCCCTGGACTATCCCTCTGTCTGGCAACATCACCTTTTCTCAGATGTTGTCTTTGCAGCTATATCTGTGACGCGCCACAATGATCCAAGCTGTCTTATGTTGCTCCTGCAGTATGCAGGCTGGCTCCACGTGCCGTTAGCCGAGGCGGACTAACTGCGGTTTCCCAATACACCTTTCTCGTGATCTGGCGTGCTTTCAGCATGTAAAAAAGACTCGTCATTGCCACAAATACGATCAGTGATAAAAGCACGGCGTTGACCGATAAATATCCGACAACAAGCACCATAATGGAGACAACAACAACATTTCCGACTGCGATAATTAATGCCCCCAGAATAGCACACTTGCTCCTTCCCATGCCCAGCAGCGTGTAGTAGGCGGGTACACCCAAGAGACTCACAAAATGAACGATCAATGCCAGACGAAAGGCGGGAACAACAGCTGGATCATACCGGGCCCGAAGCCATAAGGCTAATAGCCAAGGCGCGACAAATAGAAGCCCAACAACTAATGGCCCCATGCATGCCGTAGTTAGGCGGCGTGCCTTTCGATTGATTCGGACAACGCGTGTCCGGGCAGCTCCTGTCAGTTGACCAGACAACTGGCTTACTTCAGGCATTAGAGGACTCAGTGCTGAGACAAAGAGACCTTTTATCTGCGCCGTTGCCCGGAATGCTATTTCGTATACGGGCACAGTCGTGACGCCTGCATATCTTGTAAGCATGAGCTTATTGAAAGGATCAACAAGCATACGGATAGCAGAGGCCCCGAATACACTGCCTCCAAACCCAAAGAGCTTTTGACAGCGTTTCCATCTCAGATGCCGGAAGCGAAACCATGGGCCACCAATTATGCGACGAAGAAAAACAAGACTCATTATGTGAATGACAAGATATGATACAGTGTTTCCGATCAGCAAACTCGCCGCCCCCCGCCCCTTATACAAGCAGAAGATCGATACTAGTAATGCACTGATTCTGCCAAAAATCCGAATCGAGTTTGCCAAATCCATGCGACCAAGGCCGGAGAGCATCGCATTACAGGAGTGTACTAAGAGAACGTAAACACTTAGACATGTCATATAAGGGAGCAACCAGATTACCATATCTGTGTTGTGTTGATCGAGTCCGAAAGCAAGGGCTATTTGATGTTTGAGCAGCAATACGGTCACCAAGATACACAAGCCACTTACAATCAATATGACCACCCCGGTCGTAGCGTATTCACATACACCTTGCATGTTGAAGCGCCCATGTTCCTCGGCCACCAGCTTCATTACAGCCTGCCTGATTCCTAAGTCGCCCAACTGGGCGAAGCTGAGCACTGTAGCGAGAACCAGCCATACACCGTACTTTTCGTAGCCAAGAAAGTGAAGATAAATAGGATAGCCAACAGCCAGAACCGCTATGTTGATTATGGTCGCCGCGACCCCTGAAGCCATGTTGATGCGAAGCTGGCTGCGAAACAGTTTCTTGATCATAAATTTTTATGGATCCCAAATGCTTACACAAAAAGGCTGCTGTGTCAACAAAACTAAGGGGAATAGCACCTGGCACCTGGCGGAATTGTTTCCACTCGGCTATCTCAAACTTCTTGAGAGTAAGATTCAACATCCTGCATACGTTTTCTTCTTTGTGCCCCTATTATTTTCCGCTTGCTCTCAAGCTCGTCAAAAGCCGTTTCACCCTCATCCTGTTGTTTAGACTTAAATGCAGCGGGCTCGCGCATCGTTGCCTCCTTCTCCTTTATTCTTGCAAAGTATTCGCGCCCAAAAGCGATGAATACAGCAAAAAACAACGAAGCCACCCCCGAGAGCATTACCATTTGCCGTCTTTTTGGCTTCGACTTCTTTTCGGGAACCACTGCCTCATCGAGCACCTGTATCGTAGGCATGCTTTTGGCTTCCTCAATTCGGGCGAGCTCGCACTCGCGGGACAGTAGCTCATAGAGCATCTCCTTAATCTGTGCCTGCTTTGCCGGGATGTTCTCAATATTGCTCAGCTCTTGTTCGATTTCCTCAAGTCGGCTTTCTAAAAAGACCCTTTTGCTGGTAGCTTGGCCTGAAGAAAGCTTTTTGTTCTGCTTATCGAGTTCTGTAACATACGCGTTAGCTATAGCTGCTGCTCTGTTCGGGTCTGTATCTTCCACTGTTACGCTTACAATGCCTTCAACTGAGACATCGATTGCCATATTACCCTTTAGCGTCTTGATTGCATCATTTCGATATTCTGCTTCATATATATTCATTAAATTGAATCTGTCAACTATACGGCCTGTGACAGCTCGACTCTTAAGAATGCCCGCGTACATATTGGCGATACTTGTGACGCTAATAGCATCACTAAGTATAGAGCTTTTAATTGCTCCAAATCTATCTGCTATTCCGGACTCTCTTTGTAGGATATCCAAGGGTGGGACAACTGATGCAGTAGCCGCGTAGACCTTGGGCAACAGTAAACTGGCAATCGCCGTTATTGCCACAGCAATCAGACAGATGAGTACTATCATCCTGCGGAATTTACAAACGACACGTAGATAATCCAGAAGATTTAACTCGCCGTCTTCACCCACTTCGTTGTGCTTGTTATTGCCCGAGGACTGATTTTGAATATTATCCATGAGCGAAAATCTCTCCTACACAAAACTGTTACCTTCAGACAGACTCCGTCCCCCTCGGTTGCTACCGTAATTCAATGACGCCATGTACGCAGTATGGGTAATCTCAAAGCACGACGTTCGATGGTAAAAGTCCCGCTCGGAACGTAGAAACCACCAAACGTAGCCTCAGGATCTCGGTAATCATAAAGTCTTTAGTCTCATTGCCATCCTTGTTGCACAGACATGGTGTCCTAAAGCGAAAATATAACTATCCCGACCTCAGCTGTCAATAGGTTGCTTTAATCGCAGTTCTCTCAAAGCAGCTTTTATGCACCTTATTACCAAACCGGGTACCGCGCCCTTCTCTCTATTGTATAGCAACTTCGGCAAAGAAGACGATGGTCAATTCCAAGGATAGCCCAGGCTTTGCTGGGAGACTCACGTTCTGTTATTTGTATGGCTCGAAAAATATAGCTGTATTTTGCCTCCACAGACGTTTCAAATATTCTTTAAGGAAACACCGTTCAGTTGTTCTTGAGTAAACGCAAAGACTTTACCCAGATTGTGATCCCGCTACCCGATTGGCACACTACGCAAGTTAAGACAAAATGGAGAACTTACTCCACCCCCAAAACCAGTTCTTTTGAACGGAATTGTACGCTTAATTGTGTTCGTCGGCAAGCTAAGATGAAAAACTTTAATCCTTTATAGGACCAACCGATATTGCCGAACTTGACACCCGGTCGAACAGGCCATAGTATTTTGCCAGCCGTAATTTCTGGGCCCTCGCGCTCCGTCAGATGGAAAGGGAAAATACAGACTTGTGCGTGTCTATGCTGACTATTTCTGACAGGGAAATGGACTCACAGTAGTCGGTCTTTTTGAAAACTAATCCGACAGTTCGAGAAATGAAGGCGGCATTTACATCAGGTATGCTTAGCCCCGATCCAGAACCAATGGTACTCTGGTCAATGGAGCCGGCAATAGATTATCGGGCGAACGAGATCTACAGGAGAGTGACTGAGTTCGCGGGCGGAAGCTTGCCCTCAAGCAGAGTGGACCCTGGCTGCATTGCGATAGAACCAGCGGCTATTGGGGCGCTTTACACAGATTTTGTTTCGTTACAACTTGCGAAGGAACCGAGTCTCCAATAATCGGACGATCTGTAGCGCCCTCTTATTTAAAAACTGCCGCAGGGAAAGATTTCGGGAATACGATTGCAGATAAGGTTCCAAAACTCTCAGGAAAACTAACCTCAATGTACAGATCGATGGCAAGAATTTTTGGCGGCGCACACAAATCAAAAAAGCAAAAGCACGGAAAGACCTTTCAGATTGTTTCAGAATTACCCTGCCGTTTCACTATCATAATTTGGTAATCCAAATACTGCCTCATGAATTCAACGGTGAAGAATTCGCAAGGTGCGCATTAAGTCGGTGGCTTGAAGACAGGGGGTGTCCGACCATCTGGTACATAGGAGCCCGTGGCTTTCTGCGAAGGCGGGTAAAGCAGGAAGCGTTTGATGCGGCGACGCAATCGCTCGAGCTTTTTTCAAAACAGCCCCCATGTAACAGCGGCGATTACGTTTGTCCTCGGTCTCTGCTATTTAATCCTGATAAGGCCGTTTTGGGTTTTTAAATAGACTTTACCTATACAGAGCAGTTGGCCTGGAGATATGGTCTGTTCGAGTTTTCTCTTGCCCGCTCTTGTAGAGACCACCAGAGGTAGGTCTGTTTTTATGCAGCCATTGTGTGTGCGGGCAGGGGCAAGATAGTGACTTGTCTTATCCATAATTTACTGTGAAGGGTTGATATTTTATCTATACCTGTATAAAAGTCCCCGGCTTTTAGCCTTGCGGTCGTTTCACCTTGAACATCTCGATAGGGCAAGAATATGCCTCTTATTACAGTTCGTTTTTTATGGTTCTTAGTTAATCGTGTATTGTACTCTGGTCTTTTACGAACCGATATCCACAAGCCAAAGGCTGTGAGTTTAATATTTTAACTCTTCTTCAAATTCGGCTCCCGTAGATAAAGCCTGTTGTTGTGGATTTATACGCATCGTTATGATTTCTGCTCTTTCGCGAAACTTATCGAAGTCAAGCTTATCCTGTGCAAAGGCATCGACATCGGCCTTCTTCACGCAGATAGTCAGGACTGAAGAAGCTTGTTCGCCGCTGGTCTTTTGAATTATAGGTGTACTTTCATTCTTGTCGCTGGTCACAATTACCTGCTTTATTATAACCGGCTGGGAAGCCCCTGTGACAGCAAGGGTAATCCACTCCTGGTCATTTATGTTTCTGATGTTTGTTGCATGTCTTAGTAGCCTGAGCAGCTTTCGTTTCAACCCGTCAACCCTATCTGGATCGTAATCTGTCCCCATCGACGTGTGCTCGGATACAAGGTATGAGTATGTACCGTGTTTGTTTGCTACAATTGTTGTACTGCCACCCCTGACACCAACCTGTGAAGGGAACATTTCTTGTTTTGTTCTTTGCCAGAGAGGGTCCATGCCCGAATCTGCTTTTTCCACCTGTATTTCCGGCGGCGGAGCCAGTGGAAAGTCGACCTTCGTAAGGAATAGCACTCCGTATCCTTGTATGTAGATAGCCCTTGTTGCTTCATCGTGCCGAAACGGCCAGCTCTGCCAGCGAAGATTACTGCGTCGAGGCTCGATGTTCTTATCAAAAATGCGAGCCATGACATTGATATCCTCGGTGATCGTAGAGAATTTTTCTGGTTCTATCTGCTCTGCAGGTACTAAGAGAGTTGCGCCGTAGCCGCCCATACCCATGCCGCTACCATAGCCGAGCCGATCAGCATCCAAGGCTTCGAATCTGGCCATTTCGAGTGCTACTACTTTTTTTTCGAGCTTGTCTTTTTGCTTATCGAGCTTAGCTTTTGTCTTTTCGAGATTGTCCTTCGCCATTGCCATTGCTGCTTCTATCACTTTTTGCTCCTGCTTCATCGCCTCGGCGTTCTCCCGCGCAGCCTCTGCAGCTTGCTTAGCAGCGTTGGCTTGTTCTTCAGCTTCAGTTTGGGCAAAAGCCATTGCAAATGTAGTTAAATTAATCACGATAATTGTAATGATTGTTTGTTTAAGAGTTTTCATTTTTATTTCTTCCATAATTAAAATTGATTAGAGGTTTACGGTTCATTTTTTTCAATGAACCAACGATAATTCAATATATTAGGATTTGGACCTTCTGGTGAAATTGGTCGTAGTCGATTTGGTCTTTTGCGAAAGCGTCTATGTCTGACTTTTTCGCGCGAACTGTCATGAATTTTCCTGTGTCGACCTCGACAATGTTGCCTTTTGTATTTTTGACTTCAATTTTTTGCACCGACGTTAAACCTTTGACCACCACAGTTACTGACTCATCAGCTTGCAGGCTTCGAATATTTGTTGCATGTTTAAGTGTTCTTGTGATGGTTCTTTTGAGTTGTTCAACTTTCTCAAGATCGTATTCTTCTGCCTGGGTGTGGCTTCTGCGTCCGATTTCCTCTAAACCGGCAAGTCTATCCTCGTATGGCGTGTAAATTTCCCGTTTCGTTTGCATCCATTCTGAGTCTACGTCTTCTTCGGGTTCCTCCTCGGAAGCATCTGGCGAAGGTGAGAGCGGGAAGTTCACGCCGGTCAAAAAAAGTGCTCCATAGCCCCGAAGATATAGAGCCTCGGTAGGACTTTTCCCTCCTGTATAGAACATGGGAATAAAGAACTCATCCATGCCTGTATGCCTGCCCATACCGCCACCATAGCCGCCTCCGATTCTAAGTGTACGCCGCTGATCGATACTTTTGTCGAGTATCCGGGCCATTATGCTTAGATCCTCGTTGATTGCATCGATTTCATCTGGTTTCATCTCGGCGGTGGGGATAACAAGGACAGCCCCGTCTTTATCCGAATCAGACACTATAGTGCCTAAGATGCTGACGGGTTTGGGTCTGACAACCGGCCTCGGCCTGGGCACCACCACGTTTACGCCGAGAGAAGGGGGCGCGGGCGGTGAAGGAAGAACAGGCTCGACGGGCGCAACGGCCGTGGGCTCGTCGATCTCAGGTCCTTGTGCGGTTACTTCTGGTAGCACCTCAGTCTGTGAAAGGACTAGGTTGGATACCGCGAGTACAGTGATAATAATAGTTATAAGGATTTTTTCTGTGGAGACTTTCATTTTTTATACCCTTTCAATTAGAGCTTTCAGGATTGTTCAATACAGATTTATCAGGTTGAGTATCAACCAACAGTTGCACCATATCCTGCCTTGTTCGCTGCAGTTGGTCTTCGGTCTGATAAGCCAAGGCCTCTAAGCCACTTGCGAGCTGGGTCTTGTCCTGACGCCGATTCAACTCAATTTCGCTTAATGCTGCCGTAACCCAGCGGCGATCCTGAACTTGGGCTGTGTTGACAGCGTCAATAAGCTCTTCGAGTCGCCGATTGGTTAACGCACTGGACGCAGCAAGGGTTCGCAAGGCGTAGTCGTTTAAGTCTTTGCGGTATTGTTCGCTAAGCTCGTCTTTTAGATTGAGATAGCTGCTTGCCAAGGCCATCTGCCAGCGGCGGTTCATCTCATCGAGCAGTTTCTGCCGGATGGCCGGTTCGAGAGAGGCTGTCAGCGAGTTTTCGAGGTTTCTGCGAAGTTCTCCGATGTCCGGGGAGCGAGGTGCTGAAAGCCGGCCTACGGCATAGCCGGCGATAATCAGCAGTACCGCCGCTGCAGCGACCTTTGTCGTGAGTTGTAGGAAGATTTTGTTACTTCTTATTCTCTCAGCAAGGTTTATGTGCTTGTGATTTTGTTCCTCAGGTTCGCCGGCCATCTCTCTCATTTTTGTAAGAGTCGCTCCTGCAAGTTCTTGTGGCGGACCAGGTGGAATCTGCTGATTTTTAAGCTGCTCTATCGCTTTGGCCAGAATGTCCTCATTTTCTTTCATGATATAATCCTATCATTGTCAATTGACTGCGGCACAAGTGCTTCTCGCAATTTCGCCTTGGCACGGTGAAGCAATACACCGGCGGCGTTTGTATTAACGTCAAGTTCATCCGCAATTTGCCTGTAACTCATATCACTTAAGTACCTCAAACAGAACGCCTTAGCCTCCTGTGATGGCAACCGACTTACAGCTTCGCGCAATTTCTCGACGAGCTCCTGTGCCTGCGCCCGTTGTACAGGATCAGGGTCTGAGCACGATACTTGCGCGAATTCAGCCTGTTCAGCGTTGTGGTGCGACTGTCGGAATCGCCGGCGCAGTTGGTCTATTGCCCGCGTAGTAGCCAGCCTGACCAATAAAGCCCGTATGTTTCGTATGCTTTGACGCCGAGAAATTTCCACTGCGCCAAGAAACGTTTCCTGAAAACAGTCCGCGGCATCAGCTTGATTACCTAAAAGTCTGTATGCCGTTTGCCATACGATCGGGCCGTGCTTTTTGATAATTACCTGCCAGTCAAATACTTGCAATCAGCTCTCCCGGCAAAGAAGTTTTAATTCACTCTAGCCGAATATTTCGCGACGCGCCATAACCTCATCATCAGATCGTTCTAAACCCATTATTCAACTCAAACTTGTGTGTCTCTGCTAAAATTAGTCGGTATACAACCATCCTTTATTACAGAAAATCTGCCGGGCACAAATTTGTTGATCAGAGCGAGTATACCGATTAGGGTACTATAAAAAAAAAGATATTTTATCAGCCAAGTTTGGATTTTTTCCTTGCAAAGTTTTTTGCAAGTTATCAGAATATAACAACTGTATCCTACCTTAGCTGACAAGGCTAATCTGGAACCTGCAACTTGGAGGCACGAAATGACGGGCAAAAGCATGGACATAGCGGCGAAAGTAAATGTTGCACTTTCGGCTTGCGTGTTTTTGATTTTCGCCCTTTTGTTTTTTTCAGGCTGCGCCGAACAACAGGCTGTCTCTGGGGGCGTTGAGACTCTAAAGATCACACCAGTTGAAAAGACGGAAGATGAGTTGCTGACGGAGCTTCACTTTAAATTTGAAAATCCTAATGCACATTATCAGTTGGGCGGTGTATATCACAAGCAAGGTCGCTGGGCCAAAGCCGAGTACCACTACAATCTTGCTCTAAGTTTTGATCCGGCGCACAGGGCTGCACAGGCAGCATTGGTAAAAATGCTCACCGACAGTGACGATGAAACCAAAGCTGAGCAGTTCGCCAAGGCTTATATGAACCAGGTGGCTGTTTCAGCGAAGCAGTCATTGAAACTTGCTCGAGCTTTTGAGCAAGAGCAATTATATGAATACGCATTGACCTGCTACGAGCAGGCACTTCGGCTTGCACCCCGTTTGCCTGAGGTTAGCAAATACTTTGGATATTACTATTTGAACCAGGGCGACAAGGCTCGGGCAAAGGAATTTCTAACTCGCAGTTTTAAACTTAATCCGAATCAACCAGATGTCGCAGGGGCTTTGGGCCGACTTGGCGTCGCAGTAGAAGTACCGCGCAAACCTGTAAAGCAGGAGAAAAAATCTCGCGGGCCAACATGAGTGCAGCCCAAAGATGATAGAGCCCGAGCCTTCAGGGTAGCGACGACGCGATGTTTGTGGTTGTGAGGGGAATTTGTGTCAGACGAAAACAAGCAGTTAAGAGTTGAGAGGATAGAAGCGGAAAACTGGGAATTTTAATATCAAAGGGATTTGGCTTTTCAGTTTTTCGCTTTTTCATTGCCCCGTGGCGAAAGGATGCGCTGCGGGGTTTTTTATTTTCGATTTAAGGCTAAGCCTTTTATAAGTGGCTGGTTTCTGTTAATATGTAGTTTCAAACTGAGGGTTGACACGGGTGAGACTTATTGTAGAACCGCCAGCTAAATATTAGCCCTGCGTACCGCAAGCGCAGAGAAATTATAACGTTTAGATCTGTTTCCTTTATTGCTGTGGCATTGTTTGTCTTTGGTTTATCTGGATGTAAAAAGAGCAGTGGTATTATTGAACTTAAACTCGGCTATTCGCTTAAGGCGGAACATCCGGTTCACAAGGTGATTATTTTTATGGGAGAAAGACTCAAATTATACCATTTTCCCTGGCTATGATAGCTGCACTAATGTCAGTAATGTGTATCCCGCGGACTTCGCTTTTTATTCCAAAGCTGTTAAAGCTTCTATGATTAGCTGCTGATTCGTTATAAGAAGGAGGTGCTTTGTGATTCTTGGTAAATACTCTTTTGGGATAGGTGACAGATTCGGCCGGCAGGGAAAGGCTCTACTTTCTGCCATGGAAAAAGCGAAACAACAGGGTGTAGATATTACGCCTGTATGGAACAAGTCCCATAGAGAGCATACCATAATAGGGACAGAGCCCACCGATGTTCGCAAAGAGGCAGATGACGCCGTCGCAGCTCTCAAGTGGCGGGGGCCTTATTTTGTCGACGCCGACCATATTAACCTCGCGACGGTTGATGCTTTCGTTGAATCGTCCGACTTCTTCACGCTTGATGTAGCTGAGTTTATTGCTAAAAGGGCTGATAAGGATGAAGTAGATTCATTTGTGCGGAGACACAATAGGTTTATCGGTTCGTTTGAAATCGAAGGCACTGATGAGCCATTGCAGATTACTCAGGATCAGGCTGTAGCGGCAGCGAGTAAGTATCTTTTAGCGATCAAGCACGCCAGCAAAGTCTTTCGTCATATTGAGGCAGCTAAAGGAGCAGCGAATTTCGTGGTCGAGGTTTCGATGGATGAAACTGCCCAGCCGCAGACACCGGTCGAGTTGCTTTTTATTTTGGCTGCTATTGCGGACGAAGGTATACCAGCTCAAACAATCGCGCCAAGATTTACAGGTCGGTTTAATAAAGGCGTTGATTATGTCGGTAACGTCACTAAGTTTGAAAAAGAGTTTCGACAGGATGTTGCGGTGATAAAGTTTGCGGTTAAAGAATTTGGGCTACCGGAAAATCTCAAGCTTAGCGTCCACTCCGGCAGTGACAAGTTTTCACTTTACGCACCCATAAATCGGGCGCTAAAGAAATTCGATGCAGGCTTACATATCAAGACGGCCGGCACGACCTGGCTGGAGGAATTGGCCGGCCTGGCAGAGGCTGGCGGAGACGGACTTGCCATCGCCAAAAAAGTTTATGCTAAAGCCTTTTCACGGATAGATGAGCTTTGTGGTCCCTACGCGACGGTTATTGATATTGATATCGAGCAACTGCCAAGCCCTGAGCAGGTGGATAGCTGGGATGGAAAGGCTTTTGTTGCAGCTTTACATCACGACCAATCGTGTAAGGATTACAATCTGAACTTCCGCCAGCTTTTGCATGTCGCATACAAAATCGCCGCTGAAATGGGTCAGCACTATTATGAGGCGCTGGCCAGGTATCAGGACATAATCGCCTGCAATGTCACGGAAAACATTTACGAGCGACACATAAGGCCGGTTTTTCTGGGGTGATGAATAAGGTGTTGTAATGTAGTATATATACTACATTACAATCTTATAGCTAAGATTTTTTTGGCGTCTTAGCGCACAGGACCTGCGAGATCTGCGGTTATTATAGGTCTGCAGAGTTAAATTATCAGATATTCCTTGACACCCAAGCCAAGGCTGGGCTAAGGTATATATACTAAAGCCCAGCCTTGGCTTGGTCCCACACGTTAATAGGTGTTCAGCGAGCCGTAGGACCGGACGGATGCAGGTTATTGGAATACGCGTGTGGAAAAATTGCTGCTTGGTCTATAAGGTAGTGTTGTTGGTTGCGGAGATCCGTTACATGTAGTATATATACTACATGTAACAGATGAGTAACTCCGTGCAATGGAGATAGTCAGATATGGCGCAAGAACGCATAAGGATAGCAAAACCCGACATAGTCAGGCTTTTTGAAAGACAAAGCAGCAAGATCCTGACAAGAACTGAGATCGAGAGGGTTTTCGAAACCAATCGAGAGTTCTGGCGCTTGCGCCGGACAATGAGAGTCGAAGAGTTCATTGAATTCTTGCTTGCAAAAACAAGGTTGCAGAAAGTGATTTTAGACTTTCCGAATCGGAGGGTCGTAAGGTATACTTGGGGCGAAAGACCACTTTACGAACTGCTGATGATCGTACATCCAAGCTGTTACTTTTCGCATTACACGGCTGTTTATTTCCACGGTTTGACCGAACAGCTGCCAAAAACCGTTTACGTGAATCAAGAGCAGCGGGCCAAACCTTCTAGCCAAGCGGGTCTAACGCAAGATCGGATTGACGCGGCATTCCGGCGGCCGACGAGGCTGTCAAATAACTTCACGGAGTATGAGAATCGCAGGATATATTTGTTGAGCGGTAAACACACAGGCAATCTCGGTGTTATCGAGGCTGAGGGTCCGGACGGGGAAGCCCTCCACGTGACCGGCGTGGAAAGGACCCTGATTGACATAACAGTCAGACCAGAATACGCTGGCGGTGTGTTTGAAGTTTTGAAAGCCTACAGATTAGCGAAGCCGCAGGTATCCGTTAATAAACTCGCGGCGACGTTGAAAAAACTGGACTACGTTTATCCCTACCACCAAGCTGTTGGGTTCTATTTGGAGAGGGCAGGGGTCTACAAGGAGAGTTCGATTGCCTTGTTGAGCAAACTCGAGTTTCAGTATGATTTTTACCTGATGCACCAGATAAGGGACAAAGCGTATTCGGAGAAGTGGCGATTATACTTCCCAAAGGGTCTGTAGAGCTTTACATTTATTCATGACATAGTCGAAGTAGAAATCGAAGGTCTTTAATCTAGTTTTTGGCTTTGCTGTGGCCTCTACAGACGCGAAATCAGGGCGGTGGTATTCCCTATACTGGGTGATTTTCCCAATTAGCGAGAGAGGGACTTTTTTTGCGTCAAATATCTTTCTGAGTAAGTCATCATTTCGAGGAGAAGTCAAATTGATTTTGAAGTGTTTCATGACAGTGTAGATGTCGAAGAAATCCCGAGCCCTGGCAGTTTTAGTGGAGTTTGGAGTATATTCAGGCATTTGCTGGCAAATGGCGCGGAGCTTTTCAAAGACGATCATTTCTGGGGTATAGACATATATTGTATAGTAATCTAATTCACTCTCGGTCTTAGGGACGCAGTACTCAAATTTGCTGATGCTAACCTTGAGTATTCGTTTGTGGTTCGGGCTTACTTCGATAGCGTTTACGCGTAAAGACCGTGGATTGTTTTGCAGCTCATTGTACTTAGTGGCTTCTATGACTTTGAATTGGAGAACATAGCCGCCCCAAAATTCAGGCTGGGGCGTGCTTGAAGCTTCGGGGACTTCGGTGAGGGATATGTCAAAGACTTTGTAACCATGCTCTCGAAAAGTTTCTTTTAATACTTTTTCCATTTTGTTTTTTATGACAGGGATCTCTGCTTTGTCAAATCCTTTATCGGTCGAGAAGTCTAGGTCGAGAGACGAGCGTTGGGCTACCCTGTAAACTATGTCTAGCGCATTGCCGCCTTTGAGAACAAGGGAGTCCATTAAATCGTCGTCGGAAAACAGAGCGATTATTGCAATGCGCTTAATTTGTTCCAACTTTTCGATATCCAACAGTCGCCCTCCATACATTGATAAGATTACCTTTATCAGAATCAAATCTGGTTATCAAGAAGTTTTCTGACTAACTGTTTTTACCATGTGAAATTACCCTAGATGGGCTCGGCCATACCGTTGGATTTGTCGCTGGAACTGCCAATTGTGCAGAACAGAGCACTGGCTTGCCGATATAGGTTATGTCCTGCACCGGACGTAAGGACTTGTAGCCCTTTGGAGATATATTTTTATAGGACTTGGTAGGATAATAACGGCGTGAAAAGGAAAAAGAGGGCATGTAACAACAAACCCAGAAATCCCCTAAATGGTAGTGGTGCCAGAAAGGCCCTTTATTGTTTTGGCGTCCTTGTTTGTTTGGTTTTACTTTGCAGTTGTCTTAGCTTTGACATCAAGGATTGGCCAAGTAAGTTTGCCTATCCCCATAATCAGCCACCTGCTAATTGGTGCGGGTCGGTGGGGGCTTTCTGCGCATACTACTTAATGTACTTTATTGGGCCTGGTGTTTTTGTAATATTCACTTCAGCAATTTGCTTTCTGTCTTTTAGGTTGGCTAATCGGCCGATAGGCCAACTCCTTTTTCGTGCAGTCGGCCTGGGACTTGTTACAGTCGCGGCCTCGGCCAGCTTCTATTGCATTTGGCCCTATCGCGTCTATGTTTTCCCGATGGGCTCCGGCGGCATACTTGGTGTTGCTACGACAACTTTTATGCGCAACAACTTTGCCGCGCTGGGTACACTCATTTTAATAGCTGCAACCTGGATAGTTGGGCTTGTTCTCTTAGCTGATAGTCTCATCTTAGTTGTTCTAAGCGTTCTTGCAATTGGAGTCAAAAAAATTGTCGGTTTGACAGCACCAGCCTTCTCGGCTGCGAAGCACCGGTCGGAGGCTCTTAGTGATATCTGGCGAAAGCTCAGCTCCAGGCAAAAGTCACTAGCCATCGGTGTCAAACCAGTCCATGCCGATTCTGCGCGGGGTGCGCCATCAAGCAAAGTCACCGCCGAAGCCGGTGGGCGCTCAGACGGCATCGTTGTGAAGCGCCCTGACAGTGGAACCATGAAGCAGATAGCGGCTAATTCACCCAGCCGAACGTTTGTGCAACCGTCTTATGATGACTACACTTTGCCGCCGCTGGTTCTGCTGGCTGAGCCTGAGTATGGCTTCGCTGCTGTGCAGGAAAAGGTCGTAAAGGGGAAAGCTACAGACTTGGAGAAACTGTTGGCGGAGTTCAATATCAGCGCTCATGTCGTGGCGGCTGAGACCGGCCCGGTCGTGACAATGTTCGAGCTGGAACTCGCAGCCGGTGTCAAGGTAAGTCAAATATCGGCGTTGGCTAACGATATAGCTCGGGCATTGGGTGTTGGAGCTGTTCGCGTCGTGGCCCCTTTGCCTGGTAAGCACACGATCGGCATTGAGGTGCCGAACAGCGAGAAAGAAAGAGTCCGTATGAAAAGCATGATGGTGCTAGCTGGCAGCAAACCCCAGCGAATGCAGATTCCACTTTTTCTGGGAAAGGATTCGTCAGGTGAAGCTCTTGTTTCAGACC
>Ga0315543_1002873_pt1 | contig 16079 bp, 13 predicted proteins | sample SalMarSW160210MG_2_FD_203098 | JGI IMG/M metagenome (GOLD analysis project Ga0315543, IMG submission 203098) | Salt marsh sediment microbial communities from the Plum Island Ecosystem LTER, Massachusetts, United States - Salt Marsh Sediment SW1601-210 ...
GATGACATCATCTTTACTATTGTCACCTGATTTGCCATCCTTGTTTATTGTCCGAACGTCATGAATTACAAGTTTGCCGGCGGGTGAAAAAATTATTGAAAAAGCAGTTGCATCAACTACACATGGGTCACTGCTAATATCACTATCTTTAGTAATCTTACTCATATCCATAACGCCCATATTTTCCGGTAATTTTATTGGTTTGTACCCTTCAATAGGACAAAAAGCACATGTTAAATTATTCTCGGTTTTTCTCTTCTCCAGATAGATTATAAAAATCATATATTGCTGGGCTTTTAATGGGTCTTCGGTCGGTTTCCAGGCTTTTTGGAATCTGACGCCTGTGTAATGGCCGCGGCTGATTGCAAGGGTCCTTGCGGTTGACAGTGCTGCGACAATCATTCCCTCTGCGCCGGTAGAGTCATAGGATTTCTGCATCGCTTTTATGCCGGGTATCGCAAGTACGACCAGCATTGCGATTATCGCAAGCACTACAAGCATCTCAATAATGGAAAAACCATTTTTCATATTAACACAGTAATTCAGTTATCCGTTATCGGTTATCGGTCATCAAACTCTATTACTGATAACAGAGTTGCTGATAACCGATAACATAGTTTTTATTTGCTGCTGATATTGTCGCCAGGCGTATTAAAATCCCTGTCGGGCCCGGGCGATTGTATAACCGGAAAATTATCGCCCTGCCTATACTTGTACCTCAACGGATATTCCCATGGGTCAATAATATGTATCAATGGATAACAGTTCGGGTCCAGGCCAAACATGAAAAAATATTCTATGCCTTCATAGCCTTTATTTGTAATAAGCGAGCGATTTATGGAACTGACGATTTTTTTGCCTGCCGGGAATTTATTTAAGAAATAATACAATGCCTCGCTTGATGCATATATATCGTTATAGTCCGGCGGATTTAAGGCATCGCCATCTTCATTTACAACGCTGCCACTAAGATTCGGCTCAAGCTCGGCCCGGCCATAATTTGCATCAGCCTGGAAAGGGAATTTGCCGTAAAAGTCGTGATACTGCTCAATAGCGGCAGCGAGGGTTTCGATGGTCGATTCGGCAAGTTTTTTCTGGGATTGAGTTTCAAGATAACTGCCGACGGAATACATTCCGACGGCGAGAATCGCTATTATCGCAACAGCGACCATAATCTCCACAAGCGTCAGGCCGTATTTGCTTAGTTTTGTCTTCATTGTCAAAATCAATCAAACACATTACTTAACCGGGCAGATTAGGCTCGAAATTACAGATATCGTCTGTTGTGCCGTACAAACCGTCGTCGCCTGCCGAAATCAAAAGATACGAATCAGGCCGAACAGGCTGCGTAAGCGTCCCCGTTATCTGCGGGTCTCCTATATAACCGTAGAAAATCTCTCTTCCTTTCCGGGAACCTTCCGTATAATTATAAAAGTCAAAATGATGTTCTTTCTGGTCTGTTATTCTTCCCAGACGAATCAGTTCTTCGTTATCCATACTTTTGTATATGCTTTTTTCCGGCTTGGTGTAATCCAAATCTCTGTTTTCAGAGGCGGGATTGGCCTTGTAGTAAAGAATCGGCGTTCCAACTTTACGCTTTTTGCCGCCGATTAGATTTTCGGTATTCTTAATCTCAAAGACATCGCAGATAATAAAGCGGCTCGGTTCAATCCTGGTGCCTAAAACAGTCTTCTCATATATGTCATTTGCCTCAAATACGCCGATATTTTCACGGGCAAGATACGGCCCTTTTCTCTTGTCAATATTCGGGTCGTCCGGTTTAAGATTATCAGGGTACAAATCATCCGTGCCATCCTTGTTTTTACCATCTGCTCTATAGACTGAATCCGGATGAAAGCCTAAAAGGTCCTGTCCGAACATCGCCTCGGCAAGCGTCTGGGCGCCGCAGTACGTATTGGCATCGCTGGCGGTAGGGTCCCAGCCGTGCGATGGCGGGTAATCGCCAAAGTCGTTTCTGTAGAGGTTTATGCCCATTTCAATGCTGACGAACTGGGCTTTTTGTTTGGTCTGTCTTGCAAACTTTTTCACCATAGACATAGCCGGCATTAGAATCCCAAGCATAATCGCGATTATCACAATTACGGTCAAAATCTCCGGCAGTGTGAACGCCTTAAATTTGTCGGTCTTCATTTTTGCACCCTTTTCAATTCTTAGCCGTCAATTAAGCTTAATTGAAGATTTAAGAATGAAGATTGAAATTTTGTGGAAACGGCTTCGCCGAATTATTTAAATCTTCAATTTTCAATGTTCAATCTTCCATTTCATTGGTGTCTTTGTGGCTATTTTCTTTTTTTACTGACTGAAATTGTAAATATCGTCAGGCGTACCGAAAATGCCGTCGAAGCCTGCCGACATAAGTATGTAGCCGGTCTGGTTGTAAGGCCTTACCTGAGTCGTTATCGTTGGATTCGTTATCATATCATAAAAAAGCTCTCGTCCAGTCAGTGTTCCTTCAAGGTAATTCTTGTCAAAATGATGCTTTATGTTCTGGTCCATTACTGTACAAAGCGCCAGCAATTCCTCATTATCCAGACTGTTATAGATGCTCGCTGCAGCATCGGTATCCAATATGGCTCCACCCGGAGCCGGCAATATAGAATTTTTAAACACCCTCGACGCAATGTTTGCCCTGTAATAAAGAATCGGTGTTCCTGCCTTTACCTGCTTGCCGCCCGGCAGGGATATTGCCTTAACCCGGTAGGAATCAGTAAGAACAGGTGCAGGAGACTCTCCTCCGACAATACCGCCGAATCTGTCAAGATTGCCGGGATAGACAGTGGTGGGTATGGGTTCATATAACTGAGCAATCTGGTAAGCCTCGACATTTTCAGGACTTAAATAGGGCCCTTTCCTGCGGTCAAGACTTTTAGTAACTTGCTCTGGAGAAGAACCCTTGGGGGAAGCCGGGTCATCGCTGGCATAAATGTCCGTGTTATCCTTGTCATCTTCCGCGTTCCAGGTTGTCCACGGGTCGAAGCCGAGCATATCCCTGCCGACAAGGGCCTCGGCCAAATGATGAGCGCCTACAGTCCAGGGGCCGCTGCCATTCGGTTCGCCACCCGCTGATGGGCGTATAGTAGAAGCCGGATACTGTTCCGTTTCGCCGGCGTAGGTCTCCAGCCCAACGTCAATACTGTGAAACTGCGCTTTTTGTCCTATATCCTTGGCAATCTTCTTGACCATACGAAGCGCAGGCGAAAGAATACTCAGCAAAAGCGCTATAATAGCCATAACCGTCAGAAGCTCAACGATTGTAAAACCAAATTTTTTCTTTTTTGTTTTCATTTTATGACCTTTCAATAATAACAACCACGGATTTCACAGATTACTCTGATTTATTTTATTTTTTAGTCCTGTCCTTCAAGCCAGTTTTCAGCAAAGACGGCAAAATCAAGGAAATCAACTATGCCGTCGCCGCCGGCAGGAGCAATATCTGCGCAACCTGCGCTAAACATTAGCCATTGGGAGGTAATATCCGCAAAATCATTCATATCGCCCTGCCAGTTATTCGCGATGGCTGCAAAATCCATAAAATTAACAATGCCGTCACCGCCGGCAGGGGCAATATCATGCGATAATTTTTCAAGGAGCCACTGGTCAACAAAAACAACCAAATCATAAAAATCAACACCATCCGGACAGACAAAATCACCTAACAGAGGTATTTGCCATGCTAATTTCGGGTAATTTGTGCCGCTGCATATTTTCCATATATCCTCAGTGCCGTTTACGGTTTCATCCACAAAATCCCATCCGGCAGTTAGAAAAGTATTTATATCCTGCATTTCGGCGGTGGTCTTACCGGTCCCGCCGGCACTGCTATTGCAATCGCTTGTTTCGACGTCCCAGAAACTATTATTAACGCTGCTTCCAGTCATATACCCTATCAAACCGCCGACATAACTGGTTCCGGCAACTATACCTGCGGAATAACAGGTAGCGATAGTGCCTCCGTTTTTATACCCTGCAAAACCGCCGACATAACTGTTTCCGCTAACATCACCCATAGCATAACAGGAGGTCATAGTGCCGGAATCCCTTCCCGTCAGACCGCCGACATTACTGTTTCCGCTGACCGAACCTGCAGCATAGCAGCGTTCTATCGTACTAAGATTATTTCCCGTCAAACCGCCGACATAACTGCTGCTGCCTGCGGCAACCGTTACTATCTCGTAACAATCAGTAATGGTTCCGGTATTTCTTCCTGTCAGGCCGCCGACATAATTGCTTTTTCCGGTAACTGTTCCGGTAACATAACAGTCGTTGATATCGCCATAATTATATCCCGCCAGGCCGCCGACATAATTGTTTCCGGTCATATTGACGTCTTCAACATCTAAGCTGCGAATCCGGCCGGCAGTGCCGACACGGCCAAACAAACCGATATTATCAGTGGTCGGCTTATTCATATCCGCGTTGTAAATGATATATTCATCGCCGTCAAAAACACCCGTAAAATTCGTAGTGGTATTGCCGACAGGCGTCAGCGAAATACCCTGCAGGTCTATATCGGCCGTCATAATAAAATACTTGCTCCAGTCTGACGAAGTACCCATTAACTGCTGCCAGTCGGAAACTGAAGCAATTTGATATGGGGCGGCCTCTGTGCCATTCCCATCGGAGTAGGCATAAACAACTGAAACCAGGCAGAGAATAAAGCCCGCCGCTGCCCACATTTTTCGATATACACTAAACATAACCAAGTCCTCCTATATCTTCCTTACTTCTTTCTTACATCAATCCTGTAATAACCTTTACCATCGGCAAAAAGATAGCCAGCACAATCGTGCCGACAATACCGCCGAGCACAATAATCATCACCGGCTCAAGCAAACTCATCAAAGAACCAACCAGCACGTCCACCTCTTCATCAAAATTGCCGGCAATCTTCAGGAGCATCTTGTCCATATCACCTGTTTCCTCGCCGACATCAATCATATTTACTACCAGGCTGTCGGCAGTCTTGGATTGTCTGAGCGGATTTGCGAACGTATCGCCCTGGCGTATCGCGTTGTGTACCTTGCGAAGCATGTTCGTATAAACCTCATTGCCGGCAGTTTCAGCAGTGATATTTATCGCTTCGAGTATCGGCACACCTGCACCGATAAGCGTACCCAGCGTTCGTGTCCATCGGCCGACAGAAGTCTTGTAAACAATCTGGCCGATAACCGGCATCTTGAGATTAGCCGTATCGAGAATCATCCTGCCGAGAGAAAACCGCCTTACGAACCGCAGCAGAAAAACAATTATAAATGGTATTGCAATCATCACCGCCCAGCCATATTTAAATGCGATCCAGTCACTGATAGCCATAAGAACGCGAGTAAGGTCAGGCAAATCGCCTCCGGTCATACTCTTGAGAACTTCGGTGAACTTCGGAATAACTCCAATCATCAATCCCATAACTATGGCGAACGCAGCTGTCAGAACCACAACCGGGTACACCATTGCACCTTTAATCTTGGATTTGAGCCGTTGAGCCTTTTCCATAAAGTCGGCAAGCCTTGCCAGAATAACGTCGAGCACACCGCCGACTTCGCCTGCGGCGACCATATTGACAAACAATTTGTTGAAGGCGCGCGGAAATTTGCCAAGTGCTTCCGACAAAGTCGCTCCGCCTTCTATATCATCCGCTACATAACCAATGACACGTTTGAAAGTGCCGGGCTTCTGCTGCTCTTCCAGAATACGCAGCGAGCGAAGAATCGGCAGGCCTGCATCCTGAAGCGTCGAAAGCTGCCGGGCAAACTGCGTAAGCTGCTTTACGCTTACACTGCCGCCCGCCCCGCGACGCGTCTTGGGCTTGGCCGCTGCGCCCTTTTTTCCACGAGCTCCGCCCTTCGGCTTGGGAGGCTTAACGGGAAAATAACCCATGTTGCGTATCTTGCTCAGCGCCTCTTCGCCGCTGAGAGCCTCTATCTGGCCCTTTACCTCCTGACCTTTCGAATCCAGCGCTTCATATTGAAAAACCGGCATATACCACCCCTTCTAATTTTAAATCGATTATACTTCTTCCGTAACCGTTTCCTTGACAACCTCTTCAATGGTCGTCAGACCGTTGTATACGGCGTTCAGACCTTTCTCACGAAGCATCCTCATACCGTTCTTTCTGGCAGCGTTACGCAAAACGTTTGTAGAGGCATGATTCATCACAAGCTCGCGCAGCTCATCGTTAAATATCATTATTTCAAATATCCCTATTCTGCCCCTGTAGCCGGTATTGTTGCATTGGTCGCAGCCGCGGCCGTAATAAAACGTCTTGCCTCGTACAGAATCAGGCGTCAGGCCAAGCTCCAAAAGCTGCTCTTCCGTCGGCTCATAAGGCTCTTTGCATATCTTGCAAATCTTGCGAACAAGCCTTTGAGCAACAATTCCTTCGAGAGTCGCCGTAATCAAAAACGGCTCCATACCAAGGTCAAGAAGCCTTGCAATGGCACTGGGAGCATCATTAGTGTGAAGCGTCGTAAAAACAAGGTGTCCCGTCAGAGACGCCTGTGCTGAAATCTGGGCTGTTTCAAGGTCACGAATCTCGCCGACAAGAATAATGTCCGGGTCCTGACGCAAAATAGACCTCAGGCACCTTGCAAATGTCAGACCTATATCAGGTTTCATCTGCACCTGAATAATGCCGTCAATGTCGTATTCGACAGGGTCTTCGGTGGTAATCAGCTTGCTGTCGATTGTATTGAGCTCCTTCATCGCTGAATAAAGCGTCGTGGTTTTGCCGCTGCCGGTTGGACCTGTTACAATCAGAATCCCGTTGGGCTTCTGTATCAATTGATGCGTCATCCCTAAATCGCCTGAATCCATACCAAGATTATCAAGCTTCAAATCGAGCTGCGATCTGTCAAGCACACGAAGCACGATACTTTCGCCGAACATCGTCGGCAGAACACTGACACGAAGGTCAACAGGGTTGCCCTGAACTGTCAGCGGAATTCTGCCGTCCTGCGGCATACGTCTTTCCGCTATATCGAGATTTGCCATAACCTTTATTCGCGAACTCAAAGCCACGGCAATATGCTTGGGAGGCGGAACCATTTCATAAAGCACACCATCAATACGATATCGCATCTTGAATTCGCTCTCGAAAGGCTCAAAGTGAATATCCGAGGCCTTGTCCCTGATGGCCTGAAGCAGAACAAGGTTAAGAAGCTTCTTTACAGGGTTGGACTCAGCCAGCTCCTTGAGCTCATCAAGGTCTATACTCTGGTCTCTGCCCTGAAACTCAGCCAGATAATCATCCTGCTCCAGTGCGCCTATAAGGTCGTTGATACTCTCATCTTCCTTCGAATAATACTTCTTGAGAACCTCATCAAGGTCAGACGGGGAAGCAACCTTCGCTTTGACTTTAAAACCCATCAGGGTACTCAAATCATCGGTAGCCTTGAAATTATCAGGACTGTCAATTGCCACGACCATGCTGTTTTGAGATTTGTCATACTCCAGAGGTACTACACGGTAGGCATTGGCCATCTGGGCAGGAATCTGTGCGACAACCTCATGGTTTATTTCTATACCAGCAAGGTCCACATATTCCATCCCCCGCTGAGCAGCCAATGCCCTGCGAAGCTGCTTGTCGTCTATCAGGCCAAGTTCGATCATCACCTGACCAAGCAATTTCCCTCCACCTTGTTTCTTCTGAACAGAAAGACACTCATGGACTTTCTCTCTTGTCAACATCCCCATTTTGACAAGGATTCGACCCAATGTACGGCCCCGTAACTGTTCTGTCGGAATGTCTTTAGCCATAACAGACCTCCGAAATCAAAAACAACCCATAAAAATTTTATCTAAACCTTATACCACTAACTATACGTTCATAACATCATAATAGCAAGAAAATTATATATATGACATATGGTTTATGAAAAATACAAGACTCAATAAATACAGTATTGTAATATCTGTCTTGTGTTTAAAATCGGCAAAATGAGCTATCTGGTATACTTATTTGTTATATAAACCCCGCAAATTCGGAAGGTTCAGACAGACTCAAAAAACGGCTAAATAATCAGGAATTATCCCGTCTTAATTACTATATAAGCAGGCTTGACTTTTTGAGAAAATTACTCAGCACCCCCAAGAATCGGTCCTAAATTGTCAAGTTCTCTTCTGATTTCTTCGGTTCGACCACCGTGTTTCTTTTCCGCTTTTTCGAGCATAGCACTCGGCTGCCTAGCTTTGTCAAGCAGTTCTTCGAGATCTATCTTATCCTTGTCGTAAAGTTCCCATAAATGGTCATCCAGCAGCTGCATCCCCAGTTTTTTACCTGTCTGGATACTCGATTCAATCCTGTAGGTTTTGTTCTCACGAATAAGATTTGCAACCGCAGATGTTACAACCATAAATTCATAAGCTGCCACCCTTCCTTTGCCGCTTTTTAACGGACATAGCTGCTGGCTGAGAACCGCAAGGAGATTGGTGCTCATCTGAACCCGTATCTGCTCCTGCTGGGCAACAGGAAAAGCATCAATTATTCGGTTAATCGTGCCCTGACAACCGGTGGTATGAACCGTGCTGAATACAAGGTGCCCTGTCTCAGCGGCACGAATGGCATTTTCCATTGTCTCAAGGTCGCGAAGCTCACCGACAAGAATTACATCCGGGTCCTGCCGTAAAACTCTTTTGAGTGCCTCGCCAAAAGTAGGAGTATCAACGCCGACTTCACGCTGATTCACAATTGATTTTTTATGCAGATGATAGTACTCAATCGGCTCCTCAACCGTAACTATATGCCTGTCGAGTGTCTCGTTTATATAGTTAATCATACTCGCAAGCGTTGTGGTTTTTCCGCTGCCTGTCGGTCCGGTTACAAGGAAAAGCCCTCTTGGCCGACGACAAAGAGCCGAACAAATCTTCGGCAGACCAATCTCATCAAAAGTCAACAGCTTATAAGGAATAAGCCTTAAAACGATTGTAACATTGCCTTTCTGTTTGAAGATAGCTGTTCTGAACCGAGCCATATCGCCAAATGCAAACCCAAAGTCTGTGCCGCCTCTTTCCTGCAATTCCTGCTGCTTTTTGTCCGGTGTGACACTCTTCATAAGTGCGGTTGTGTCTTCCGGCTCAAGTACCTTGGTCTCAAGCGACCTTAACCTGCCGTTAATCCTCAATGTCGGCTGCCTGCCGACCGTAAGATGCAAATCGGAAGCGCCCATTTTTACACATGCCTCAAGAAGCCTGTCTATATGTACCGTTGCCATATTCAAATCCTGTTAAAATTGTATTATTCAAGCATAATATCTTCCGCCTGAGCATGCCGAGCAACCTCAGCAGAGGTGGTTATGCCCTTGAATATTTTGTCTTTACCATCTTCAAGCAGAGATTTCATACCGCCTGCCTTGGCAGCTTTGCGAAGCTCCGACGCTGAAGAGGAGGCAAATGCCAGCTCCCTTAACTGAGTATTCATTTCAAGTATCTCAAAAATACCAATTCTGCCTTTATAGCCTGTGTCGTGGCACTTGTTGCAGCCGGCACCTTTGTACACCTGATGTTTTCTGATATCATCAGGCCCGATATTTAACAGCCGAAGATAACGCGGATCCGGATGCTCATCAATAACTTTGCAGTCGAGACATATCTTACGCACAAGTCTTTGCGCCATGATGGCCTGTATCGAACTGGCAACCAAAAAAGGTTTTACACCCATATCAATAAGACGCGTAACAGCGCTCGGAGCGTCATTGGTGTGAAGCGTGCTGAAAACCAAATGACCCGTAAGTGCGGCCTGTATCGCTATATCGGCAACTTCAGCGTCACGAATCTCACCTACAAGAATCACGTTGGGAGCCTGACGAAGCATTGACCTAAGTATCTTTGCAAATGTCAGCTCAATTTCCTCCTTAACCTGACATTGATTTATTCCCGCAACGTTATACTCGACAGGGTCCTCAGCCGTGATGATTTTTTTGTCCGGATGGTTGATTTCCTGAAGCGCCGAATAAAGCGTCGTGCTTTTACCGCTTCCTGTAGGACCCGTTACGAGGAATATACCGTTGGGCCTTTTGATTATCTTCATGAATTTCTGATAATCGTCTTCGCTAAGGCCGAGTGCCTGAATACCTACATTTATCGACTCCGGCTCAAGGATACGAAGGACTATACTTTCGCCGTGATAACCGGGGAGTGCTGAAACACGAAAATCTATCTTCCTGCTGTCTATGTCGCGCTGGATTCTACCGTCCTGCGGCAGACGCCGCTCGGATATGTCCATACCTGATAGAATCTTCAGACGAGTCGTTACGGAGGCCTGCATATTTTTGGGAATGTTGTCGCGTTCAGAGCAAACACCGTCAACACGGTAGCGTACCCTTACACGGTCTGTCATCGGTTCAATATGAATATCGCTTGCCCGCATATGAACCGCTTCATCAATAATCAGATTGACCAGCCGAATAATCGGCCCTTCATCATCCTCGCCTGCCTCCTCAGCGCGCCGAACCTCGGCTTCAATCGTATGTCCTTCTTCAGTAAGCTCCGCTGCCGTCGCATCAATACTGCTTCTGACATCGTCAACACTGCGGTCGATATAGGCTCTAATTTTCGCCGGACTTGCGATGCAACAGTCAATTTCACTGTTGAGTCTGAAACGCAGCGTGTCGAGCGTATCCAAATCCAGCGGATCGCTGATAATGAGCTTTAATCTGCCGTTCTCTTTGCTCAGCGGCAGAACGCCATACTTCTGAATAACCTCCTGCGGTACGAGATTTAAAGTGCTCTGTGAAATCGACTGCTTATCAAGGTCTATATAGTCAAGCCCAAACTGATGAGCAATTGCCTTGCTGATGTCATCTTCAGACACCAGGCCAAGCTCAATCAGCGTTTCGCCAAGCCGCTTGCTTTTTTCCTGCGAAGTTTTTATCGCCTTAATCAGCACATCTTTGCCGACTAACCCGCTTTTGTAGAGTATTTCGCCTAATTTTCTCCGGTTTTTCGCCATAAATACTGCTTAAAATGCTTTTATAGCTACTATACCAATATCGGCTTAATTGGTCAAATGCCCAAGTTCAATCTGAGCAAATTCAGGGCTGTTTGGGCAGCTCTTTGACGAATAAAACCTCTGTCTCTTGGTCCGAATAAACATTTTTCCGTATCAATGCCTGCCGATGTCACTATGGAAATATATACCAGTCCGACCGGTTTTTGTTCACTGCCGCCCTGCGGGCCGGCAATCCCCGTAACGGCTATGGCGTAATCTGCAGCCGCTTTTTGCCTGGCCCCGGCAGCCATCGCCGCTGCAACCTCGCCGCTGACAGCCCCGTATCGCTCAATCAACTCTTTTTCTACACCAAGTTCCGATATTTTCAATTCATTACTATATGTTACCCAGCCGCCAACAAAATATCTGCTCGAGCCCGGCACATCCGTAATCATTTTGGCTATAAGACCGCCGGTGCAGGATTCAGCTAATGCCAAAGTCTTCTTTCCCGCCAAAAGTTTTTGACCCACAACCTGGGGCAGGGTTTGCTCGTCCAGGCCATAAACAAGCTTGCCGAGAATACCGCAAAGTTTTTGAACATCCCGGTCTGCTAAAGATTCTGCCCGGTTTTTGTCTTTGTCACGCGCGACAACATAAAGCGTTATAATTCCACGATTCACCGTGCAATTTATCTGCGGATTTTTGTCACGGCTCATTAAATCGCCAAGCATCTCGGCGATTGTCGATTCACCCGTACCGATACATCTGACTTTTCTTACAACAATAAAATCGCCCCGGGCAATTTTTTCTATCCTCGGCAGAATAGACTTATCAAACATCTGCTTCATTTCGGAAGGCACGCCGGGAAATGCAGCAATTATTTTTTTATCGTTTTCGAAAAATATCCCCGGCGCAGTGCCGAGGTTATTTTCAATTTCACTTGTGCCGGCAGGAAGATACGCCTGAATTTTGCTCTTTTGTGGCATTACATAGCCCCTGGAGGCAAAGAAACACCTTACTTTATTCTCTATTTCTGAATGATATTCAAGCCCGACGGCTAAAAATTCCGCTATTCCATTTCTTGTCAGGTCATCATCGGTAGGGCCGAGCCCGCCGGTAATTAAAATAATATCCGCTTTGGCTGCCGCACACTCAATCGCACTTTTAATATCACTGATAACATCCCCAACAGTGCAGGTATAAACCACAGGTATTGATGCGGTAAGCAATCGGCCTGCAAGCCAATTGCTGTTTGTATCTACAGTCTGACCATTCAAAAGCTCATTGCCGATACATATTATCGCAGCATTTGCCATATCAAAACTCAACCATTGCTTTGATTACATCATCTCTGTAACCTGCGACAAGCTCAAAGGCCTTTATCGAATCCTCAAATTTAAATTTGTGCGTAATTAAAAAATCAACATTAACTTTGCCCGCTGCAAAAAGTTCAATTGTTTCTTTAGTAGATCGGTTTTGCCTGCGGATATTTATAATTGTAATTTCCTTTCTTCGGATTTTGTCGATGCTGAAGGAAATTCTGTCTTCGCGCGGGATACCGACAAGCACAAATTTTCCGCCGGGACGCAAGATTTCAATTGCCTGGTCAATCGTACTCTGCTGACCCGCACATTCATAGACAACATCAACGCCGAGCGACTGGAGTTTGTTTATTTCTTTGACAATATCGTTCTTGTCAGGATTACCTGTCCAGTCTGCACCATGCTTTTTTGCAACAGCAAGGCGATAGTCAAGTTTGTCCGTCATATAAATTTTTTTGGCGCCTTCCAGCCTGGCCGCCGTCATACAGCTTAAACCTATCGGCCCTGACCCAAGTATCGCTATCTTATCGCTATAAGGCCCCTGGCCCTGTTTTGCGGAGTAGAGGCCTATCGTAAAAGGCTCACACAACGCCGCCTGCACAAGCGTCAGCTTATCGTTGACCACAAGGCAATTATCTTCGGGCATAACTATATATTCACAAAAGCAGCCATCGGCCTGGTTGGGAGTGCCGAGAAATTTCAGATTTCTGCACGTATTTTCCCTGCCCATCCTGCACTGGTCGCAAGTTTTACAGGATACTGCCGGTTCAACAACAATTTTATCGCCGACTTTTATGCCTTTGACAGCTTTGCCGATTTGAGCCACCGTTGCGGAACATTCGTGACCGATTCTATATGGGTATGTTACAACCTGTGTGCCCACCCTGCCGGTCTCGTAATAATGAACATCGCTGCCGCATATTCCAACCGCGGCTATCTTGAGCAGTACATCCGTATCTTTTTTTATCTCAGGGGCCGGCACATCGATAAATTCCAGCCGTTTCAATCCTGTTAAAGCTAACGCTTTCATACCAAACCGCCGCTAATCTTATACATTAAACCTGAAACATATTATATCGCCGTCCTGAACGGTGTAGCTTTTGCCTTCAAGGTGCATTTTGCCTGCGGCTTTAACCGCTTTTTCGTCACCGAGTTTTTTCAAATCCTCAAAGTGCATCGTCTCGGCACGTATAAAACCACGCGCTATATCGCTGTGAACCTTGCCTGCCGCTTCAACTGCTGTTGTGCCTGTTTTTATCGGCCAGGCCCTCGTCTCGTCGTCACCCACCGTGAAAAAGTTAATCAGGCCCAGCGAAGAATAACAGCTTCTGACAAATTTATTGGCCGCAGGCTCAGCCAGACCCAAATCCTTCATAAACTCTGCTTTGCTTGATTCATCAAGCTGACTTATTTCGTATTCAATCTCCGCGCAAACAGAAATTACCGGTATCGCCGAATCAATAATGCCGGCAGTATCAAAGATTTGCGCAGGATTGCTCTCGGCGGTATTAAAAACAACCACTACAGGTTTCAAAGTCAGAAAGCTAAGCGATTTTACAAGTTCAATCTCCTGGGGCGTCTTGATTGCCGTCTTTATTGGTTTTTCAGCCTCGATAGTCTGGCGCAATTTCAGATGAAGCTCAAGCTCTGCCTTTTGTTTTATATGGTCCTGTGTTGGCTTACGAAGCTGTTTTTCAAGTTTTTCAATCCTTGTTTCAACAAGCCCGAGGTCTGCAAGAAGCAACTCGGTCATAAGCTGCGAAAGTTCCTTTAAAGGTTCCGCCTTGACGCCTGCGAGGTCAAACGCCCTTATCACCAGCACAAGCAGTTCGCTTGTTCGCACCTGCTCCAGCAATCTTTTGGCAGCGGCTCTCGAATGGTCATCGGCAAAAGACATACCCGGCAAATCAAGACAATCAATTGTCGCATTGACCTTCTTCTTGGGCTTATAATGGTTAAAAAGCCAGTCGAGCCTTTCATCAGGCACCTGTGCAATCACTTCTTCAATCTGCACGGAACCTGTATGGTTGATAGGCCTCCCACTTATCGCGGCAAGCAGCGTGCTTTTACCCGAACTGATTTGGCCGAGAAATGCGGCTCTCATCCGCCTGCCTCTTTGAAAACACTGCCGCCGTAAGAATCATACGCTACAATCGCAGGAAATTCCTTAAGCTCTAATTTCCTTATCGCCTCGGCACCCAAATCCTCATAAGCAACAACCTCCGCGGAAATTATATACTGACTCAAAAACGCCCCAGCCCCGCCAATCGTGGTGAAATGAACTGCACAGTATTTTTTCAGCGCATCCCTGACGGCGATGCTGCGATAACCCTTGCCAATCATTCCCCTAAGGCCGGCCGCTAAAAGTATCGGGCTGAAAGCATCCATCCTTGAGGATGTCGTCGGCCCTGCCGAGCCGATTACCCTGCCCGGGCGCTCGGGTGTGGGACCGACAAAATAAAAAACCTCGCCTTTCACCGGTATCGGCGGTTGCTTTCCCTGCTCAATAAGCCTGCAAAGTCTTTTGTGTGCCGCATCGCGTACGGCATAAACAATACCGCTGATAACAACTTCATCGCCGCTCTTGAGTGACTGGACAACATCATTCGTTAAAGGAGTCATTATCTTTTTCATACAGGCACATTTTACACAAAAAACCGTCTTTTTGCACGTCAAAAACACATGCTATCGTCCATTTTTTATTGTTGACTAAGAACTATAGCCTAAAATATAATCAAGGTGGACATATCACAGTAAATCCTTTTCGAGGAAAGGTGAGGTGAAATATGGGAAAAAAGAGAAAAATAGTTGTGGGAGCTATAATTGCAGCAATTGCAATGCTTGCGGCGGCATCCGTTTTACTTTTTGCTTCCACCAGAGAAAAAGGAGAATGGGTGGCTTACGATTCTTATAGACCCCCAGGAAAACCTTTTTCTGATTTAGGGCAATTCCTTGTTTGGGAGCAGGATGTAAACCAGGCAAATGTCTTTTATGTTCCTTTTTATCAGTATAAGCTTAGGAAAGAAGTTGAATCACCTGTGAGGATTTGTATTATGAGGAAAAAAGAGATTGTCAGTTTTGTTGATGCAAGAGTTTGGCATCAAATCCCCGGTTCACAACCAGAAACAGAACCAATTGTTTTTACCGGAAACCCCTCTCTCAATGGAAAGAGAATAGCGTGGAAACTATTTTTATATGTCCCGCCTTCCACCAAAGAGGACATTGAAAAACGTGTCAAAATGACACCGAAAGTTTTTACGAAAGGTGGCAAGCCATTATGAAAATATCCATATTAAAATGTTTGTTGTAAAGAAAGTAGAGCAAAGCTTTGTTTTGAGGAAAGGTGAGGTGAAGTATGAGAAAAAAGAAAAAAATAGCTGCAGGAGTTATAATAGCGGCAATTGTAACGCTTGCGGCGGCGTCTGTTTTGCTTTTTGCTTTCACCAGAGAAAAAGGAGAATGGGTATACTACGATTCTTATAGACCCCAAGGAAAACTCGTTTCTGAGTTAGGGCGATTCACTGTTTGGCCACAAGAAGTAAATGAAGAGACCATTTCTGATATTTTTTTCTATAGGTACAAATTCAGGAAAAAAATTGATGTGCCTGTTGTAAAAATTTGTATCGTGAAGATAAAAACAGGAGAGATTGTAAGTTCTGTTGACGCAGCGGTCAGCAGTCTTAGTCCTACAGAATCAGAAACAGAACCGATTATTTTTGCCGGATACCCCTCTCTTAATGGAAAGAGGATGGGAGGGAAACTAATTATGTATGCGCCCCCTACTGAAGAAGCCATGAAAAAACGTGTCGAAATGG
>Ga0315543_1002874_pt1 | contig 16073 bp, 13 predicted proteins | sample SalMarSW160210MG_2_FD_203098 | JGI IMG/M metagenome (GOLD analysis project Ga0315543, IMG submission 203098) | Salt marsh sediment microbial communities from the Plum Island Ecosystem LTER, Massachusetts, United States - Salt Marsh Sediment SW1601-210 ...
GTTTTGCTTGTCTCATATATTTGCTGTTTATTTAGCAAATATATATAATTACGTTTAATTATGCAACTAAGTACTAGGACATAACTTTTATAGTAAGGTATGGAATAGAATCCATCATAGCCCCTGCAGACGTTCTGACATCGCAACCGGACCCGGATGCCACAACTTGCGTCTTGCATCTACCTCAGAACAAACCTGTTACGATACATGTTAAATTAGGGCAGTATAAACCTTCTGATTGGATATTAAGCCTGGATAAAAAGAATTGAAACATTATGAAATCCACATGATTGATTTAAAACACAAACATAAATGAAAATAATCTTCAATCATGTGTGGTTCCATCAGACCATAAACAAAAAATTATTTACTGATCAAAATAATTATTTACTACTATGAAAACACTTAAATTTAAATGGAAAGCCTTTTTTGGCATTATTTCATTGGGAGTTTCATCCTTGTTAATGCCATGTTTTGGACAAAGCACTGTGATATTGCCCAAACTACCTGTTTCGATAAATGCTTATACTCCTGAGGATCAGCAAATCTCTCCGATGCCACTGGCAGAAAGAATTAAGCGTGATGTCGTTCCTGCAAGAGGCCTTGTCAGCATTGCCCCGGGAGGGGGAAATAATGACTTGCTTAAGACTGGTAACGGGAATATGTACATCGACATTTTCGGAAATCCTCTGACTGAACAGGTTATTTTTAAGCATGAACGTTTACAGCTGCCCTGGAAGACACCGTTTGAAGCTCCTAAAATAGCCAGTGTTCTTCCTGAAGTGAGGAAACTTCTCCTGGAAGGTAATTACCAGGAGGGGCTTGATTTATCACTCAAGCAGGCTGCTGATGCAGGAATGCCAGGTGGAACACCGAACCATGGTCCTCTTGATGCATTTGTAATGAAGATAGATATCACAAAAGATGGAGCGATTAAAAATTTTCTTCGTACTGTCGACTTTGAAAGTGGTGAAGTAAAAGTGCTGTGGGACGATAATCGCGGTGAATGGGAAAGGTGTGCATTTGTATCGCGGCCCGATAATGTTATTGTTCAGTTATTGACTGCCCCGGAAGATAGATTATTGAATACAAAGATAGAGATCGTCACAGGGAAAACAGTGTTAAAGCCAACAGTAAGAATTTATAATTCCAATACAGTTCCTGAAACGATTAATTTTTCAATACCTGCTGATGCGAATCCGTCTGCTCAAAGCTTTGAGTACGATTTCAATGGTCAAAGGCTGATCGTTATGGGCCATTTTATCGAACCAAACACTGGCAACAAAGGGTATGCAGGAGTTGTTCGTGTTGTTCTGAATGGAGGTACAGCTTCTATAAAGGATGGGGCTCTGGTTATTCAGAATACCAAATCTGTTTTGCTACTTACCCGTATTGAATGGTATAGTGATTTTCAAAGGAGCAAGGTTGATGAACTTGTCAGTTCATTAAACAAAATTACTCCTGATTATCAGGCCCTGCTTGCGCGTTCAAAGAAAGCTCAGTCAGATATTTTTAACAGGTCATCATTGGACTTTGAGACCACCAAAGAAGAAAGTGCAATGTCGGGAGAGGAGCTTTTAGTGAAACAGCAAGAACATATAGGTTATAATCTTAATCTTCTCTCAAAGATGTTCGATATGGGACGTTACTGGCAGATGCTTGAAAGCGGGAATTTTCCTCCGGTATATGGTAATTTAAACAGCAATGTGAATCTCCAGGTATCAGGTGGCAATATGGGGAACCTTCCTGAGTCGATGAATTCATTCTACAGCTGGATTGAAGGTGTTATGGCTGATGCAAAGACGAACGCAAAGAATATATTTGGAACATGTGGTGCATTATTTTCTGTACATCCCGACCATGAGACAGGTGTCCTTTATTATTTTAGTAACAGTATGCCTAATCATTACAGGATCTCAGTAGGAGGCTGGACATACAATACATTCTGGGATCGTTACCTGGTGACGGGCGACAAAGAATTTCTCCGCGATCATGTTATGCCTGGTCTGAGGGAATTAGGTCTCTTTTATGAAGACTATCTGACAGAGAAAGATGAAAATGGTAATTTTATTTTTGTACCATCCTATTCACCCGAGAACGGTCCCGCCATCGCAGGTGGAGGAGGAGGCATGGGAGGTAGAGGAGGTAGCAGGGCGGCTGTAGTCCTCAATGCTACAATCGACATAATGGTTTGCCAGGAGGTTTTGACCCACCTGGTTGAGGGCGCTGAAATTCTTGGAACCGATGCTGAGGATATTCCAAAATGGAAAGCATTACTTGCAAACCTGCCACCATATCTTCTAGACAACGATGGAGCATTAAAGGAGTGGGCATGGCCAACATTTGGTGAGCGACAGGATGTTCCAAATATATCACATATGTATGGAGTATGGCCAGCAGATGAGATTGATCCGGATCGTACTCCGGAACTTGCAAGAGCCGCATGGATTGCCAATCGTAAACACGCACAGGGTAATCAATCCGGTTATGGTATATCGCACCGCATGCTGGCTGCAGCAAGGCTGAAAGATAACTACCTTGTTAACTACGAACTAAAACAATTATTACAGCAGGGATTTGTTGGTCCGGTTCTGACTACCTCACATAACCCTTACACAGTATTTATGCCTGACCAGCAAGGCTCAATACTTACGGTTTTAATGGAGATGCTTGTTTATTCCCGCGAAGGTGTTATTGAACTCCTGCCGGCATTACCCGTGTCGATAGATAAAGGTAGTATTAAAGGTATTTTGTCACGTACGTTTGCAAGAATTGATGATATGAGCTGGGATCTGAATGCAAGGACTGTGGATCTTACTATTACTTCATTCAGGGATCAGGATATAACTCTTATTGACAGGCATGGCATAGAATCTGTTAGTGCGCCTGACGGAGTACTGAAATCACGACCAAGGAAGGATGGGACTACCTGCGTGTTACATTTACCACAGGATGAAGCAGTAACACTGCACCTTAAGATAGGGGATTTTAAACCATCCGATTGGATATTAAGTTTGAGCAAGTAGAATTAGAATTAAGTGACATTGTTTTTGAGTAAAATATAACATGAAATTATTTATCAAGTAAATTAACTAACTGTATCATGAAGAAACTTAAATACATAAGGAGTGTTTTTTGGGGTATTATCGGTGTAGCTGTATTATCTGTATTTGTACTAAGTTGTGGTCAAAAAACTGGATTACAGCCCAAACAACCAGTTTCAATTAATACTTTTACCCCCGATGATCAGCGAATCACACCTATGCCCCTGGCAGAAAGGATAAAAAGGGGAGTTGTTCCTGCAAGAGGAGTTGTAAGCATTGCCCCGGGGGTCGAATCGAATGACCTTCTTAAGTCTGGAAACGGGAAAATGCACATTAATATTTATGGTAATCCTTTATCTGAGCTGGTTACATTTCGGCAGGAGAAGATACAACTCCCTTGGCCAATACCATTTGAAGCTCCGAAGATTGCCCATGTCCTTCCCGAAGTCAGGAGGCTGATGCTGGCAGGTAAATACCGGGAGGGTCTTAAATTATCATTGGATGCAGCTGCAGCTGCAGGTTTGCCAGGTGGAACAATGAACCACGGTCAGATTGATGCATTTTCAATGAAGATAGACCTTGCAAAAGATGGTCCGATTGAAAATTATCTTCGAACTGTTGACTTTGAGAGTGGAGAAGTGAAATTGCTCTGGGAAGATAATCGTGGCAGATGGGAAAGGAATGCATTTGTATCGAGGCCTGATAATGTTATTGTTCAACTGCTTACTGCTCCAAAAAATGAATTATTAAATACAAAGATAGAGATCACACCAGGCCGGCTAATGCGAATGACTGCACAGAGGGCAGCTTTTGCACCAACTACCAGACCTGGTTCAGGCTCACCAACACAAAGCTTTGAAAGCGATTTTAACGAACAGCGGTTGATTGTTATGGGGCATTTCATAGAACCCAACACCGGCAACAAAGGATATGCAGGAGTTGTACGCGTAGTTCTGGATGGCGGTTCAGCAGCTATTGAAGATGGAGTCCTTGTTATTAAAGATGCCAGATCGGTTACGCTTCTTACCCGTATAGAATGGTACAGAGATTTTCAGCAGAGTAAAGTTGATGAACTTGTAAGTGCCATCGACAAGATAGATCCGGATTTTCAGGTGCTTCTTGTTCGTGCAAGGAAAGCTCAGTCTGAGATATTTGACCGGGCATCATTAACTTTCAATACCAGTGAGGAAGAACAGGCAATGTCGGGCGAGGAACTCCTGGCAGATCAGAAAACACGTATAGGGTACAACCTTAATCTTCTTACAAAAATGTTCGATATGGGCCGTTACTGGCTCATGCTCGAAAGCGGCAATTACCCACCGATATATGGACATTTAAATGTCAATGTAAATCTCCAGGTATCTGGCGCCAATATGGCCAACCTTCCTGAATCGATGGATTCCTTTGGCAGCTGGATTGAAGGTCTTCTGCCTAATTCAAGGACAAACGCAAAGAATATATTTGGTGCGCGTGGTGTATTATTAGCCACTCACCCTGACGCTGAGACAGGTGTTCTTTATCATTTTGATTTTGGCTGGCCACATCATTACTGGATCTCATCAGGCGGCTGGTCATATAGTCCGATCTGGGATCGTTACCTGGTCTCAGGCGATAAAGGATTTCTCCGAAATCATGTTATGCCGGGTCTGAGAGAAATAGGTCTTTTTTATGAAGACTACCTGAAATTGCAAGATAGTAATGGTAATTATATTTTTGTACCATCCTATTCGCCCGAGAACTGGCCCGCAAATGTAAGTGATTTAAGTGCTCCGACAGATCGTAATCCGCCTGCAGTGATCAATGCTGTAATGGATATTTCGGTTTGCAGGGAAGTATTGATACATCTAATCGAGGGTGCAGAGATTCTTGGAACAGATTCTGAAAAGATTCCGGTGTGGAAGGCTTTACTTGATAAAATGCCGCCATATATTCTTGACACAGACGGGGCATTAAAAGAGTGGGCCTGGCCTACACTGGAAGAATTCCGGGACCATCGGCATATCTCGCACATGTATGGGGTATGGCCGGCTGATGAGATTGATCCTGACCGGACACCTGAGCTTGCCAGGGCTGCCTGGCTGGCCAACAGTAAACGTGCCCAGGGTAATGGCTCGGGCCATGGGATATCTCATCGTATGCTTGCTGCTGCAAGGTTAAAAGATAATTACCTGGTTAACGCTGAATTAAAACAATTTCTTGAGCAGGGATATGTAGGACCAGTTCTGTCTGCCTCACATAACCCTTATACAAATTTTATGCCCGACCAGCAAGGTTCAATACTTGCAATTTTAATGGAGATGCTGGTTTATTCTCGTGAAGGGATTATCGAGCCTCTGCCTGCACTTCCTGAAACATTGGACCATGGCAGTATCAAGGGTATTATGTCACGTAGTTTTGCCAGGATTGATGACATGACCTGGGATATGAAAGCGAAAACAGCAGATCTGACCATGACCTCATTGAGAGACCAGGACATAACTCTTATTGTAAGGTATGGAATAGAATCCATCTCTGCCCCTGAAGGTGTTCTAACAATCCAACCGGAACATGATGCCACAACGTGTATACTTCATCTGCCTCAAAACAAGCCGGTTACAATACATGTTAAATTAGGTCAACATAAACCATCGGACTGGATAAGGAAGATGGATATAAAAAAATGAACACACGACAGGTTGTATAGAATAACGCCAAAGGATTTTTGAAATGGACATACTGGAAATACCCTGGTAATTGTGAAGGAATTGAAAGAATAGACTTGTAGCCAATATTAAACTTAGTTGATCCTTAATAACTATTAACAAACGAAATGTTAATAACATATATTCTTAAAAAGCTTGATTTTTATATGGATTTTTACTAAATTTAATAAAAACCCTGCAAATCATGCTAAAGAAATTAACGGTAAAAACCGCAGTTATAGCATGTAAAAGAGTTAACAAGAGGAAAAATCAAGAAAGCGATCTTAGACAAAGGTCCATTCACCCATTTTCGCATATAATTAAATCAGGGTAAAATAGAAGAAACAGAAAGCATATCCCCAAAGATTTTAATAATATTTATATAGCTACAATTGTAGCTAAGCAAACTGATTTCTTTAAAAAGTAAGTTTTGTTGAAAAAAATTTCTCAAAGAGTTTGTCGGAGAAAAAAAATAGTTACTTTTCTGCACATTAAAGTAATCGCGAAAGTTATCGTGTAAGTAATTAATTCAAATTTCTATTCTATGAAGAAGATTGTTGTAGCAGGTGCAGGAGGTTTTATCGCCGGATACCTAGTAAAAGAGTTGATTAAGAAAGGCCATATTGTAAGAGCAGTAGATATAAAGCCTTTGAATGAATGGTACCAGGTTTTCCCCGAAGTAGATAATCTGGTTTTGGATTTGCGCATTAAAGAGAACTGTTTTACTGCCGTTAATGGCTATAGTGAAGTCTTTAACCTGGCTGCAGACATGGGAGGAATGGGGTTTATTGAAAATAATAAGGCAGCCTGCATGATTAGTGTTCTCATTAATACTCACCTTCTTATAGCATCACGTGAATGTGGGATAGACAGGTTTTTTTATTCATCATCAGCATGTGTATACAATGGAGACAAACAAACAGATTTAAACAATCCGGGTTTGAAAGAATCAGATGCTTATCCTGTTCTTGCAGAGGATGGATATGGATGGGAAAAACTTTTCAGTGAACGTATGTGTCGGCATTTTGTGGAAGACTTCGGACTGATAACAAGAGTTGCTAGATATCATAATGTTTATGGTCCGTACGGCACTTATGACGGGGGAAGGGAAAAAGCCCCTGCAGCAATATGCCGGAAAGTAATTGAAGCATCCATTAACGGGAAAAAGGAAATCATAATCTGGGGCGATGGTCACCAGACCAGGAGTTTTATGTATATCGACGATTGCATAAAGGGAACCATCGATATTATGTACAGCAACATCGAAGAACCTATCAATCTTGGAAGCAGCGAGATGGTCTCTATTAACGAACTTGTGGATATTGTTGAGGAAATTGCAGGTTACAGACTTGAAAGGAAATATGACCTCGATGCTCCGAAGGGAGTAAGAGGGCGGAACAGCGATAACAACTTAATAAAACAATACCTGAATTGGGAACCTTCCATTCCTTTAAGGAAGGGAATGAAAAAAACCTACGATTGGATCAAAGAACAACTTTTACATGATTCAAAAGAGAAAAAGGGAATAAACCGTTTAAATAAATAACGACATATGGAGGATGAAGAATAAAAAAGTATTGGTAAGCGGTTGTTTTGATCTGTTGCATGGAGGACATATCGCATTCTTCAAAACAGCAGCCTCTTACGGTAAAGTGTATGTGGGTATCGGAAGAGATGATAACCTGATGATGCTTAAAGGTAAAAGACCGTTTTTTTCACAGGATGAGCGATTATATATTGTAAAATCTATAAAATATGTCACTGAGGCCTTTCTGGCATCCGGCTCAGGAATGTTGGATTTTGAACCGGATTTAAGGAGGATTAAACCTGATATTTTAATAGTAAATAATGATGGACATACTCCGGATAAAGAGAAACTCTGCAAAGAAACCGGAGTGGAGTATATTGTTCTGGAGCGTATTCCTGAAGAAAGATTGCCTCCCAGATCCAGTTCTGCAACTAAACAGGAGATGCGATTTCCATACAGGATCTGTCTTGCAGGCGGATGGATTGATCAGCCATGGATTTCTAAATTATATCCCGGTTCAGTAGTGGTTACCCAAATATGGCCAACAATCGATTTTAGCGAGAGATCCGGGCTAGCAACCAGTTCACGGGAATTAGCTATTAAAATTTGGGGCAACAGATACCCTGAAGGCGATCCGGTTGAAAATGCAAGAATTCTATTTGGTGCTGAAAATCCCCCTGGTACGGAGTATGTATCAGGTTCTCAGGATCAATTAGGATTGTTACTGCCCGGTGTGAACAGATTTTACTATAATGGAGGATACTGGCCCGAAAAAATTGAATCGAACACTGATATTAATATTTGTGACTGGCTCTCAGATATCATTCATCTCGTGAAACTTAAACCCAGACCAGACGGTTATAACCCATTAAAGGAAATGCATATAAGAAAAGAGTTTATTAAAAAACTGGGTAAAGCTGGGGATAATTGCTGGGAAAGTATCCTTAGCAAAGATATTAAAGGTTTTGGCAGATCTTTAACTGATACACTCTCAGCCTGGAAGCAAATACTTCCATTAACTGTTCCAGACGATATACTTAAAGAATTGGAATTGAATTATCTTTCAAAATATCCCGGGGCTGTTACATCCGGTGCAGGTGGCGGATATATTGTGGTTATATCTGAAAATGAAGTGCCGGGTGCAATCAGAATAAAGGTGCGATATTAAATTAATCAGGTTATTGAGTTATTTATGCATATAGTTAATATTATTAAAACTTAATTCAAATGAAAACCAGCGCTATTAAAATTATTAGTCTTTGCCACTTTTTTTGTCTGGCATTTTTCATGACGCTTTCTGCACAGCATAATCTTACTGCCAAAGAAGGACCTTTCAAACCAACTGACGAATCACTGAGACAATACCAGTATCCTGAATGGTTCCGTGATGCCAAATTAGGTTTTTGGGCACATTGGGGGCCCCAGGCTGTGCCTCGCCAGGGCGACTGGTACTACCGCACAGGGCAAAAGTACAAAACTGCTGAGGCGATAATTCAGATGCTCGTTGATATCGTCAGTAAAAACGGAAACCTTCTGATAAATATTGTTCAGACACCCGAGGGTGACCTTGAACCGGATATGTTGCAGATTCTTGATTCGATTGGCGTATGAACTACTGCCAACGGAGAAGGTATTTATGGCTCACGACCCTGGAAAACATATGGAGAGAAATCTGCAGAGGCAAGAACTGTTAAACGCGGAAGATTCAACGAGAATTATAAATTCAACTCGAAAGATATCCGTTTTACAACAAAAGATTGTTACTTGTATGCTTTCGTTTTAGGTACACCAACAGAGGATATCAGGATTCTGTCTCTTGGTAAAAACTCAAAATTTTCAGGAAGCCCAATAGCTTCCGTGAAGATGCTCGGAAGCAATTTAAAGATTAAATGGTCTCTAAAAGCTGATGCAATGGTAATCAAAAAACCTGCAAAATTACCGTCATGGCCGGTGCCGGGATTTAAGATTGAGTTTAAGTCTTCAAATTAATGTGAAAAGGTTTTCAGCACGATTAAATTGAATTAAAACAATTCATGCAATCCTTGCTTATACCTCTTGCGTGTTATGGTTTTATTACACAGTATGCTTTCTGGTGGTCAGTCCCAAAAAGCTTGACTGCAAAAATTTAACATTCTAAATAAGGAATAATTATGAAAAATTCTTTTAAAAGATATTGTAAGATACTTACCCTGAAAGATGATCCTGAACTGATCAGGAAGTATAAAGAAGTACATGTAATAAATAAAGCCTGGCCCGAAATTACGCGTGGTATGAAAGAGGTCGGCATAATTGATATGGAGATTTATATTCATGGCAACATATTATTCATGATAATGGATACTGTCGCAGATTTTGACCATGAAAAGGCAATGGGTGAACTTGCTTCCAAACCAAGGCAGCAAGAGTGGGAAAGTTATGTTTCAAGGTTTCAGAATACCGGCGCTGGTGTCACAGCAGGGAGTAAATGGACATTAATGGAGCGTATTTATGAAATAGACCAGAAAACAGAGTTCAAAGCAGTATCCGGGCAGGTAAAAAATGTCTCAAAATATAAATAATATTTCTGTTGATGTTAGCTAAAATCATAAATTCGGCTAACACACAATTTTATTCTTTTATGAATAACAGGTATGCAATAATCATGGCAGGTGGCATTGGCAGACGTTTCTGGCCATTGAGTCGAAGTGACAAACCAAAACAATTCCTTGACATTCTGGGGACCGGGGAAACACTTATCCAACAGACTTTCAGGAGACTCAAATCTGTTTGTCCGGAAGAAAATATCCTGGTGGTTACAAATCGTGACCATAAAGATTTAGTAATTGACCAAATTGGTATCAGGCCTGAAAGAGTCCTGGCAGAACCGCAAAGAAAGAATACAGCTCCCTGCATTGCCTACGGAACTTTCAGGATAATGAAAGATAATCCTGATGTGGTAATCGCTGTTTCTCCCGCTGATCATCTTATTGTGAAGGAGGAAGAATTCCGAAAAACTATTAGTACTGGATTTGATTTTGCCTGGACAAATGATGTACTTATTACTTTGGGTATCAAACCGGATACACCTGAGACCGGATATGGATATATTCAGGCTGATAATAAATTCAAACCAAAGATAGGGTATGATAACCTGCTTAAGGTTAAAGCATTTACTGAAAAGCCTGACATAAACATGGCTGATTCATTTATAAAAAGCGGCGATTTTTACTGGAACTCGGGTATTTTTATCTGGAGAGCAGGAGTCATCATGAATGTTCTGGAAAAATTTTTGCCGGATATAAGTAGTGGCTTTAGAAAAGGTGAAACCCTCCTCGGAACAGCAGGTGAGGAAGTTTTTATAGAAAGGACATACAAATCTTTTCAAAGCATTTCTATCGATTACGGAGTACTGGAAAAAGCAGAGAATGTATATGTTTTGTGTGCAGATATGGGCTGGTCGGATCTGGGTACCTGGAGTTCGTTATACGCTCATACTCCTGTAGACAGAAACAAAAATGCCATCATAAGCGGCAAAGCATATTCCTACGAAAGTAAAGGAAATATGATCAGTATCAAACCAGGGAAAGTTGCTCTTTTACATGGATTGTATGATTTTATTGTTGTTGATTCCGAAGATGCACTTTTAATAATAAAGAAAGAAGAAGAACAAAAGATCAAACAGTATCTGGAAGAAATAAAAAATGAAGTTCAGGGAATTTAATATTAGACAATTGTATACATACGCTGGCCATCTTTCGGCTTAGAGTGTAGGTACTTAGGTTCTTCGTTGAAGTTAAAATTAGTAAATTAGAGAACCAAAAAATGGCATAAAGGGATAATCCTTTCAAGTTAAGTCATTTATGGTTGCCGGCTTTCTTATGTGCCGGCAATCTCATTATTATATGAATGATAAAAACATATTGTAAACTCTTAATCGTAATAATTTATGATCAGGCCCTCTTTTATTTTTAATGTAGTACAATTTTATCTAAATTTGGCCATTAATTAAAATTTATAAATTGAATGATTAACATTAGACAATCTGATATTGCAAAGGAACTCAATATTTCCAGGGTTACCGTTTCCAAGGCATTACGTGATCATCCTGACATTTCAAAGGCGATGAAGAAAAAAATAAGTGAAACCGCCAAAAAAATGGGATATGTTCCAAACCTGATTGCCCGCCAACTTAATTCACGACGGACTTTTACTATCGGGATTGTTGTTCCTGACTTGGAGAACAGTTTCTTTTCATTTATTGTAGATACGATGATTGATTATTCAACAGAGCATAATTTCCATGTAATCCTTACTGTCTCACGTGAGAAGGAAAAAATCGAAAAACAAAATATTGAAAACCTTATTGGAATGAGAGTTGATGGATTGCTGGTATGTCTTTCACAGGAATCAACAGACAGGCATGTTTTTGCAACGGTGGAAAAAATGAAAATTCCATTGGTGTTTTTTGACAGAGCTTTCGAGAATTTGAAATTCTCGAAAGTAGTATTTAATGATAAACAAGGTGCTGCAATTTCATTGAATAGGATCATTCAAGAAGGATATACTAAAATAGCCAGTTTTGCGGGTTATTCAAAAACAAATATTGGGAAAACACGAACTGAAGGGTATATTGAAGCTCTTACAAAACATAAAATTCCAATAAGAAAAGAATGGATATATGAAAGTGGTTTTGATCTGAAAGATGGATATAAGTCTTTTAAGAAACTAATTAGCTATGTCAGCCTCCCGGAGGTGATATTTACAGTTAATGATAGGGTAGCTCTTGGCGCTTATATGGCAGCCAAAGAAGCTGGTCTGAGAATTCCTGAAGATATAGGTATTTTGGGTTATGGATTTTCTGAAATAACTGACTTTTTTGATCCTCCGTTAACGATAATAAACCAGGATCCAAGAAAAATGGGATTGGAAGCTACAAAACTGCTTATTGAGGAGATAAATCAAAAGAAGAAAAACAGTGGTGACAATATCTTAATTGAAGAGGAATTTCTCTGGAAGAATTCAATTAAACGATTGGCATAAAAGTATACTAAGGAATCAGCTCTAGTATTTTATAAGGTCTGATTCCATGTTATATAAGATAAATCGCTTTTTTACATATCAATGGTAAGTATACCTGAGTATATATCTTATGCCGCGTCTTCCTGGAAGCTGTCAGATAATGAATATAAATGGTAACAATTTCGAGATTTATGATAAATTGAAAAAACAGAATTTAAGGCAAAAGTTAATTAATTATTTCTTCTTATCAGTCTTTTCTATCATATTCATTAATGACTCCATTTTTGATTGTGGTTGCGCCAGAATTTGTTTTATCTCTTCTTCACTGTAGTTATTCTTAATAAAATCCTGAACAGGTATCCTTCTGAACCAGCAGTCCATGATTTTCGAACAGGGCAATCTGTTTTGGACAGTTCTGCAATATTTAAATGGTACACTATGTCCAAGAATTCCGCATCTGCATTCCAGATTGTCATATTGTTCGATCATAACTAATTATATATTAAATCATTTGCTATGGACGAAATACTATACAAATAAAACCTTTCGTTTACCTATGATAATTATCTGTAAAATATCTTGTGTTTGTCAGTTCAGGATTACACCTTTGGAAGATCCTGCATCGCTTTTTTGACATCCTCCTCAGGATATGAATAATCCGTAAGTTCACCTGACAGATATTTGGCATATGAAGACAGGTCAAAATGACCATGTCCGCTGTGGGCTATCAGGATTGTTTTTGCCTCACCCGATTCTTTGCACTTTATGGCCTCATCTATTGCTATTTTGACATCATGGCATGCTTCAGGAGCAGTAATAATACCTTCCGTTCGGGCAAATTTAATACCGGCTTCGAAAATTGCAGTCTGATGCGCTGCTGTGGCTTCAACTAATCCAAGTTTATTCAGATGACTGATGATGGGTGCCATACCATGATATCGTAATCCCCCGGCATGTATCGGAGGAGGAATAAATGTATGTCCTAAGGTATACATCTTTAATAGAGGCGTCATCCCTGCCACATCTCCAAAATCATAAGCATATGCTCCCTTGGTTATTGTTGGGCAGCTTTCAGGCTCAACACATATAATGCGCATGTCAGGCTTTTTCCCGCTTATTTTGTCTCTGATCCACGGCAGAAACTGACCTGCAAAGTTTGATCCACCCCCAACACAGCCTACAATAATATCAGGATAAGCATCAGCCATCTCCATTTGTTTCCTGGTTTCTTCACCAACGATAGTCTGATGCAGAAGAACGTGGTTTAGCACACTTCCCAGAGAATAGTGAGTATCATCACGGGACAATGCATCTTCTACTGCTTCACTTATGGCGAGCCCCAGACTCCCGGGACAATCTGGCCATTTTTCAAGCATGTCTCTTCCTGCTTTGGTTTCAGTGCTGGGACTTGGGACACATGTTGCTCCCCATGTTTCCATTAGTATGCGCCGGTAAGGTTTTTGATCATAACTGATTCTTACCATATAGACCTTACACTCAATATCAAAAAAAGCACAACCCATTGCCAGAGCACTTCCCCATTGGCCGGCTCCGGTTTCAGTTGCTATTCTCTTTATACCCTCTTTTTTATTATAATAGGCCTGTGCCACTGCTGTGTTTGGCTTATGACTCCCAGCCTGACTAGTACCTTCATACTTATAAAAAATCTTTGCTGGTGTATCCAAAGCTTTCTCTAAACGGCGAGCTCTGTATAAATTGGTTGGTCGCCACGTCCGGTAAATTTCCTGTACCTCTTCCGGTATTTCAATCCATCGCTCAGTGCTGACTTCCTGTTTGATAAGCTCCATCGGAAAAAGAGGAGCAAGATCATCAGGAGTTACCGGTTTGCCTGTTCCCGGATGTAAAACCGGTGGCATTGGTACGGGCAAATCAGCCTGAATGTTATACCAATGAGTTGGCATATCATTTTGATCAAGAAACCAAATTGATTTTTCCATATATTCCTCCTTCTATTGTTGATTTTAATAATTAAAACAGGCCACAAAATAAGAAAAATATATTAAAACTATAATTTATATAAATAAATTATACAAATATATCGTTCCATGGAGACAGCAAATACGTTCTGCAATATATTTTTAAATCGCAGGATTTCCATTCTCCGGAAGAGACCCTGTGAGTGCTGAATCCTGATCAGTAATTAATTCAGAAAATTAGTCATTTTATGAATTAATGTAATATTCAAGCAATTTGAACTTAGACTCAGATATCTTAACTTTACAGAAAAATAACTTTGACGATGATAGTAACCTGTGTTTATGTACATGTAAAACCTGAGGCCGTAGGAAGTTTTATTAAAGCCACAACCGTAAACCACCTTGGATCAGTAAAAGAGCCGGGAAATCTTCGCTTTGATATACTGCAAAAGGCTGATGATCCCTGCCGCTTCATGATCTATGAAGCTTATGAATCGGAAGAGGCAGCTGCTTCTCACAAAAACACCAGTCATTACCTTAAATGGCGTGAGGATGTGAAAGACCTCATGGCCGAACCGCGACAGGGTGTAAAATACAATATCCTTGAACCGAATGATAAAACCAAATGGTAAAACCTTTTCAGTTTTCCAGGCTCCCGAAAATTATTTTTGGCAACGGGAAAATAGATGAACTTCCCGGTATCATCAAAAAGTATGGTAATTCTATTATTATGGTAACAGGAAAGCATTCTTTTACCAGCTCTCCATATTATGAAACTCTTTTACAGTCATTTAATAATAAAATGATCCGTGTTCACAGAGCAATCATTCCTGGCGAACCTTCACCTGGAATGATCGATGAGGCAGTTAACAGATTTAACCAGGAATATGTTAACGTTGTAGTTAGCATAGGCGGAGGAAGTGTCCTCGATGCCGGGAAAGCCATCTCCGCGATGATGTACAGAGACGAATCGGTTAGTGAATATCTGGAAGGAGTTGGTAATAAAGACCATAACGGAACAAAACTACCGTTTATAGCTGTTCCGACAACTTCAGGTACTGGCAGTGAAGCAACAAAAAATGCAGTGATTTCTCAGATTGGCAGGGAAGGATTTAAAAGATCGCTTCGTCATGATAATTTTGTACCCGATATTGCCGTTATTGACCCGGAATTGACCCTGAATTGTCCTGGTGATATAACAGCAGCAAGCGGTATGGACTGTTTTACCCAGCTTACTGAAGCCTGGCTTTCGGATAAATCGAATGAATATACTGATGCTCTTGCAATGACAGGCCTTAAAGCCGTAAAATCATCATTGGTAGGAAGCTTTAAAAACGGACAGGATATTGAAGCAAGAGCCGGGATGTCTTTTGCGGCACTTACATCTGGTATTTGTCTAACAAATGCCGGATTAGGCGCTGTGCATGGTTTTGCAGCATCTATGGGAGGAAGATATGACATACCTCACGGTGTAATTTGCGGAACACTTATGGCGTCTGCTAATGAAGTTAATGTCAGAGAATTACGAAGAAAGTCAGATGGTGCAGCAGGTTTGAGAAAGTATGCCCTTCTTGGTGAATCATTCCTTGATGAAAAGGGACGAAGCGCTGATTATTATATTGATGGTTTCGTACAATACCTTCATGATCTTACTGTTGATCTGCAACTGCCGCGATTAAAAATATTTGGACTGGAAGAAGGTGAATTAAAAGATATATGTGCAAAAACAGAATTAAAGAATAATCCTGTGGAATTAACTCAGGATAACCTGCTGGAGATTGTGAGCAAACAGCTTTCTTGACCATAAGTATTTAAATGCAGACAATCACTTAGTTAATGATGATTCAGGAATATTTATGTATATTTACAATACACACTTTAAATC
>Ga0315543_1002880_pt1 | contig 16049 bp, 21 predicted proteins | sample SalMarSW160210MG_2_FD_203098 | JGI IMG/M metagenome (GOLD analysis project Ga0315543, IMG submission 203098) | Salt marsh sediment microbial communities from the Plum Island Ecosystem LTER, Massachusetts, United States - Salt Marsh Sediment SW1601-210 ...
CACCCATTTATTATGGAGCATCCTGATTCACCTGCCTCAAAAGCCTTCATGGAGATAGTGGAAAAAATCAAGATGTACATCCAAGACAAAGAAAAAAATGAACCCCAGTCACCTAACGAGACTAGTGACAAGTAGCCTCCAAATGTTTATGTACCTTAAAATTCGATAATGTCTCCAGCGTGAAGAGGCTGGCAGCGGTCTCCGAATGTTTCAGCAATCTTTTTGATCGCCTTTTTGCCTGTGCAGTGACACGGTCCAACGAATTTGAGGTCAAGTTTCTCTAGTTCGTCTACTGTCGCCTGAATTCTCTTGTTTTCCGCATTCCAGAGGTGGAAGCCCCCCAGAACCGCATAGACCCTGCTGTTTCCTGTTATTTTTTGGGCATACTTGATAGTGTTGATTATCCCTGCATGCGCACATCCCGCTACAACAACCAAACCCTTACCTTCAACATCTATGACTAGAGATTGATCATCAAGCATCTTGTCTTCTATGAACCTTCTGTTGTGGACGGTCCAGAAGCCTCTAACACTCTCAAAGGCTGTTGTTCTCGGAACTTCTCCAGTTGTGGTAATTCCGTTAGCTATCTTTACGGGATCAGTAGCCAGAAGAGGTACGCCACCAGCAGATTCAACGTCAGAGGACCTGAAAGGTGCGCCGATTAACCTTAGATGGGGCATTATTGAGAGTTTCGGCTCGAAAACCGTTGGATGCCCAATAACTGGAACACGTTTCTTCATCCGTTTCAGGGCTTCTATCAAGCCGCCTGTGTGGTCGTAGTGACCATGACTAAGCGCAATTACGTTAACATCTTCCAAATTTACGCCCATTGCATCCACGTTGTGTAGAAGGACATCTGAGGATGGTCCTGTGTCCATCATAATTGTCGCTTCGTTGTCGTCAATTTTGGCTTTGATGAGAAAGGCGATGCCATGTTTGGCTTTGAGGCGAGGTTTAGCTGAGCTGTTAGAGTCTTCAATCAGAACTGTTATCTGGACATTCTTGACAACCATTTTGTTTTCTACCTTGCTTTTCAATTTTAGAGGGCTTGTGCAAGTAATATTGTTCTTTGCTTCATAACTAAAGAGTTGCGTATAGAAAATAAACTGGCTAACAAAAAACTTGTGTGCACCAGTCTTATGGGGTAATTATGATTGACCTGAGCTGTTTTACTCCCTTCCTTGTTGCCAGCTCTTGAGCCAGTTCTCTTATGTCTTCGGCGTCGCCTTTAACCGCAACAGCCTCAAGGCATTCTTTATCGCTTAGGTGAACGTGGAGGACTGAATTTATAACTTCTCGATGGTGGTGTTGATATTCGATAAGCTCGTCTTCTAGGCCCTTAATGGTATGGTCATAAACCATCACTAATACGCCAGCCTTTTTTCCCTTCTGCTTGTGAAGTAACCGTTGCTCTGTGATGAAAGACGTAACTGCATCCTGAATAGCCTTCGATCGGCTATCATACCCCATCTCCTCAATGGTTTCATCCAGCTCCCTCAGCAGTTCTGGGGGAAAAGTGACGCCAACACGAACAATCTTACTCATATTTGATTCCCAGCTAAACCGTTAGCGCACTAATCATAAAACCTTTATCTCTCAAATTTCTGCGCTAGTTCCATTCGCTTCGCATTTTGTTTTCTGTATGACTCTTTTGTGTGCTGAATTTGTGGAAGTAATGACACGATTACTTCTAGAATAACCGTGTTTTAAATTCCAGTCGGGGACTCATATTCGGAGAATCAAAAAGAAGAGAATGTATAATCTGACAGTTCAGAGACCAGTTTTTAGCCAAATTTGTAGTGCTTTTTAATTTTCTTTTTTATTTCCCAAGTGCACTTGAGTCCTTCGGGGAACACAACGTAGTCGCCTGCTCCAAATTCGACAGTTTCTTCTGGGGTCTTCACAACAGCCTTCCCCTCTAATATCAGGCAGGTTTCTTGTTCAAAATACTCCCAAGGAAACTCTGATTCCTCTTTTTCCCAGATTGACCAAGATTCTGCTTCCTGCAACTCGTTTTCAGTGGGTTTTCTAACCTTTGGCTTCATTTTCCATCACAATATCTTTTACAGCTCTTTCTTATATCTTCAATGCGAAACGAATAGAGAACTAGCTCTTTCTGGGTGCCCCACATATGGGGCATGAGCTTGAGTTAGCAGGCATTAGAGCTTTACAGTACTCGCAGGGTACCATCTCCACCTCTTGTTTGGTTGTAGGCATTGCAGCCCTGATTACCTGAAGTTCGATTGTTTCGCTAGTGGGGTCAGGACGGTCATCTACTCCCACTACTCCTTTAATGAACCAGGAGACGTTTGCATCTATGCCGTCTAAGGTTTCACGTCCACCGGCGGGAATGTTCACTTTGATTGGGAAGGTTTTCTTGAATCCCGGTACAACATGCAGTGGACCGCTTGCCTTAAAATCTTCTGAAAGAAGAGTAGCGGAATCCCAGTATACATGCCGAATGTTGCGTCGACGGCGCTCGTTGTACACCCATCTTTCTCGTCTCCTCTTTTCGATACATCGCATTTCTGCTCTTATCTCAGTGGCGTCAAATTCTTCTTTGGAGGATACAGTGATTGTTCCGCTTATGCTTGCTCCCAAAGCAAATGAACTTCTTGGAATTTCAAATATAACTTTAGTTTTTGGTTTCTTGAACCTTTTGAAGAAGCCCACAGCGTTCTATCTCCGGTTAGCTGTTATTTTGAAGAGAAAGTATCTATTTATGATTTGCCTGTCTCTCCTTCTGGAAACACGGATTAGGCTTAAAACTATGTTGTTTTGTAAATAAAAGTGTAAAGAAATTGTAAAGTTTACCCATTACTCAGAGCCAAAAAACCGAAAACCCCAAAATAACCCCCTTTTCATTAAAGAACCCTTTTTAGCAATGTCACATTTTTGTTACACGATGTTGAATTCGTGTAACATTTACGGTTTTCAACAATGTTTTCATGTCACATCCCTATAAAGTGCTAAAATCGGAATTAACCGTGATTCTGAACCGCTTTCGGTAAAAGGGTCTTGTAGCACCGTGAAAAGTGAGTAAGGTGCATGATTTTAGGCGTAATTTTTACAGTTTCGACAATGATTACGGGGTTAAAAACCGTGAAAAAAATGAGACTGACTGAGGCTTACTAAATAGTGAGTATCTACTCAAAAGTGAGTGGCTACTCTCTGAGCGGTCAGTTAGTTTGTAAAACTTCAAAACGAAAACTCAGCTACCAGTTCAGTCTTTTACAGAAGGTCACACCAGACAGCTCTCTCACCAGAAAAGTTTTACGAAATTCTATGTTCTAAGTTTCGGGAAAACAGTCAGACCCCTCTTTCAAAAAATAGGAGAGCTAGAAGTCTAGCTTTGAGGTGATGTCGAGCCAGAGAGCATACCGAGCCTCACTAACCTCAGACTCTCCCCCCATCAGAACACTCCACAACAAAGCTAACTCATCATTTTTCTGCATAAGCTCTCGGTCTCCCATGAGCCTCTTAATTTCCTCTTCAGTTACAGACCTCAAAACATACTCTCCTATCCGTTTTTCCATACTTTACCACACCTCCCGTTACTCATGTTATACCTTATGCACATGAGGATATATATCTTTGCGTTTAAAACAAATTATCCAATAATCAAACAATCCTATTTTCAAACTCTTAAACTGTTGCAAAAGCTTTAAATCAGTAAACCATCCTATCTAATTAATTGGAGTGTTTAACAAGTATGACGTTAAAAGCCCCAATAGTAAAAGAGACCGAAACGCTTGATGTCATGACGAGCTTCAAGGTTGCGCCTAGCGTTCTCAGAGACTTTCTTATCGCATGCAAGGCAGGTAGCATAGACCGTAGTAAGGCTCTCAGGTTCATGATGTCACTTTTCTTAAATGACCCTCAATTTCAGGAAAGAGTTTTGAAAGGAGCTAAAAACAATGGCTGAGCTGTTGAAAAAGGTCGCCGATTTCCTAGGTATCGAAGAGGAGAAGAAGGGAGAAATTGCAAGTTTGCCCAAGCCTCGTCAGGCTGTCAAGGGGATCAGCACCGTTCCGAATAGTCGTCTCACGCCAAAAGGATCGGCGTTGTTATCCTCTACGATTGAGGATGAGGCAATAGAAAAAATGAAATTTAATAGACCTATGGACAAGCCTGTTCGACCTTTGCAACTTTCGGATTATAGGAGAAATCTCTAATGAGCATGACAAGTTTGAAGCCTAGAGACGGCGCAGACTTAGACTATTTCAGGGTTTTTGACGAGGGCGTTGTAACAGCTACAAGAAACGCTCTTACTGAGGGTTTTATAGTTCAGCTTGAACGTGCTGACATGCTGAAAATGGTAGATAAAGCAAGGAGAGCCTTCAAGCCTATTCCAACGTTCAAACTTCCTGAGGGCAAGAATCGCTGGGAAACCTACGGAGAAAAGGCTACAAAACTTGCAGAGGAAGTTCTCACACAAGAGAAACAGAACTATGTTGATGCTAGAGCAAATCAAGACCTCGGCTTGATTAAGGCAACAGCCAAGAGGCTTCAATATCTGGTGTGGATTGTTGAAGACGGAAAACCAGTCAAACTCAAAATAAACATCGAAAAGCGTAGCGTTGGAGACCACAAAGGCGGTCATAACCTCCAAGACGTTATGTATGTTGGCGACCATGACACAGAAAGGCTAGAGCAAATATTTAATGTGAAACATCAATTAACCAAACTGAAGGAGTTTGTTCCATACTACCCTGATGAAGTCAAGAAAATCTACGAAGAGGCTCTAAGCTTAGGCAGTCTCGAAGTCATGTAGGGTTGTTAACAAAATGTCTGAAACGTTGTTAGACGGGTATTCCGTCAGTCACGGCGACACTAACGCATACCTCGTTGTCGTTCATCCTAGCTCGTGCATTTATAAAAGTGCCGTAGGTGAAAGTTTTCAAGTCAAAGCAGTTGGAGAAAGATACAAAATGAGGAGAGCCGTGTTTTACTGCATGTGGTTTTATGCTAAACCTACTGGTCACCTCGTTGCACGCCTCTACAGCGCAACAGGGACGCATGGAACATCCGCTAAGCCTTATGGTTCTCCTTTGGCAACAAGTGACCTAGTAGATATAGCGGTCTTGACTTCCTCAAGACAAGCAATCAATTTTATTTTCTCAGGTAGTCAGCAATACCCAGTTCTCAAAGACCATATTTACTGTATCGCATTGGAAGTTCATGACGGCGATTTTGGAGCTTTCGACCGTATCTTAGTGGCTTCCAGCTCAACACCTGACCATGACGGGAACGGATTCCACTTTAAAAATGGGGCTTGGTATCCTGATGAGTAAACGAAAAACAAAGCCAAAGGATAGAGTAGAGATGTTGCCTTTTGCAACCCTAGTGCTCGAATCGGAAAGTGGAAAAAAGAGGGAAATTCAAGTTCCCGTCTTTATAAAGCGTGAGGAAAAGCTAGTCAAGGTAACGCTAAAAAGGAAGAAAAAACGATAATGTTGATGAAAAAGGACTCTAAAACCCTCGATAAAGACTACATCATTAGCCTGAGAGTTCCCCTGAGCCTTCACTCTAAATTTGATGAATGGAAAGAACTCAGAAGCCTTCCACACGGCAAAGATGCACGTTCTCAAATCAACAAAATCATACTTGACATGCTTTTTAATGAAACAGCTCTTTTCGATAAAGAATTAGTCGAGAAGCTTAACAAAGTATTCATAGAAGGCACTCTTCAAGAGAAAAACACCTACATAGTGGATAACTGGTTTGAAATCAAAAAGACACACCCCTACCTCACTACCCAACAGCTTATAACAACCGAATCCGCTGGTTTTCTACCGCTTGAGTGTGTTATCCCCTTCTATTGGGAAGACAAGTTTCTGTGTTTTCAATGCATCGTAAAAGACTGTCCCATTGACTTACCTCGCTTGAACCTCAAAGACTCTCAGGGACATCATATAAAAGTGAAAATCACAACCCCTGAGTTTTGCGAAAAATGCGTTACACTAAGCAGACAACAGAGGAAGGGACTAAGCCTTTTCGGTCATATCAAGCTTGAACAACTCGAAAGTTACAGGGAGAAAATGAAACAACGGAAAGCACCTAAACATGAGCTGTCGATAACTCGGAGGCTACAACACGGGGGAATGAGAATGACAACCCGTGAAGCCAAAGCCATCTTTGCACACTTGAGATACGACAAGGAAGCTAAAAAGTGGAAGGGAAAATTCGAAGCCTCAAAGGCTACAAAGACATCAAGACCAACAATCGACAACCTTCTTAAAATTTTTCCTGAGGGTCTCCCCGTTAAGGCTTAGATACTCAAAAAATTTTGCCGAAACAGTCCTACCTATCCAACATATCTTACACGAAAAGATTTACACTTTCCCTCTAAAACTATGTTGTAAATGTAAATATCTGTGTTTCTGGAAGGAAAACATGGATTTCTGAGATGGAAAATAGAAAACTTTTTTTCTCAACCTAGTGCGCGCGTTAAGTTTCATCTTTCTACAATGAAAGCGATTTTGACATTAGCATTGTATTCCACAATCTTGTTATCTTCTACTTTGGCAGTGCATCGCTTAACATGAACTCCTTTGATGTTCTTGACCGTCTTCGCTGCCTCAGTAACAGCGTTTTGAACAGCCTCGTTCCAGCCATCTGGTGAACTACCTATAAGCTCAATAATTTTCACAACAGACATAGCATTCACCTCCACTAACAAAGTGGTTTCAACTGTACTTCAGTTTTTCGACATAAATAATCGCCAAAGAGCTGTTATAAACAAAAAAATCAACGGACCCTTTTTATTTTAGCCTTAGTTAATCCATTGAATAAAAAAGGGATTATTGGATGACCATTATTATGGATGATGCAGGAACTGGTGACCTGCTTTTTGGTGTTGTTATTAGTGCATTCCGTGATTCAACCCGCGAATTCAGATATGATATTATTGACGTAAAATATTTTAAAGCTAGAGCTTTTTCACGAAAAGCATACCTGAAGCAATGCTCAAAGATTGTGTCTAAGCTACTTGCCGAGATGAAACCAAAGCCAGAAGAAGAAATTCACATTTGCAGAGGTTACATCTTTGATGAGGCTGTCGAGAAACTAAAACAGAAATATGGTGAAGATCGAATTCGCCGAGTTAAAGTGGTAGGAGAAACACAAGACCTTACAGAAATTGCTTACCTTGATGAGCTAAGGAATTTAGGTTACGAACCTCTTGAAGAAAGAGACAACAGAAGGGCAGAAAGCTTTTTTCACATGATGCGTTGGCTGAATAAAAATCCCGATATGTTGAAATGTGCAAAAACTGGTTGGCCACGATTACAAAGGTACAAATTATTCAGGTCAAAAAAGAAGCTCAACTAATTTTTGCGTCTTCGGGAACTAGCCCAGCTCGTTGCCGTTACAGCCGAAGAGAGGCTCTTCACGATAAGTAGAGGGTAAACGTTTTTCTGAGGTTTTCACTGTTTACTTAGTGATGAATGTGAAAAACCAAAACTTAGAGCTTGCCAAGTTGAAGCTGATAGAGGAAAACCTTAGTCTAGTGATAGTGAAGAGGGGGAAGGTTATCTTTGAAACAAAAAAGCCGGGAATAAGCGGTTTTCTGCAAGCCATCGAGAAGCTGGATAAAAATTTGGTCGCAGCCTCAGCAGCTGACAAGATTGTTGGGGTGGCAGCAGCAATGCTCTGTGTCTACGCTGGGGTGGCTTCTGTGTTTGCCTTGACCATCAGCGAGGCGGGAATCAGGGTGCTTGAAGACAACAATATTGTATATCTGTTTGAAAAGAAAGTTTCGAACATTCTGAACCGCAGCAAAACTGATGTGTGTCCCTTCGAAAAACTGGCTATGGCTTCTGGAAGCTCGGAGGAGGCTTACGTGAAGTTGAAGTCTTTAGCAAGTCAAATGATGAGAAAATCAACAGAAACTAATGATGACTAACTGCGTTATTATTCTCAAAAAAATAGAGAAGAGGATGGTTTTCTATTGTTTCGCTCTTATGATGTTGATGCGGGCAATATGAAAGAGGTTCCGTCAGGAGACATTATCAGTATGTCAACGTCCGGAGCTATCCGTTGTAGAGTCTGCATCACAAGGTAGAGTTCTGCAATTCTAGTTTCGCTACTTGCGTCTGCTCCTGAAGCCTCAAGAACAAGTTCTATGGCTTCTTTTGTCGCCTCAGCTTCGATAACTGTGGCGTTTGCGTTCGCTGCTGCTGCAATCGTTATTCTCTCAGCATTCGCAGTGGCATTAATAATTATTATTTGTTTACTGAATTCTGCTTGAATCTTCTGCTGTTCCGCAACCAGTTTGTCCTCGATTGCTGATGTATACTTGTCTGGATATCCTATGTTTCTGAGTTCAAATTCAAAGTCCGTTAAAGCTCCAGCGAGAGGAGCTGATGTACTAATTTTGTTCCAGATGACGTCCAGTATGGCTTGAGCCACAACCTCTCTTTGCTCAATTGTTTCAATTGTACTAAAATCCTTCGTAACTATTCTGACTTGTTCTCTCGCAATAGACGCTATAACATCATTTTTCCAGTTCTTTTGGGGCAGATTCTCATACAATTGCTTAACCTTCGCGGGGTCAAGCCTCCACCTAAGCATCATGTCAATTTCCATCTCCATCTGGTCTCTTGAGAAACTCTTCACTGTTGAAAAGTCTGCGGTGCTGTCGGTTCCGTCACCCCATATCTTCAAGGTATCCACCGCAACTGTGATCTGGACGGCATTGACCCATGGAGCCTTGGTTGCAAAAGTTGGACCTAGGATCGGTTCGCTGATTGTGCCGGACAGAGGGTCAACCATTACGACTGCGTTGCCTACCGGAACGTTGACCCACATAGTTAAGAAGAAGACTGCTGCGAAAATCGCTATCAATACCACTATTATAATTAGAGCATATCCAAGTAACCCAAATTGGGGATTAAACTGGTATCTATCTTCGTTTTCCATATTCATTTTTCACCTCCAATATACGTTTAGGACTAAACACAAAAATATGTCGTTTGTGCTGTGTCACGAAACTGAAAGTCCATATCACATTCCATTTTACGTTATGTACAATTTAAACATACTCAACTAAATCTAAACATTTTCCTAAAATAGGATATATGCCTCTATTGAATCTATATAGACTCAATTCGACGTGCCATGGCTACCTGTCTTTCTGTATGTCTCAAAAGCAGAGCGGCACTAAAACATCGTTTAAGTCAAACTGATTTTCAACATTTTTTCAGCAACGGTTTTTCCCAGTTTGCGGCACTCTTCTAAACCTTTCTTGTCCGGATTGTACTTTATCCGCAGAGCGGGTTCTACGACATCCATTTCAAATCGGTTCTTCATGATCTCCAACAGCATATTGGGAGCTTCTCCGCTCCAGCCGTATGATCCGAAGGCTGCTCCCACCTTGCCTTTTAGGCTTATCTCTTCCTTAGCTGCCCCCTCTAGAAGGTTCTTCATGTCTATTCCTATATCGTGGTAGTATGTGGGCATCCCAAGAATTATTGCATCTGCCTCTGCCAGCTCCTCTGGTCTAACAAAATATTTCAGTTCTACATCAATCCCTACAACTGACTTTGCCCCCTCTTCAATCGCCCTAGCCATCTTCTCGGTGTTACCCGTTTGGCTGTAGTAAATTATGAGTATTTTAAGCATGTTCGTCAAGTTTCAATCCCTCAAATAATGTAAATGTAACAAGGAAAGATAACCTTTACGTGTGCTATAATGCAAAATAGAGGTTTCGAATGCCGGAATTGTTTTTAAATGATTTCTTGATGTTATTAGTTTAGACAAGGTGGGAAGTGTTGGTATGGGTATGACAGAAACTGCTGAGATAGGAATCATAGGTGGAACAGGCGTCTATGATCAAGAGAATTTCGAGAATGTTAAAGAAATCAAGGTTTTCACCCCTTTTGGTGAAACGTCAGATCTGGTTTCCGTTGGCATTTACAAGAACGTTAGGGTGGCGTTTATACCTAGACATGGTAGAAACCACACGATTCCTCCTCATAGAGTCAACTATCGCGCTAACGTGTGGGCGCTAAAGCAGTTAGGCGTCAAAAGAGTTATTGCTTCTTCAGCTGTGGGAAGTTTACGGGAGGATTATGAGCCCGGAAATTTTGTGATTCCAGATCAGCTTATTGACCGAACTAAGAAACGGTTAGACACTTTCTATGAAGGAGGACAGACCTGTCACATTTCTTTTGCCGATCCTTTCTGTCAACAGCTTCGACTGTTTTTCATCGAGTTTGCTCAGCGGCTAGGCTTAAACGTTAAGACAAGTGGGACCTACGTCTGTATAGAGGGTCCAAGGTTTTCTACCAAGGCTGAGTCCAGACTTTTTCGGATGTGGAAAGCGGATATCATAGGAATGACCATATATCCTGAGTGCGTCTTGGCTAGGGAAGCGGAGTTGTGTTACGTCCCCATATCGATGGTTACTGACTATGATGTGTGGGCTGAAAAGCCTGTGTCCACGAAAGAAGTAGTAGAAACAATACAGCAGAGTAACGAAAATTTCAAAAAGTTGATTCTTGAGGCTATTCCCCAGATACCCAAAGATAGAAATTGCGGATGTGGCTCAGCCCTCAAAGACGCCATAATGTAGCTCGGTGGTTAACGTTTGTAGATAATTCTGCTTTGACCGAGCCCATTTTTTCTTACAGATCATTTGTCCTGAATGAGGTTTCGCCGTTTAAGTTCTCGTAGAACATAAGCTACCGTTTCTTCGGTTGTGTCAATCGTGTAGAATTGCTTCAGTTCATTCCTGATTTGTGCAATGTCAACGTCACCATCAGGGCTCACTGAAAGGCGTGCACAGACCTTCGGAACAATATTGCACATGTCCTCTGTGAAGTTCCAAGGGAATATTACCCATCGCCAACTTATCTCCTCGCCAAAGTAGTCTGGCATAAACTTTGAACTTGTTATATGTCTCAGGGCAGCGGTTCTGATCTCGGATGGTTTCAGAGATTGAATATACTCAACTGCTACGCGCATGCTTTCACCAGTATCGGTGATATCATCTACAATTAGCACGTTTTTTCCATTCAAGTCGACCTTTAAAGGATACTTCAGCTTAGCTTTTCCGTCTGGTGTTGCTGTTATGCCCCAGTGCTCAACCTTTAGGCTTACAAGGTCCTTCACACCTATCAAGTCGCAGAGAATCCGAGCTAAAACCCAGCCTCCCCGAGCTAAACCGACTATCAGGTCAGGTTTGTAGCCTGAACCGTTAATTTTCTTTGCCACTTGCCTAGCTAAATTGTAAAACAGGTTCCAGTCCATGACTTCGCATTCGAAACAATCTGCAGACATGAGAGCCCCAGCCTTTCTGATTAATTTATTAGCTTCCAATATTACAGTTTCGCCCTTCTTACACAGTCAACTCTAACTATGTTTTATGTCCTTTTTTTGACTTAATTTGAAAACTGGAATACCGTTGGATTAAGAATAGCTTTCGAATTAGAATAACGTATAATATAAAACAATACGTATTTTATATTGAAGGTGTGTGGGAATGCAGACAACAGTAGCAACTTTACTTTTTGTAACTTCTGCGGTAATACTTGCATGTGTTGTTGTGGAGTATGCTGTTGTCACCTGTGAACAAACACTTGAAGCCGAAGATGTACCGCAAATAGATCGAATACGAAAAATGGAAAACATGATCTTAAACCAGACTGATAACTTGCTCAACGAAATAGAATCTTTCAACCAAACAGAAACACGGCCAATAGACCAAGTGCTGCCATAATTTCTTCTCTTTATTCGATAAAAAGCGAACATCAGTACGAAATGCGATACATGTAACTGCTGAACTGAAATAGCTGGTAAAAAACGCTTCAATTATTTTGGAGCATAACTTACCGTTTCTAGTTATGGTGAAATGTCGTAAGGCAACTGTTGGTCAAGAAACATTGACTAACTGCATTATTTAGGTAGTCAAGAAATCTTGACAAATTTTTTTTCTGTATCATTTGATAGGTCAAGAAATCTTGACAAAAATCTTTTTATGGATATTCAGTCATAAAATGAATTGTTAGAGGCTTTAACTTGGAAAAATCAGCATCAACAGTTGCTGAAACAGAAGCCGTGTCTTCAATAGATGAATACTTGTCACTAAAACTTCTCAGGCGACGAAAACAAAAACTTGCCGTCGTAAGAAGAAGAGAGATTGGAAATGGATAAGAAACAGGTGTTAACCACCGCTTTTATTGCGGTGCTTTTGTCTTCAGCACTGGTTGGATTACAGTTCGTTAGGTTAGCAGAAGCAAATTTTATGCCTATGCAGATTCCGCAACCAGCGTTTATTATCAGAAGTGATGGTAGCGTTGATCCGTCAACGGCACCGATTCAGCGAGATGGAAATCTTTACACTTTCACGGATGACATTGTTGGATACACAATCGCTTTTGAACGTGACAACGTTGTGATTGATGGGGGAGGCTACTCTCTCATAGGAAATGGAAATTCTACTGGGATTTTTATTCTAAACAGAAACGTGATAACTGTGAGGAACATGAATGTTAGCAACTTCAGATATGGCATCAGACTTATTGCTGAAAGTTATATGGGAATGACTTGCTCAAGCAACAATCTTTCAGGTAACAGCCTGACAAACAATGAGTATGGCATTTACATCAGTTCCTCCTCTAACAACGTGTTTAGAAACAACATCATGAACAATAACACACACAATTTCGGAGTTCAAGGCGAGTATGAAAATGATGTTGATGTTTCAAACACGGTTGACGGAAAACCAATAATTTACTGGGTCAACCAACGAGACAGGACTGTGCCATCTGACGCCGGATATGTAGCCCTCGTGAACTGCACAAACATAACAGTTCAAGACCTGAATCTTGCTAACAATGGGCAAGGAATACTACTTGTTTCCACAACGGACTCGACAATAACCAATAACCATATAGCGAACACGGGCAATGGCATCTATATCTACGAGTCTTCCAGCAACATCATTTCCGGAAACAACTTAGCAAACAACGGCTATGGCATAAGGGGTCAAGCTTCTTCAAACAACGACATATTTTCGAATAACATAACAAACAATAAGAATGGCATTTACTTCACTGGCGCTTCAACGAGCAACACTATTTCTAGAAACAATATAACCGCAAACACAGTGGATGGTATCCATTTATGGGGGTCAAGTAACACAGACATTAACGAAAACACTATAACAAACAATACTGAGAACGGCATAATCTTCTTCGAATCTCAACATAACAGGATTATCGGAAACACCATAACAGGAAACGGCAACGGCATCAAGCTCTGGTTTGACGCAAACGACAACAGTGTCTATGATAATTATATAGCAAACAACGCCATCGGCATCTTAATCGATGATTCCTTCGATAACAGCATCATTGGAAACATGATAACAGAAAACAGCGACTGGGGAATGCAACTCACAGGCAGTCAAAACAACAACGTGATTTACCATAACAACTTTGTTGATAACAATGTGGGTGAAGGGCTACAAGTATCCATTCCTGCTCAATGGTCAATAGATGGAACGCAGCCTGGACGCGGTAATGTTTGGGACAACGGCACAGCAGGAAACTACTGGAGCGACTACATTACACGGTATCCTAACGCATCAGAAACAGGCAGTTCAGAAATAGGAGACACACAATTCTACATAAATGAAAACAATTACGACCGCTATCCACTCATGGAACCAATCACAATCCCAGAGTTTCCATCATGGACTCTCCTATGTGTTATGTTAGTTGTGGTAGTAGCTGTTACGATCGTTTACAGGTGTAATGTAAAAAAACATAATCAGGGGGCTTTTTGATGTTGTCTAAGAGGCTGTTTCTGTCATTTGTGAGTTTTTTTGTTTTGGTTAGTCTGCCTTTGATTGGTTCTGTTTTTGCTTCTGCGGAGTTGTGGAGCCAAACCTATGGAGGAGACGATATGGATGCTTGTACATCTATGGTTCAGACGGCTGATGGAGGGTTTGCTTTGTTTGGTTTTGCTCACTCGTTTGGGACCGATGCTTGGTTAGTAAAAACTGACGCGTATGGAAACATGGAATGGAATAAAACAATTGGTGGAGGTGCTACTTCTTTTATTCAAACTTTGGATGGTGGTTTTGCTTTTGTCGGTACTAACGCATATTCTTTTGACGGGTATATACCTGTTGGAAGCTTGCCTGATGGGTTTTGGTCATATGTTTGGTTAGCTAAGACCGATGAATACGGAAACATGGAATGGAACCAAACGTATGACGGAGAAACAGGCTATTATATTGGGTCTTCTTTGGTTCAGACAACAGATGGAGGATATGCATTAGCAGGAACTTCCTTTTCCTCTATTGGAGACTACGACGACCTAGTTTTGATCAAAACAGATCCGTACGGTAGCATGGAATGGAGCAAATCATATGGAGGACCGGAAGAGGAAAGCGATCCTGAGTTGATTCAGACGTCTGATGGAGGATTCGCATTGGTGAGTAAAACATACTCGTATGGTGAAGGGTATGCTGATTTTTGGCTAATTAAAACCGACGAGTCCGGGAACATGGAGTGGAACCAGACATATGGCGGAGCAAGAATGGATTCCCCTACTTCTTTGATTCAATTGTTAGATGGAAATTTTGCTATCGCTGGTGGCACCAGCTCATTTGGTGACGGAAATGCTGATTTTTGGCTAATCAAAACGGATAACAACGGAAACGTAGAATGGAATCAAACATATGGAACAGAGAATATGGACACTCTTCCTTCTCTGGTTCAGGCCTCAGATGGTGGTTTCGCTTTAGCAGGTTACACGCACACTGATCCTTTGGCTGATTTTTTGTTAGTTAAGACCGATAATCTAGGAAATATGTTGTGGAACCAAACATATCTTGGAGCAGCAGTTTTAGGTCTGCCTTCATTAATTCAGACTTCAGATGGGGGTTTCGCTTTGTCTGGTGGCATAGGATCTTTTGATACTGGAGACTGGGATTTTTGGTTAATTAAAACAGACGCACATGGCATTCCAGAGTTTCCCTCTTGGACAGCAATCTTGGTTGCGCTCACCACGTTTACAATTGCGTTAGCCATATGCAAACAAAAACTACGCAAACCCAAAGATGCGAGGGTATAACATGAAGGGGTTCCCAACAAGGTTTCTCGTATTAGTTATTTTTTGTTCACTGCTTGTTTCTCTTTCAAGCATCAACATTACACAAGCAGCAGTAACCAACTCATATGCGTGGACTACCCTCCAGAGCGATGAAAGAAGGACAGGTTACACGGAGAGCCCTGCTCCAGACAGTAACCAAACGTATTGGAAGTTCCAGACAGGTGGACCAATCACGTCTTCTCCAGTTGCATCTGCAGGAATGGTCTTCGTAGCTTCCACTGACGGATACCTCTACGCGGTTAACGCAACCAATGGAGCAAAAATATGGGATTTCTGGATAGGCACAGACGTTAATTCTCCGACAGTTGCTCATGGCAAGGTTTTCATTACTTCCGCTTCTGGAACCCTTTATGCAATTAACATGTACACGGGATTGGAGGCTTGGAATCAATCGCTTGGAGAAGAGGCAGGTTTCGGGGCTCCATTAATCGTGGGTTCTAGGGTGTTCGTGAATGGAAAGCAAACAGTGTTTGCCTTCAATGAAGCAGTTGGAGTAAGCCTTTACAGTGAAGCAATTCCTCACGCTAAAGGAATTGCGCCCCTCACCTACGATAACGGGCTAATAGTTGCTGTCGCGTTACGAGGAACAGAAATTGGAGTAGACGGATTTGAAGTAAAAAATGGTTATGGACGTTTTTGGGTTACTTTGGCAGCAAGTGATATTGGAACAGTTAAGAGTGGAGCAACAATCGGCGGCGGAAAAATGTTCGTTGTTACTGTGAACATCAATGGCAGCAGCACCATCTTTGGATTAAACGAGTTTGGAATGAGAGGTTGGGAATGTCAATTAGACGGCGTAACTGAGGCTTCTTCTGTATTTGCCTACAATACAGTCTATATTCCAACAAGCAGCGCCACTTATGCCTTAGATGCAGAGAATGGAACCGTGAAATGGAGTTGCCCACTGGACGGTGAATATTCTG
>Ga0315543_1002886_pt1 | contig 16031 bp, 11 predicted proteins | sample SalMarSW160210MG_2_FD_203098 | JGI IMG/M metagenome (GOLD analysis project Ga0315543, IMG submission 203098) | Salt marsh sediment microbial communities from the Plum Island Ecosystem LTER, Massachusetts, United States - Salt Marsh Sediment SW1601-210 ...
AGTTTTAGTAATTAGGATTGGCTCAGTATATATTGTGCCGCTCGGTTGCCGGTCGCCAAATGTATAAGGCTCAGACCCATCGAGAGTATAATAAATCTCAGCGTCTTCGGTTTCAGTGGCGATTGTCAGGTAGAAAGCCGTATCGTAAAAACCACGCTCGTGGCTGAACTTTGGGGCATCGACCTGGTCAATATATCCGCCGCTGTTTTCAGCTCCGGGATTGGGCGGCTCGAAAAAGCCCCAACTGTCACCGGCATCGGGATAGCGACCGAAGGAAATATCAGTATTCTGATCGGGGAATATTATGCTGTCAATCAGAGTAATTCCGTCGCTGTCGAACAGGCCGATCTCTTCGCCGTCGGCATCGAGCTTGAAATTCGCATGCAGGCCCGTATCACTGGTGTCATTGTCGGCCCAAATCAGCAGGTATTGTCCACGGGTAATAATGGTTGCAGACGGATTATTATTGGGGATTTGCCACTTAGTTGGAAAAGACAAGTCATCTGTCAAATACATGCCGCCTATATTGATGTGACTGGAACCGTAATTGTGGATTTCGATCCAATCATCGAACTGTCCTTGTGGATCTTGTATACAACTGTTATTGGATGCCATAAACTCGTTGATAACAAGCGAAGTATCCGCTGCACTCACAGAACTAATCAGAGATGTAGTTATCACGAGGTTGAGCAATAAGTTTCTCATATATCCGTGCATAATTTCTTTCCTTACCTACTAATGTTCAAACCGTCCGGGTTAATATGCTCTTTACAGCCTTAAGATATTCACTTATTTTCGCAGCTTGTTCACGTATGTATGAGGAAAAGCCGGGCCATGCTTTTCAATCACACGAAGCGTCAAACGGATTTCCGCATTCGAGCCAATCATCCATTAAAATTGCAATATCCAGGAAGTTAACGTAGCAGTCACCGTTCAGATCGCCCATAAGCTGTTTGTGGCACTGAAATATCGTAAATGTTTCATCACTGGTATCACTGATAGCGACATCCAGGGGATCACCAATGCGGATAAGGCACTGATTCGAGTCTGCGACGGGAAGCGGATCCCACGTGTATGAACCGGTATTCACTGCCGAATCTATTGTTTGCCAGTTTGTGCCATTGTCGATTGAGTATTCGATCGTCACAGTATCCAATTCAGCGCCTTCCTGGATTTTCCATGTTATATCGTATGAGTTTGCTGCGGTCAGATTCTCGCCGCCGTTTGGCGAGGTGATGACCGGTTTTGGGGTAACGGTGTAGCTCCAAACTTCATCAGGCTGATATATACCTGGAATACTCAGGTCGTTCGTGTGTCGCTGTGTCCATGTAAGGGTGACATTAAGGTCGTCGATTTCGACTAAAACGTAGCCGTAGTTTCCGGCGTGATAAAGTTGCTCGACGGTATAGTAACTGTTATCGCCGGAGTAGGGGGGCGACCATGTGTATAGCGGTGCACCAGCGGTGGCGATGATGTACTGGTGAATGTCGTTATCCGGATCGCCGTCGCAGTCGTCAATTCGAGCGTGGTCGTAGAAATGGTCGTGACCGGTTAAATACGTTCGGCCGCCAGCGTTCCTGATACTTGCCCAGAACGCATCACGTTCGGCCGGCCGATTGTCGAGGCAGTCGGTGTGCAGTGCCCGGAAGGCGGCTTCGTGGCCGGTGATGAATATGTGCGGCTTAGTATTAACGGCTAATTGATCATCGAGCCATTTCTGATTTACCATGTGGACGTCATCGTGATTTATACCGGCGTATTGATCGAGCGAGACGATAAAGGCATTTTTGTGCGTTACTGCATATGTCATATATTTTTCTGCCGGCGGGCCGTTATCGGGCAGTTTTTGCTGTGGATAGAGGTCACTGCCGAAGACGTTAAGCCATCGCGTCGCGTGGTTGTCGTCCGGATCGATATCGGGCCGAATATAATAACCCCAGACATCCATAATTTCGTGATTTCCGCGAGAGACGTAAACGCCGATGCCGGCGTTATAAACCGGAACCATCATTTCGACCCACGCCCTGAGTTCGGCTTCGAAACCGGCCGGGCCAATTGATGCATAGCCGGCGACCAGGTCGCCGGGAAACAGCACGAAATCGACACCCTGATCCAGTGTCTCGTTTACAAGCTCGCCCAGAATAATCGGTTGAATACCATTGATTGATCCCCGGGAGTCGCAGGTGACGATAAACTTCCAGGGTTTCTCCGTAAGGAATCCTGTTGCCTTGGCGAAGCTCGGAGCCGGGAGGATTACAAGAAACAAGGCGGCAAGAACTAACTTTGCTGGTCTTTCTTTTCTGATTCTTGAGGTCTCCATATATTGTCGAAAAGTCGATTGCCCCCTTCGTCTACGCTCAGGGTGAAGGCTTCGTCATGCCGAGCGAAGTCGAGGCATCACAATCGTAAATCGTAAATCGAAAATCTCTAATCCTGTTTTGTAAGCCAGTCTGCCTGTCGATTACGGTTGTCTAAAATGGCTCCCAAATCATGGACATCAATCACGCCGTTGGGATTAATATCGCCGAAAAAATAACTGTCGGGCGATTTTGTGCTATTGAGCAAATTATTGAGCATAATAAGAAAATCTGCTTCGTTGACGATGCCGTCGGCGTTTATGTCATACAAGAAGATATTGTCGGTCTCCTGGGAGTTCTGGACGTTCCATGCGACTGCGTATCGCTGGCTAAGAGCCGGTTCTTTGGGGTCATCGAGGTTGCTGAACGAGATAATGATTTTGTAGTTTGTGTATCCGGCGTCCGCGTCGATGTGAATGTGCTCGACATTATCAACGCTGCTGTCACTGTGATCGAGCAGGTAATTGTTGTTGGGGTTGTCCGGGTCGACGGCCCTGAGTTCGAGCCGGAGGTTGCAGTTTTTTTCGGGAGCCGGTTCGAAAGGATATTCGGTGTTATAGTGCCTGTTCCAGGTGACAGTGGCGGTAATGAATTTATCGGCCGGCTCATCGATGCGAATTTCGTAACTGTTCTGAGGCGTTTGAATTTTATCCAGCAGATTGAGGTCCCAGCCGATTGTCGGGACTTCACCCGGCTTGGATAAACCCGCGATTAAATGCTCGTAGGCGCCGACCGCATTGAGCATTCCTGCCCCCTGCACATAATCCAGCGGTGAGACGTGGTCGTCATCGGTTTGAAGCTCCCCTTTGTGCCAGTAGGGCAGCTTTGTCGCGGAATTCATCAGAATTGCCTTAATGACGCAGTTGCCACCGTCCGGCGAGACGGCAGGGCTCAGCTCGGGATTCTCCCTGGCCTTCTGAACGAGCAGGCCGACTGCTCCGGCGACAACCGGTGCCGAGAAGCTCGACCAGTTACCGGTTGGTTCGTAGCTGTTGGGCTCGTTCAGCTCCGCTGCGAGGTAATTGCCGGGAGCGACAATATCGGGCTTGCAGCGTCCGTCGCCGGTCGGCCCCGTGCTGGAATGCTCGGGATAAGCAAGAGCGAAGTTGGCCAAATTAGTCGCAAGGTCTTCGGTGTTTACGGAATCAACCACACCTACGCCGATGACATTGGCTCCGGCGCCCGGATAAAAGACCGGGGCATGTGCATCTGCACCGTTACCGATACTGGCTACGACGACAATTCCGTAGGACTCTGCCAGCAACTCGATGCCTCTTGTCCACGGGTGCTCAAACGGAGAGCCGAAGCTGGCGGTTATAATATCCGCATCGGGTGGAATCTGTGTAAATACATTGTTGAGCACAAAGTGCCAGAATTCAAAAATATCAGCCTGGGCTCGTGGTGCTGCACCTTCGTAATAAAATGCTCCTGTCTCAGGATGAAATGCAGCGGGATCTTCGCCGAACAGTATTGAACAGATCGCAGTGGAATGCGGAGAAGTTCCTGCCGGCAGCTTCGCCTGGTCTTTGAAGCAGTTGTGGCTGATATCGGGGCGGTAATCGTTTTGCGGTTCGTCGTCGATATACGTGTAGCTTCTGGAGATGACTGCGAATTTGACGCCGGCGCCGGTCAGGTTTGGGTCCATCTCTCGCAAGGCATATATTCCGGTTTGTTCTAATCCCTGCGGCTGGAGGATATTTTTGCTTTGTGCATCATCTGCACCGGCAGCAATGCCGGCAGAACAAAACAGTACTGCCAGACAAGCCATCAGACTCGATAAGAGCGTTTTTTTTGTTGCCTGCGTCACGTTACAACTCCAGAGGTAGACTGGAAAACGGGGTGGATCAAAGTTGCCCTTCCGGTCGCCAACCTCCGTAAAAATTACCTTCTTTTCATCTAATACCTGCCACTATGATACTATAAATCGCCCTGATTTTCAAGTAAATAATGGTGTAAGTCCGTATAATTTAATGATTTTCAAAGCTGGAAAATGCGGTTTTTGAAAACTTATTGAGAAATCTTGCCTTTATCGGTCACGGGTGTTATACTCAGGGCAAAATATAGGATTCGTTTGACTAAAGGTCTATTGTACGTATGAAAGTAATATTGGATTCGAAGCAAATCGAGCAGATTCTCAGGGATTTGACAAATAGTATCATTTCAGATACACCGCCTGAATTGGATATTGCCGTAATCGGTATCCGCAGCAGGGGGGAGGTTCTTGCCCAGAGGCTGTCGAGCCGATTATCGCAGGAGCTTGGCAAAGATGTTCCTTGTGGGACTCTTGATATAACGCTTTACCGTGACGATTTGAATTCGCCGAAGGGCACGGACCAGCCTAAAGTTCGAACGACTGAAATCGGCTTCAATATAGACGACAAGATTATAATTTTGGTTGATGATGTTCTTTATACCGGCCGGTCGACGCGTGCAGCGATGGCCGCCCTTATAGATTTGGGCCGGCCAAGAGCGATTAAGTTGGCGGTTCTTGTTGACAGAGTCGGTCGGGAGGTGCCGATACACGCTGATTATGCCGGTTACAAAACTGATGTCGCTCCAGTTAAGTTGGTGCAGGTCAATCTCATCGAGTCGGATGGAAAAGACGAGGTTGTTATTGAATAGTAAATTTCGAATGTCGCATTTCAAATAACGAAATGCAAGGGACGAAATACGACAAGGATGGCACTAATAAGGAAAAGCAAGCAGTTCAAGTGGCATCGCAAGCACTTGCTCGGTCTGCGGGAGCTCAGTGCTGAGGAGATTACGTATATCCTCGATACGGCCAAGGGTTTCGAGCAGGTAAGCACACGGTCGGTCAAAAAAGCTCCCCCTTTACGCGGCAAGGTTGTAGTGAATTTGTTTTTCGAGGACAGCACGCGTACACGAATTAGTTTTTCTCTGGCTGCAAGCCGGTTGAGTGCCGATATCATCGAGTTCACCAAGAAACTCAGTTCGGTCAGCAAGGGTGAAACGCTACTTGATACGGCCAAAAATCTGGAAGCTATGGGAATTGATATTGTTGTAGTACGGCACAGCGCCGGCGGGGCGTCCAGATTTCTGAGCAAAAATATGAATGCCTGTGTAATCAATGCCGGCGACGGATTCTGCGAACATCCCACACAGGGCCTTTTAGATGTTTATACGATTCGGAAAATCAAGGGTAGTCTCGAAGGTTTGAAGATAGCGATTGTCGGTGATATCGCGCACTCTCGCGTGGCCCGCAGCGATATGTGGGCGATGACGAAACTCGGCGCCGAGGTGACATTTGTCGGTCCGCCGACGCTGATGCCGGCAGAAGTGGGCCGATTGCCGGTTAAGGTGAGCTATAGCCTCGATGAAGTTATCGAAAAGATCGACGTGATAAATATGCTTCGGATTCAGTTTGAGCGGCTCGGCGGAAATCCTTTTCCTTCCATACGAGAGTATTCGCATTATTTCGGGATGACTGTCGAGCGTATGAAGAGGGCAAAACCCGATATCATGGTGATGCACCCCGGGCCGATTAACAGGGGGCTGGAGATGGAAAGTGAAGTAGCCGACGGCCGGAACAGCGTGATCCTGGAGCAGGTGACAAACGGCCTCGCGGTGAGAATGGCTGTGCTGTTCCTGGTCAACCAGGCAGCGGCCCAAAGCGAATAATTATTGATAATCGATTATTTTGCAACGACTTATGGATTCTGAGCTTTTGATAAAGAATGGACGGGTTATCGACACGGCCGGCGGTATCGATAAAAAATGCGATGTGCTCATCGCTGACGGCAAGATCGCCGAGGTCGGCGTTGTTAACAAAACCGTGCAGACCGTGATCGATGCCGAGGGCAAGCTGGTGACACCGGGTTTAATCGATATCCACGTTCACTTTCGCGAGCCGGGAGACGAAGAGGAAGAGACGATAGCGAGCGGTTCTATGGCGGCGGTGGCGGCCGGATTTACATCAGTCGTTTGTATGCCGAACACGAATCCCGTGATAGAGACCGAGACCGATATCGAATACATCCATCGAAAAGCGAGGCAGACCAGAAAGACCCACGTTTACACAATGGGTGCTATCACGAAGGGGCTCCAGGGCGTTGAGCTTGCTGAGATGGGATTCATGGCCGAGGCCGGCGCGGTTGGTTTTACCGATGACGGCAGGGGGGTGCAGGACCCGGCCGTTATGCTGCGGGCATTGAAATACGCTGCCATGTTCGATGTGTTTATAGCACAGCATTGTCAGGATGACGCGATTGCAGGTAAGGGCGTGATGAATTCGGGGTACTATTCGACAATCCTCGGCCTGCCGGGATTAGATCCGCTTGCGGAAGAAGCAATGCTGTGGCGTGATATTCAGCTTATAAAGAAAACCAACGTCCGTTACCACGCCCAGCACATTTCGACTACCGGGGCGGTTGAGCTGATAAGGCAGGCGAAGAAAGACTCTCTGCCGGTTACCTGCGAGGTGACACCGCATCATCTTCTTTTAACCGATGAATGCTGCGCCGAGTATGACACGAACTACAAGGTCAATCCGCCTTTGCGGTCGGCCAAAGATGTCGAGGCCATCAAGCAGGCGATTGCCGACGGGCTTATCGATGCTCTGGCGACCGATCACGCGCCGCACCTGCAAAGCGAGCGGGAGATAGAGTTTCTTACTGCTCCTTTTGGTATCGCGTCCCTTGAGTGTGCCCTGGCTTTGTATATCAAAGCACTGATAGAGCCGGGCATCCTGGACTGGCCGGGCTTGATTCGCATGATGACGGAAAAACCTGCGAAGATAATCGGCGTTGACAAAGGCACTCTCGGCAAAGGCAAACAGGCGGACGTGACTATCATCGACCCGAACGCCGAGTACAAAATTGACGTCAGCACATTCCACTCCAAGAGCCGAAACTGCCCCTATCACGGCTGGAAGGTTAAAGGCAAAGTCGAAAAAACCATCGTCGGCGGCGAAATAAGATTCGAAGCGTGAGCGTCCATGATCGACGCTTCGTAATGAAGAATTCACAGACTACTAACTATAAACAGCGGACTACGGTCTACGTTCATTATTGACGGTTATTATCTGTAAGTGGGTAGTTGGGAATGCGAGGTAACAACCAATCTGGAAGTACTTTGTGCTTTTATGCGAATAAGGTTATAATACTGATATGAATCGAGAAGCATTGTTAGAACAAGTCAAGCGGGCTGTCAGTGAAATAGAGCCTGGCGCTGAAATCATCCTTTATGGATCCCGTGCCCGTGAGGATTCACGGGCACAATCCGATTGGGATTTTCTCGTACTGCTTAATGGTCCTGTTGATGATGAACGTACGGACAAGGTACGACACCGCCTCTACGAAATAGAATGGGAGAACGATGAAGTTCTGTGCTGTATCGTACGCAGCCGACAAGAATGGAATAGTTCTCTTTGGAAGAATATGCCGTTTCGTCAAAATGTCGAGCAAGAGGGGATAGTATTATGACCGAATCAAACGGTGAGTTGGTTTCATATCGTCTCCAGAGGGCACGCGAAACACTCGCGGATGCGCGTATCCTGGCCGATGCCGGCCGTTGGAATCCGTGTGTGAATCGACTTTATTATGCCTATGCCGTCTCGGCCCTTCTTATCCAAGAGGGTTTGTCTTCGGCTAAACATACAGGATTGCGAAGTCTTTTTAATCGGCATTTTGTCAAAACAAACAAGGTGCCTAAAGACAAGGCTCGGATTTTCAACGACCTTTTTGAGCGGCGTCAGGAAGGTGACTACGTGGATTTTGTGAGTTTTGAAGAATCTCAGGTTTTGCCGTGGATCCCGGAAGCCGAGGCGTTTGTTCAGAATCTTGCCGATCTTATAGAGAAGTGTAAGGAATGATTTTCTCTTAAATATTTTTCCCTTCTATATACGTAATACGCATCAAGCAATACGATATACGAAATACAAGATGTTCATTATTGACGGTCATAATTTGTTACACACAATATACAAATTAGAGGGAGATTCCGGAGCGATCAGCGATGTTAGCTTGTGCAGGATTTTGGGCAGGTATTTTATTCTGACGGGAGAAAAGGGTGAGATGATTTTTGACGGTACGGGCCCGCCTGAAAAAACCGGGTTCGATAATATCAGCAATCTGGAGGTCTTTTTTGCAGGAATCCGAACCGATGCCGATACGGTCATCGAGGATAAGATAAGTGTAAACACAGCACCAAAAAGACTGACAATTGTCAGCAGCGACCGGAGATTGCGGACGGCGGCGCATAAGAGAAAAGCGATATCCATGAAATCGGACGTCTTCTGGAATGATGTCCAGAAGCAATTGAGCCGGAAAAGGCCGGCAAAAGAGCCGACAGAGAAACGGCAGGGCCTGAACGAGGGCGAAACCGAGCAATGGCTTGAATTTTTTGGTTTTGGGCAGTAACTTTTTTGCCGATACATATTATGATAATGTATTGTGAACCTTTTTAAGGAAGCAAAATATGAACTGTCCTGCTTGCGGAAAAGTGTTAGAGGAAATGGCCATAGGGGATATTGTGGTTGACGTATGCCAGGGTGGCTGTGGCGGCATCTGGTTCGATAATTATGAGCTTGAGAAATTCGATGAGCCGCACGAGTCTGCGGGCCAAGAGCTGTTGGATATCGAACGGGACGAGAGCATCGTAATCGACCACACGAAGAGGTTGAACTGCCCGAAATGTGATAATATTGTCATGATGAGGCATTTCTTCAGCATTAAGAAGGAGGTTGAGGTCGATGAATGTCCGGGCTGCGGGGGCTTCTGGCTGGATGCCGGCGAACTTGGTAAAATTCGCGATCTGTTCGATACGGAAGAGGAAAGACACCAGGCGGCTCATGAGTACTTCTCGGAAATTTTCAGCGGTCAATTAGCTGCGATAGACGCCGAAGACCAGGCCAAATTTAACAAAGTACGCAAAATTGCAAATATGTTCCGCTTTGTTTGCCCGAGCTACTACATTCCGGGAAAACAGGATTGGGGAGCGTTTTAGTCTTCCGGGGCGGCGTTCATATAATAAAATACTGCGTCTGATCTTTGCCGGGCTGCCGCATTGCGGCCCGGCCGGGGCTGGAGCGGGAAAAGTGTTTCTTGTCTCGTCTCCTGCAAGGGTAGATTTTTATTCATTTCAAGAATAGCGGAATTCTCTGTCATTTTCGAGATTCAATTCTGTGCAAATTTTATATTGCTTAATCCGACGAAACATTGTATAAGTGTGCTTTCGGGTGCCCCGAATACCGCATGATGGCCGGTGCGGGTCGGTTTTTTGGCCTAAACGCATAAGGTTACATTGAGGTCCGGAGAGTGATTTACGGATCGAAGTATGAGGGGCGTATTAATATAAGTGATTGGTAATCTGTGTCTTATGAAAAGTGGAGAAGTTATGAAGCGTAAAATGGTTACAATTGACGGTAATACAGCGGCGGCATACGTGGCGCACGCTACGAATGAAGTAATTGCAATATATCCAATTACTCCAAGCTCACTGATGGGGGAAATTGCCGATGCAAGGACTGCCAAAGGTGAGGCTAATATATGGGGTACGATCCCTTCAGTTACGGAGATGCAGTCCGAGGCGGGCGCAGCCGGTGCTGTGCATGGTGCACTTGCTGCCGGGGCTTTAACGACGACGTTTACGGCCTCACAGGGGCTGTTGCTGATGATTCCCAATATGTATAAAATTGCCGGCGAACTTCTGCCGACGGTCTTTCATATCTCCGCCCGTGCGTTAGCCTGCCAGGCGCTTTCGATATTCGGCGACCATTCCGACGTGATGACTTGTCGCGGGACCGGCTTTGCAATGCTCTTTTCAAACAGCGTTCAGGAAGTCATGGATATGGCGCTGATCGCACAGCAGGCGACATTGGCGTCGAGTGTGCCTTTCCTGCACATCTTCGATGGTTTCAGGACCAGCAATGAATTGCAGAAGGTCGAAGAGTTTACGCTGGACGATATGCGTGCGATGATCGACGAGAAGCTCGTTGCCCGGCAGAAGGCGCGGGCCCTGACGCCGGACAGGCCGATGATCAGCGGCACGGCTCAGAATCCCGACGTCTATTTCCAGGGCAGGGAAACGGTGAACAAGTACTACCTGGCTGCCCCGAAGATCGTTCAAGAGGCCATGGACAAATTCGCCAAGATCGTGGGACGGCATTACCATTTATTCGATTATGTGGGAGCGAAAGATGCTGAGAAAGTCATCGTCCTGATGGGCTCGGCAGCGGATACAACTCATGAAACCGTTGAATATTTAGCTGCGAAAGGTGAGAAAGTCGGCCTGTTGAAAGTGCGATTGTTCCAACCATTCAGCACGAAGGACTTCATTGCCGCACTGCCGAAAACGACGACGAAGATCGCCGTGCTGGATCGGACTAAGGAACCCGGCTCCATAGGCGAGCCGTTGTACCTGAACATCCGGACGGCCGTTGGAGAAGCTATGGGCAAGGGCGAAGCTCCCTTCAAGGGCTATCCGGTGATTGTGGGCGGCCGATACGGGCTTGGCTCTAAGGACTTTACGCCGGCGATGGTCAAGGCTGTCTTCGATAATCTCGATGTCGACAAGCCAAAATATGAATTCACCGTGGGTATCATCGAGGACGTGACCAATACGAGCCTCGATGTGGATGAGTCTTTCGCCATTTCTGACGAAGGATACTTCTCAGGGTTGTTCTACGGCCTGGGCTCAGACGGGACGGTCGGTGCGAATCATAACTCGATCAAGATTATCGGCGAACAAACGGACAATTACGCCCAGGCATACTTCGTATATGATTCGAAGAAGGCCGGTGGCGTAACGGTGTCGCATCTCCGATTTGGAAAGAAAGTGATTCAAAGGCCTTACCTGATAAGTAAGGCCGATTTTGTTGCGTGCCACAAACCGACGTTTCTGGAACAGTTCGATATGCTCACGCCGGCGCGAGAGGGCGCGTCGTTCCTGCTGACCAGCAGTCATGGGCCGGACGAAGTATGGGATACGCTGCCGCAGGAAGTCCAAAAGCAGATTATCGATAAGAAGCTGAAATTTTACGTGATTGACGCGATTAGTATTGCCCAGGAGCTTGGTCTCGGCGGCAGGATAAACGTGATTATGCAGACGGCGTTTTTCAAGATCAGCAATATTATCCCGCTCGATACGGCAGTTGGAGCGATTAAGGACGCGATCAAAAGGAGCTATGGCAAGAAGGGCGAGAAGGTTGTCGAGATGAACAACGCTGCGGTTGATGCGGCGCTCGATAAAATATATGAAGTAAAGGTTCCAGGCAAGGTTACGAGCAAGATCAAGATGCGGCAGTTGGTGCCCGATGATGCTCCCGATTTTGTCAAGAATGTTACTGCCGAGTTGATGGGATTTCATGGCGACAAGCTTCCCGTGAGCAAGATGCCGGATGACGGCAAATTTCCGTTGGGCACGACCAAGTTCGAGAAGCGCAATGTAGCCGTGAATATCCCTGCTTGGGAGCCGGACGTTTGTATCCAGTGCGGGACGTGTTCGTTTGTCTGTCCGCATGCGGCGATCCGGATCAAAGCATACGATCCGAAGTATGCCGAGGGTGCTCCGAAGACATTCAAGAGCGCCGATGCGAAGGGGAAAGACTTTGCGGGAATGAAGTTCACCGTTCAGGTGGCTCCCGAAGATTGCACCGGCTGCGGGGCGTGCGTGCAGGCCTGCCCGGCGCAGGAGAAAGATAAGGACAAGAAACCCACGGGACGAAAAGCTATCAATATGACGACGCAAGAGCCGCTCAGGGAGGCCGAGCGGGATAACTACGCATACTTCCTTGCGATTCCGAATACCGACCCGAAGTTCTTCAAGACGGCGAGCGTAAAAGGCAGCCAGTTGATCGAGCCGTTGTTCGAGTATTCCGGCGCCTGTGCCGGCTGCGGCGAGACGCCGTATGTTAAGTTGCTGACCCAGTTGTTCGGTGACAGAACGTTCATCGGAAACGCGACCGGTTGCTCGTCGATTTATGGCGCCAATTTGCCGACGACGCCGTATACGACACGTGCCGACGGCAGGGGGCCGACCTGGAGCAACAGTTTGTTTGAGGATGCGGCCGAGTTCGCAATGGGAATGCGATTGACCGTCACTAAATTCACCGAGCGGGCGCTGTGGCTGCTGGAGAAGGTCGCCGAGAAAGGTTGCGTCAAAAAAGAGCTGGCAGGGCAGATTCGTGAGGCGACGCTTGCCAACGATCCGGCACAGGAGGCGATCGAGCAGCAGCGGGCCCGCGTGGATGAGCTAAGAAAGCAGCTTGATCCCGGCTGTTGTGCCGAGTGCGGGCATCTGCAGGATCTGGCGGATTATCTCGTTCGCAAGTCGGTCTGGGCAATGGGCGGAGACGGCTGGGCATACGATATCGGATACGGCGGGCTCGACCACGCCCTGGCGAGCGGGAACGACCTGAACGTGCTGGTTCTGGATACGGAAGTCTACTCGAATACAGGCGGCCAGATGTCGAAATCGACGCCGAGAGCGGCGGTGGCCAAATTCGCGGCAGCCGGAAAACCGATGCCCAAAAAAGACCTCGGACTTTTAGCGATGACTTACGGCAATATTTATGTCGCAAAGGTAGCGATGGGAGCGAACACAAACCAAACGGTTAAGGCCTTCGTCGAGGCCGAGGCGTATCCCGGACCTTCGCTTATTATTGCTTACTCGCACTGCATCGCCCACGGCATCAATATGACGCTGGGTCATCAGGAGCAGAAGAAGGCTGTCGCCTGCGGGCACTGGCCGTTGTACAGATTCGACCCGAGACTTACAGCGCAGGGTAAAAATCCACTCCAGCTTGATTCGAAAGCTCCGACGGTTGAATTCGAAGAGTATGCCTATGGCGAGAATCGCTACCGAACGCTGAAACAGTCGAAGCCGGAAGCTGCGGCACAGTTAATCAAACTTGCAAGCAACGATGCGGTCAAACGATATGCTCTTATGGAGCAGCTTGCAAATCTAAATTGCGATGAATAACCGGTAATAGGAGGTTTAGAGGAAATGAGAAATCGGATATTAGAGAGGGTTCCCATTTTGAGTCGTGTCGCGGGCATCTTGCCCGCGATTCGAGGGCGGGACGCCCTCGACACAAAACTCAAAATGGGGTTCCAGACAATTTGCCTGGTTCTTGTAGCGGTTTTTGTACTCGCAGGTTGTGAGCAAGAGCGCAAAAAAGACGCGGATGTTCTGGCTCGTGGCGCGGAACTTGAAGCGATTTGGCCTCCGTCCGAAGAGGCGGCTCGGGCGATCGATGCAACGGGTGGATTGGATGCCTGGAAGAAGACCACTAAGCTGCAGCTTGATTGTGTGGTTACATTTTATCGGCCGGACGGCAGTTTCTACCTGACCGAGCAGCGTTACGAGGTTCATCCCTGGTCGAATTCCATTCAGATATCAGCAGACGAGCCTAAAGGGGCGTTTGTCTGGCAACTTTCGAATGGGCAATTTGACGTCCTGCGAGGGGCCGGTCAAATTGATGCCCTGCCGAAAGCAGTGCCGAGCCGCTGTTTTGCAGAAGTGATATTGAATATCATTACAGCCCCGGCACGATTTCTGGACAGTTCGGTTGAGTTTACCAAACAGTCTACTCCGGTCAAAATGCAGGGAAAATGGTATTACCCGATTGACACACAGGGCAAGGACCTTACTGTTAGTATATCTAATGCGGTTTTCTATCAGGACAGGGATAGCTCTTTAGTCGATATGATTCGGCTTGTCTGCTTGAACACAGGGGCGGCTCGCGAAATGCCCATACAATATGTACGCGGCTACGACTATGAAGTGGTTGAAAAGGCAGGCCCCAGAATCCCGACCAGGATAGAAATATTCGAAACTGACGCCCGGGACCGTTCGCAAAAGCGGCTGGTTAAAATAGACCTCTCACACGTAAAGCGCACGCAATAAAATATAAGGAAGGCCGGGCCGTCGTAGACCCGACCTTCTTTTTTATGTTTGCCGAAACTGCCTTCTCGCCAATTTATTGTGACATTTTTTGCTGCATCATCATAAAGGCCGAAACAATCTCAATCAGATGCTGTTTTGGCACGGCCATATTCACAACCATCCTGCTGTCGGCGGCTCTGCCTGCGATTACGATATTGCTTTTAGTCTGAACATCCATCGGCGGTATTGGCATGGGGACCAGCGATGTTGCGAAATTGAATAGTCGAAGGACATTAAATGTTATGACGAAATCGGCTTTGTTTGCTTCCGGCAGAAGCGACAGGGCGGTTTTCATCTCGGAGCCGATTTGTTTTGGGTTGTCGGTTTTGACCTGGTCTATCAGTTCGCGTATCGTTGAATTGACATCGGCGCTGACGGCACAGGCAAAAAGTCCGTCAACCATGCCCCATCGGTAATCGAATCCGTCGCCGTACATGGAGGTTATCATCTGGGCCTGCGGCGAATTGGTATCGGTGGATTTCATCGATAACTTCGCTGAGCTTATTGAAATACCTTTGTAACTGTCGACGTCTCGCTTCATACTGAAGCTGGTTTCTATTCCGAGGCTCTTATAGAAATCCATGAGGCCGCTGGTGGTCATAATATCCGTTGCTTTTTCGATGAACTGATTGAACTTTTTCTCGTCCTTAACCGCCACAACATACTTCACCGTGAAAGGCGGCTTATTTTTGGCGTTGTTTGAAATCGAATACGCCACGGGGCCGTCAAGACAGTCAGTTACGTTCGCTGCAAGAGTTTTAAATTGTGTAATATTCTCCGCGCTCATACTATCACCACCCATCATGGCAATCAAATCGATGCTTTTGACATTAAGCTTTTTCCAGAAGGACGTATTAACAGTAGCTCCGAAGTTCGCCATAGCCCCGTCTTCCAGATACGTCAGCAGCGTATTTTCCCGTTGCGACGAGCCATCCGCCATCAACATCTTCGCCATATCCGTTCCGGGGACGGCCGAGACGGTTTTGGTGATATTCAAAACATCGGGTTTTGGATTGATCGCTATACTTACGGATTGTGTTTCCTTCATCAGCGTATCAAGAATGCCTGCATACATATTCATTATGTTCTGGACGCTTGCGCGTGAAGCTTCCGGCTGGGTGGCCTCCATACTTTTCATAATCGTTTTAATCTCTTCTATTTTAGCGGAGATCATTGAACCGAAAGTCCCGGATACTTGCTCCACATTACCATACGCCCAGATCGGTTCGGTTTCTGCCTGTTTCGCATCGGCGGCTTTAAGAATGCCGGAAAGTCCCGCTGAGCCGGTCGCTGAAATAGCTTTTGTCATCGTAGCCAGCTTTTCATAATCGTTTGCCCAGCTCATGAGCGAATAATTGCCGGCTTTCGCAGCAAGCATTACAGGCGCCCCGTTCATTGTGATTTTAGAAATCCCTTTTTCATCGCCTTCGGTACAATTTGTATTGCCCTCGATAAACTGTTTATAATCCGTAACGGGAGCCAGGATACCGACAAATATGTCTGGGGTTGCGTCGGTTTGCGTTGTCTCGCCTGGCATAGTTACGCCGAACACCGCGAAACTGCCGTTAGTATTCAGGCCGGTCAACTGCGGGCTGCCCAGCAGATTTGCGAGTTGCATACGAACCAGCATGGAGACGCCCATAGGCATTGGCGATGCTCCGGCCAGGAACTGGTCTATTTGATTCAGAGTATAGTCGAAATTGTTCACTCGGACGCAAAATAAAGTCTTCGCCGGGATCATTTTAAGCAGTTCGCTGTCTGCCGGGCTTT
>Ga0315543_1002887_pt1 | contig 16027 bp, 11 predicted proteins | sample SalMarSW160210MG_2_FD_203098 | JGI IMG/M metagenome (GOLD analysis project Ga0315543, IMG submission 203098) | Salt marsh sediment microbial communities from the Plum Island Ecosystem LTER, Massachusetts, United States - Salt Marsh Sediment SW1601-210 ...
GAAACAAGAGACGGGTCGCTAAGCAGCATTACGTTTGTGCCGAAGGGCCAGGTGTGGGATGCGGTCAAGAGCGAGCACGGTAACTGCCGGGGCAGGAAATGCCAGCATTTTCGTGAATGCTTTTACTGGCGGGCAAGGCGGCGACTGGAAACAGCCGACATCGTTGTGGCCAACCATGCGCTGCTGTTCAGCGACCTTGTTCTGAAGGAACAGGGGGCGTCGGTTTTGCCGGACTACCGTTATGTGATAATCGACGAGGCACAGAATATCGAGCACGTGGCGGAAGAGCATTTCGGAATCGATATCAGCAATTACAGGGTAAGATTTCTGCTTGACGGGCTTTATAATCCGCGTACGCACAGAGGGCTTTTAGCTTATATGGGTACAGGGAGCAAAATAGAAGCAGCGATAAAAATGGTCGGGCGAATCGATAAGGAGGCGAGGGCGTTTTTTAAGACGGTCCGGGAGTGGTTCGAAGAAAATAAGAAGCAGGCCAACGGAAGATGTTATGCGAATTTCGTTGAGGACAGGATAGGGGGACACCTGAAGGAGCTGCGATTAGAATTAGTCAAACTGGCCAAACAGACGGAAGACGTCGATGAGAAATTCGAGATTACTCGGTTCGTCGACCGGTGTGCGGGGCTTGCTATGGAGTTAGAGTGCTTTCTGGCGCAGAAGCAGCCGGATTATGTTTACTGGGTGGAGGCGGGCAGCGGAGGAGGGGGCCGCCAGGGGCGAGTCGTATTGAAAAGTGCGGCGGTAAATGTCGGGCCGGACGTAAAGAGGTGCCTGTTCGATAAATATGAATCGGTGATATTGACGAGCGCAACTTTGAGCTGCGGGGCATATTCGTCGTGCGCCGTGCGTGATGCGTCGTGCGGGAAAAAGACGAAATGTGACACACGTAATACACAATACGCAACACGCGATACGAAAAAGGGATTTGAATTTTTTGCCGGGCGAATCGGGCTGGAAGATTACGATGCACTGCGGCTTGGCTCGCCTTTCGATTACGAAAAGCAGGTCACGATTTATATCGAAAAGGCGCTGCCAAACCCGAACGATTCGGGTTTTATACAAGCGGCGGCAGTAAAGCTGAAAAAATACATACAGCAAACAAAGGGACGGGCATTTGTGCTTTTCACCAGCTATAAGATGTTAGGGACACTGGCGGAGGAGCTTGGCGAGTGGCTGGAGGAGAATGATATTGAACTGCTGCAGCAGGGGGCGGGTATCGACAGGACGGTGCTTTTGAAACACTTCAAGGCTGAGGGCAACAGCGTATTGTTCGGGACGGACAGCTTCTGGCAGGGCGTTGATGTGCCGGGCGCGGCACTTAGCAATGTGATTATTGTTCGGCTGCCTTTTGCAGTGCCCGACAAGCCGCTGCTGGCGGGCAGATTAGAACAGATACGAGAGCAGGGGGGAAACCCTTTTAATGACTATCAATTGCCTTCGGCGATTATCAAGTTCAAGCAGGGCTTCGGGCGACTCATCCGCAGTAAGAGCGATACCGGCATCGTGGTGATTCTGGATTCGCGCGTGGTCAATAAATCCTACGGGGCGAAATTTTTGGCTTCGATACCGAAATGCAAGTTGAACATCATCGGCGCTTAAGGAATTGGTGGGCTGAAGCCCACCCTACAATTGCCGGGGAGCGGATTTTATCTTGCGATGCTGCTCTCAAGCTTAGCAAGTATGTTTCTCGCTTTCGAGACTTTATTGCCGGCCGGCCCGTTCCAGAACAACTCTGCGTTTCTCTCCACGAGGCTTTCAATTCTTTTGCAGGCCAGCAGCACTGTGGCGTGATTTTTATTTCCCATAAATCTGCCAATCTCCGATGACGACATCTTAGTGTGCTTTCTTGTCAGGTACATACTAAAATGCCTTGCGAGTGCGACAGTTCTGTTTTTCTTTGAGGAGCGTATATTGGCCGGCGTGATGCCGAAATATGTTGCGACGGCAGATTCGATGCCAGATATGTGCACAATGGGGTCACACCTGTCCAGATGCTCGGCCAAAACCGTCTGGGCCATAGGCAGATTGACTTTCTGGTTCTGCAGTGCCGCATAGGCAATCAATTTCAGCAGAGCACCTTCCAGCTCCCGTACATTTGTGCGCATATTCTCTGCGATGTATTTAATTACAATTTCCGGGATGGTTTTACCAATTTTCAATTTTCTGTTGTCGGCTGTTAACTGTTCTGCGAACTGCCTGCAGATTTGACAGCGGGTGTTGAGACCAGGTATATCAATCTTTACGACCATTCCTGAGACGAAGCGACTGACGAGCTTTTCAGAGAGCTGTCCTATCGTCTTCGGATGTGCGTCGGAAGCCAAAACGACCTGTTTACCGGCGAGATTGATTGTATTAAAAGTGTGCAGGAATTCCTCCTGCAGCGACGGTTTGCTGGCCAAGAAGTGAATGTCGTCGATAGCTAACAAGTCCGTTTGCCGCATTCGGCGTCTAAAAGCCTCCAGCTTTTTTGTCTTCAAGGCCAGCACAAACTGATTGACAAAATCTTCCGCTGAGAGATATAGCCAATTAGTTTGAGGGCGTTTGGAACACACCGCATTGCAAATCCCTTGCAGCAGATGCGTCTTCCCGACCCCGTACCCTCCATGAATGAACAGCGGATTAAAAGGACAATGTTTTTCTTCCACGACGGCTTTTGCAGCGTTGTAGGCCAATTGATTCGAGGTGCCGACAACGAATGTGTTTAAGCTGAAATGCAGTTTTCCGGCAGAAGCCGGTTTTGCTTTGTAATCTCGCTTGTTGAGATAATCCTGTCTCCTGTCCGACGGCAGTGTCTTCGAATCCAATTGAGTTCTTCGCACAGTCCCGGAAAGCTCCGGGTCGATAGTAAAAGTAATCTTCGGTCGAGTTCCTGTAACCTTGCGAACGGCCTGGGTGATTTCGTTTGAAAAATGATTTTCAATCCAATTGGCCATAAAAAGGTTTGGCACACCAACTTTCAAATATCCGGCAGTAAGTGTCATTTTAGTTGAATTCTTAAACCAGATTCGATACTTTTGCGCTCCGACCTTCTCGGCAAGAGCATCGTTAATAGCGTTTATCTGTGTCCCCGCGGACCGGGCTTGCTCGTCCGTGATAGTGCCCTGCATCGATTCTCTCCTGTTGCCACCGGCTGTATAATATCCAGCGTTAAAACCACTTTTTAAAAAATCTTTCGACTCCACGTAAACAAAAATTCAAAAGTAAAACAATCGCTATTATTGTTCAGCGTCAAAACAAATCAATCGCATTTTAGAAAATTTCTTTTCCACCAGATAGAGACCACTGTCAGCATTGAGTTTGCGCACGAAAAAAAATTTGTTTTGAACAGGTTTTGCACAACGTAAGTTTTGTTTGTGGAAAAGCTGTGGATTTGATTTGTGTTGACAGTTTAAAACCGGCTATTTAGCATCATTGTGTAATCGACTTTTACAGGAGAATACAAAATGAATCGACGTGATTTTTTGAAAGCCCTGGGTTTGGGCGCTGTTTCGCTGGCAGTTGAAGGCTGTCAGGGCATAACAGAATCATCAATAACGGGCAGCTATAAGGAGAAAACGAACATCATTATAGGACTGTGCGACGATTTGGGCTATGGCGACCTTGGCTGCTTCGGGCATCCACATATCAAGACGCCGAACCTGGACAAGCTGGCCGGCGAAGGAATGAGGTTGACGGACTGCTATGCGGCCGCCCCGGTCTGCTCACCGTCGCGGGCGGGAATGCTCACGGGGCGAACACCCTACCGCAGCGGTATTTACGACTGGATACCGAATAACAACGCAATGCATCTAAAGCAGGAAGAGATTACCGCTGCGGCGCTTTTGAAAGAGGCCGGCTACGCGACCTGCCACGTGGGCAAGTGGCACTGCAACGGTAAGTTCAACTCGGCCGAGCAGCCGCAACCCGGTGACCATGGCTTTGAGCACTGGTTCTCCACGCAGAATAACGCAAGGCCTACGCACTACAATCCAAATAATTTTGTGCGTAACGGGCAGCCGGTGGGCGAGTTGAAAGGATATTCATCAGAACTAATAGTGCAGGAGGCCATCGACTGGCTAAAAACTAAATGGGACCGCTCAAAGCCTTTCTGTTTGTTTGTGTGGTTTCACTCACCGCACGAGCCGATTGCCACGGGGCCGGAATTTATGGAGATGTACGAGGGCAAAAAAGAGGCGATATATTACGGCAACGTTACGCAGATGGACAATGAATTCGGCCGACTGGTGAAGACGCTGGATGAGATGGGGCTGCGGCGAGAGAGTTTTGTGATGTTCACCAGTGATAACGGGCCTGAAACGCTGGACCGCTATCGCGGTTCACATCGTTCATTCGGCTCGCCGGGTCCGCTGCGGGGAATGAAGCTGCATATTTACGAAGGCGGGATTCGGGTGCCGGGCATTATCCGGTGGCCGGGCAGGACAAAAGCAGGGACTGTCTGCGGCGAGCCGGTCAATGGTACGGATATTTTGCCGACGCTTTGCGCTATGGCGGGAGCCAGCGTGCCCAGCGACAGGCCAATCGACGGCGCCAGTATTCTGCCAATTTTTGAGGGCAGGAAAATCAAGCGAGAAGTGCCTTTGTACTGGCGATATGACCGGGCGCTGAGCAGGCCGTTGACGGTGGCGATGCGGGAGGGCGACTGGAAAATTTTAGCCGACAATAAAATGACGAAATTTGAACTGTATAACGTACGCAAAGATGTCGTAGAGGAGCATAACCTCGCAAATAGCGAACCAAAGCGTCTGGCGGCGATGAAGAAAAAGCTGGCAAAACTGCACGCTGAAATCGAAGCCGAAGGGCCGAAATGGAAGCGGGAATGAAAAGGCCCCAAGAATACGGCAAGATTTGCGCGGCTTCAGTGGAAAACGATTATTAGCTTTGTCTTAGCCAGCGGAGGATTTCAAAGAGGCCCGGCTTTTTCCCGTACATTAGAATGCCGGTCCGAAATATCTTTGCAGCGGCCCAAATCACGACAATCACGGCGGCAACCAGCACGAGCATTGAAGCTGCAATTTCGACAAACAAGACATTTGAGCCGGCGGCGAGACGCAATACCATTACCATCGGCGTTACGGGCGGGACGAACGATAATACCCTTGCGAGGGTGCCATCGGGACTTTGAACAAGCTTGAACCAACCTAACATCGGAATTATGAAGATTAACATGACGGGCATCATCAGGCTCTGGGTTTCCTTGATGGTGTTACAGACCGAGCCGATGCCGGTGAGGATTGCACTGAAGAGAAGATAGCCGAGTATGTAATATATCACAAAATACACAATTAACTGCGGACCAACATCAACGTTTAGGCCCTGCCAACTGGCGGCTGCAAAGGCGGCAGCGGACCACAGTGCCATTACGGTCAGTCCGATACCGGCCAACCCGAGAATTTTGCCGGCCATAAGCTGGAAGGGACTTAGGGCTGAGAGCAGGACCTCGATAACCCTTGAATTTTTCTCTTCAATGATGCTGCTGAGCATGTGCTGGCCCGTTCCGACCATTCCCATAAATATCAGGTACATAAAGAAGAAGGGGACCATCATGCCGGCTATTCTCTGGCCCTGGCTTTGGACCTGCTCCGTGCCCTCAGCGGCCCCTATTTCGAGGCGTTCGAGAGGGACGTTTCGCAACCTGGCGAGCAGCTTTTGGTCGATTTTTTCTATTTCGTATCGCCGATTCTCAACGGCCTTTCTGAAAAAATTCTCGATGGTCCAGAAGGCATCAACGTTGGCGGGCTTTGGCTTAAAAGTATAAAAGCGTATCCTGCCCGGACCTTCGAGAATGTCTTCATCCAGGACAACATAGGCATCGAGCTGACCATTGCGGAGCTTCGTTTTGCCCTGTGCTTCAGTGGAATTGGCATCCTGCTGAACGTCGAGGCGCTGAAGAAGAAATTGCCTGTCGGGATTTCTTTTATTGTAGTCATCGAAAGAGGTTTTGATGTCTTCAGCCAGTGATTTTGAGAGGTCTGTGACGGCGACCCTGATAGGGGGGCGCGGGCCGGCTTCGCCGCCTGAAATTGCTTTAGTGAAGAAGATTATCGCGCCGATTATGACGGGGGTCATTAACAGGCCAATAATAAACGTCTTTGTCTTGGCTGTTTCAATATATTCGCGCTGTGCAACCTTAAGAATCCTGTGCATCGCTTGCTCCAACCAGTTTTACAAAGATTTCATGCAGTGAGGGCACCTTTACCTCAAAGGCCCTGACTTTTGCGTGCTGCATAAGGGCGCGCAGAAACTGCTGTGTGTCCTGTTCGGTGAGGGTGACATCCAAGCGCTTTCCCTCGGATTTTACGGCCCTTACCATAGGCAGCGACTGAACGAAGCCAGTGTCCCCCTCAAGCTCAACGCTGACCGTATGGGCGCTTTGCCTGGAACGAATCTCGTCGAGCCTGCCATCCAATATGGATTTTCCCTTGTTGATGAGCAGTATGAAATCGCAAAGCTTCTCCGCCTCGTGCATTACATGTGTGGAAAAGATTACGGTTCTGCCCTGATTGCGCATTTCGAGAATGATGGCCTTTAGCAATTCCTGATTCAATGGGTCGAGACCGGAAAACGGCTCATCAAGAATGACCAGCTCCGGCTCGTTGATGACCGTGACAGCAAACTGCAGCTTCTGGTGCATACCGCGTGAGAGCTCCTCCACTTTTTTGTCGGCCCAATCCGCCAAGCCAATAGTCTCAAGCCAGTGGGGTACGCGATGAATGATTTCCTTTTCGTTGATGCCTTTTATCAAACCAAAATACACGAGTACCTTTCGTGCCGTCATTTTGCGATAGAGTCCCCGCTCCTCGGGCATATATCCAATGCGGTCTTTGACCTTTTCGATTTGTCCATCGCCTAATATCTCGATTCGGCCGCTGTCGGGGCGGATGATATTCATAATCATCCGAAGAGTGGTCGTCTTGCCGGCACCGTTCGGGCCGAGGAAGCCATAAATACTGCCTGCGGGGACCTCGACACTTAAGTTATCCACGGCGTGGACCTGGCCGAAGGATTTACAGACATTTTCAAGTGTTACAGCGTTCATAATTAGATAGAGTTAATATCAATTCTGCCCGCCCATTGTAATAACAGAAGCCGCTTAAGCAAGTAAGAAAAGAATTTAGAGACAACAATAACCCTGCCATAGTGATGGCAGGGCTAAATAAATACACCGTGAAACGGCAGGATAAATATCTTTAAATTTCTCTGTGGCCATTTTTTAACTTCTTTAATACCGTGTAAATCCGCGTTTCAGAAACACAATAACCCTGCCATAGTGATGGTAGGGCTAAATAAATACACCGTGAAACGGCAGGATAAATATCTTTAAATTTCTCTGTGGCCATTTTTTAACTTCTTTAATACCGTGTAAATCCGCGTTTCAGAAACACAATAACCCTGCCATAGTGATGGCAGGGCTAAACATACAAGAAGACCAACCTATAATCTATTTTCTGGTTATGATTGCGACGTAGCCGCCGTCGCGGTCGAATCCATCTGCGGATGGCAGGGTGAGTAATTCGGATTCGAGTTCGAAGCCGGGATTTTGCTGTAAAAAATCTTTTACACGTTCACTGTTTTCGGTTTTTTGGATGCTGCATGTGCTGTAGCAGATTTTGCCATTCGGCTTTAACATTTTGGCGGCAGTATCGAGCAGGTCACTTTGTGTTTTGTTAAGTTTTTCTATCGCTTTGGGATTTATTCTATATCGGGCCTCGATGCGCTTCGCCAATACGCCGGTATTGGAGCAGGGGACATCCAAAAGAACAGAATCGAATTTAGAATTTAGAATTGAGAATTGAGAACTTTGAAGTTGCTCGTATGGAAGGATATTGACGCAGGTTATGCCAAGGCGGGATGTATTTTCTTTGACGGATTTTAGGCGCTCCGAGTCGATGTCGGTTGCGATAATCTTTGCCGAATCTTTGGTAAGCTCAGCCAATTGAGTTGTCTTTGTGCCCGGAGCGGCGCATAGGTCGAGGATTTTCCATTCGGGCCGGGGATTCAAGAGCCGAGCCGGCAGCGAAGCTGTTATGTCCTGAACGGTGAACAGGCCTTGTTTAAAGCCGGGCAGTTCGGTTATCGCTCGCGGACTTTTGAGTTTTATCATGCTCGATGCTTGTGGAGTATCGATAGGCACGATATCAAAATCGATATCTGCCTGACTGAATTTATCGGCTAACTGCTGTGTTGTTATATTCAGCGTGTTAGGCCTGATGTAGATGCCGGGCCTGCGATTGTTTGCAAAGCAGATTTGGCGCACTTGTTCTGCGCTGAACTCGCTGAGCCAATCGGCTACGAGCCATTGCGGAAGTGAAAAGGCGAGGCTGAGATAATCAGCCGATGAAGCCTGCGGGTCGGGGAGAATATCCGTATCGAACAGACAGCCGGTCGAGAGGTTTTGTGGAAGTGTTCCTCGGGGCCCGGCCTGTGATAGCGGGACCTGGCGGTTTTTGATGTGTCTTGTTATTTGGCGCAGGACCGCATTTACAAAGGCAGTTTGTTTCTTACCTGCGACGGTCTTGGCAAACTTGACTGCCTCGTTGACGATTGAATACTCCGGGGTCTGGGGACAATAGAGAAGCTCGAAAGAGGCAATCCGTATAATATTGACCAATTTCGGCTGTATTCTCTCAACAGGACAATCGGCGAATCGTGTTATCACATAATCGATAAGAATGCGATTTCTTATCGTGCCGAAGACGATGTCGGTTGCCCGCTGGGTTTCACTGGTTTGCCGGAGCAAATCGTTTAAGATGGCGGCGATGTACCCGCGTTTTGTATCGAAGCGATTTAAGGCAGCCAATGCGATTTCGCGTGCCGTTTTTTTGCTTTGGCCGGTCATTTTACTGCTCTATCTTGATAAAGCTGTCACCCGCCTGGGTTTGGTGACCGTTAATGAAATCCCTGAAGTCCATAAGGCGGGAGCCGGTGGGCTTGATTTTAGTAATCTTCAAGGCGCCTTTGCCGCAGATAACATCGAGCTTTTCATCGAGTGTTCCGAACGTCAGGTGAGCCGGATTCGAGGTCTCAACTACTTCGGCCATTGCTATTATTACCCGCAGTCCGCCTTTGTCGGATTCGGTTTTTTGGGAGACATACATTGCCGAGGCGCCGGGCCAGGGCCAAAAGCCTCGTATCTTTCTGTGCAGCAATTCAGCAGGCTCGTTAAAATTCAGAAAACCGTCGGATTTTTTAAGTTTCTGCGCCAAGGTGGCCTTGGAGTGGTCCTGTGTGTTATAAACGGCCGTGTTTTTTGCAATTTGGTCAATAGCGTTCAGCAGCAATGGTGCGGCCGTTTTTGCCAGTCTGTCGTGGAGCTGACCGGCTGTTTCGTCAGGTGCGATATCGGTTTGTGATTGTGCGAGGATGTCACCGGCGTCCATTTTTTCAGCCAATGTAATTATACTAACGCCTGTTTGTTTTTCCCCATTGATAATGGCCCAGTTTATGGGTGCAGCGCCGCGGTATTTGGGCAGCAGTGAAGCGTGAACGTTGATGGCGCCTTTGGACGGCAGATTGATTAGCTCATTTCCGATTTTCTGACCGAATGCTATTACGACAATCAGGTCCGGCCCATAAGCTGATATTTCTCCTATCATCTGCGCGGCGTTCACGTTGTCGGTTTCGATACAAGGTATCGAATTTGAATCCGCCCAGCGGGCCACCGGTGTCGGGGTCGGTTTTCTGCCTCTACCAGCGGGGTGGGGCGGCTGGGTTACTATAAACCGGAGATTATAGCTGGAGCGGGCCAAAGCATTCAGGCATTCAAGGCCGAATTCTCCGCTGCCAAGAAAAATTATTTTCATAATACTCGATGCTCGATTCTCGATACTCGATGCTCAAGTACCGGGTATCAAGTTTTCATGATTTATCCTTCACGCTTTTGTTCGTGCACTTGTCTCAGTTTTTTTAGCTGTCTTCGGTGTGCGATTTTTGCGGCCTGTCCCATCCGGCTGACGATAGTTACGCCGTTGATATGGTCATTTTCGTGCTGGAGCGCCCTTGCGAAAAGGCCTTCGGCTTCCTCGGTAAACTGCTTGCCCTCGAGGTCGGTGGCGGTCACTTTGCATTTTTTGTATCTTCGAATTTTCGTGTAAATGTTCGGCACGGAGAGGCAGCCCTCTTCGGTCGAATCAAGCTCACCGGTCGGCGTAACAGCTGGATTTACAAAAACTTTGACAGATTCTCTGCTTCCATCAAGCGATATGATAAAGAGGCGCAGAGGCACACCAATCTGCGGCGCCGCCAGTCCGACGCCTTTGTTCTTCAGCATAATATCAATCATCTTTACGACCAGCCGGCGGATATTATCGTCGATTTTTTCAACAGGCGAGGCCTGCCCGGCCAAGACATCAGCCGGATAATGGGTGATTTGACATTTTTCAAAATCTATCATTTTTCACACCTCGTTGCCCTTAGATTGATACTTGAGCTTGGCCCTTATTGGTTGTCGAATTCGTCGCCGTCGAAGATGTCGCCGAGGTAGTACTTTCTTACGGTCTCGTCGCGGACAATCTCGGCCGGTGAGCCGGAACCTATGACCTTTCCATGGTCGATAATATAGGCCTTGTCAACAATTTCAAGCGTCCTCTCAACATTATGGTCGGTAATGAGAACACTGAGCCCGGAAGCGACAAGGCGGCGAATTTCCTGCTGCAGGTCTCCGACGGCAATAGGGTCAACGCCGGTAAAAGGCTCGTCCAGGAGAATCAACGAAGGGTCTGTTACCATAGCACGGGCAATTTCAAGCTTTCTTCGTTCGCCGCCGGACAGGAACCTTCCCTGGCTTTCAGCAACCTCGCGAAGCGAAAAACGGTCAATAAGCATATCGGCTTTTCGGTCCCGCTCGGCTTTTGTGATAGACATAGTTTCCAGAATCGCATACAGGTTGTCCCTGGCGCTGAGGCGCTGAAAGATGCTCGGCTCCTGTGAAAGATAGCCCATACCGAGACGGGCCCGCTTGTACATCGGCAACTTTGTAACATCCTGGCCCTTAAAGAAGACCTGGCCGCCGTATGGCGTAATCATACCGACAATCATTCTAAAGGATGTGGTTTTTCCGGCACCGTTCCTTCCGAGCAGTCCGACAATTTCCCGCTGTCCAACCGCCACAGATATTCCATCTACAACAGCCCGACCGGAATACTTCTTTACCAATCCACGTGTTTCAAGAAGTGTCATATTTCGTCTTTCGTATATCGTATCCCGTATTTAGCAGGCGGTATTATACCAGTAATCCTAACCAAAGCAAGCCGTATTTAGTCGTTAATCTCCTTATTGTTCGCTATTGAACAATTATCGAAAGGACCTATAACCTGTTTTTTCATTGAAAGCCAATAAATATTCTGGCATTTCGACGGATTTTTTGCTATTGAATGGGGTGTTGCAAAAGACAAAACTAAATATTTGCCTGAGGATGTGTATGTTTGCGGTTCTAAGTGATATACATTCAAATCTCGAAGCTTTGACAACGGTTCTGGCCGATATCGAAAGGCGCGGTATCAAGACAATATATTGTCTCGGTGATGTTGTCGGCTATGGAGCAAACCCAAAGGAATGCCTGGACCTGATTATAGAGAAGAGCAAGTGGTGCGTTCTGGGCAATCACGACTACGCGACCCTTTATGAGCCGACAAACTTTAATTACGGGGCAGAACAGGCGAGCTTCTGGACCCGCTTTGTTCTCGAAACCAACGAGGAAAACAACTCTCCTGAGGCGCACGTCAGACGCTGGACTTTTCTCGGTCAGATGCCGATGCGCCAGAGACTAACGACAAAACTGGGAACGGAAACAGCTCTGATAGACTTTGTTCACGCCTCGCCGAGAAAGCCAATTAACGAATACATCTTTCCCGATGATGTTTACACCAATCCGGCGAAAGTTCGGCTGCTTTTCGAGCGTGTCGAACATATCTGCTTTGTGGGTCATACGCATATGCCGGGCGTATTTCTTGATGAGCCGGACTTCTATCTGCCCGGTGAGCTGGACAATTTTTATCCGATTATCCCCGACGAGAAAGCTATTATCAATATCGGCTCCGTTGGACAGCCAAGAGACAAAGACAAGCGGGCAAGTTACGCATATGTAGAAGGTAACGAAGTGCGCTTCGTGCGGCTGGAATACGATTTTGAAACTACTATAAAAAAAATACAGGCAATTGAACAACTGGACAACTTTCACGCCGAAAGACTACGGGACGGCAGATAGAAAATTATAGACCTTTGAATATTAAATGGAACATTACTACACAAATAAAGCAAAGATGTCATTCCCGCGAAAGCGGGAATCCAACCGTTTTATCAGCGTTTTCCGGACTCCTGCTTGCGCAGCAGTGACAGTCCGTCTGTTCCTTTGTTTATTCAAACATCAATAAGAGGTGAGAATGAATTTCAGGACGGTTTTAGTTTTGTTAGTGGTCGGCTTTGTCGTGTACTGCGGCCTGCTTGTTCTTGAAACCGGGCTATTTGAAACCTGCCAGCCCGGCAGAGACCACTATATACTCCTACAGAATGCAACAGTTAGTGAAAGTGCAGAGAATACAAAGACCGTACCGGCAGAAAAGGAGGTTCTGGAAGCGGCTGATATTATTCGTTTGTGGGCCAGTGACGCTCAAGCTAAAACTGTTTCGTTAGGTTCGTTTGATCCCAAGAGCAATTTTATGTTACAACTGGAATTGAGCTCAAAAGGGGCAGCCATCAGGAAGGCGGTCTTTAGCAGATTCGACGACCGTGATTATAAAAACCCCAAACCCCTCGAAATCCTATCACCGGTGCAGCTACCTGACGGCAGTGAAGTTTTGTCAATGGCCAATACAAGCTTTGTATTTGTAGAGCAGCAACTGCAACTTTCTCTCGATAAACTGCACTGGGAAAGCCTTGGAGGTGAAAAAGGGACGGATGGCTCTCAACAAACGGCACGCTTCGAGGCGACAATTAAAGTTCAAGATACGAATGAGCCGGTTATTAAATTGATTAAGACTTATAAGGTTACCCCCGACAGCTACCTGCTGGAATGCGATTTCACGGTCGTGAATCTGACGGACAGCGAGCAAAAAGTGCGTTTCAATTTAGACGGGCCAGTCGGTATTGGCAGGGAAGCTATCAGGAGCGATATGAGAAAAGTCGTTGGCGGTTTCCTAACATCCGAGGCAGAGGTAGTCTCGTCTCGAAAGGGAATTCAAAGTTCGTTTCTGGGTAGAAAATTGGGTTTGAAGGATGCTACGCTCAAATACCGGCAGGCGCAAAGCAAGCAGAGCAGAGAAGAGGCAGAAAAGTATCTACGGATAAGCCACGAACGAGCTGGATTTCATTTTTTGTGGGCCGCAACGACAAATAAGTACTTCGCTGCCATATTGAGACCTGTGCCGGATGAGGGCAAGGACTACTGTGATTGGGTGAAAGATAAGAAAGGGTGGTTCTACAATCCCGACGGAGATGAGCGCGGCGATAGCGGCGATGAAACCATCGGAGTGGATTTGAAAATCGCACCAAATACCCTATCTCCAGCAGGCCAGGCGGGCAGCGCAAAAACGTACAACTTCCAGCTTTATCTGGGCCCGAAGGATAAGAGTCTCTTCGATAAAAACGAGCTGTATAAAAAGCTGGGCTTTGTCGAGACGATAGATTTTTTGGCCTGCTGTTGTCCGGGTTGGATTATAAGTCCGCTGGCTTTCGGGATACTGCGGATAATGAAATGGATGCATGGCTTTTGGCCCTACAACTACGGCGTTGTGATTATCATATTAGTTTTCCTGTTTCGGCTTGCTATGCATCCAATTACGAAAAAGAGCCAGGTCTCGATGAGCAAAATGACTAAGCTTGGCCCAAAGACTGAAGAGATAAAGAAAAAATACGCCAATAACAAGACCGAAATGAACAAGCACATAATGGCCCTTTATAAAGAACAGGGCGCCTCGCCGATAATGGGATTTCTTCCGATGATGGTGCAGATGCCGATTTGGATTGCTCTTTGGAGCGCGGTATACGCCGGTATTGAACTGCGTGGGGCAGCGTTTTTGCCGTTTTGGATTACCGACCTTTCGGTACCGGATGCCTTAATCAGATTTTCAACGATAACAGTGCCTTTGCTTGGCTGGAAGATAGAATCGCTCAACCTGCTGCCTCTCTTGATGGGTTTGGCGTTTTATCTTCAGCAGAAATTAATGCCGTCGCAGGCAGCGGCGGCATCGGCCAATTCCCAGGTCGCTCAGCAGCAAAAAATGATGATGATTATGATGCCGCTGCTGTTCCCGCTGATGTTATACAAAGCCCCGTCGGGAGTGAATCTGTATATTATGTCGAGTACCTTTGCGGGCGTTTTTGAGCAGTATGTCATCCGCAAACACATCCGGGAGAAGGAAGAGGCCGAATCGAAGGGGCTGGTTGCAGTAACAAGCAAGACCGGCGGAAAAGTCAAAAAGAAAAAGCCCAAGCCATTCTACAAAACGTAATTGGTAAATGTACGAGCTTGATGATACTATCGTAGCCATCAGTTCTCCGATGCCGGGTCAAAGAGCTATTGTTCGCATAAGCGGACCCGAGACAGTCGATATATGCCGGCAGCTTTTCAGCGGCCCAATCTTCAAAGCTCGAAACGGGATTTTGTCAGGTTGTATAGCTGTCGATTCCGAGTTGAAAGTTGATGCAAATCTGTATCTTTTTTTGACACCTCATTCCTATACCGGCGACGACATTGCCGAGATTCACATCGATACCAATCCGGCAGTTGCCGAGGCATTGATGAGTAACCTGTTAAGCAGAGGACTTCGAATGGCGGGGCCCGGTGAATTTACAGCGCGGGCGTATCTAAACGGCAAAATGGATTTGAGCCAGGCCGAGGCCGTGAATGAAGTTGTTGTAAGCAGCAATACATTTCAATTGGCCGCTTCGGAGAAACTTCTGGCGGGCCGATTGGGACAAACCACGTCAAGAATTCGCTCAGAACTGATGGATTGCCTTAGTTTAATAGAGGCAGGCCTGGATTTTAGCGGCGAAGATATCGAGTTTATAAGCCGGGCGGAGGCGGTTGAACGATTAACGCAAATAAATAATGAGCTTGAGGGGCTGCTTAAGGGCAGTATCAGTTACGAAGAGGTCGTTGACTTGCCTGCGGTGGGAATTGCAGGCGCCCCCAACGCCGGTAAGAGCAGCCTGCTTAACAAACTGCTTGGCACTGAAAGAAGTATTATCTCTGAGGTACGTAAGACGACAAGGGACGTGTTGACAGGCGTGTTGACACTGGCCCACTGCAGATGCCTGCTGTTCGATTGCGCGGGCCTGATAGCCAAGCCTGATGGAATCCTGGATAAGCTGGCCCAGCAGGCGGCTATCGAGGCGCTTCGAAACAGCTCCGTGGTTGTATTTTGTGTAGATGTCGCAAAGGCAGACTGGTATGAAGATATCTCAATACGCACACTTGTGGAACCACGACTTCTGATACCAGTCGCAACAAAATCCGACTTGCTGTCGGAAGAAACGTTAGCCAAGCACCTCGGCGAGCTCAATGAATTGTTCGTCGCCGAGTTTTTTCCAACTTCCGTATTAACAGGGACGGGTATCAACCTGTTGCGAGAGACGATCGACAGAAAAATACTCGAACTGACGGTCGGTAGAGGACGCGGAGGACAGGTCCCAGAGCAGATATCGACCATTGCTCTTACAACAAGACATAAACAGGCGGTCACCGAGGCGATTGAGAATGTCATCGAAGCCACGAATGAATTGAAGGGAGGTAACGATGAGGTTGGCGCAATGATGCTGCGGGCGGCTTATCAGGGGCTTTATGATATAGAGTCCGCTACGGGTGAAGGCGGTCGGGCGGATAAGCAGATATTAGAAAGAATATTCAGCCGGTTCTGTATAGGAAAATAAGTGCACAAATAAAAAAAGCACAAGCCGTTGGTTTGCCTGTGCTTTTTTTTAAGGAGTCAAAACCCGTTCGCTATTCGGTTTTTATTTATCTTTAGCTTCGAATTCAGCGTCGATTACATCGTCTCCACCTTTTCTCTTAACCTCG
>Ga0315543_1002888_pt1 | contig 16023 bp, 10 predicted proteins | sample SalMarSW160210MG_2_FD_203098 | JGI IMG/M metagenome (GOLD analysis project Ga0315543, IMG submission 203098) | Salt marsh sediment microbial communities from the Plum Island Ecosystem LTER, Massachusetts, United States - Salt Marsh Sediment SW1601-210 ...
AGGTGGATAACCATTCCTACAGTATCCCCTTTCAGTTCCTTCATGAGAAGCTGGACGTACGGCTGACGGCGACCACTATCGAAGCTTTCCGCAAGGGTGAGCGGGTAGCGGCCCATGCCCGGTCCTATGTCAAGGGCGGCTATACCACGCTCAAGGAGCATATGCCCCCGGAGCACCGGGCCTATGCCGAGTGGAATCCCTCTCGCTTCATCAAGTGGGCCGGCAAGACCGGGACGGCTACCGCGCGGCTGGTAGAAAAGGTGCTGGCGGGACGCACCTATCCGGAACAAGCTTACAAGACCTGCATGGGGATTATCCATCTGAGTCGTCATTACGAGCCGGAGAGGGTCGAGGCAGCCGCGGAGAGGGCACTTAAATATAATGCCTGCTCTTTCCGCTCGATGAAGGCCATCCTGGCCGCCGGTCTGGACAAACAGCCGGATAGCCGCGAAACCGGCCAGATGAGCCTGCCATTACATCAAAACATCCGGGGAAAACAATACTATCAATGATAAGGAGAAAAACAATGCTTAATCAGCAGACTATATCCATCCTTCACTCACTCAAACTGTTTGGTATGGCGGAGAGCTTTGAGAAACGCCTGGCTGACACCAAACAGGCGTCGCTCTCCCATGCCGAATTCGTCGGGCTGCTCGTGCAGGACGAGAAGACTCACCGGGATAACCTGCGGCTCAGGAGATTGCTCAAAAAGGCCAGGCTCCGCCAGGAAGCCGCCCTGGAAGACATTGATTATGGGGCTTCGCGTGGCTTAAGCCGGCAGGTAATTCTGGAGCTGGCCAATCCCGGGTGGATCGCCGCCCACCGCAATATCCTTATCAGCGGTCCCACCGGAATCGGTAAATCCTTTATTGCCTGTGCCCTGGGCAACGCCGCTGCCCGTGCCGGCTATACCGTGCTCTATATGCGGGCACCCCGGCTGTTTGAGACCCTGCAGCAGTCCCGGGGAGACGGCTCTCATCTCAAGGCTCTGGCCAGACTGAGCCGGGTGCAACTATTGATTATCGACGACTTCCTGCTTACCACACCGGCGGACATGGAGCAGCGCGACCTGCTGGAGGTAATCGAAGACCGCTATCAACTGGGAGCTACCATCATAGCCAGCCAGTGCCCCATCGGTGATTGGCATCCGAACCTCGGTGACCCTACCCTGGCCGATGCCATCTGTGACCGGCTGCTGCACAACGCCTACCGGATAGAGCTTAGAGGTGATTCCATGCGCACCAGACCCGGGTAGCACCTTGGAAAAAGAAAGAAAGGAGGTAGTTGCTGATGATGGCAAAATGAGTTAGACTATGGCCATCCCCGCGCTACTCCCCACACCCTTTTTATGGGGTGGCCGATTTGCCCGGACAAGCGGCCGATTTGGAGCGGACACGTGGCCGATTTCACCGGAATCCGCAGTAGGTTTACTGAAGTTTGTGCAGCACTCATTTGTAATAGCTAGGACTTCATCTGACACCTGAGACCTCTCTGACATCCGAATTATCTGTCGGTTGTAACTTATTCAGCATCTTTTCATCTGCCAGATATTTCGAATCTAAAAAGGTCTGCTACAGCGTCTTATTAAATTAAAGCAATACTTGCCCTGGGGTCGGATGGCAATAGTCGACACGAAAGCATTCATGATGCTATCAGCCCTGCATAGTATTTCCGGGCATAAGCTACCGGCGACAAGTAGCCCAGCTTAGCCTGTAACCTTTGCCGGTTGTAAAATATCTCAATGTATTCTGTAATGTCTTCAATTGCTTCCCGTCTGGTACGATAGTGGCGATGATTAATCAGTTCCTGTTTGAGAATTCCCCAGAAGCTCTCCATAGGCGCATTATCAAAGCAGTTACCGCTTCCGCTCTTCGATACCTCTAGTCCAAACTGCTTTAGTAGTCTCTGATACTCATGACTGCAGTATTGACTGCCTCGGTTGGAGTGGTGCAGCAACCCTTTCTCTTTATCTCAAAGCCACCTACGAGCTCGACTGGTGGCATTACGAGAAGAAGCTGAGTGCTGCCCTTCCCGGAGAGCTTAAGCTCCAGCAGGAACTGATGAACCTGCTGTGTGCAGGTAAAAGGGAGGAGCATCGGAATTTACTGAAGTTAAAGCGGCTGGTGGATGGCCCGTCCGAGAAACTGGATGACCTGCTGGGCTATCTCGAGGAAAACTGGGACGGAATCTATGGCTCAAGGAATCTAAAGGGCAAAATAGGTGCCAAAGAGGTCCTGTTACTGGGCAGTGGTGGAATCGAGAAAAACATTGACCTTGCTCTCTGCCGTCGGTTTAAAGGCAGGGGGATGAGCTGGAGTCGGGCTGGGGCCCAGAACCTTTTGAAGCTGAGGCTACTGAGGCATGACCGTAAGGACTGGAAAGACTACTGGAAAAAAAGAGGGTAGCAGGTGAGTACATGCTTAGAGCAAAATCAGCCCAGACATCCTTCTACGGTAACCATATCTACGATCGGGTAATCCCCGAGGGCCACTTCCTCAAGCTCCTAGATAAAGCGGTCGACTTCTCCTTCGTCAACAAGCTTTGCCAGGATGCATATACCCCGGATTTTGGCAGGTCTGCCTACGGGCAAGAGATGATGTTCAAGATCATCTTCCTCCAGTTTCTCTACGATGTATCCGACCGCCGTATAGAGGAAGAGGTCAACTTCAATCTAGTTTTAAAGTGGTTTACTGGACTTGCTATAGATGAGTCACCCCCCGATGCCTCCAGCCTCACCCGCTTCCGAGACAGGTTAGGTGAGGAGCGTTTTGCCCGAATCTTCAATAAGATTGTAGAGATTGCCAGAGAGAAGGGGCTTGTCTCCGATCGGCTCTCTATCGTGGATAGCACCGATGTGAAGGCCAAGGTAGACCCTTTCAAGATGAAAGACCACCCCGATACTTCACCAGATAAGGATGCCCGACATGGCTATAAGAGTAAGAAGAAGCCCTTCTTCGGCTACAAAGCCCATGCCAGCATGGACTCTGACGGTGAATTCATCACTAAATTGGATACCACGCCGGGGAATACCCATGATGGTAAAGACTTTCCCAAAGTAGTGGATACCCGATTGAGAATGACCACTGCTGACAAAGCCTATGATAATCGCAAGAACCACTGCCTGCTCGAGAGGAAGAGAATAATCTCGGCTGTCATCATAAGGAAGAACAGGAAGAGCCGCCGTTTAAGGAAACATCAGATAAAGCCAGAGATAATTACCGCCCAGAGGGAGAGGCCGAAGATAGAGCGCAAATTCGCTGAGATGAAGAGGTTTCACGGGCTTAAGGAGGCCCATTATTGGGGTCTGGCTAAAACGGCCATCCAGTTTACCTTGACTGCTATCGCCTGCAACTTAAAGAAGATGGTTAAGCTAATCTTTCATCATTGCAGTCTCGGAATCTCCGAGCTTGGGATCCATCACCGGGGGATAACTGTGCCCATTTTAGCTTGAGGGCGGCACAACCGATTATGAAAGGGGTAAAAGAAAGAAAATATAGAATGGGTCGAGGCCAAAAGCGACCAGCAAGATCTTTGATTAAGAGGTGGACAAAGAATTTGATTGTCCGCCCAGAGGGTGAATTTCAAAAGTAGACTTTTTCAGCGGTCTCTTAATATCACTTCATTGCAACAGCGAGGTGTTGCCAGTGCAGGAAAAGGTTTTTGATGGAATAAAGGTTGTCGATTTTGGATGGGTTTTAGCTGGGCCCATAACGCTTAAGTATCTAGCTGATTACGGGGCTACCGTCATTCACGTAGAATCTCCGAAGAGGCCCGACCTTCTGAGGGTATCCACGCCATACAAAGACGGAATTGCTGGTATAAATCGGGCTGGATACTATGCTTTCTGGGCGGGTAATAAATTCAGCGTTAGCCTTGACTTAGAGAAAGCCGAGGGTATGGCAATCGCTAAACGGTTAGTATCCTGGGCAGACGTAGTGTCTGATAGTCATCGACCCGGCGTAATGGAAAAATTAGGTTTAGATTATGATGACCTAAGAAAAATAAAACCAGACATAATCATGATAAGGAGTTCTAATCAGGGACTAACAGGGCCATATGCATCACAGCCAGGTCTTGGGAACCACCTAAATGCCCTAGCTGGGTTTGTCAATCTGATTGGTTGGCCTAACGGTGCGCCGATATCTTTAATTGTAGCGTATACTGATTATTTAGCTCCCCATCTAGCAGCAGCGGCTCTTGTCGGTGCTCTCGATTATCGGCGAAAAACAGGGGAGGGGCAATTGTTAGACTTGTCACAGTTTGAGGTGGGGCTTCAATTCCTGGCACCTCTCCTTATTAATTATGCAGTAAATGGTGTAGAGGAGAGCAGGATGGGCAACTCCTGTAACTACGCTGCTCCGCATGGAGTCTATCGGTGTAAAGGTGAAGACCGTTGGTGTGCTATTACTGTTTTTGATGACGTAGAGTGGCAAGCTTTCTGCAAAATAATCGGTGATGCTCCCTGGACACAAGAGCCCAAATTTTCCACACTTAGGGGTAGAAAAGAAAATGAGGAGGAACTAGATAAGTTAGTAGAAGGATGGACAATTAACTATGACGCTGAGGAAGTCATGCACCGTATGCAGGATGCCGGAGTAGCAGCCGGCGTGGTCCAGAACGCCAAGGATTTATATGAAGACCCCCAATTGAAAGAAAGGGCATACTTTTGGGCAATGGAGCATAAAGAGCTAGGCAAGTTCTCACATTTAGGCCAGCCTTCTATCCTATCTAAAACTCCGGCAAAGCCATATAGACCTGCACCTTGTTTAGGTGAGCACACCGAATACGTTTGCCGACAATTATTAGGTATTTCCGAAGATGAGTTTGATAAGTGTTTGATAGAGGGGGCTTTCGGCTTATAACTAGGTAAGACAGCTACTCAATAATTAATTTAATTAAGGAAGGGCTGCACTTCTGAAGTGCAGCCCTCTATTATATGTCACGGGGCACTTAAAACCGGCCACCCAGGGGCGGTTCAAAGCCGGCCAGTGGTAGGTAACCAAAAGATAGTTCATTTAGTCTGTCCTGTCAAGGCTTCCTCTGGTTGTTGTTTATTCAGCAGCTCTCTTCGGTGGACGCGCCGCCAATGTGCCCACGCTATTTCGGAGGAACTCCGGCAACAGGTGGTCATGCTGGCGCGTACACGCTACGCTGACTTCAACCACACTCATATGACAGAGATGCTTGAGGAGCGAGAGGGTATAACACTGGCACGTTCCACCATTCGCCAGATACTGAAGGTAGCTGGCATAGCCAGCCCACGCCATCGCCGACCCCCGCGGCACCGCTTGCGGCGGGAACGGATGCCGCAAGAAGGAATGCTGATCCAGATGGATGGCAGTTATCACGATTGGCTGGAAGGTCGGGGTCCATGGCTCACTCTGCTCCTAGAGGTAGACGATGCTACCGGAGCCGTTCCCTTCGCCCTGTTCCGCGAACATGAGGATACCTGCGGCTATTTCCGCCTGTTTGAGGGAATCATTCAGCGCAGAGGCATTCCCCTGGCATTGTATACTGACCGGCATGCCGTCTTCCAGCATCCCAGCGATGCCTCTGCATCGCCAGAGAGACTATCAGGCGGGGAACGAAAGCCGACCCAGTTTGGCCGGGCGCTGGGAGAGCTGGGAGTGCACCCGATATTTGCCCGCAACCCTGAGGCGAAGGGGCGGATAGAAAGAGCGGCGGGGACCTTTCAAGGACGGTTGGTGGCAGAGCTCCGTCTGGCGGGAGCCTGCAGCATGGCTGAGGCTAACCTTGTCCTCATGGACTTCCTTGCTCGCTATAACAAGCGATTCGCCGTACCTCCTGCAGAAACCGCCTCCGCCTATCGTGCAATTGATCCCGGGTTAGACCTGGCATCGGTACTATGCTTCAAGTATAGCCGGAAGGTGGCCCGGGACAATACTGTGAAGTATGACTGGCACACTCTCCAGTTACTTCCAGAAGCTGAGCATCCCAGTTATGCAGGAAACCGGGTTGAGATACAGGAGCTACTGGACGGTAACCTGATAGTGTGCTACCAGGGTAGGACAATTGCCACAAGAGAAGCACCGCCACGCCCCGGTATTTTGCGCTCTGGAAACCAGACACCTGAACGGGAGCTAGCACCCGTCCCCCAATGGCTTGATCACATCTTAAGGCAAAACGAAACGGAAGGAAAGGAGAAGAGAAGTAAAAAACTGGCATCACCCCGAACAACCACTCCAAGGAAACCAACGCCTCGCCAGAAGGCCCGCTGGGATGCTGTGCAGGCAGAAAATGACCGTGGCCTCTCACTACGGGCAATAGCCCGGGTGCTGGGCATTAGCCGGAACACCGTGAAAAAATACGTGACCCTGGAAAGCCCCCCGGTTTATCCTTCAAGACAGATGCGGATACAATCACAACTGACAGAATCACTAATCAATTAACCCTGACATTTTCCCTTGACATCAACAGCGAATGGCTCAATTTCTCGGCGGCGCGTCCAGTTTTAGCTTATCACATTTAGCTCATACCTACATCGCCTGAAAATCCACGTATCGGGGGAGCCTACCTACTATTGACAACATCGAAATTTTACGTTAAATTTTCTTTAATAGGTGATATCGAATGCAAATTCCATAGTAATCATGAGTTTGAATAAGGAGAAGTATCTATGGCCAATTTATCAACGACCCTGGCCGGTATGAAAGTACGTTCAGCTATAGGCCTTTCATCCGTCACCGGATTAAATTTTTGGCATCCGGCTGGTCCTGTGGAGAAATATACTGATTGGTTCAAGCGCTGGATTGACGCTGGGGTAGGTTTTATTGTCATGCCTAGCGTTGGTGCACCTTGCGATACAAATGGTAAAGAAATAGATGCAGAGGGACCTTATAGGGAATGGTATTGGCGCTCTCAGTGGAGAGCCATGGGCCACAAAGGCGACTATACCTATTATTTGACGATTGATGGAGCTATGCCAACGCCTACCGTGGATCATGGAATAGCTCGTTTAGAGCAAGTAAGAAAGATAGCCCCCCCTGACGTGCCGATTATTGCTAGTCTTTTTCCACCTGTGGGGCCTGATATGTATGCGGCCATGGCAAAGAGATTAGAGTTAGCAGGGGCAGACATGATAGAGATAAATGGTGGTTGCCCTATTGGACCGATGGGCCGGGAATTAGGCCGGACGATAGAGGCTGGTGAGGAATTTGGGATGTTTCTTGGGAGTTCACCCATGCTCACGAAAGCGGTTGTCGAAGCTGTAGTACAAGCGGTGAAAATACCCGTAGGTATGAAGATGACACCTCAGGCGGGCTATCCAGGAATGTTAGTGGTAATTGATGCGGCTATAAATGCAGGGGCAAAATATATCCAGACTACGCATACGCCCATGGGTATTTTGCCACCAGATATATATAACGATGGGAAAGGCAGCTGGCCTCTTCTGCAAGATATTGGGGCGAATCCTATTGCTACTGTTGGGGGAGGAGAAGCCACAAGGATAAATAATTTCTTTTTTACGGCGATGGCTAGTGCCTTTTTTGGAGAGAAGGTAGATATTGTTAGTGGAGGGGGGATAGTCACCGGGGAACATGTCATACAGTCAATAATGCTTGGAGCCGGGACTGTAGAACTTGCCGCAGCTTTCCTTTGGCGCGGAGTGTCTCAGCTGAAAAGGATTACTAAATTCATGTCTGATTACATGGACCAGTATGGCTACAAAACGGTGAAGGATTTGAAGGGGCACGCTCTCCAACACATAAAAACATGGCCTGAATTTGTTGAACAAGCTCGTCAATTGAAACTGGTGGCTACTGTGGATTTATCCAAATGCACCGGTTGTGGTATTTGTGCTGATAACTTATGTAACGCTATCCGTATGGAGAATGGTTTCCCCAAGATTACGGAGGATGATTGCGCAGCGTGTGGACTTTGTCAGATGTGTTGTCCCGAGAGTGCAATCAAATTAGCCCCTGGTACCAAATCCATAGCAGACCGCATTAAGCTTGGGCCCTAAACGAAGAAGGGGTAGGATATGCTCAAAAGAAATTTCCACCAGTTATTGGGCGCAGCCCTTCGGCAAAAGGCTTACCGACGAATGCTGACTGACCTAGATTTAGAAGATGTAGCCAGCGGTCTATGGGGGTGTTAATTACCTCTGAAATTTAACCCACCTTTATCCCCCAATTGGCACTCCCCGGGAGATTGGTAATCCTTGTTGAGATGACATTATCTCAGCAAGGAGGAAGGAGATGATCTCGGTGGAGGCATGGACAACAATCCGTTATCTCAAAGCGCAGGGTTTATGCACACGCACCATACCTTAAAAAATAGTTGCCAAAGCTGTGGCTAAGGGCTAAATAGAAGGGAAAGATAGAAAGGCAATAATGAGGGAAAGTGCTGCGTTTATTAGCAAATAGAAAGAAAGGTGAATAGTTATGGCTTTACCTCTCGAAGGAACAAAGGTTATTGAGCTTGGCGTCTGGGTGGTTGCGCCTACATGTGCTCGTGTCCTTGGTGAACTTGGGGCAGATGTCATTAAAGTAGAGAGTCCTAGGGGTGGTGACCCAGCTCGTGGGGTACTTGCTCCGAAAGCAATGATCAACGAAGGTTTCGACTTTGGTATTCCTTTAAGCCCCTGGATGGAGCAGTGGAATGGAAGTAAGCGTTCCATCGCAGTTGACTTAAGCCAAGAGGCAGGAAGAGAAATAATTTACAAGTTGGTAAAGGAATCCGATGTCCTCGTTACAAATATGCGACCTTATGTAATTGATCGGCTTGCTGTAGATTATGAAACCGTAGCAAAGATTAATCCCAGGATTATTTATGCTCAGAACACTGGCTTGGGTCCCGAAGGGCGTGATAGAGATAGGGCGGCTTTTGATGATACTGCCTTTTGGATTCGCTCAGGGATCATGTCTACCCTGGGAGAGACTGATGAGCCACCAGTGCCGATGCGCGGAGCCATGGGAGATCTTACTACTGCTCTCTTCCTTACTTGTGCAGTGGTTACAGCACTCCTGACTAGAGATCGATTTGGATTTGGGCAAAAAATTGACATATCCTTGATGTCATCAGGTATGTGGGTTGCTGGTGAGGATCACCAGCGTCGTCTAATATTTGGGGAGCTAGAAGATAATCCTAAGTACTCCAGAAAGAACCCACCCAATCCGCTTCGTAACACATATCAAACAAAGGATAAAAAGTGGGTGTTCTTCATGATGCCCCAGACAGACCGCTTTTGGCCTGCAGTTTGTAAAGCCATCGGAAGAGATTTGGAAAAAGACCCAAGATTTGATTCTCACCGTAAGCGTATTGAAAATAGCCAATTGATTGCCTCTATACTTGATGAGACGCTAGCCACCAAGACGAGGAAAGAATGGGCGGAGCGTTTTGATCGATATGGATTGATATGGGAGCCAGAAACAACAGTTGCCGAGGCTTTAGCTGACCCACAGGTAGCCGAGAATAACTATGTAGCGGAGTTAGAGCACCCTCCAGGTAACCTTATTAAGCTGCTGCGCATTCCCTTCCAGTTTAGTGAAACTTCCATCGATCCGAGGAGCCCCGCCCCAGAATTAGGCCAACATACAGAAGAAGTATTACTTGAAATGGGATATGACTGGGATGATATCAGCAAGTTGAAAGAGGAGAAAGTCATTCTGTGACACCGAAGGGAGGTGAAGTCATGCAATTAGAAGCCGTTATCTACGATAAGCAAAACGACATCGGAATAATTAGTCTCAACAGGCCTAAGGTACTCAACGCAGTTAACAGGCAGCTAGTTAGCGATTTCCTGCAGGCCCTAAAGGTAGTCGAGGCAGATTCAGAAATTAAGGCAGTGATCGTGAAGGGAGAAGGTAGAGCTTTTTGCTCCGGGGCTGACCTCTCGGAAAATAGAAAAGGAACTGCGGAGGAAAATCTAAGAGATATAGAAACTTTGCAAGACACTACCAGAATCATACTGAAAATGTGTAAACCCGTGATCGCAGCGGTTCAAGGTTATGCCCTTGGCGCTGGGTGCGAATGGGCTATGGATTGCGATATAAGGATAGCTGCCGAAGGAACCAAGTTTGGGTTTCCCGAAACTAATGTTGGCGCAACAGTAACTAATGCTGGCACCAAACTATTGCCGCTTCTGGTAGGCTTAGGAAGAGCCAAAGAGCTAGTTTTCACCAACGAGATGATTGATGCCAGACAGGCTGAGCAATGGGGGCTGGTAAATAAGGTAGTCCACGCAGAAGAATTGGAGAAGGCATGTATGGACATGGCAAAGAGGATAGCTAAAAACTCAGCCCTTGCAATTTACCTTTCCAAGAGAGCTCTGAATCAGGGTGTGTATCAGGATTTCGAACAGACTCTTGAACAAGAGGCCAGAGATACAATGGTTGCTCCTCTACATTAGACGGAGCTGAACGGGCAAGAATTGCCCTTGAGAAAACAAAAGGAAGTTAAGCGAGGGGGGAAAATGATTGTAGATTTTCGCGTGACAGTACCGTCAAGGGAGTACGCTAGCACCGAAGAGGCCGCTCGTGGAGCTTACGCTAGAGTGTATAAAGAGACACTACAACAGGAGCAGGGGTGGAGGGAGTCAGTCGAAGGCATTATTCGCAGCATGGAGGAGGCGGGTATTGATAAGGCGGTTCTACAGGCCGAATATAATGGAAGTGAACATAATTACCACGCACTGAATGATGCTACTTACCAGATAGCGAAGGTACACCCCGATAAATTTCCAGTCTATTTCATGTGCGTAAATCCCCTTGTGGGTGAGAACATGGTTAGTGTTTTGGAGAGAGGGGCAAAAGAACAGGGATTCAGGGGGCTGAACATCCAGGCCTGGGCAGTGAGAGTCAGTAGCGTCGATAGTAGATTCTGGCCAGTCTATGCCAAATGTCAGGAGTTGGGCTTGATTTTAACCGTCCATTCTTCCATAAATTTCAGTATAGACCGCCCCATTGAATATTCACACGTTTCCTACCTTGACAAGATAGCCTGTGACTTTCCGGAGTTGGTAGTGGTGGCTAATCATGGTGGCTGGCCTTGGGTCACTGAGATGGTGGCGGTTGCTTGGAAACACCCTAATGTTTACATTGAAATCGGAGCAGTTTCACCGAAATACATTGGAACGTCGGGCACTGGCTGGGAGCCATTGATGAGATATGGTAACACTGTCCTACAAAATCAGGTTTTGTTTGCTACTGATAGTATGCTACCGCACAAGCGTTGCATCGATGAGTTGAAAGCTCTACCTCTGAAAGAAGAGGTGAAAGAGAAGTGGTTAGGCGGGAACGCAACTAGAATACTGGGGTTATAATAGTAGGTTTGCGTATTCCGGAGTAAATCGGCCACCCCGGGGGTAAGGTAAGGAGAGGCGCTGGGTAACGTAATGCCATAGAATCACCTGGGAGGTGATTCTATGGCATTACGTTACCCATGCGCAAGATCAAAGAAGTCCTGCGTCTAAAGTATGACTGCGGCTTAAGCGCCAGAGAGATAGCTCGAAGCTGCCAGGTTTCACGGAGCACGGTAGCTGACTATCTCATGAGGTCCAGGGCAGCCGGGATAAGCTGGCCGGAAGCTACGACGCTGACCGATACGCAGATTGATAAAAGGCTCTTTCCGCAGCCTGTGCCCAGCTCAATCAAGCGCCCTGAACCGGACTACGAATACATCTACAACGAGCTGCGTAAGTACCGCAAATTCGATCTGACTTTAATCCAGGTATGGCTGGAGTATAAGGAAGAGCACCCAGGCGGCTACCAGTACTCCCAGTTCTGTGACCGGTACCGGCGCTGGAAAGGCAAGCTCGATTATTACATGCGCCAGGAGCACCGGTACGGTGAAAAGGCCTTCATCGATTTTTCTGACGGCCTGTCCATCGTAGACATGGCTACCGGTGAACTGATTCTCACCCAGCTATTTCTGACCGTCTGGGGCGCTTCAAACTACACCTATGCTGAAGCCACCCTGTCCCAGGCCTTGCCGGAGTGGATCGGCGCTCATAGAAGGGCGTTAGAGTATTTTCAATGCGCTCCCCGTGTGCTGGTGCCGGATAATCTGAAGAGCAGCGTCAGCAAAGCCTGCAAGTACGAGCCGGAACTGAATCCTACCTATGCCGATATGGCGGAGCATTACGGCTGCGCTGTAGTGCCGGCGAGACCACGGAAACCAAGGGATAAGGCTAAGGTGGAAGCCGGGGTACTGATCGCCAAGAGATGGATACTGGCGGTATTAAGAAAGCGCACCTTTTACAGCCTGGCCGAGCTCAATGCTGCCATCAGGGAGTGCCTGGAGCTTCTCAACACCCGCCCCATGCGGCGTCTGAAGAAGTCCCGCCGGGAGGTGTTCGAGTCGCTAGACCGTCCCAGCGCCCTGGCTTTACCCGTCAGGCCTTATGAGTATGCCGAATGGCTCAAAGCCAGGGTAGGCTTCAACTATCACATCGAGGTGGATAACCATTCCTACAGTATCCCCTTTCAGTTCCTTCATGAGAAGCTGGACGTACGGCTGACGGCGACCACTATCGAAGCTTTCCGCAAGGGTGAGCGGGTAGCGGCCCATGCCCGGTCCTATGTCAAGGGCGGCTATACCACGCTCAAGGAGCATATGCCCCCGGAGCACCGGGCCTATGCCGAGTGGAATCCCTCTCGCTTCATCAAGTGGGCCGGCAAGACCGGGACGGCTACCGCGCGGCTGGTAGAAAAGGTGCTGGCGGGACGCACCTATCCGGAACAAGCTTACAAGACCTGCATGGGGATTATCCATCTGAGTCGTCATTACGAGCCGGAGAGGGTCGAGGCAGCCGCGGAGAGGGCACTTAAATATAATGCCTGCTCTTTCCGCTCGATGAAGGCCATCCTGGCCGCCGGTCTGGACAAACAGCCGGATAGCCGCGAAACCGGCCAGATGAGCCTGCCATTACATCAAAACATCCGGGGAAAACAATACTATCAATGATAAGGAGAAAAACAATGCTTAATCAGCAGACTATATCCATCCTTCACTCACTCAAACTGTTTGGTATGGCGGAGAGCTTTGAGAAACGCCTGGCTGACACCAAACAGGCGTCGCTCTCCCATGCCGAATTCGTCGGGCTGCTCGTGCAGGACGAGAAGACTCACCGGGATAACCTGCGGCTCAGGAGATTGCTCAAAAAGGCCAGGCTCCGCCAGGAAGCCGCCCTGGAAGACATTGATTATGGGGCTTCGCGTGGCTTAAGCCGGCAGGTAATTCTGGAGCTGGCCAATCCCGGGTGGATCGCCGCCCACCGCAATATCCTTATCAGCGGTCCCACCGGAATCGGTAAATCCTTTATTGCCTGTGCCCTGGGCAACGCCGCTGCCCGTGCCGGCTATACCGTGCTCTATATGCGGGCACCCCGGCTGTTTGAGACCCTGCAGCAGTCCCGGGGAGACGGCTCTCATCTCAAGGCTCTGGCCAGACTGAGCCGGGTGCAACTATTGATTATCGACGACTTCCTGCTTACCACACCGGCGGACATGGAGCAGCGCGACCTGCTGGAGGTAATCGAAGACCGCTATCAACTGGGAGCTACCATCATAGCCAGCCAGTGCCCCATCGGTGATTGGCATCCGAACCTCGGTGACCCTACCCTGGCCGATGCCATCTGTGACCGGCTGCTGCACAACGCCTACCGGATAGAGCTTAGAGGTGATTCCATGCGCACCAGACCCGGGTAGCACCTTGGAAAAAGAAAGAAAGGAGGTAGTTGCTGATGATGGCAAAATGAGTTAGACTATGGCCATCCCCGCGCTACTCCCCACACCCTTTTTATGGGGTGGCCGATTTGCCCGGACAAGCGGCCGATTTGGAGCGGACACGTGGCCGATTTCACCGGAATCCGCAGTAGGTTTACTGAAGTTTGTGCAGCACTCATTTGTAATAGCTAGGACTTCATCTGACACCTGAGACCTCTCTGACATCCGAATTATCTGTCGGTTGTAACTTATTCAGCATCTTTTCATCTGCCAGATATTTCGAATCTAAAAAGGTCTGCTACAGCGTCTTATTAAATTAAAGCAATACTTGCCCTGGGGTCGGATGGCAATAGTCGACACGAAAGCATTCATGATGCTATCAGCCCTGCATAGTATTTCCGGGCATAAGCTACCGGCGACAAGTAGCCCAGCTTAGCCTGTAACCTTTGCCGGTTGTAAAATATCTCAATGTATTCTGTAATGTCTTCAATTGCTTCCCGTCTGGTACGATAGTGGCGATGATTAATCAGTTCCTGTTTGAGAATTCCCCAGAAGCTCTCCATAGGCGCATTATCAAAGCAGTTACCGCTTCCGCTCTTCGATACCTCTAGTCCAAACTGCTTTAGTAGTCTCTGATACTCATGACTGCAGTATTGACTGCCTCGGTTGGAGTGGTGCAGCAACCCTTTCTCTTTATCTCAAAGCCACCTACGAGCTCGACTGGTGGCATTACGAGAAGAAGCTGAGTGCTGCCCTTCCCGGAGAGCTTAAGCTCCAGCAGGAACTGATGAACCTGCTGTGTGCAGGTAAAAGGGAGGAGCATCGGAATTTACTGAAGTTAAAGCGGCTGGTGGATGGCCCGTCCGAGAAACTGGATGACCTGCTGGGCTATCTCGAGGAAAACTGGGACGGAATCTATGGCTCAAGGAATCTAAAGGGCAAAATAGGTGCCAAAGAGGTCCTGTTACTGGGCAGTGGTGGAATCGAGAAAAACATTGACCTTGCTCTCTGCCGTCGGTTTAAAGGCAGGGGGATGAGCTGGAGTCGGGCTGGGGCCCAGAACCTTTTGAAGCTGAGGCTACTGAGGCATGACCGTAAGGACTGGAAAGACTACTGGAAAAAAAGAGGGTAGCAGGTGAGTACATGCTTAGAGCAAAATCAGCCCAGACATCCTTCTACGGTAACCATATCTACGATCGGGTAATCCCCGAGGGCCACTTCCTCAAGCTCCTAGATAAAGCGGTCGACTTCTCCTTCGTCAACAAGCTTTGCCAGGATGCATATACCCCGGATTTTGGCAGGTCTGCCTACGGGCAAGAGATGATGTTCAAGATCATCTTCCTCCAGTTTCTCTACGATGTATCCGACCGCCGTATAGAGGAAGAGGTCAACTTCAATCTAGTTTTAAAGTGGTTTACTGGACTTGCTATAGATGAGTCACCCCCCGATGCCTCCAGCCTCACCCGCTTCCGAGACAGGTTAGGTGAGGAGCGTTTTGCCCGAATCTTCAATAAGATTGTAGAGATTGCCAGAGAGAAGGGGCTTGTCTCCGATCGGCTCTCTATCGTGGATAGCACCGATGTGAAGGCCAAGGTAGACCCTTTCAAGATGAAAGACCACCCCGATACTTCACCAGATAAGGATGCCCGACATGGCTATAAGAGTAAGAAGAAGCCCTTCTTCGGCTACAAAGCCCATGCCAGCATGGACTCTGACGGTGAATTCATCACTAAATTGGATACCACGCCGGGGAATACCCATGATGGTAAAGACTTTCCCAAAGTAGTGGATACCCGATTGAGAATGACCACTGCTGACAAAGCCTATGATAATCGCAAGAACCACTGCCTGCTCGAGAGGAAGAGAATAATCTCGGCTGTCATCATAAGGAAGAACAGGAAGAGCCGCCGTTTAAGGAAACATCAGATAAAGCCAGAGATAATTACCGCCCAGAGGGAGAGGCCGAAGATAGAGCGCAAATTCGCTGAGATGAAGAGGTTTCACGGGCTTAAGGAGGCCCATTATTGGGGTCTGGCTAAAACGGCCATCCAGTTTACCTTGACTGCTATCGCCTGCAACTTAAAGAAGATGGTTAAGCTAATCTTTCATCATTGCAGTCTCGGAATCTCCGAGCTTGGGATCCATCACCGGGGGATAACTGTGCCCATTTTAGCTTGAGGGCGGCACAACCGATTATGAAAGGGGTAAAAGAAAGAAAATATAGAATGGGTCGAGGCCAAAAGCGACCAGCAAGATCTTTGATTAAGAGGTGGACAAAGAATTTGATTGTCCGCCCAGAGGGTGAATTTCAAAAGTAGACTTTTTCAGCGGTCTC
>Ga0315543_1002889_pt1 | contig 16021 bp, 14 predicted proteins | sample SalMarSW160210MG_2_FD_203098 | JGI IMG/M metagenome (GOLD analysis project Ga0315543, IMG submission 203098) | Salt marsh sediment microbial communities from the Plum Island Ecosystem LTER, Massachusetts, United States - Salt Marsh Sediment SW1601-210 ...
CTCGAGACTGCCCGATATTTTTTATTTTAATACCTTTTCCGTGAACGATTATATCAGCACCGCTTCAGCCGGCAGACTGCCTATAGCAATGGCAATGAATATGAATCCGCAATTGCAGAAATATTATTGGCTTTACTGGAGGTTTTACGACACAAAAATATGCAAAAACGACTTTGAGAAAATATTCGGCGATAAGGATATTAAAATAAAAGTCCTTCTTTCAATACTAAAGTTAACAAAATCAAGCAGAGAAAAAGACGATGTAATTGAGCTTACGGAACGGGGGGCTTTTTACGTTCATTTACTTCAAAATTACTTTATTTTAAACTATATTAACAAGGTCTGGACGGTTTCTATGAAACAGCCGGCGGCAGAAAAAATAGAAATATAGTTTTTTCAATCTGTCTTTTTTACGGCCGTCGCGACAAACAAAACTCGGCTCCCCTCACCTGCCAGGTTGAGTTTCGTTACCTTTTCCTCGGCGGCTTCTTCGATAATTGCAAGTAATTGGCTCTCGTTCATTTTTATTCTCCGCTATGGGATGGCTCACGCCACTCGATGTAGTATTCAAAATCAGGTCTCGGCCATTGGTCGAACTGCACAATTTTGCACTTTAATTTTTGATTTTTGAATTGCTGCCATATACCACATACCAACTGCCAAATACTAAATACTGAATACCAACAACTATTTGTTAATCTGTATAGCCTTTTTTATCCGCCTCGGGCGGAAACGACTTTAACTAAAATATTTCTTAAATTCTGAGCCTTATGCCATATTCCCTGATTTGCCTGATTTGCCTTTTGGTCTTTTATTTTGTATATTTTAACTGGAGTCGGAAATAGAAGGGCCGCAGGGCCTATAACTGTTTATTTTTGGGAGACTTAGGGGGTTTTTATGGGCTGGAGAGGCAAACTGATATCTCTGTTAATTGTTTATTTTGCGGGCTTTGTGACTGCGATTTACTATCTTGCCCCTGACAGGAACCAGTGCCAGGCCGCCGATTATTACGGCACTGATAATGGTTCGCAACATATTGACAGTGCAGCAGTTAAGGACTTTTGTAACAAGGCTTATACGAAGGCTTCGGAGAGTTTTTCCCAGATTGACTGGCAGGATTTGAAGGAGAGATTTACTAATTGTGTACGGAAGCTGACGGAAAAGGCTAAAAACAGTCAAAACAAACCGCCTGAGGGAGCAGAAGATAACTAATGCATCTGCAGATAGATAGAAACGGGTTTTTATCGGAGCTTGTGGGGTTGTTTTTTTGTGGGAGAACTTTTCCCATAGGATATTGAAAAATAGGGCTTGACAAAGTTGGGCAAATAGAGGTAGAATACTAAGTTAGTTGGAAGTTTAAATATCTGACGGGCCGGCAAAGGAAGTCTTAGCGCGTGCCTTTGCAAAAATGGTAGATGTGCATGAGCGACACTTTGTTACCTGAGGGATTGTTAGCCTGCCTGACAGAACCAATTAAGAATTGGTTGCTGTGCTCGTGTGCATTGAGATTATAGACGGGCAGAAAGTATCCGAATAGGTACAAAAGGGTTCGTGGTTTTTCACAGTGGCTGACCAGAAGTGGGCAGCCTTTTTTATTGATATAACAAGAGCCCCAACTCACAATAATCCATCATAAATCATACTTTAATCGGAAGAGGCGCTTTCGCCAAGGCTTCCCCCTTCGCTAAAGCTCCGTAGGGCAAGTCGTCAGATAAATGTCGGCAGAGCTAACCAAAAACAGTTCCCGCAATTTGACAAATTTTTAATTCCTGATATAATCCGCTTGTGAAACATATAAAGGCATTCATCTAAGTAAATTCAAGGCGTATAAATGCGTTTGGCGGCAAGGATGCAAAAAAAACAATGGCATATATTACCCGCCGACAGGCTGGCTGGGCAATTGGCCTACGAGCTGAAAATATCGCCGCTGCTGGCGCAGGCTCTTGTAAACCGAGGCGTCAAAAGCCCCGATGAAGCTAAAAGCTTCCTTACTCCAAAACTTAATGAGCTTATCGAGCCGGAATCAATGCCGGGCATAAACACGGCTGTCAGCCGTATTGAAAAGGCAATAAAAGAAAAACAAAAAATCGTAATCTACGGCGATTATGACGTTGACGGCATCACGGCAGTAGCAATTCTGCTGGGGCTTTTCAAGCTCTTTGACGCTGATGTGGATTACTATATCCCGCACAGGGTAGACGAAGGCTATGGGCTGAACATCGAGGCGGTGGAGCAAATCGCAGGGTCAGGTGCAAAGCTGCTCATAAGCGTCGATTGCGGGATAACGGCTTTCGAATCGGCGGCGGCGGCGAAAGCAAACGGCGTCGATTTTATTATCACGGACCATCACAGACCAGCAGACGACGGCTCACTGCCTGATGCGGTCGCGATTGTGCACCCGAACCTCGACGAAAATTATCCCGTGCAATCAAGCGCAGGAGCTACGGTGGCGTTCAAATTAGCATGGGCGGTTATCAACCGCCTTAAAGGCAGCGGGGCCACGCCGCAGCATCTGAGACAGTTCCTGATTAACGCCACGATTTTCGCTGCGATGGGCACAATCGCAGACGTAATCGAGATGCGTGGCGAGAACAGGACAATCTGCAGCTTCGGGCTGCAAGCATTTGGCGAATCAGGGCTGCCGGGAATAAAGGCATTAGTCAATGCCGCAAATCTCACGAGCCGGACAATCGACAGCTTTCATATAGGCTTTTGCCTGGCGCCGATGCTCAACGCGGCAGGCAGAATGGGACACGCAAGACTGGCTGTCGAGCTGCTGACGTGCGATAACGATATCAAGGCAATGCGAATCACCGAATACCTCAAACAGCAAAACAAACAGCGGCAACAGCTTGAAAAGAAGATATACAGAAACGCCTGCGATATGATAAACAGCCTGGGACTCGACAGAACCGAGCGGAAAAGCATTGTCCTGGCAAGCAGCGACTGGCATATCGGCGTAATCGGGATTGTCGCATCGAGACTTGTCGATAAATATTACAAACCTGCTATTCTGTTCAACACGGCAGGCGGCAAGGCGCAGGGCTCGGCCCGCTCAATCGAAGGCTTCGATATTCTCGAAGCAATCGCAGCCTGCGGCAGCGAACTGATTTCATTCGGCGGGCACGCGATGGCGGCAGGCCTGAAAGCCGACGCTGATAAAATAGACAGATTCGCAGCGGCTTTTGAAAATTACGCTGCCGAAAACTGGAACGCCAACGAGTTTGTCAGCAGATTAGAGATTGACACGGTCTGCCGGCTTTCTGATTTGAGCGTGCCGCTTGTAAAATCTCTGGCGATGCTCGGGCCGTTCGGGAGAGGCAACAGGGCACCGATTTTCGCTGCAAGAGGCGTAAGACTTGCCGCTTCGCCCAGAAGAGTGGGCCAGAACGGTGAACATCTGCAACTAACCATCTGCGACAATAGCGCAAGCGCACGATGCATCGGCTTTAATACGGCACATCTGGAAAAGAAATTATTGGAAAATGAATTTTTCAGTATCGCATTCAAGCCGCAGATAGACAATTTCTACGGCGAGCCTGCTGTCCAGCTTGTTCTCAATGATATTCAGTTTGAATAAACGGGATTTCTCTATTTGACTTTACGGCAGATAAAGAGTCTATAACTTTTATATTCTGCAAAGTCTTTGCCGGCGCGATTGCCTTTTAAATACTTCTGCTCGGCTTTGGCAATCTTCTTTCTGTATTTCCATTTCAAAATTTTCAAAACAACCGGATTACGACTTTTGAAAAATCTTTCAGCAGCGTCAACAACGGGTATCATTACCTCCTTTGTGGCTCTGTCCAGAATGTCGAGGTTCACAGCAGTCTGGTCGGTAATATCAATATCCTCAATTATCTCAAACGGCGACTGCTTAAGAAGGGACATAAATTTGTCAAGTTTATGGCCGCCTTTGATGCCGCATAAATCAGGCGAGAACTTTTTGAAAAAATCGCATATTAACAGAAAACCGCCCTGCCTTACGACAGAGGCAGCGACGTCAAGGACACGGTCAAGGTCGATATACTGAAAACTTTCGCAGAACATTACCATATCGTATTTTTTATCCGTTTGAACGTCCTCAAATTTGCATTTGAAGATTTCGCTGCTTTTGCCGAGACGCTGTTCGAGAAGCTTATTCTGATACTCGGTAGGACAAACACAGTCAACCTTGTAGCCAAGGTCGATAAGCTGCTTTGAAAAAGCGCCTGCGCCGCAGCCGACGTCGAGAATCGTTTTTACCTCGGCAGGGATGTGCGAAATTACAAATTTGCAGTACTCATCCTGGGCAATATGCAGATTGAGAAGGTCGGGCTCCAGGCCCTTTTTCCACAGGCCATAATGCAAATGCTCAAGTCTGAGTATGCCTTTGCCGAGTAGATGACCGATTTCAAGACCTATCTCACGCGATATGTGCTTTTTGCTTTCCTTCAAATTATACCCCTTTCATGGAAGGATTTTAAAATTACGGCCGCCCCTTGTACCATCAGTGCGAAACCGTAATAACAGGCGGCTCCTGAGCTTGTCCGGCGAGACCCCTGCGAACGATTATACGATTATAAAACCATTTGACAAAGCCGCTCACGGCAAAACTGCAAAAAACCAGAACCAGAGCGACTTCAAAACTGACGATGATTATTACAAGAAAAGCTATCGCCCTTATAAGATATGCGAAAGGCTTTCTGCCGTGCAGATACTGATTGAGGATGTGCGGATAGGGAATCCTGCTGACCATAAGAACCGATACCCCCAGCACGACAAAAGGCAAAACGGCGATAATAACATTGTGGCCCATATAAGAAAAGAAGGTCTCTGTGCCATCGAGCTTCTTGACGATATCCTGATTGAGAATAACAAGGCTGGCAATCACACCCGCCGCTGCGGGGGTCGGAAGACCCCAGAAACCCATATGATTGGCCTCTTCCTGCTCGTTTTCAACGTTGAACCGTGCAAGACGTATGGCGGCACAACTGATATATATAGCGGCAGTGAGCCACAAAAATCGATATACAAAAACGTCAAGAGCAGGGTTAAAGGTAATGCTGCTTTCAACCACGCGCAGCATTAGATACGCAGGCGCCACGCCAAAACTGATTATATCGCACAAACTGTCGAGCTGGCCGCCAAAACTGCTGGTGTTCTGACTCATCCTGGCAAGGTGGCCGTCCAGCATATCTGCAAGCATCGCAAAGAAAATCATATAGCAGGCCATTGAAAAGAACGGGAACTGACTATGATAAACGTCAAGGCCTTTAAGGTCGGCCTGGCCGGCCTTCGATGCAAAAACTATAGCAGCAAACCCACAGGCGCCGTTGATAAGCGTTACGAGCGAAGGAAGAATGGTGATGTACTTGAGCCTCTGCCTGCGAACGGTCCGCAACAGGCTCCGCTTGGCACGCTCCGATTTGCTAACCAGCTCAGTCATATTCTGCAAGTATAGTAACGCCCGCCTTTACCTTGTCACCCTTTTTTGCGATTACCTTTGCCGAGCCTGCGGCAGGCAAATAAAGCTCAGTCCTTGAGCCGAATTTTATCATACCAAAAACCGCACCGCCAGAAAATTCCTGGCCGACCTTCGCATCGCAGACAATCCTGCGGGCTATGGCCCCTGCTATCTGGCGGACAAGAAGATTACCTGCCGGCTCGACAATCCGTCTCATCGCTATGTCGTTGCTCTCGTTGACCTTGCCGCTGGCGGGGTTCATAGCATTTTTGAATTTTCCACTGCGATAGTCGATTTTCTCAATCCTTACGGCACAAGGAGTTCGGTTAATGTGGACATCAAATATATTCAAAAAAATGCCGATTCTGACCGCCCTGCCGCCAATAAAACCCAATTCGTCAACCTCTTCTATATCGGTTATTGCGCCGTCGGCAGGTGAAAGAATTAAATTGTCGCCTGGCGGAACCCTGCGAGCAGGGTCGCGGAAAAAAGATAAAAGCCAAATTAAAATAATCGCTAAAAAAACCTCAATAACCCACAGCAGCCATACAATCGGCACTACAAAGGCTGCTATCGCCATCGCAAGGACACACAAAGCAGGGTATATTACAACCTGCGGCAGACCGTATTTTGTTATGGGTATCCGCATAAGTTTATTTTAACCGCGGATTACACGGATTTCACGGATAATTTTCCAATAACTGATAACTGTTATTTTTCCTGATTATCAGGTAAAATGGAAATTATTAATAGTTTTCCATTATGAAAGGCGGAAAATGAAGAAACAAGCTTTTTATTCGTTTGTACTATTGCTTTCAGTACTTACACAAAGCTATGGCCAACAAAAAAAGTACAAGGATTATCCCATTTCAACGATTGGGCTCAACAATGTAGAAATAACCGACAGCTTTTGGCTGCCTAAAATCAGGACGGTTCAAAACACGACCATTGCTTTTGGTTTTGATAAATGCGAGAAAGAGGGCCGCATGGAAAACTTCCTTATTGCCGGGGGTAAAAGAAAAGGTAAAGTTCGCGGAAAGATGCCTTTTGACGATTCAGATATATACAAAATTATCGAAGGGGCATCGAACTCATTGATAAGCGCTCCCAACAAAGAACTTGACGCCTACCTTGATTCGGTTATTGCCATTATCAAAATCGGTCAGGAGCCTGATGGATATATTACGACATGGTTTACAATCGACCCGAATAATCCCCCTGCTGACTGGGCACAAAAAACAGGCAAACGATGGGCAGGCGAAGCAAGCAGCCATGAACTATATAACAGCGGTCATATGTTTGAAGCCGCTGTCGCGCATTATATCGCTACGGGCAAACGAAATTTTCTTGATATCGCAATCAAAAACGCCGACTTACTGGTTCGCAGTTTCGGCCCGGGTAAACTTACAATACCGCCAGGCCATCAGATTGTCGAAACGGGATTGATAAAACTTTATCGTGTTACTCACAATGAAAAATATCTGGAACTGGCCAAATATTTTCTCGACCTCAGGGGCGACCCGACCACACATCAACTTTACGGCGAATACAGCCAGGACCATATACCCGTTATAGAGCAAACCGAAATTGCAGGCCATGCCGTGCGGGCAGTATATATGTATGCCGGTATGACCGATATCGCAGCCATCTACAACGATTCGGCGTATTTGAAAGCAGTGAAAAATATCTGGAACAACCTGGTAGAGCGCAAGATGTATATTACCGGCGGAGTAGGAGCCAAACACGAACAGGAATCATTAGGTAAAGATTACGAACTGCCGAATCTGACCGCTTACGGCGAAACTTGCGCATCAATCGGCAATGTATATTGGAATAGCCGCCTGTTTCAGCTCACCGGCGACGCCAAATATTACGATATTATTGAACGCACCTTATACAATGGTTTGATTGCGGGTATATCACTCGATGGCAAAAAATTCTTTTACGTAAACCCGCTGGCAGCCGACGGCAAATTTAAGTTCAATCAGGGCGCAGGCACTCGCCAAAGCTGGTTTGACTGCTCCTGCTGCCCGACAAACCTGATTCGCTTTATTCCTTCGCTGCCGGGCCTGATTTATGCCGCACAAAAAGACACGCTGTATGTTAACCTTTATGCATCCAATAAGGCAAAAGTAAATATAGAAAACAGGCAGGTAAATATTGAACAGCAAACGGATTATCCCTGGCAGGGGCATGTCAATATTGTAATTAATCCTGAAAAAGCCGGGCAATTCACTCTGAAACTTCGCATACCCGGCTGGGCACAAAACCAGGTTATCCCAGGCGACTTATATACTTATACGGATAAAATAAGCGACAAAGTTGTTATTACAGTAAACGGCAGGGAAATAAAATATCGCACACATCTGGGTTTCGCAGTAATTACTCGAAAATGGAAAGCCGGAGACAGGGTTAAAATTAACCTGCCTATGGCTATACGCCATGTAATAGCCAATGAAAAAGTAAAGGACGACCTGAATATGGCAGCTCTCGAATATGGGCCTGTTGTGTATTGCGTCGAAGGCATAGATAACAATAATCGATTAGACGAGCTCACACTGCCCAACAATGCCGCATTAAGGCTGGAAAAGCGAAACGATTTGCTCAATGGGGTCAATATAATTACAGGCGATGTTCCAGCCAATAATGGCCAGGCAGTATTGAAGCTTACCGCAATTCCTTATTATGCCTGGTCGAATCGCGGTGCAGGAACTATGAAAGTCTGGCTGCCGCGGAAATAAATATTAAACTGTTTTCATCTTGATTTTCGGATAAGATGCAATGTATTCTAAATAACATTTCATTACGGATGATATAATTATTGCTGGAGGATACAATATATGAAAGACGGCGGTAAACTGAATTTCTATATCTCTGTCGTAGGTCTCGGGGTCGTGGCAGGAGCATTAAGTTCTGTAATAAAGATTCCTGAAATTTTAATTTTATCCATCGGCATGGGACTGATGGTGGGAGGTGTCTTTCGCGCAATCGGACAGATTGAACGCAAGCTTGCCAAAAATGAGGCCGCAGGCAAGCCTTCGCAGTAAATACGGGAACCTGTGCAGAAAAAGACATCTCGCTTTATGCCTTGACTATTTGCCGCAAAACAGTTACCCTTTTTGTCCCGTAAGAACAATTTTCGGGGTATGAGTTTAGAGATTCATCTTTCTATACCCTAAACCCTAATAAAGAAAGGAATAAATATGTCTACAGCTATTGTTAACGTAAAAGCAAGAGAGATACTCGATTCACGCGGCAATCCTACCGTCGAAGTTGACGTAACGCTCGATGACGGCTCTTTCGGAAGAGCGGCAGTGCCGTCAGGGGCAAGTACGGGCGCCCACGAAGCGGTAGAACTGCGCGATACCGATTCGAAAAGATATATGGGCAAAGGCACTTTAACAGCAGTAAAAAACGTTAATGAAAAAATCGCACCGAAGGTAATCAAAATGGACGCCCTTGAGCAGGAAAAAATAGACAAGCTAATGATTGAATTAGACGGCACAAAAAATAAGGGCAATCTCGGCGCAAACGCAATATTAGGCGTATCGCTTGCCGTCGCAAAGGCCGCCGCAAAATCGGCAGGCAAACCATTGTACAGGTATCTCAGCAAAGACGATGCAAATATCCTGCCTGTGCCGATGATGAACATACTCAATGGCGGAAAGCACGCGGACAATAACGTGGACTTTCAGGAATTTATGGTTATGCCCATCGGGGCAGAGAACTTTCCCGAAGGACTGCGGATGGGAGCCGAGGTGTTCCATACGCTTAAAAGCGTCCTGAAGAAAAAAGGCTATAATACCGCAGTCGGCGACGAAGGCGGGTTTGCTCCATCGTTAAAAACCAACGATGAGGCGCTCGAAGTTATACTCGAGGCAATCGAAAAGGCGGGATACGAGGCAGGCAAACAAATATCAATTGCCCTCGACCCTGCGGCGACGGAACTGTGGGACGATGAAACGAAGAAATATAAATTCTTCAAATCGGCGCCGGATAAAAGAATCTCATCGGACGATATGATTAAGCACTGGGCAGGCTGGGTAAACAAATACCCGATTGTCAGCATCGAAGACGGGCTTGCCGAGGACGACTGGGACGGCTGGAAGAAACTGACCGAGACGCTCGGCGACAAAATTCAGATTGTAGGCGATGATTTATTCGTTACAAACACCGAAAGACTCGCAAAAGGCATCAAGATGAGCGCGGCGAATTCAATTCTTATCAAGTTAAACCAAATCGGCACGCTGACAGAGACGCTTGAGGCGATAAATATGGCCCGCGGGGCCGGCTGGACAGCGGTTATAAGCCATCGCAGCGGCGAGACGGAAGACTGCACAATCGCAGATTTGGCGGTTGCAACAGGCATCGGCCAGATTAAGACCGGCTCGGCGTGCAGAACAGACAGAATATGCAAGTATAACCAGCTTTTGCGGATTCACGAAGAACTCGGCAGTAATGCAAAGTATGGCTCGTTTCTGTTTAAATAAAAATAGCCACAAAGGCACAAAGACACTAAGAAAAATATATAATTACTTTGTGCCTTAGTGTCTTGGCGGCTAAAAAATATCAGCGGATTTTAATAGTCGCAAGTGCCAATGCCGCAAACGCAGTGGCCAAAAGCCAGAAACGCACTACAACCTGCGGCTCAGACCAGCCTGCAAGATGAAAATGATGATGAATCGGCGCGCATCTGAAAAGCCGCTTGCCGCCGGTGTATTTGAAATATCCTATCTGCAAAACCACACTAAAAAGCTCAACCATAAATACGCCGCCGATTATGAAAAGCACGATTTCATTCCTCGTAACCAATGCGCCATAACCCATTGCTGCGCCAAGAGGTAATGAACCGACATCGCCCATAAAAGTCTGCGCGGGATGGCAGTTGAACCATAAAAAGCCCAGCGAAGCACCGAGGATAGATGAGAAAAATATACTAAGCTCGCCCGACTGCGGTATGTGCGGCAAAAGAAGATAGCCTGCCCAGGTCATCGTCGAGGTCCTTGTCATTGATTCGGAAGCGACATAACAAAGAATGGCCAGCGTCATACTCGCAATCGCCACGCAGCCTGCCGCCAGGCCGTCCATACCGTCAGTCAGGTTGACGGCGTTGCTCGTGGCTGAAATATAAAGTATGGCAATCAATACAAACAGCCAGCCGGTGATTGGTATGCCATATTTATAGAATGGGAGCCAGAACCGAGTCGCGTCCGGCACATTCTTAACATCAAAATACAAAAATGTCGCGATGAGCACCGCACCGCCAAACTGAAAGACAAGTTTCTCCCACGGCTTTAAGCCGTTGCGGCTGCGACGGCGAATGGTACTTGTGAGCTTGAGCCAGTCATCCACCGCTCCTATTCCACCAAACCACAACATCAAAACAATCGCTTTCTGGATAAACGGGTTGTCCAGCCTGGCCCAAAGCAGAGTGCCGGCCAGCACGGCAGCAAGAATTATCAGACCACCCATCGTCGGCGTGTTGGCCTTTTCCCTGTTAAGCTCATTTAGCGTTTCATGATGAAACTCCGGCCGGTCGCCGATCTTTTTGCGCATCAGCCAGCGAATTATCGCCGGGCCGGAAAGCCAGGCCACAAAAAGACTTGTCAGCGCCGCCATTATGCAGCGAAACATCACCTCCTGCCAGGCGTAAAAGCCCAGCGAGCGCGTTACAAAATCCTGCAAAAATGAAAAAAGATGATAAATCATAATAAAATCGTAATTCGGTTGCGGTTACGATGCTCGTTTCGTCTAACGTCGAACGTTTAACGTAACCGATACGAGCTGCGCAACCGTAACCGTTCTACGCAACCTGTTCAAGTAAAAAGTCCTTTCAATTTATCCACAACTATCTCAAATCTTTCACTGCGGGAAGCCTTGACCAATACTATATCGTCAGGCTGAACAAATTTGTGCAGATTATCGGCAAGCTGCGCAACATCGTCAAAAATCTCGACACGGATATTAAAATCAGCGTTTTTTTCTGCCGCTTGTGCAGCTACGGCGCTGTCGCCTTTGGTCGTCAGGACAAGCGGGATTTTGTAATGAGCGATTCTTCGGCCCAGCTCGGCGTGCAGTTTCCCGCTTTCAGCGCCAAGCTCGCTCATTTTTCCGAAGATAAAAACAGGCCTTTTGCCCTTCTGCTGTGCCAGCAGCAAAAGAGTCTGAAGGGCATTTTCCATTGAGGCGGGATTGGCATTATAACAGTCATCAATAATCGTTACCGAACCAAATTCCATAATCTCCAGCCGCATACCGACAGGCTTTACACAGGCAATCGAATGGGCAAACTGCAACGCCGAAATGCCAAGATGCCTGCAAACTGCCCAGACGGCTGCCGCGTTTTCAATATTGGCTCTGCCTGCAAGCGGCAGTTCCACCACAATATCATCAATCATAAACCTGCTCCTGCCGCCCAAAAAGTCAATATTCTTCAGATGCACATCACAATCTGCCATCGTGCCAAAAGTGACGAAATCCAGGCGGCGGTTTTTACAATAATCGACAAGCTCTTTTTTGTCGCCATTGATAAAAAAATTCCCGCCCTGCCTTAAACCGGCTGCGATGGAAACCTTTTCCTTTATTATGCCCTCAATCGAGCCAAGGCCTTCGAGATGCGCAGGACATATTGTCGTTATGATTGCAATATCAGGCTGGATTATACGAGAAAGATATTCAATCTCGCCGGGATGATTGCTGCCGAGCTCCGCTATAATAAATTCACAATCGTCAGGGGCATCAAAAACAGTCAAAGGCACACCGATATTGTTGTTGTAGCTTTTCGGAGCGGCAAAGGATTTGAATCTGCCGCTTAAGATATGATGAAGCATATTTTTTGTCGTAGTTTTGCCCACAGAGCCGGTAACTGCGATAACCTTGCAGGCCGAGATACTTCGCACATACTTTGCAAGCTGGCCGAGGGCCTTAATCGTATCATCAACAAGCAGGATAGGCTTGTCAGCAGCAACGGTAATTTTCTTCTGCACAACTGCGCAGGCTGCGCCGTTTTCAAAGGCCTGGCCGACAAAATCGCGGCCATCGTGATTTGCCCCCCTGACTGCAAAAAATACGCCGCCGCGGCGGATTGTGCGTGAGTCAATGCCCACGCCAGCTGCCGTTTCTGAAATGCCGGGCGCAACCTCAGCATTTATAATCTCAGCGAGTTTTTTTATATTTAGAGGTTTCACTGCAGAAATTCTGCGGCAGTTTCAGCATCGCTGAAGTGAGTTTTTTCGGTGCCGATAATCTGATAATTTTCGTGTCCTTTGCCTGCGATAAGAACAATATCGCCGGATTTCGCGTTTTTGACTGCCGCCTCAATCGCCAGCTTCCTGTCGGGCTGAACATTAATATGCCCGGCAGAAAGATTTGAAAAGCCCTGGAGAATATCCTCTACTATCGCCGCAGGTCTCTCAGTCCTCGGATTATCGCTCGTAACAAAAATATCGTCGGCGAACTGCTCGGCAACCTGCGCCATTCGTGAGCGTTTGGTTTTGTCCCTGTCGCCGCCACAGCCGAAAACTACCGCTAAACGACCTTCACAAAGCGGCTTTAAGGTCGCAAGGACGTTCTTTAACGCATCATCGGTATGGGCATAATCCACAAGAACGGTAAAATCGCCTGAAAAAGGCACTTTTTGAAGCCTGCCGGGCACTACATTGAACCTGCTCAAACCCTCGGCGATAGTCTTAAGGTCAAGGCCGGCGCCAATCGCCAGGCCTGCCGCGGCAAGATGATTGCTTATATTGTGCCTGCCGATAAGAGGCGTTTTTATCCGCACCTTCCGGCCCTGGAAGTTCAAATCAAATACCGTTCCCGTAATATCCATTGAAATTATGTCAGCGGTTAAATCAGTCTCTCTGTCTAACGAGTAAAAGAGCTTATTGGCTTTTGTTGCAGCAGCAACTCTTTCCCAAACGGGGTCGTCAATGTTTATTACTGCCGTCGCATCAGGGAGGAGCTTTTCAAAAAGTTTCAGCTTGGCTGCCAGGTACGCCTCCATCGTCTTGTGATAATCGAGATGGTCGCCCGTAAAGTTCGTAAAGGCGGCGGCCTTGAAATTTATTCCCGCAAGACGGTTCTGCTCAATCGCATGACTGCTGGCCTCCACAACGAGATACTCCGAGCCTGCCTGTATCACATCGCCGGAAAGACAGGCAAGCTCAAAGGCGTCCGGAGTCGTCATTGAGGCTTCAATATTGTCTGCGCCGCTGCCAAAGTCAATCACCACAGTGCCAATCAGACCGCATTTTTTGCCAGTATTGGTAATTACCGAGCGAGTCAGATATGTCGTTGTTGTCTTGCCGTTTGTGCCGGTAGCGGCGAGGTTGATAAGTTTGCTGTTGGGCTGGTCAAAATATGCCTGCGAAAGCAGGCCTAAGGCCTCGGCTGTATCGTCAACCTGTATGACCTCGGCTGAGGCAACGGTAACAGGCTTTTGAGTAACAACGTATCTTGCGCCAGATACAGCAGCCTGGCCGATAAAGTCATGGCCGTCTATTCGCGTGCCTTTTATCGCAACAAAGATATCACCCTGGCGAAGCTTGCGGGAGTCGCTGCATACACGCGGCCGCTGGAGCAAGGGCCTATCCATAAGTTTCAATAACTGTTCTAATGTCATAGGGGCGTATTCTAACAAACGATTTTGTTCAATATCAATAATAAAAAGAGTATAATATTAAATTATGCCGGACAAAAGAAAACACCGAGGCGCTCATCCGCAGGACGGCAGCCTGTTCTGCCGGGAAAATATACCTGCTCTGCGGCAAGCAGCAGCAGATTACTCGCTGCTTTTGACAAAAGGATACCCTCAAAACGCCGCTCTGAAATTGGTCGGCGACAAGTTCGAACTTACCGAACGACAAAGACTTGCAGTTATGCGAAGCAGCTGCTCGGATGCCCGGCTTGCAGGCCGGCTGATTCGACAACTGCAGTCGGCCCAGCTTGCCGGCAGGGATATCCTTATCGACGGGTATAACGTCCTGATAACCATCGAGTCGGCAATAAGCTCGGGATTCCTCTTTATCGGCAGAGACGGCTGCCTGCGAGACCTTGCAGGCCTGCACGGGACATATAGAAAGGTTAATGAAACAATTCCTGCGATAGAACTGATTAACAAGGCACTGGCTGAACTGAACGTAAAAAACGCAGGGTGGCTGTTAGACAAGCCTGTATCAAACAGCGGAAGACTCAAGGGTATAATAGAATCCATAAAGACAAATTTCCCTATAGATGTAAAACTGCTCAATAACCCCGATGCCGAGCTTATCCAGTCAGAGCAAATCGTCGCTACAAGCGATGGGGACGTGCTGGACAAGGCAAAATTGTGGGTGAATCTGGCAGAATTTGTAATAAGAAATAATGTAGAAAACGCGCGTGTAATCGACCTGCGAAGTTGAGAACGCATATTTACGCCGGCGGCGGCTGACGGCTGGCCAGGAGCCTGTCGTATTCAATCTCAAACCTCATTTTATGACGAGCCTCCTCTTCGGCAAGGGCCATAAGCGTCTGGCGAGACTGCTCATCTTTTACCATTGCCAGCAAATCAACGTAAAGCCGGAAAGAGGCCTTCTCCTTTTCCATCGCCAAAAGTAAAAGCTCCTGCAGGTTCATCTTCATAGTCTTGGCCATATCCAGCATATAATCAAGAGGTTTTGGAAGCATGCTGCCGCCTTTGGCGGGAGTAGCAGAGGGTTTGACTACTATGCCGAGCTTCATTATCTCAAGTTCCAGACGGGCCTTGTGCTGGAGCTCGTCTGCGGCAAACTCATTGCAGATGTCACGAATCTGCACATCATCGACATACTGAGAAAGCAGATTATAAAAGACGTTAGCCTCTATCTCTCTGCCGACGGCATAATACAAAATTTCTTCTACATCACCATCAAGATTTGCCATTTCCGGGGGCCCCTGATAACTATTTGCAAACAGTATACGCACAAAACAGACGCCGGGCAAGGATAAATTTAACGCCCCGGCAGGGTGACCGAGAACAAAGGAAAAGGGCTGCTATCAAAGCAGCCCTTTAATTTGAGATGAAATCTTTACGAACTTAAAAAACAGTCCCTGCAAGCCACCATTCCGCCAGAGCTGCAAAATCAAGGAAATTTATTATACCATCACTACATGGCGGCTGAGGCGCAATATCAGCAGATGGGACACCTGGTGATTGCAGCCATTGGTCAACCAACACCGCCAAGTCTAAAAAGTCCACTGCACCATCGTGGTTAATATTGCTTCTCAGGAATTCATGAGCGCCCATATCTACGATAGGTGGTGTGCCATTGCCGGCATCGACAACACACAGGTCATCTATAAATCGCGCAAAGCCATCCAAGTCCAACGGCGTCGGCTCGGCCGTGTTGCCGTCTTTATCGAGGTCGGCATAATCGGGTGGTACAGAGTTATTATCGCCTGCATCAATACAGGGCGAGTCTGACAGCAGCCGATAGTTGCCTTCAACCCAGAAGTCATCATTTGCATCGGCAGGCGTACCATTACTGTCCCAGTATCCAGGCTCGACAAAACACGGGTCGGCATCAATATTATTCGGTCCCCAAATCAATGTGCAGAAGGGTT
>Ga0315543_1002891_pt1 | contig 16016 bp, 17 predicted proteins | sample SalMarSW160210MG_2_FD_203098 | JGI IMG/M metagenome (GOLD analysis project Ga0315543, IMG submission 203098) | Salt marsh sediment microbial communities from the Plum Island Ecosystem LTER, Massachusetts, United States - Salt Marsh Sediment SW1601-210 ...
GTGGCATTTCTGACCTTCATCACCACTGCTTTGGTGGAGAAGCATGAACATTGCGTTTGTTTTGCCATATCTGGCTGAGCGGTTTGGTGGGCCGGTCACAGTCGTGAAGAATGTTGGCGGAGCGCTTGCCAGTGCTGGGCACAATGTCTCCTATTGGGCTACCGCCGACAATAGTGACCGTGAAGAGCTGGCTTCGATAGATTCGGCTCATATCTATGATATTGCTTGGCCTCGTTCGTGGCACCGGTCGCGAAACTTTGTTCGCGGTCTGTCAGCTGGCATATCTTCAATTGACATTATGCATTTTAATGAGTTTTGGCCCCACCCAGTATATGCCGCAAGCCGCGTAGCCCGTGCCAATGATGTTCCGTACATACTCGGACCTGCAGGTAGTCTTGAGCCTTGGCGGTTGAGAAGCAGTCACCTAAAGTGGTTGAAAAAGATGGTTTATCTTAATCTCGTTGGTAAATCTATGATGCAGGGTGCAGCCTGTCTCCATGCAGCTTCAGTACAGGAGGGTGAACATTTTCGCCAAGCAGGTTATCACGGCCCTATAACCGTTATCCCAAATGGTGTCGACATCAATGAATTTACTAGCGGAGATGGTTCGGAGGCCGAGGCTTACTGGCCGAGCCTGAGGAATAGACTGGTAGTGTTGTTCATGTCGCGTTTAAGCCCAGAAAAAGGTCTGGATACACTGATTCCCGTCTGGGCAGACGTAGTGAAATCTCCAGCTTATAAAGATTCTATGCTGGTTATTGCTGGCCCCGATGACCGAGGCTATCGAAAGGTGGTGGAAGGAATAATTGGTAGATACAATGTTGGCTCGCAAATCTGTATGATGGGAATGGTGCAAGGTCGGCAGAAACTGGCGCTTCTCCGACGGGCAGACATATTTATTTTGCCGTCTTATTCGGAAAACTTCGGGATCGTCGTGGCGGAGGCATTGGCTTCTGGAACGCCTGTTATAGCTACTACAGGTTCTCCATGGCAGCAGTTGCATACGGTGGATGCAGGGCGGTGGGTACCCGCGACGAAAGATGATATAGGCCTAGCGCTGCGCGAGTTGCTGGGCATGTCCAAGTCGCAGCGGCAGCAGATGGGCGAGAGAGGGTCTGCCCTGATTCGGGAACGCTATACGTGGGACCAGGTTGCACTCATGTTCCTGACTGTATACGATTGCATCCTGGAAGATAGGTTGATCCCGCTGCATCCTGAGCCAAAGGAAGTGGAGAAGGCTTGAGTCTGAAGGTCTGTTATCTCGTGCCTCGCCTGTTGCCAACGCCGTCAGGGGCGGTTGTGGGGGGTAGTGCAGTCAATTGCGTCTCCCTGGCCCCCGAACGTTTGGCGTCGGAGAGAAAACGCTTGTCCGAACGCGTCGAAGCCCTGCGATTCGACACCGCCAACATCGCGCGAACATTCAGAAAGGCCCTTGTCGACCATGCCTGACTCCGATGCGCGGCGCCAAAGCCACGATGAGCCCAGGAGTCAATGACGACTGAAGAAGAAAAGCAGAAAGAGGACGCCATGTTTTTGGATCGAGTCAAGTACATCTCCCAAAAGATAAAGAGAGCATGGTTGGACAAAACCTTGTTCTATAAGATCGTTCACTTCGTTAAGAGAAATCTGCGAAGCCGAGCCGAGGTGATTGTCGGGTATCCAATGTTGTCAAGGGCCGACCGAAAGATTCGCCTCTCGGATGGATTTGCGGATCATCGAATGAAGCTGGAAGCGAGAAACTGCTCGCCTGATCTTGCGAAAAGGCTTATCGTCGCCTACAAGGCGATGAAAGAGGCCCAGTCCAATGTCGTGGACCCGGCCTTCCGAATCAGAGGGCTGTGGGCGGAGTGGATAGACGTCAACTACCGGGACTTCATGAGCGCTTTGAACAATGAGGACATCCGAAAGACCTCGGATTTGCTCGATAATCTCAATCGGGAACAGTTTGCTGTGGGTACTGGCGGCGGCTATGACGACTATGTTATGTACCGGACGTCTCTCATCGGAAGGTTTCACCTCAGATACCTGTGGTGCACGTATCGTAACAATCTTTTGTCGCTTGGTTTCTCCCCGGAAGATATACATTTCCCTCTAGTGGGAAATCCTGCAGGGGTTTTCTTCAACGACGAAGTGATCCAAGCAGACACTCTTCGGCACATCTATCACGCAATCGAGATGCGTCATTGGTTGCGAGATCTCCCACGCTCTGTTGTTGTTGAGATAGGGGGGGGGCTGGGAGGCCAAGCCTACCAAACAGTGCGATTGGCCGATGGGGCGATCGCCAAGTATGTCCTGTTCGATATCCCGGAGGTGGCAACCATTGCTTCGTTCTTCCTCATTTCCGCGTTTCGTGACAAACGCATCCGGCTATTCGGCGAAGGTGACGTCTCAGTGGCCCCATCCGAAGAATATGATATCGCGGTTTTTCCTCACTTTGCAATTCCTCAACTAGAAAGCCGTTCGGTGGATCTGTTTCACAATTCTTGCAGCTTCTCAGAGATGGACAAAGTATCCTCTACGGAATACTTGAGGATAATCGAACAAGTTTGCAGGAAGTATTTCAACCACATAAACGCGGACACGCCCTTCTCCTCGAGAAACCCAGATGGCTCGATGTCGGAGAATCTCATTGGCTCCAAACTTGTTCCGTCGCCGCAATACTTCAAGCGCGTGTTCAAGAAACCTCGAGTTTTCAAACGTCCAGAGGACAGACTTTCTCCGGCCTTCGAGTACCTGTATGAGTTGATGCAGATCCCGAAATCCGGAGGGTAGGCGGATTTCCGGTGAAGACATAGCACGTTGCGCATCATCCCTATTCTTTAGAGCCAGGGAATTTCCCACACATCCAGTGGCGTGGAGCGCAACATCTTTGATGTTCCAATCGGACGCTACGAGGCAGGACTCGTTTTCACGCTCGCTGACGAAGTGCGCATTCCGATTACTGAGGGTTTGTTTGTGGTGGAAATAGGATGTGGCCAAGGCGGATACCTTTTCCCGTTTGAAGAAATGCTTCGCGCAAGGATACATGATTATGTGATTCTGAGGATATGACGTAGCGAGCAAGTCCATAGACGTTGCTCGGCAGCATGCAAAGGATGTGGGATCCCGAATTCAGTTTGCGATTGGGTCGAGTGACGCGTTATCTGAGCCGGTTGATTGGATTTGCCTCAACAATGTTGTGGAACATGTCTATGACCAATATGGTTTTCTGGCTGACCTTAGAGGACTATCGCAGTACATCTGGTTGCACGTTCCCATCGAGCATGGCATTGCACATATTCTCCTCAACGCGCCTCAACGGCCTTTCGAACCGGTCGACATCTGCACTTCTGGTCGTAGTCGAGTCTGAAGGTGATGCTTCAAGAATGCGGCTATTCAGTTGTCGCCCACAGATTTGATTGTGTTGATCGTGGGCCAGTTTTTGGTTCATTGAAATATCGTGCAATGCAGCGGATTCGACACTGGAGCTATCGTTTCATGCCACAGGCCAGCACTCGTGTCTTTGGCGGCAACATGCTTGTGTTATTGAAAAACTCACCATGAGAACGCCTCATGTTTCTGGGGCAGCTCGCGCAGGATGCTTCGTTATCCTCGTTAGGTTCGTCTGCAATGTCAAAGTTCTTTGAGGAGGCGCAAATGGCATCTCGAATTGCCACGATCACAGCGTATGTATGGTGCTTGCTTGTGGGTTGTCAGTCCGAAGCAATGACCCTTGTTCGCCAGGGTGCCAGCGAATGAGAGTGCTTTTTGTCTTGCCCGTATATGAGCCTGCGCGGGCCTTTGGGGGCGGCGTCGTCACAAGCCTAGCTACACTTTGCAGAGCGCTGGCAAAGTTGGGAGTGTCGGTCACTGTTTATGCCACTAACGCCAGTGGTACAGATGAAGCCCTTGATGTCCCTCTTGGCCGACCCGTGGATTTGGGCGGAGTAAACGTCTACTATTTTAAATCAACTTTTGGCCCGAAAAGCATATTTCACTCGACATCTCTTACGGAAAAACTATGGCAGACCGTTGATCAGTTCAACCTCGTTTATGTTGCCGCTTGGTTTATGTGGATAGGGATTGAAGCGGCGAGGATCTGTCAGAAGAAAAAGGTCCCGATGATAGCCGGGATACATGGTGGCTTTTCAGCAAGGGCCAGAAAAAAATCATATCTCAAAAAGAAACTGTTCAGGGAGCTCTTTATGCGCAGGGCTTTGAATAGTGCCGCGGCAGTTCATTTGACCTGTAAGGTTGAGCAAGAGACTTCCCAAGATTGGCTGGACAATTTACCAACAATCCTCGTTCCTAATGCGGTGGATCCAGAAAAATTTTACCCTTGCTCTCAATCTCGGAGTGACTTTCGAGCTAGGTATCGTATACCTGAGAGCGCTCCCGTGTTGATATCGGTAAGCCGTTTCGACTGGATGAAGCGGGTGGACCTTCTTATTGGGGCGCTGTCGAGGGTAAAGGACTGGTATCTGGTCTGTGTGGGAGATGACGCATCTGGCCGTGGGCCAGCATTGAAACGGTATGCCGAGCACCTTGGTGTTTCCGAGAGAATTGTCTGGACGGGATTTCTCAAGGCCAAAGACTTATGCATTGCCCTGTCGGCAGCGGATTTGTTTTCGCTGATCAGTGAGAGCGAGAACTTTGGAATCGTGGTTGTTGAGGCGATGATGTGCGGGCTTCCTGTGATGATTTCCAGGAACGTTGGGGTGTGGGAGATGATTAATAATCAGGACTTTACCATTAGAGCTGATTTGTCAATCGAGTCAATAGCTAAATCTCTCTCACTTTTTCGCGAGAAAACATTAGGGTCAAAAATAGACAAAAGCTATATACGACAAGTAGCGATCGATATGTTTTCTCCGCAAGCTGTCACAAAACAATTCATCCGTGAGATACAAAAATTCATCCAGCCGCAAAAGTAGTACTAATCAAGTTGGAGAGCGTAGAGATGAAACGTTGCCCGATAGCCGTGATAATTCTCACACTTAACGAAGAAATTTGTCTTCCCTATGCGCTAAATAGCGTCGTCCAATGGGCCGCGCAGGTTTTTGTGGTGGATTCCTTTAGCACAGACCGTACGGTTGAGATTGCCAAATCTTATGGAGCGGAGGTGCATCAGAACGCATTTGTGAGCTTTACGAACCAAAGAAACTGGGCGTTGAATAACCTTCCTATTAGGACCGAATGGGTTTTCTTTCTGGACGCCGATGAGTATTTGTCTGAGAAAATCAAGCAAGAGATTGTTGCTATGCTAGAGCTTGTTCCGGATGATGTCAACGGCTTTATAACGAAGGTGAAGTTCATGTATCTTGGACAATGGCTCAGGTACGGGGATCTGTACCAAAAATTGATCCGTTTGGTCAGAAGGGACAAAGGTTCATATGTGGTCACAAGCGGGTTTCGGGAGAAGATGGTTGTCCAGAGCAAGGTTGGAAAGCTGAACTCATATATCGTCCATTACGATCACAAGGGGCTCAGAGACTGGGCGATGAAACAAATGAACCGGATTGCTATCGACGCTCAGGAGCGGCTAAACAACCATCGAGGAATATCCACAATGCTTCCCTCGGAACAGTCGTGTTTGGGGTCCATGGAGGGTGGAAAAAGTCGACGGCTAAGGGAAAGACTTACTCGGTTGCCTGGTCCTGTTTGTCCCTTTGCACAATTTTTCTATCGCTACATCATAAGACTTGGATTTCTGGACGGGTGGCGTGGATTTATTTACCATTTTCTTCTGCAGTTTTGGTATCCACTGATGGTCGAAGCAATGTATTTGGAACTGTGCTACAGACAGAACCTCAAGAAAAAGCCGCAGATGCATGATGATAGTGGGGTCTAGGATGCGTAGGATTCTGGTCACAGGAGGCTCAGGTTTTATAGGAACGAACTTGGTTGATTCGCTTATCAGGCAAGAGGATGAAATACTGAGTGTAGACATCAGGGAGCCTCAAAACAGCAATCATAATGAGGTCTTTGCAATGCTGGACATTCTGGATCGACCAGCGCTCGCAAGCGTATTCAAGAATTTTGAGCCTACAGACGTGGTACATCTGGCTGCCCGAACTGATTTGCATGATGAAAGGGACTTGCAGGCTTACAGCGTAAATACCCAAGGAGTCGAAAATATAGTCCATTGCATTTCACGGCAGTCATCGGTGCAAAGGACTATCTTCACGTCTACCAAGCTTGTTTGTATGACTGATTATTTCCCTCGGTCTCAGGAAGATTACTGTCCGATTACACTCTACGGCCGGAGCAAAGTTATTGGAGAGAAGCTGGTGAAGAACTCTGCTTCATTGCGGTGTGATTGGTGTATTGTTCGTCCCACATCCATCTGGGGTCCTTGGTCGAATTTTCCTCATATTCCTTACAGCAGGTTTTTCAGAATGATTGCTTCAGGCTTATATTTGCAGCCTGGAGGGATCAATTCAGCAAAAACTTTTGGTTATGTCGAAAATCTGATTTTTCAGGCTGAGAAGCTTCTGTTGGCACCAAGCAGCCAAATCCACAGAAAAGTCTTCTACCTTTCAGATTATGAGATGTTTTCCATAAAAGATTGGGCCGACATGATTTCTCTGAAACTTCGTAACAAGCCAGTACGTACGATTCCCCGGCCAGTCGCTCAGCTTCTGGCTTGGGGCGGTGACTTGCTGAAGATTTGCGGAATGAAGGAACCACCCTTTTCCTCATTCCGTCTGCGCAATATGCAAGCTGACACTGCGAACGTCCCGCTGGAGCCGATAAAGCAAATTACCGGTCCGCTGCCTTATAGCCTAGAACAAGGCGTGGATAGAACGATCGCATGGTTACGAGAGCACAATCTAATTTGATGAGTTTTGTGCCAACTCCACACGAGCATAGCGATAAACAGAGGTTAAAACTTCTAGTTCTATGTCAGTTGTTCTACCCCGAGCTGGTTTCGACCGGCCAGACATTAACAGAGTTATGTGAGGAGCTGGTGAGCCTTGGAGTGGAGGTGAAAGTGCTCTGTGGACCTCCCACGATTTTGGGTAGAAATAGTGAATTACCGAAGTGCATTGAGCACAAAGGCATTCGTATACGACGTGTTTGGGGAACACGTTTTCCAAAACTTAATCTACTGGGCAGAATTACAAATCAGATAACATTTGCCTTATCCGTCTTTTTTTACCTCTTGTTTCACCGTCCTAATCGACCGATTCTGGTTTTAACGAATCCTCCTTTTCTGGCGGCTATCTGTGCGCTGCTGAGAGTCATTAAGATTGGACCGCCTTATATCTACTTGATCTTTGATGTTTATCCGGATACCGCTGTGCATTTAGGATTGCTGAAAGGCCAGGGATTTGTCGCAAAGGTTTGGGATCGGTTGAATGCATTTATCTTCAGGCATTCCTCAGCCATCGTTGTCATCGGCAGATGCATGGAAGAGGTTATCCAGCAGAAGGCGCGAAAATTCGGTCTTAGCCTGGATGGCGCACTTCACTGTATTCACGTCTGGTGTGATGATAGATTCATCAAGTCGCAATTAGATTTAGAGAATCCACTTGTGGATAGGTTTGGGATTAGAAACAAGTTCGTTGTGGGTTACTTCGGCAATATGGGCAGGTTCCATGACATGGAAACCATCATGGAAGCTGCCAGGATTTTAAAAGAGAATCGTGATATCATTTTTCTATTTGTCGGTGAGGGCCATAAGAAGCGATGGATGATTGATTATGCTCGGCAGAATGGTCTTGAAAATTGTCGGTTTCATACTTACGTTGATCGTAAGGACTTGGGTTTTTTGATGTCATTGGCTGACGTAGGCTTGGTTTCTTTACTCCAGGGTCAGCAGGGGCTTTCGGTCCCCTCGAAAACGTTCGGACTTATGGCTGCAGGTGTCCCTGTTATAGCCGTGATGCCATCGACATCTGAGATCGCAAGGATTATGCATGAGGAACACTGTGGTACTGTAATTAAACCAGGTAGCAAAAAAGGCTTGGCAAATTCTATTCTGGAGTTTTACAATGACCGTAGAAAGTCAAATGCCATGGGCAAAAATGGTGTAAATGCGATTGTGACCGAGTACAGCCTTCATAAAGCTTCAAGGCGGTATCGTGACCTGATCATGGATGTTTGTAATTTAAATGGATAATACTCGCAGATGGAGCTGATGATATGAAAGAGGCGCTTGTATGTGGAGCAGGGGGATTTATTGGAAGCCATTTAGTTAAAAGGCTGAAAAGGGAGGGATTTTGGATTCGAGGGGTGGACCTAAAGTATCCTGAATTTAGTGAGACAGTTGCGGATGATTTTGTCATAGGTGACTTGCGAGACCCTGTAGTATGTAGAAAAGTAACGGACAGATCATTTAATGAGGTTTATCAATTGGCTGCTGATATGGGTGGTGCGGGCTTTATCTTCACTGGGGAGCACGACTCTGAGGTTATGCACAATTCAGCAATGATAAACCTCAATATGGTTGATGTATGCTGTAAAATTGGTGTGGAGAAGGTTTTTTATTCTTCCTCAGCTTGTGTTTATCCCGAATATAATCAGGTGGACCCGAACAATCCCAACTGTTCGGAGCATTCGGCTTATCCAGCAGCCCCTGATAGCGAATACGGGTGGGAGAAGTTGTTCAGTGAGCGTATGTACCTGGCCTACCATCGAAATCATGGTCTTGATCTTCGTATAGCCAGATTTCACAATATATTTGGTCCCAAAGGGGCCTGGAACAATGGCAGAGAAAAGGCGCCGGCGGCTCTATGTAGGAAAGTGGCCGAGGCCCCTGATGGTGGAGAGATTGAGATATGGGGAGATGGTAAGCAGACACGTTCGTTCCTCTATATTGATGAGTGTCTCGATGGTATTCGAAGATTTATGGATTCAGATTTCATCGGGCCTGTTAATATCGGCTCAGATGAAATGACAACAATAGATGGCCTTGCTGAGATGATTATCGATATTGCGGGCAAAGATTTGAGCGTTAGACATGTGGATGGACCATTGGGTGTTAAAGGCAGAAATTCTGATAACCGACTCATCCGCGAGAAGCTTGGGTGGGAACCCACAATGCCTCTGCGAAGCGGGATGAAAAAGACCTATAGATGGATAGAAAGCATGGTACAGATAGTCAAACAGTCAATCTGTTAGGATAGCAGGTGGGTGAATGAACTCGTTTCTAATTCTACAATTTTGATTTTATTGTTGGGGCTGGGCTCTGAGCAGTCCAATATAAAAAAATATTCAATTCATAATAATTGTATGACCAATACCGCAGGGAGGCAATATAAAAGTCCGATAATCGTTATGCTAGAAAAGCTGCGTTATTTTTACGACAAACGATCTTTTTATAAATGAATTGTAGGTGTTTGTGTTACAGAGTGTTATACTTTAAAAGCCTATTAAGCTCAGGAGTATCGGTGTGAGGCTATTTTGCTTTGAAAGATAGGGGGGAGAGGCAATGGTTACGATCGGTCAGCAAGGATCGTTTAATTACCTGTATTATTCTGTTTAAATGTTGAAGCAAAATAGAGATTTCACCTTGCGTAGATTTTTCTTGGCTTTATAATTATTATTAGCGCAATTGCCTATTGATTACTTTCTTGAGCGGTTTTGTGCATAATTTACTGTTTGATTAATGGGGGATCATAGGTTAATCAGAAGCGCCGTTCTTTCTTAGTCAAGGATGAAGCGTTAGGGAGCAAGGAGTGCACCTCAGAGCGGTTGTTATGAAGGGGGGGGAAGAAAAACAGCCAAGCGTCAGAAAAGCGAACGGCCGGGACAGGCTTTTAGTTGACGTTGTCGGGCGCAGGCTGGTCGGCAAAACTCTTCGCAGGGAAATATCACCTCAATCTTTACCCGTTTTACCGTCTGGAACTTCATTGGGCCGAGAATTCGTGATAAGGGCCTTTGATATTGTTGGCTCTGTTGCGATTCTTGCTGTTACTTTGCCACTGATGCTTGTGGTTGCTCTGTTGATAAAAGCCTCTTCTCAAGGGCCGATTCTGTACAAGCAGAAAAGAGTAGGTAAGGATGGGAAGGTTTTCACGTTATACAAGTTCAGAACGATGGTAGATAATGCGGAAGATCATGTCGGGCCTGTTTTGGCTGCCAAGGACGATGTACGCGTGACACCGGTTGGCAGAGTCCTCAGGAGGGTGCGGATGGATGAGCTGCCCCAGTTATTCAATGTCCTATGGGGCGATATGAGTCTGGTTGGGCCGCGGCCGGAAAGACCTTATTTTGTCAATCAGCACAAGGCTCTACAAGGAGTGCGATTGGCGGTGAAGCCAGGGCTGACAGGACTTGCGCAAATAAGGAGCTTCTATGATCTGAAGCCTGATCATAAGATTAAGTACGACAATCTGTATATTCAGAGAAGATCCGTATTTTTGAACGCCTACATATTGCTGCAGACCATACCCGTTATCTTCACAAAAAAAGGATGGTAAAGGCTTGCATAGTCCATCCTTCTGCTACGAAATCAACTCACGCAGGCACATCGATTTCATCGTCACGCCAAGGAAGGTTCTGCCTCAGCTTATTCTGGAGCAACGATTGCTGATTGCGGAGCATTAGTATCTTAGCAATCGACTGATAGCTAAAATTGAGAATAGGCTCATAGTTTTTGGTATTCACAGTGCACCAGGTTATTGACCTGCAGCTTGTCAATGGTTTGTTCATTCTGGCTATTCTTCCTTCCTAACGCAGCACCCAATCTTATATGAGAGCATGCCGGGCAGGCTCATATTCCATCGTATGGGTCGCATGTTGGTCTTGATGATACTTAAAAGGTCATCCCAAAGGTCTTTTATTTTCTACAAATTCGGAGGTGCGATTTTGGCTTTTCATGGATGCCTGGTTTTCTCTTGTTGAGCGGATAAAGAGTCCAGCTATCGCTGCAGAGCAAAAGAACTGGCATGAGAAGGGCCCTTCGGTTACCATATTAATTTGTATTGTTTGAGACTGAGGCCTCAAATGGCAAAAATACTAAGGTTTTTACTATTAATATCGCTTATAGCTTTTCTGAGCCCCGTATGCTACAGCAAGGAGTATCCGTATCGCTGGGTCTATGTCTCAAGGAGGCTAAATGAGGATAGCGATGTAAGAGAGATAAGCGGCATAGTTAAAATGGCGTCAGAGCACGGTCTTAATGGCATGGTTCTTTCCGCGGGGCTTGACAGGCTTGACCAACAGAGGCCGACATATTTCAGAAGGCTTGAGCAGGTAAAGCAAATATGCAAGCAGTACAACATTGAGATAATCCCGATTGTTTTCTCAGTTGGGTACGGAGGAGCAATTCTTGCTCATGACAGGAATCTGGCGGCGGCTGTGCCTGTGAAGGATGCTGTGTTCGTTGTTAGAGGTGGGCAGGCTCATCTATTGTCTGATTCGTCAGTAAGAATAGTTAACGGCGGTTTTGAAGAGCACTATGGAGATCATCTACCTGGCTATAGATTTCATGACAAACCGGGTGAAGTGTCATTCGTGGATACGACGGTCTTCAGAAGTGGCATGGCATCCCTGAGGTTTGAGAACTTCCAAAACTTCAGGCATGGCCATGGGCGGGTTATGCAGGAGGTCAAAGTACAGCCGCATCGCTCTTATAAGGTCACTTGCTGGATTAAGACCGACCGGCTCACTCCCACAAGCGCATTGCGGATGCTTGTCTTGGCTCCTGACAAACATCAGATTGCTGAATCGAGTTTGGAGTTGCCGTCGACCGTTGACTGGCGCAAGGTGGATTTGGATTTTAATAGCTTCAAGTTTGATAAGGTTTGGGTCTACGTTGGAGTTTGGGATGGGAAATCGGGCCGATTTTGGATCGATGATCTGGGCATTGAAGAAGTCGGACTCTCGAATATCGTCAGACGGCAGGGTACGCCTATCAGCATAAAAAGCGATGAGACAGGAATAGCTTATCAGGAAGGCAGAGACTTTGCCCAGATACGTGTCCCAAAGGTGAATCTCAGGTCCGATCCTGAGCCGTTGGCTATAAAGATACCTCCTCAGAGCCGAATAAGAAATGGTGAACGGCTGAGGGTTAGCTATTATCAAAGGGTAACTCCTAAGAAAGGACAGATTACCGTTTGTATGTCGGATCCAAGGATTTATGAGATTTGGCAAGGCCAAGCCAAGCTTATACACCAGCACCTTTCTCCAAATAAGTATATGTTAAGTATGGATGAGATAAGAGCTGGAGGTTCGTGCGAAACCTGCAAGAAGCGCAATATGTCAATGGCTCAGATACTTGGCGATTGCATAAGCAGGCAGGTGAAGATTGTTCGCGAGGTGAGCTCGAATGCTGAGGTATTTATCTGGTCAGATATGCTTGACCCGAACCACAATGCTCACGCCCACTATTATCTCGTAGATGGGGATTTCACAGATTCTTGGAAATATATACCTAAGGATATTGTTATCGTTTGCTGGTATTACCAGAAGCGCAATGAGAGCCTCAGATTTTTCTCTTCGCGTGGCTTTCGGACAATGGCCGGTGCCTACTACGACGGTGACAATCTTGACAATCCAAAAGGCTGGCTCGAGGCTCTCGATCGAACGCCAGGGGCATGTGGAATTATGTATACAACCTGGCGAAACAAATATGACTTACTGGACGAGTTTGGAGATCTTGTGAAAGACCGGACCGCCCCAAAGCAATAAGGAGTGACTTGCTATGCGATGGAGCGTGAACATAGGCAGGATATTTGGGATCAGGTTCCGAATCCATATCACGTTTTTTCTGCTTCTTTTGTTTGTTTTTGTTTCTGTTCTAAATCAACGTGGCTTTGGTCCGGCTCTTACTGCAACGCTCTTTATTTGTGCGGTCTTTGTGTGTGTTCTTATTCACGAAGTCGGCCACAGTCTGATCGCACGGCGGTTTGGAAAGGAAGCCAAGAGCATTACTTTGCTTCCGATAGGCGGCGTTGCAGTAATGGAAGAGATGCCCGAAAAACCCGCTCAGGAAATTGCAATGTCCATAATAGGCCCCTTTATCAACCTTGTGATTGCTGGGGTGCTTTATGTGCTCGTAGGGCGCTGGGCCGGCGTTGATGTACCGAGTTCGTTCCCAGAGTCACCACGGCAGTTTCTCGCAGCTTTGATAGGTGTGAACATCGTACTTGCCATATTCAATTTGGTACCTGCATTTCCGATGGATGGAGGACGGGTGTTGCGGGGGATTCTCGCTACGAGGATGGACTATGTTGCCGCGACTTCAGTTGCAGTCGCGATCGGCCAGGCATTGGCGATTTTTTTCATCTTCTTCGGCATATTCTTCAATTGGTGGCTGGCGCTGATAGGATTATTTCTTTATCTCGGGGCCGGCAGCGAAAAACAGCAGGTTATTCTCCGTTCTTTGTTGCATCAGATTCCCGCCCATGAGGCAATGGCTACAGAGGTTCATACGCTCAAGCCTGATGAGCTTATGTCAGGTGTATTGGAATATTTTCATCACGGCTGCCAGAATGATTTCCCTGTCATTGGTGAAAACGGCGTTAAAGGGATACTCACTCGCGACCGCATCCTTGCAAGCATCCACGAAAAAGGACTTGAAGTACCGGTCTCAGAAGTTATGGACAGCGACTTTGCTTCGGTTGATGCAAGAGCACCTCTTGATGAAGTGTATAAGAGACTTCTTGCAAGTGGTAAAACAGCAATAGCGGTTGTAGACAGGGGCCAAGTTAAAGGAATGATTTGTCTCGATGGTATCAGCCGATATTTTATGGTAAGGGCTGCCTTAAAAGGAATTGATGCCAAAGAAATACTTGAGACTAAATGATGAGTTGTAAGAACAGTTTTTGCATCAATTCGTAATTGTAGATTGTAGGAGCTGTCTATTCAAGTTACGCCACGGGAACTCCAATGGGGGTATACTAACGTGAGGGTAGTAATTAGCGCAATAATTGGTGCAGCTGTGGGCTTTGCCTTGGGCTATTTCGGTAAATGCGCCTCAGACATATGCCCATTAACAACCAATCCGATCATCAGTACTGTACTGGGAGCACTGTTAGGTGCGCTGACGGTTGCTTGAAAATAGCCAATTTTTTCAAACAATCTTATATCGAGTCTTTGCTTGCCACGGCGACTGTAATACATAGTTGGTCCAAAGAGCTGTGTTTAGTGGTGCAACTTTAGCAGCTTAAAGGTATCTTCACCGCCGTTTATTAAGTGTATCAACGGCTGTGGTCTGTCGATACCCTCGACAAATTTTGGTCGTGCTGACCAGGGCGTCACGCTTAGAACTCTCGTCAGGTCCATCCAGTGCTGCAATCTTGCTACCGGCAAGTTCCAGGTCATGTGAAAGTGGTTGGCAGGTGGATACTGCTTGTATTCAATCATACTGGCATACTTTGGTACGACGAACGTGTGTGGCCAGGTTGGGGTTGTCAGATTGCACATTGCCTGTCCAAGTTTTTCCGGGACCTCTGTAGTGTGGGCCTCATCCCATATCATGCTGAAAAGCCCGCTCGCACTGCTATACGCCATTCTCGCGGCGATGCCTTCTATCCCAGCAGGCGTCATGAATGTTACTGAGTTGCCGCCACCGGGGAAGTAAAACTCATTAGTGAGAGGCATTGCGACGCCGGCCATAATTTGTCTCACCGATGCACCTGGTTTTGCCGCCCAATCGAATGAGGCGCTTCCCGAATTGTCCCCGTCAACAAGTCCTTTGCTATACCAGTCTGCATTTTTGTCGAGTTTTTTGACGCCTATCCTTTGCGCCAAATCTTTTATTTCCCACGCCTCCCATACCTTGCGAAAATCCATAAACAGAGGCGGATTGCCACCGCTTAAGTACGTCATAAACAGCATCGTTAGAAGTCCCTGCACATCCGCTTCGGTAGCGTAGGGCAGCGGCGCCTTGCGTCCATAGTGATCAAATGTGCTATTGAAGAACGATTCCATAACATCTGCCACTGGAAGCGGAATTCCTCGCGGATCGGAGCCCCATTCCAACTGGCTCATAAAGCCTCCCCCAACCGCATTTAAGTCGGCCATCAAATCGCGAACGATTAGGTACATTGCTAAACTCATATTAAATCGTTCTCTGTCAGCTTCGTTACGTAGTTCGAGCCGTTTACCGATGTATCTGTTGACCCAGCCTCGCAGTTGTTTTAGTTCCTTTTCATTGTAAGCCTTTTTGCCGAGCATATCGGCCAATAGCTTCATATCCAGTCGCGTGATTTCGAGTCCGAAGGTGTTGCGTGTTGGAATAATATGTGCAAGCGCTGTTTCCATCCCCATCGAATCATGGCCGAAGACTACGACTCTCCTGCCCCGAAGTGCCACCGCCGTCACCGCTGCGTAGCACCAGTCAATGAGATTCTTTGCAGTTTGTTCGGTCATAGTTGGATTCATTCCCGTGTCTGGCCAAGTTCCCACATTTAGCGTGACCATTCGCCCGTATTGGCTAATGGCACCATTGAGTGCGTGGGCGTATACAGCGCCCGGTCTTGGTCCACTATTGCCACAGGTGATATTCAAAGGTGTGTTGGCTGGAAACTGCTGTAAAAGTGAGATAGTGGTGAGCTGTGGAAAGGCCCACGTATCCGGCACACATACGAGAATGTCGACACCTGCTTTGCGGAATTGCTGAGCAACGATGTCCGCTTGAGCTTCGCCGTCTATTAAAACCGTTGAATGAACCACTGGTACCGGCGTTTTATCAGGCAGAACTACGGCGCCGCTAATGGTATCAGCCGCCATCTTAGCGATGTTCTGACAGCGAGTTCTACTTTCTTTGTCGATTCGCGGGTCACTGGTTGCGAAAACGCCAACGACAGGAACCTTCGGCATGGCCTTTCTTGTATTCGGCAGACGAACTGCTCCTACTTTCTCTGGCATTTTTGCTGCTCCTTCATCAAGATTTAGTGAATGGTAAATGGTTAGTGATCCACCGCAGGCGGATTTAACCAATCTCCTTTTAAGTTATCTTTCGCACTTTTGACAGTTAGTTACGCAGCGTGAGCTAATGCCTCGATTAAAAACTCAAAATTCTTGTCATGTACGATAGATTTCTCGAACATAGATTTAATTCTTTCCTTCAAAAGCACTCGCCG
>Ga0315543_1002892_pt1 | contig 15991 bp, 22 predicted proteins | sample SalMarSW160210MG_2_FD_203098 | JGI IMG/M metagenome (GOLD analysis project Ga0315543, IMG submission 203098) | Salt marsh sediment microbial communities from the Plum Island Ecosystem LTER, Massachusetts, United States - Salt Marsh Sediment SW1601-210 ...
ATCGGCCCCGACAAAACCGTGGGTGATTTCGGCCAGTCTCTCCAGGTCAACGTCGGAAGCTAAAGGCATACCTCTGGTGTGGATGTGAAGTACTTCCAATCTTCCATTCTTATCAGGAATGGCTATCGAAATCTCCCGGTCAAATCTACCTGGCCTCCTTAATGCGGAATCAAGTACATTGGGTATATTGGTAGCGCCGATAACAATCACCCTTCCCCTTGATTTCAGGCCGTCCATCAGAGCTAGAAGCTGGGCGACTACCCTTCTTTCTACCTGCTGGTCACCCCTGATTTCCTCTCTCTTGGCGGCTATGGCGTCAATCTCGTCAAGAAAGATAATCGCCGGTGCCTGTTCCCTCGCCTTTTCAAAAATAGCCCTTAGGTGTGCTTCGCTCTCTCCATAAAACTTGTGAATAACCTCCGGTCCGCTAATGTGGTAAAAATGGGCATCGGTTTCACTGGCTACCGCTCTGGCAATCAGAGTTTTACCGCACCCCGGAGGACCATGCAGAAGCACGCCTTTAGGTGCTTCTATCCCTAACCTGTCAAAGACTTCAGGATATTTTAGGGGAAGCTCAATCATCTCCCTTATCTTGTTAATCTCTTTATGGAGGCCGCCAATATCCTCATAGGTAACCCCTACGTCCTCTTTTTCACTAACCCTTTCCCCTTTCATTTTGATTAAGGTTGTGGGATGAATGACAACAACCCCTTTGGGGTTAGTATCTAGCACGGAGAACTCCTGATAGCGAGTGCCAAACAGGGTTACTCTTATCTTATCGCCCGAGGTCACTGCCAATCCTTCCAGTAGTCTTCCGATGTAGCCAGTGTCCTTTTCCCGGGCAAACGTGGATGATGGAGCTATTGGCGCCAGAACCACGTTAGTAGCCGTTTTATAGTCTACTTTCTCCACCTGTACCTTCTCACCCAGGCCAATCTGGGCGTTCTCACGAGTAATACCGTCTATCTGAATGACCTCTTTACCACGGTCTTCCATGTAGGCAGGCATCACTTTAGCTACAGACGGTCTTTTGCCCAAAATCTGAATAATATCGCCTACCTCGGCACCCACCTCAGCCATATCTTTCGGGTCAATCCTGGCTATGCCACGACCAACATCTTTAGCCAGTGCTTCAGAAACTCTGAGGGTTAATCTTTTGGTTTCTACCTGTGCCATATTCTTTACTTCTTCCTCATCCTTATTTCTAAAATCCCATTCTTGTATGAAGATTTCATAGAGTCGGCATCTACCGGTGAAGGGAGTAGAACCTCTTTACTGTATTTCCTGTCCTTGGCTTCAGCGGAGAAGTTGAGAATGTCACCTTTTACCTCAAGGTGAATGCCACCTTCTTCCACACCGGGAAGCTCGGCAATCACCACTAGTTTCTCACCTTCATCAAACATATCAACTATGGGTTCCCTTACTTCAGCTACCACTGCCCCCTTCTCCGTGGCCTTGATGTTACCGAACTGCTCGATAACCGGCTTACCTCCTAAGCCCATCTTTACGCTGAAGCCATATACTCCCCTGGCCTTGTCGCCCAAGCCTCCGATCTCTCCGGTATGGGTATATTCCTCTTCTCCCTCCTCAGCCATCTTGGAGACAAGGTCAAAAAGATTACCAATTCCCTTGAACAAGCTGCCAAAACCAAACTCAAACTCCCCAACCCCTTTCCTCTTTTCCTCATCCATAGGAGCACCCCCCAGTCCTTTTCGCAGTTCCTCCAGCTTGAGATTCAGGACAGGCAACGGCTTGGTCAAGCCTTCCTCCCAACGTCTCACCGTCTGCATGGAGACCCCAAGAAGCTGGGCAAACTTCTCCTGAGATAGGTCAAGTTCTATGCGCAATCCCCTGATTTGTTTATTCTCCATTTGTCACCTACCACATATTATAACATCTGTTTATACATATGTCAATACCTGTGTTGTATTTTCAGGGAAATATTGAGCTAGAATGTTTCTAACAGATGGGGCAATATTGCTATGCTGACAGGTCAGACCTAAGCTTTGGAGATGTTTTGGGAAGCGGTAGTAATAGGGAGAAAGTGAAGTGGGAAGTTATTCCTCTTTATCTGTTGTCACCAGCAGAGCGTCAATGAAACGACCGAGCCTGACTTCGACGTGGACTTCTTCCCTCTCAACCATGACTACGAATTCACCGTTGGGGAACTCCCAGCTAGCCTTACGCGGTGTCTTCGTTACCTTCACATCTTGGGTTGAGGGAAAGGGTACTTTAAGCGGAGGGGATTGCCGCCTAACCGGGGTCACTGGTAGAACCCTGAATTCGGCAGCCTCTCCTGGACTGACTGAGATTGCTCGTCTATAACTTCTGCCTCTGTTAGCCAGACCTCTATTTACTCTATGTACCGGTGGGATACTTCTTAAGGGCACTCTACCATCCTTCTGTTTCGGTGCTTAGTAAACAATAAAAAACCGACAGCACGGATTCATGACAAATCCAGCTATCGGTTCTATCTTAATTCGCCAGGTGGCAAAAGTCAATGCTGTAAACTCTCAACGCGTTTAGGGGATACCTTTGGGAAAATTACTTGCGCCTATGGTGATAATATGAGGAAGTAAAACTGGTGACTGCTAATGTGAACCGGGCAAGCTAAACCGTTTGTCTGGCACCGTTTCGCACTTGCCCATAAATCACTCCCAGCAGCTCCCTCAGCCCTGTGCTTCGGCATCTTATCTCATCACTTTGCCCACTGGCTAAAGCCTCTTTGACATTAAGCACAGCTCTCCAGACTTCTTGTGCCAGCGCTTCGGTACGAGAATTACGGAGTTCTTCCATAAGCATCTCCGCGGCGCGGATGGCATTGTCGGCTTCAATGCCTGCCTCCACCAGTTCCCTCTTTCTCCTGTCCTCATCGGCACTGGTTTCTGACTCTTCAATCATGCGCTGTATTCCCAGCGGACTGAGCCCTTTTGAGGAAACAATCTCTACACTCTGTGTATTTTCGGTTAGCAAGTCGATGGCAGACACGTGTACAATGCCATCAAGGTCTACATCGAAGCTAACGTCAATCTTGGGAATTCCTCTGGGGAGTAGGGGAATGTCATCCAGTTGAAACTGGCCGAGCGATAAGTTATCGATGGCAAGCTCTCGCTCGCCTTGCAATACGTGGATGTCCACCGAGGTTTGATTATCATCGGCTGTGGTGAAGATGCGTGATTCTAATGCCGGTAGTGGAGTGTTTCTACGGATTATCCTGGCAAAGAGTCCCCTTTGGGTTTCAATACCAAGAGAGAGAGGGAGCACGTCAAGAAGAACCGCTTTATCAATCACCCCAAGCAACATCCCTGCCTGAATGGCCGCTCCCAGAGCCACGACCTCATCGGGGTTGATGTTTCGATAGGGCTCCTTCCCTAGGAGATGTCGGGCGAGTTCTTGGACGGCAGGCATCCTGGTGGCTCCCCCCACCAAGATCACCTGGTCGATGTCTTGAGGATTCAGCTCGGCATCAGCCAGAGCTTGTTGGGTTGGGCCAACCAATTTTTGCAGCAAATCTCTGGTTAGCTCCTGGAGCTTTTCAATGGTCAGAGTCGTCTCCAGGTGGCTGAAGGCATCCGCTTTCTCGCCAATAAACGGCAGGTAAATGGATGTAGATGGCCTTTCGGAGAGGTCGATTTTGGCTCTCTCCGCCGCTTCTCTCAGCCTTTGCCTGTCCGCTCCGTCCCTAGGGAAGTCAGTCCCGTAGGTTTTTCGGTACTGCTCCGCCAGATACTCCGTTAACCTCTGGTCATAGTCATCCCCGCCTAGGCAGGTATTGCCGCTGACGGTTCTCACCTCAAAGATGCTCTCATCTAGCTCGAGCACGGAGACGTCGAAAGTGCCACCACCCAGGTCCCAGACCAGTACGGTGTGGACATCTTCCCGGTTAAGACCGTAGGCCATGGCAGCAGCCGTGGGCTCACTGATAATCCTGATGACATCCAGACCGGCGATAATACCCGCCTCTTTTGTCGCCTGGCGCTGACGGTCATTGAAATAGGCGGGCACCGTAATAACTGCTTTCTCTATCCTTTCACCCAAGTACTGCTCGGCATCTATCTTGACCTTCCGTAGGATTAGGCTGGAGATTTCCTGAGGTGTATATTCCTTTTCACCAATGTTCACCTTGTAGTCGGAACCCATACGCCTTTTGATTGAGAAGACCGTCCTCTCGGGATTAGCCGAAGCCTGCCTTTTGGCCAGCTGCCCTACAAGAGGCTGTCCATCCTTGGTAAAAGAAACCACCGAGGGCATGAGTCGCTGGCCCTCGGCATTGGGTGTTATCTTCGGCTGACCATTTTCGATGACTGCGATGACAGTGTAGGTTGTCCCCAGGTCAATCCCGATGGCCCTAGTCATCTTGCTATCTGTGTTGTGCAAATTGGTTCTACCTTCTTTTTCCGCTGTTCGTTCTCCCAGGAGCGGGTGCGCTCATCCCAGTCTTTCATCACACCGTATTCCAGCATGGTCTCCATTCCGGCCAGGGCAGCCCTGAGGTTCACCCCGATGAGGGGAACACCGGCAAGTGAGATGATGATGTCAGCCTGGATTACGAGCCCCTTATCCAGAACTCTGTCTAATAGGTCGACCAGGGTAGCATGTGAATTAGGGGTTGGCTCCATAGATACCTCTTTCAAACACTTCAAACAAAGCCATAAGGAGGCCAGGGGCCGGTAAAGCGTACTGAAAACCCTTCCATTTGGTTGATCCTATCCAGTGCCTCACCCAGCTCAATATACTTGTCTTTATACACTAAGCAAGTCAGGTTCAAAATCATCTGAAGGTCATTTTCTGCCTTCTTCGCCTTTTCCACACGAATATCATCAACCTGTTTCCTGATACGATTATAGAAGATGGTGACGTATTCGTCGGCTTTGCTTTCCATCTCGTGCTTGACGAGGTTTTCCAGCCTCTGCCGATACATATAGGCCAAGCCCTTTGGTTTGGTCTTAATTTCCTCCTCCAGACTTTTTATCTTTGGGCTTGTCTGAGCTAGATTTTGGGCAATAGCCTTAGGGTTCCAAAAGATCTGTACCCCATATTCAGTCTTGCCGCTTACCTTATCAATCCTTCTTTTGAGTTCCTGATATTTCTGCCCAAGCCAGTCCTTGACGTTCTGCTCAGCGCTTTTCTCCGCTTCTCCCCTGATTATGGTGTCGAAGCTTAGCGGGAGCACTGTGCCCCACCTCTCCCAGGCAGTTTCAACCACCTTCTGATGCGTCATTGCCCACGTTTTTATTACTTCCTGGTCGTCTGATTGGTAGGGCTGAGCCAAACAATCGTGAACTACGGCGCAGATGTCCTTGTGAGGGATGGTATGGACCTCATGACCTGCTATGCCGATTTTCCCCAGACTCATCTTTTCCCCAGCATCGGCAACACAATAAACATATCTTCCCTCTTCCTCTGCGATGGCTTCAGTGGCTAGCGTAGCGTGGGTTTTACCCCCGTGTTGCATCTCTAGACCCACTGCTCAGCCTCCTGTCTCCATTTCTCAGGGTTTATCATCCTGTCGAGGACATCATCTACAATTTCGTCAAGGCCGTCCCTCACCGATTTCACGGACTCGATGATTCCCTGCTCTTGCTTTATCTCCTCGATGGCGGTATCGAGCTCCATGAGCGCTTGTCCCAGCCTTTCGATTTCCTCCTCCGTCAGGCTTCCTCCATCCATACGTCTTATCGCCTGGAGATTAAGAGCATCCCTTATTATCTCAACAAGGGCGATTACCAGTCCGAGAACGCCGTGCTTCAGGTTCTTCTCATCAATATCGACTACCATATATCCGGCTCACTTTAATCACGTTCTCTTCTGCAGATGAATTTCCAGAATGCCGTTTCGGCAAGTTGCCTTCAAACTATCCTCTTCCACAGGAGAACCCAGCTCAATCTTCTTAAGGTAGTTCCTGCGAGCTGCAGACTTCGTGGTAAGGGAAAGCACATTATCGTTGACTTTGAGTTCCAGGTCTGTCAACTCTACACCCGGAACCTCAGCTACGACCACTATCTCTTTAGCTTCGCGGAAAACGTCTACCGGGGGCTCAACAGCCTCGGGCGGTTCCGGAGCCTTTTCCTTCCTCTTACGCTTGTCCACTGGTTCGACCGGCGGGGTGGTAGTGCCTACATGATACTCCCTGTCACCCAAGATACCACTGGTTTTAAAGCTTCCGCTGATGCTCATTCCTCCACTCTTCCACTCCTCATCACTCATCACTTCTTTGCCACCAGCTTTCTTCAGTTTTTCCCTGAGTTGTTCAAGCCCACCCTTTACATCCTCCGGGGAAGAGAGAAGCTTGCCCAAGTCTATTTTAAAACCAAAGAGATTAAGTGTGCCGCCGAAAACATCAGATATGTCGGACTTTTCATCTTCCTTCTTCATAGAACCTCCTATCTAGCCCCTACTGGAGGTATCTCTTCCTGCTTGTGCCCATTACCAGATGGAGCTGTTACCTGCTGCCAGGCTGTCGTTTCTATTTTGGTTCCTGAAGGAAACTCCAGACCCCACTTGGCGGCGGTTTCGAATGATGCCAGGGCCGCCCTTATTTTGATGCCGAGAAGCTCAACACCAACCACAGAGACAGCAATATCGGCGTTAATCACCAGGCCTTTATCGAGTATCCTGTCGATGACATCAGCCAGGGTACCGGTAGTGTCCTTTTCTGCTTGCAACGCCATAATTTCCTCCTCTCAGATGTGACTCGTGTGAATTATTACTCTTCAACCACTATGTTGACGAAGCTATAGGGGGGTGCCGGACCTACGTACTTGAATTCGATTCTGCCATTATACCGGGCGGCAAGCTCCTCCACCTCGCCATCAAACTCCTTCTCCCGGCTCCTGTCAACCAGGAAGGTAGCGTTCATGAGCATATCGTCGCCGTAGGTAATGTTAAGGCAAGAATCGCTGGAGAGCTGCCTCAGCGGCTGGAGCAGGGCTTCCTTTTCTTTTGCCTTTTTGTGTTCGAGAGCCTGCTTGAGCATGTCGCTTACAACGTCCTTATCCTGACCAGCCTCTTTAGCTGAGCAGTTGGCCATCCTAACTCTCAGCCCATTTTTCTCTCCGCTTTCACTGGCTAATTCTTGGAAAATAGCGTTCATGTCTCTCCAAAAAGCTTTGAGGCCTAATTCCACCTTGTTATCCAGCTCCCGGAGCAACTTCTTAAACTCCAGGTAGCGTCTTCGGAGAAGACTGCGGATTTCCTCAGCATTCGGTGCCACAGTGTAGAACCTGACTGGCAGCAGGGCATGGCCCTTCATCACCGCCTCGATTACTTTCTCATGGGAAATCATGGTTTCTTTACTGACGACATACTTCGTCATTGGTACGCTGCTGACCACGACACCCAAGTCCTTATAAGCGATAGTTGTCACCGGGTCTCCCTGATCGCCGATACCAATGGGGCCAAAATTCCTTGCCTCACCTGTTCCGACTATGCAATAAATATATTGACCTTCTTGCACCATACTCCCTGGTCTTCTCCCTGCTGGGTCTTTGGCCATTAGTGTTGGTAAAGGTGTAATTCTCTCTTATTACCTTTCTATCATTTCTACGGGTTCGCCACGGAGCCGTGTTCTTCTACGCTCGAACTTCACCATATTGCCATCCTCATCCACCAACACGTCGTAGTCACCCAAGAGGTCGGTGGCGGGAGGAATCCTGGACATCTCCAGCATGTCCAGCTCTATGTGCCAACCCTGCTCATCCTTGAAAGTCCCGGTGACAGTTACAGGTTTGAGTCCGGTAACCTCTGCCATCTGGCTCTTAGCCCGTTCCGCTAGCTTTGTCATATTCATAGATAGTCCTCCTTTAGTTCTCGCTGCCATAGTGGGCATCATCACTGCTGACGCCGCTTAGCCTTGGCTTCTCGAATGGCATTTAACCGCTCTACCAGCACATTTTCCTGCTCGTCATACTCCTCCTCAGTGATATCGCCCATATCAAGGCGTATTTGAAGCTCCGAGAGTTCACCACGAACCTTGCTTTCGTCCAAGAGTTCACTCTCGGCTGCCTCAGCGACCTTGGCCGCCAGCCAGTGGACACCCCTTATCGGGCCCAAGACCGGTGACGTCAGCAAATCGAAGACAAAACCCATCTTTCTCTCTAGCCTAGCTCCGCCCAGTTCACTACTATGTTGATAAAATTATAAGGGGGTGCTGAACCGATATACCTGAGAGTAACTCTTTCACCGAATTGCTCATCCAGCTTGCTTACTGCCCGGTCAAATTCCGGCTCTCTGCTCATATCGACCAGAAAGGCCGCATTGGCTACCATCCTGACTCCCATCACCTCATTCTCTCTAACTCGGTGGGCAAGCTGACGGAGCGGTTGCAATATTTTGGCAGCTTCATTAGCTCGCTTGCGATTCAGTGCCTCTTTGACCATCTCGCCAAGACTTATTCTATCAAAATGGGTGGCTTCCGGAGGTCTCCCGGAAAGTGAATCACGAAGCCTTCTTATATCGGTGTTCCCGGCGACTATCTCTTCAAAAATGGTCTTTTCGTCGCGCCAGAAAGCCTTCAGCCCCAATTCCACCTTATCCTCCATATCCGTCAGCAACTTCTCAAACTCTTCAAACCTGCTTCTAAGGAGCTTCTGGATGGCATGCTCAGGAGAAACGGAATCAGCAACGGTTCCATATCTCACTGGCAGAAGGGTAAATTCCTTCATAACAGTCTCGAGGACTTTCTCATGAGCTACCATGTTCCGGCGGGTGCTTTCATACTGCGTCGTGGGAGAATCACTGACTACAGTCGCGAGACCGTTATGAGTCACCGTGTGCACCACCCCACCCCCGTTGCCGATGACATCCGCGTCGAACGTGCGATTCTCAGAGCAAGGAATGATACAGTAAAGGTATTTCCCCAGTTCAGCCATTGGTGACTCCGGCTACACCCCAATTTCAGCGAAACTAAGGTGCTGAACCTCCTCATTTCTCAAGCGTCTTATGTTGATCGACAAGTTGCCATCCGGCTCCCCGTGCCCACGGCAATAAGCTATAAGCATCTCCGACGATTGATGAAGTTTAGCTAACTGTACCTTGACTAGTTTGTCTCCCACCTTATGGTCCGGGTGGCTTTCCGCTGCCAGGTGTCGGTATGCCTTCCTGACCTCAGGCTCTGAAAAGGTTTCACCCAGGTGAAGGAGTCGCCTGGCTTCCTCTATTTTCTCTGGACTCGGTCTGGTGACCTCTACAGTAGCAAAGGTATAGGGTGGCAGTGGCCCAATGATGCGAAAGTTAATCTGGTTGTGGAAAAGGTCATCTAGCTGCTTCACGCGACTATCAAACTCCTCATGGTTGGCTTTCTCCACCAGAAAGGCCACGTTCATTACCATCTCGTCAGAAACCAAGGCATTGGGCTGTGCATCAACGGACACCGACATGAGGATGTTTATCATTTGCTCCTGGTAGCTACTGCGGCGACGATCCAAAGATACCTTGACCCTCCGCCCCAGTTCGATTTGCTCCTGGTGGGTTGGCTTTCTCCTATCGTCAATAGCCTTGCTAGCACGGATGATCTCCGGCTCGGTGCTAATCTCCCGTAATATCTCCTTCATGTTCCAGGTAGCCGCTACCTCTATCTCAACTTTATCCTGTATCCAGGCGAGAGCATCAATAAATTGTGAATAACCCTGAGAGAGCAGGTTGCGCACTTCGTCTGAGGTGTTAATGACTGCCCCGAACTTTACTGGAAGCACAGTATGCTCCCTCATAACATGCTCTACTACAACCTGATGTGCTAGTAGGCAGCGGACCACTTCCTCCTTAGCCATACAGCTAAATTCCTTGCCAGTGTAATTGCTCATGACGCAGCTGAGGTCTTGATGGGCTATAGAGTACACGGGACTGGAACCGTTTATCCCAGAGATGCCGAAGTCGGTCTCATTGCTACTATCTATAATTCCGTAGATATATTTGTCAGACATCGGATATTACTCCAAATCGATTAGTTTCCCTCATCAACTACACCCGTCCCATGGCAGGTCAGGCAGTAAAACCCCGCTTCGCTCTTTGGGTCTACACCCGTCCCCAGGCACCGGGGACATGTTTCGTTCGGCTCATGGATGGGAGTGACCCCTGCCCCACCACAGGCGGTGCAGGTCTGTCGGCTGTGGGGATAGACGCCGGTACCATGGCAAAAAGCGCAGCGAGCATAGGGTATCTCTATTGAAACACTGCCCGTTCCTCCACAGACACAACAGGTGGACAGAGCAGACATTATGCCAAAGGGGTCTCGTCCGTTTCCTCCGCAAAAGGCACAGAGAACAGACGATCTCTGCGTTGCTATTGCCTGCGTTTCAGCCACTATTGAGCTCCTCTAACAGCTTGCTCCCCCTTTGCCCTTCCTCCTGCCCAGCGTCTTGCTTCCAGTTCCAGAGCCTGTGCCTGAACATCCACCGGTTTTCTGCCCAGCATCCTGGCCCTTTCTATAGCCATCAGTCGCCGCGACAGGGCACATACTCCAGCCATATTCACTTTGCCTGTTACCTTTCTAGCCACACTCTTATCCCTGTCATCCACTTGCCCCGGGTTATAAGGCTTCCAGCCAAGTTCGTCCACCGTTGTAGAATCGATTAATAATTGACGGTCATCTTTTTCCATTGCCGCCCCCCAGACTGTTCCCTTGCTTCTGCCTGAACGGCTGCGATAGGCTTTGCCGAAGAACTATCGGCCGTCTTTTCTCGCTGTGCTGTGTCCTCCAGTCTCGCTATAGCGCGCTGAACTTCTCCGAGCCGTTCATGAATGCGTTTTTGTCTATGTTCCAGGCGAGACAGCTCCTTTTCCAAGCGCTGTCCCTCCATGCTGAGCGAATAAAGATCAAGGTAGGTTGTTCCCTGCTGTGGCGGCTTCGAAGCGATATGATGGGTTGTAGCCGTTCTCAAATCGCTCAAGCCCTTGGCGCTAGTAACGTCTTTCATGGTACCTCCTCAATCCCTCGTATCGAGAAAAAGAATCAAAGGCTATCCTTGTGGCCGGTGCATGATTTCACGTGTTGTCAGGATGTCCCTTGATGTCTTAGGGGCGTGCTCAGCAGCTATATGGTGCTGGAGTCGCGTTTGGCTGGTGAAGGTTTTGCCGCACCTCCGGCATTGATGCGGTTTTACCTTTAATTCTCTTAATTCCTGCCGCATTCTCGGTCCCTCCTTAGCAATATTGGTCGACGAGCCGGTTCACCACTTCCTTTACTCTTGAGGTCTGGGCACTGCTGCCCACCCTGGTGGATTCGGAACTCAGTATATCAAGGCACAACTGCCTGAAGGCCTCGCTTCTGGTACCCGCCGAGCCATTCTGCACCATCAGTGCCCTGCCTACCATTATGCAGCCCCGGACGGTTGGCGCAAACTCACAGACCTCGGACTCTCTTAAGCCACGCACGACATGCACTATCTTCTCAGCATTGCTTCGCTCAAGTCCGGACTTGGCCTCGGTTATGGCTATCTCCGTTTCTTTATCAAAGTGGTCCAGGTCGAGGGTCACCATCCGGTCGCGGAGGGCATCCTGGCTGCGATAGACGCCGGCGTATTCCTCCGGGTTGCTGGTAAAGATAGCGGTGAAGTCCGGGTGGACCCTGAGGTAGCCCTCTCTCTCTTTGGCTGCGGGGATGTCGAGCATCTTCTCCTGGAGCACGGAGAGAAGGGCGTTGTTAGCCTCGGGGCGTGACCGGGTGAACTCATCGTAGATAAGGGTAAACCCGTACTTGCAGGCCACGGTGAGACGGTTGTCCACCCACTTCCGGCTCATATCTTCCTCTGTCTTGAGCACCGAGTGAATGAAGTTGTCAATCACCTTTTTCGTCCGGTAGCCGTATTCACCACCCACCAGGTCGGAGGTACTGAACTCCTCGTCCCCGTGGAGCATAACCACGGGGCGGCCAAGCTTGCTGGCGACATGTAGAGCTACCGTAGTCTTGCCTGTGCCGGAGGCCCCCCTGAAGTGGATGGGAAAGCCAGCCGCAATATAGATTAGCGCCCGGTCAACAATGCTCTCGACAAAGGGCGTCTCTACGAAGTTGGCTAACGAACGTGGCTCCAATATAGTATCTACGGATTCCTGTATCACCATGTAACTCACCTCTCTTTCTGCGCGTTCTGTACGGCAGAGTACCAAACTGCCACAAGGGCAAAAAACCACTGTACGAAAGATGCTACACGTCTCCGGCTACCGCCATGCTTTAGAGTTAGCCCTGTGCCGTGGCCTTGCAATTTCATTTTTATATGGCGAAGTAAAGGAGTTCCCGCTTTTCTACCTTATTCTCACCCATGAGGTCTTTGAGCAACCTTGCCATCTCAATACGGCTTACTCCGAATTCCTTCTCCAGCTCGACCAGTTTAGTGCCGTCAGGATGGTTGGCCAGGTACTCAAAGGCCCGGTTTTGAATGTCATCAGTCTCCGGGGTTATCTCTTCAGCAGGCACCGCAACCGCCTCTGGTGGCTTCGCCGCAACGGCTGCCCCCACTCTTTGTGCTTGTAGGGTGGAGGTCAGTATCTGCCATTCATCTCGCGCGCCCGCTTGCTCCTCAGCTAGTTTCCTAAGTTGAGCCTGCGTAGCTGTCTTTCCTTCAGTTACTTTTCTACCCAGCTCTCCCATGAATTGCCGTGCCTGACCCTGTCGCTCTTTTTCCTCTTTGGCCAGAATTTGGCGTCCCCTAGCTAGCGTGGCTTTCATTTCTCTACTCATAGCATTATGGGCGCTATCGAACTCACCCAGCAGAATCTTTACCGCTGCCTTTCCTTGAGCTACTGCCCTACCCAGTTCACCTATGAACTCCCTAGCCTCACTTTGCCGCTGCCTGTCATCTTCCGCAAGGGCGGGTAGAACTTTGGCAAGGTCTGCCCGTATTTGAGTGCTCATAGCTTGGTGGGCATTATCGAGTTCCTTTAGCAGCGACTTTACCGTCGCCTTTCCTTCGGCCACTGCTCTACCCAGCTCTCCCATAAATTCACGTGCCTCACTCTGCCGCTGCCTGTCATCTTCCGCAAGGGCGAGTCGAACTTTGGCAAGGTCGGTGCGTAGCTCCTTAGACATAGCTGTCCTGGAGTCGTGGAATCCTTTTAAGTCCAATTTTACCGTCTCTCCAAGCTGTGCTATCCCGGCAACCCTGTCCGCATAGGAGCCGATAATCTCCTCAGCTAAGCCTCTCATTTCCTCTCTGGTTGGCATTTTATCCCTCCTTTTTGCGCTTAAGGGGTGACCACATCTGATGGGTCACCATCCCAGCGGCTTCTCCAATACTCAGTGCTATTATTTTCAGCCTCTCAGCTAAGTTTTTCGCAGCTTCTCTGATTGGCACTTTATCCCCCTTTTGCGCTGATGGGGTGACCACACCCGGTGAGTCGCCATGCCAGTGCCTTGTACGACCGTCGTTACCATCCTTTTCAGACCCACCCGATACGGGGAGCCCGTTGCTCGTATCAGGTTCCGGCATGGCCACCCCGAGGCGCTCTAAATAGTGATATTACTGCTTCTAGGCGGATGCGGCTGCTGTCAACCCGACGGCCTCAGCATACTTCAGGAAGGTGTCCACGCCAGCGACTGTTACCCTGGCCTCGATTGCCAGGATTTCAATGCCGACAAGACTGACGCGCACCCAGGCATCCACCACCACCCCTTTGTCCAGGATCCGGTCAATTACTTCGGCCAGACTGGATGATGCCATCGATTTCTCTATAGCCATTCCTTCACCTCCAAATTATTTGGTGGTCCAGTGCCGAAAGTAGTGGGAAAGGGCTCCCCTTCTCTCCACATGCTTTCTGTCCATATTATGGCATTAATAATGACATTTGACAATCCCCTTTCGGGTAGTTTATTATTTAAGATGTTCTCATCCGCCCCGACTCTGTAAGTGGGTAAAGAATCCCTACCCAAACGGATTACCCCAAAGGGGGGTACCTGAGTTGCTGGTACGGAAAAACTAAGGAGGTTTCAATGTTACAGAATGGCCGAACCGGATTGGCTATCAAGGAATCCTTGGAGAAGGAGCTTACGGACGTACGTCTGGAGATTGAATCCCTTCAGAGAGAGCTACGTGAAAAAGAAGCGCAGGTACGGGAACTCATCAGGGATACCCTTGATGCGCAAGAAGCGGAGAGGGAGCGCATTTGCCTTGAGGTTCACGATGGGGTGACCCAGACCCTGGCTTCCGCCTTCCAGTATCTCCAGACCCTGGAATCCAGCGCGCTTGAAGGTACCCATGCCAGACAGATGGCCATTAAGGCAAGTGCTCTGGTAAAGCAGGCAATTCAGGAATCCAGGGAGGTCATCAACAGTCTCCAGCCGGCGACCCTAAGGGATCTCGGCCTTGTAGCTACAATGCGCCAGGAGATACGGCGGATGGAGCAGGAAACCAGATGGAAAATCGACTTTAAGGCCGATGCCATCAGGCTTCCCCAGGATGTCGAGACAGGATTATATCGAATCATCCATGAGGCCATCACCAATGCCAGAAAACATGCCGATTCCAAGCGCCTCCGCATCAGGATAACCTCGGCAGATGACCAAGTGAAGGTCGAGGTAAGGGATTGGGGTGTTGGGTTTGACTATAATCCTCAGGATGTGTCGAGAAGGCAAAGCACCGGGCTGCTTAGCATGCGCAAGCGGGCGGAACTTTTGCAGGGAACTTGTGACATCCAGAGTACTACCGGTGAGGGAACTGTGGTAAGCATTAGGATGCCATTCAGCCGTCTCAAGGAGCAGAATGGATAAGATTAAGGTGCTTCTGGCAGATGACCACCCGGTGGTGCGCGAAGGTCTTCAAACCATGCTGGCTACTGCTCCAGACATCGAAGTGGTAGCCGAAGCAAATGACGGCCTTGAGGCTATAGAGAAAGCTAACGAACACCGGCCCCACGTGGTTCTGATGGACCTCCGCATGCCTAACCTGGATGGCCTAGAAGCCACCCGGCGCATCAAGAGCCAGCTTGCGTCTACATCGGTCATTATACTCACCGTATATGACAACGATGCCTATGTTGTAGATGCAGTTAGAGCCGGCGCTGGCGGCTACCTGCTCAAGGATGCCTCAAGAGACCTTCTCATCCACACTATCCGGGCGGTCAACAGCGGGGGCATGCTCATCAAGACCAGCCTGTTGCGTGAGGCTATATTGACCTCGGCAAATGTAACTGATAATCAATACAAGGAGAAACATGTAGATGCCCCGGCACGGAACGGCCTGACGCCTCGTGAGCGTGACGTGCTCCGGCTAGTTATAGAGGGACAGAGCAACAAGGAGATCGGACGTGCGCTCTCCATCAGCGAGGATACCGCCAAGAAACATGTGCAGACTATCCTGTCAAAGCTAGGTGTCTCGGATAGAACCCAGGCAGCAGTGAAAGCAGTGCGTACCGGTCTTGTCGAGCCCTCCTCAAACAAAGACCTACAGTAAGCTTATTCGGCTTCAAAGATAGAGTGCTTCTATAAAGAACAAAATATCAAATTGGTTGGAAGCCTTACCCTCATCATACTCAGCCAGTCCATAGAGTAAGCTTGAATCTTTTCTAGGGTTCCACAATTCTCCTCAAGGCTCAGTTTTAGTCCTCCCATGGTCTCCATTGCACCCTCATGTTACAGGTGGTCTAAGGTTCCACATTCGGTTATCCCATCCCCTGTCACCTCCTCCCGGTAGTGGTCTATTGCAGCCCCTGGATACTGTTAATCGTCTTTCTCTTAAATAAATCCTCCGCCTCTGGGAGAAGACAAAGGATGCAATTGCTTCCTCTGATATAATAAAAGCCCCATTTGTTAGGCAGCATATCAATCGACATTTAGACCCTACTTCTAAAGTCTGCATTTTACGATTTTCGTTTTTGAAGTCGTCTTCTCTCCCCTGTGGGGAGGGTGATAATTTAGCTATATCTTCGAATTCACCAATCTGGCTTGTATTCTATTTCCTAGGGTCAGGAGTTAGCATCCGGGCTATAATAGACCTGACGGGTTCCGGTGAGGCGCCATAATCTGGCTGGGGAGCTAAGCTGCCCCGACAATCAGACTGCCTGC
>Ga0315543_1002894_pt1 | contig 15987 bp, 11 predicted proteins | sample SalMarSW160210MG_2_FD_203098 | JGI IMG/M metagenome (GOLD analysis project Ga0315543, IMG submission 203098) | Salt marsh sediment microbial communities from the Plum Island Ecosystem LTER, Massachusetts, United States - Salt Marsh Sediment SW1601-210 ...
GTTGTCGGTGACCAAGATCACCCTGAAGTCAGTGCTCTCGTAGGCCTTCCTCTCGGGATCAGCCTCCGGGTTAGTGGAGACGTAGAGCGCGAAGTTGTCATTGTCGTCGATCGGGAGCATCGCGATTGCGCCGAACGGTGTATCCTCAGTGACCTCAGCACCAATGTACAGATTCTCTTCATCCCACATAAGGTACACTGCTGCGCTCAGGTCTTGGCCCCCCCCCCAGTAGTCCGCGTCGCGAACGAGTTGCGACGCATCGTCAAGAATAATTGGGGTCGAGGTGTTCCACTCCGATAGGTCAGCGTCGATGGTGATTGGGATGTCGACCTGCCATGCCATCGCCGTGGGACGCTCCTGGTCCTCTTGGGCGGCGCAGCACAATGCTGCTAGGAGAAGGGCGAGACACACAGGGCCAATGGATCGTGAAACGAGCAATCTTCGCTTTTGCGGACGAAACATCGTTTTCCTCCCTTGAACTCTTTAATCTGTGCAACGTGCTGTGCTGACTTCACGGGCAATCATCATCCCACATACACGCCCCCACTTCTCCTGTGTCAGACCGGGGCCCTCAATTAGGCCCCAATCCGGTCAGCTCGTTGCCGTGCTGCGGCGCCACCGCACGTGTTGCGATCAGCGCCGCAGCCCCAATCTATCTAGATCCAGGAGGGATAGGACTATCCCTCGGGTACAGGAACTACCACCTCAGCACTCAACGTACCGAGAGTGATCGTATACGTTCCGGCAATATCAAGAACGATCCCAGGAAACTCGACGACTCGGTACTCGCCACCAACGAGTGCCATGAACTTCGATGCAACGACTTGGCCATTAATGGCCAGTTTGGCCGTTGTGTAGCCGTCGAATCCGTTGTTCGTCAGCAGGCAGCTCACCGTGAACTCCTCGCCTGGCTGTACCGACGTGGGAATGACAAACGTCGAGTACTCGAAGCGAGGATCGAGACCATACTGCATCCCATAGTGGCACGGGAACAGTGGATCGCTGAGGTTGGTTGGGATGGGGGCACCGTTGCGAATTGCACCTGCGATTAGGATCTGCTCAGCTGTGGTCGCCCCAAGGTCGAAGGGAATGTCACCCCAGTCCTGGCTGCCCTGTCCGGTGCGTTCCATTTCGGAAACGAGCTGTCCCGTTGGCGCCGCTCGGCCGAACAGCATGGCGGCAAGAACGTCTGGAGTCGTTTTTCCGAGGAACGTTCCGCCCATCGGTGAACCATGGTCCGTTCCCACCGAGTACGTCAGCATGAGGACGGCTGCGACCTTCTCGTCAAGGATCACGGCCGAGAGATCACTGGCCGACGTGCTGTCGACAGCGACGATCGTCGGAAGTCCAGCGTCGGTGGCTGCCTGAACGAGAGCCATCTCCGATCCGTCCCAAGCACCCCGTCGTCCCTGCGGGCTGATTCTCACCACAGCGACGTCAGCATCTGCTGGATCTTCGACGACGTTCGCGTACGCTGAAATCGCTGCAGATTCACGTGCGCCAATTTCATCGGTCAGGCCCATGAAGTACACGTTGATGCCGTCGCTTAGCGGAAGAATGCCGTCGTTGACCAGTACAACTGTCGACGATGCTTGAAGGGTTTCGTCGAGTGCCTGTGTGAGCGGATTGCGAGCAGCGATCAACGACACCGTGTCAGTGATCTCCAATGGCTCGGCGATGTAGGCAGGGCTTGCAGCGATCTCCAGTGCCGCCTGCGGGTCCACGTACGGATCATCGAACAGGCCCAGGTTGAACTTGACGCGCAGTATCCGACGCGCTGACTCCTCGATCCGCGCTTCAGTCACTTCTCCGCTTTCGACCAGATTGAGGACCGCGTCGGGGAGGTTCCCGGGACGCGCGGAGACTGCAGGATCGAGACCCCTCATGACCAGCTCGCCTCCAAACTGGTCATAGCCGATGTCGATCATGATCTTGTACAGCTCCTCCATGGTCGCCGTGCTCATGTCGATGCCGTCGTAGTTCACACCGCTAAGAGGTCGGCCTGGCCTTGGAACCGGGCCCCAGTCGGTGAGGACGACTCCGTCGAAGTTGAGGACGTTACGCAGGTACTCCATCGTGGGCCTGTCGTAGTAGCCTGTCGATGTGGCATCGCTGATTCCTTGGCCCTTGGTAGTCATCACGTAATCCGCGCCAGCCGCGAAGCCGGCTGCCCAAGGCTGAGCCCAGTTTGAAACCGCCTCGGCTGGGCTCTTACTCGACCCAAACGGTTTGGCGATCCAGTGCTTCAAACAGACTTGAACCCCGTTCTCGACGTAGGCCTCGACTTGCGTCTCAATCATGGTTGAGACCCAATCCACATCCTCACCCCATGTGCCGAACAGCTCGACGGCAGACGGATGGAGTGTCAAGTGATAGCCGATCGCCTTCATTTCCTTCGCGTAGGCATCAAGGAGAGCAGCAGCAAGGTCTACATCATTGGCGGCTCCCAGAGCTGCATGAGGCATGTCGATCATTCCGCCCCAGGTATTCGAAGCCCGATCGCAACTGAATATAATCGGTATCCCGAGCCTGCTGCCCTCGGCGACTTCCTGAAGCGTGTTATGTAGATTGGCCAGATAGTCGGGAGTACCATTGTTGTTGTCAAGGATGTGAGTCATGTTGAAGTCGAGGATGAACTCTGTATCCTTCGCTAGGTTTTCCTCAGTGTAGGGGTATGGTGGCGTAAAGTCGCCGCCTGTATTGATGTGGAACATCAGACCGACTTGCTCTTCGATTGTCATCTGTGAGATCAAGTCGCCGATCCGAGCTTCCGTATCCAATCTCCAGTCCTCGTAGGGATCAAGGACGCCGTTGTCATTTAGATCTTTAAACTGCAGGCCGTCGATCTCCAAGATCGGCTTGACCCGCGCCTCCACCGATATCGCCTGTTCGGCAGCGACCACCGCCGCGGTGCCGAACAGAAGAAGTGTTACCATCACTGCTACGATAGGCAGTCTGTACGTACGCATTGCTGTTCCTCCTTGACCTTGTTCCCTCCAGAAGACACGACGTCCCCCTAACTTCAGTGAAGTGAATCAACTCTTTCTTGCAGCTCTTTGCCGGTTACAATCACCCCCTTGATGGATTTGCGGGAAATGGTGAGAGCACGCCGAATGGGTGTCGCTCGATTGAACCACCTCGCTTTCGTGTTGTCAGGGACATATCACTTCTCTTAATTGCTTCTAAGAAGCAACCAAGTCCAAACATCATACTCCTAGCATTGTCAAGTTGTCAAGAGGAAGACCTACCTCCCGAAGCTTCAATATAACCTTGAAAGCTGTTGGTGACCGGAATTCAAGCTTTTGGAAAACTTTATGGGAACTCTATCACCAATTAGACTGCCTCTTTTGGGGTACCAGAATATTGGACAATTTACCCATTTGCTCTGCACATAACTCAAGGCTCTATTCATGTTAGTTGTTGGCGTGATGGGTCAACAGGAACCTGGCGCAGTTAGGAACCAAACTTGAGGGGTTAGCACATTAGCATTGCCAACGATACCAGCCAAAGCTAGGCAGATACTTGGTCTCAACACCGTTGAACGTTGTGGTGTAATGCATTCCGCATACCTGTGCACTTGCATGCACGTTCTTTGCCTCAATCATCGTCTGGGCGAACACAGGCCATTGTTCCTTGTGCCGCTAGTTGCCGACATTGTCTAACAACCACTAACGTTAATAGAGCCTAACTCAAAGGTCACCACGAGAGGGAACTGATGCGACAAGCACTATAGCAAGTGCTAAATCGGTTACTACACCCTCTCGGCAAATGGCCACTCGCGATGACTGTCGGCTAGCCCAATACCTCCACCGAGGAAAGGTAGATCAAGCGTGCTCTCCAGAAGAAGACGACTTTCTCCGACTCGATCTTCTGGTATGGATGATCGAAAAAGACTCTAGAAAGGGGATTTCATTGCTGGACTTGACAATCGGGGCAAGTGGTGTAGAATATTTATTTGCTTATGAGTAAGAAACTACACAACCTGAACGGTGAGCCGAACGACCACCTTATCAATCCGCGCCTCATGGGCGATCACCATCGCGCGCTTGTACTTAACCTGCTTCGCGTGAACGGTCCGATTTCACGATCAGCGATAGCGCGCTACCTCGGGCTTTCGCCCTCCGTCATGACGCGAATGATGCGGCGTCTGCTTGATGAGGGCAGTGTACGTGAAATCGGAGAAGTGAACTCAGGCGTCGGCCGGCGCCCGGTCCTGCTCGAATTCAACGACGCGTTCGCCACCGCGGTGGGGGTCCACATCCAGCAGGACAAGGTGGAGTGCGCGCTCGTCGATCTCGGTGCGAACATCCTCAGCCGTTCGGAGACGGTCCTCGAGAATCCTACTAACACATCGGAGATGCAGAACCTTCTCATCAGGTCTCTCGTTGCAATGATCCAAGAGGATACGGTGGGGATCGGAATCGCCGTCTCCGGCCTCATTGATGTCGAGGCGGGAGAGGACGTCTTCTCCCCCGTACTCGATTGGCACAACGTCCCGTTACGGATTCCTCTCGAGAACGCCGTCCACCTTCCGGTCTTCATCGAAAACGACGCCAATGCGCTCGCCCTTGCCGAGCATCTCCACGGAAGCGGGCGCGAGTTTGACGACGTCATTTGCGTCATGGTGGGCGAAGGGGTCGGCGGAGGCATCATCATCAACGGCGAGCTCCATCGCGGAGCGCTCGGCGCGTCAGGAGAGATCGGTCACACAACACTTCAACTCGACGGACCACAGTGCCGTTGTGGTGAGAAGGGATGCCTAGAGGAGTACTGCTCAAACCGGGCGCTTCTTCGAAAAGCAAACGAACTGGGTCACCAGAGTGTAGATTCACTTGCGAACGTTGCGAGGAGCGGCGACCGCGAAGCGACGGAGGTGTTTCGCGAGATGGGACAGAATCTCGGGATCGGCGTCAAGGATGTCGTCAACATCGTCAGCCCCGAGGTTGTCGTCCTCGGCGGAGAACGAATGAAGGATGCTGACCTGTTCTTCGAGGACTTCACGAAGACCGTCCTCGCTCACGCGTTTCCTCAAGGCGGCCCCAGGCCGGAGATCTTCCCCTGGGAAACGGGACACGATGGGTTCTTGCTCGGAGCGGCGGGACTGGTATCGATGGCGTTCCTCCGGTCGCCGGTCGCGGTCGGAAGGGGCAGCCTCAGCCTCCGGACGCAGTCCGGGGAAGAGTGAGGCGGAAGCAATGCGAACATCACGATTCTGAAGAGGTGAGACACTATGACGAGGCGAAGGACGACTGTCGCGGCGGCGGTGCTCGTGCTGTCGGTCATCTGCGGTATCGGTGGCTTCTCCGCAGACGATGCGACCAGTGAGGCGATCGCCTGGGAAGCGGTCGACGGGATCACGATCGACGGAGACCTGAGCGAGTGGGATCTGTCGTCCCCGGTTGTGCTCGACAGAGCGGCGCAGCTGATCCGCGGAGCGAACTTCTGGGACGGTCCCGAGGGGTTGAGCGGCACGTTCTATTTCATGTGGGACGCCGAGAACCTCTACATCGGCGCAGTTGTGATGGATGATGCACCGTACATGTACCGCATGGGGTTCCCCCCAGATCAAGCTGATAGTATCGGCATATACCTCAGCACGTCTCCTGAAGCGGACGCGAGTAGAGAGGTGTATGAAGCCAGTGACTTCCGTGTCCTGTTCATCGTGGACGACTACGACTTCAACACCGGCATCGACCGTAGGATGGTCTCGGAATCGAAGGGAATCGAGAGTCTTGGGATGTACGGATACGAGCAGGTATTTGAGGGCTACGAAGTCGCCATTACGGAAACGGACACTGGATACGTCTTCGAGGCCAAGTTCCCATTGCGGAATCTCGCCAACGATCAGATTCCTGTTCTGGTGCCAGCCGCCGGTCTGTCGATCGGCTTCGACGTGGAACTCGTTGACATTGACATGCCTTGCCCTGGGGTTGCGTGCACGGTCCTCGCCTGGACGGGGACGGAGAGGATCACGAGCTCGCCGGCGGAATGGGGCGTGCTTCAGTTCGAGAGTCGAGAGGAGTAGTAAATGCGAAGGAAACGGAACGTTGTTCATTCGATCATCATCGCAGGGGTCGCGTTGCTCGGATTGGGCATCGCGGGAACCGCCGCGGGCGATCTTCCCGTCGATCTTAGCCCGATCATCGAGGACGTCGCGGCGTCGGGGGCGTTCGACGTCTACCACTGGTGGACGGCCGGTGGCGAGAAGGAGGCGATCGAGACGGCCCTCGGCGTCTTCGAGGAGTGCTATTCCAACATCGACGCGGTCTCCAACGCCATTCCGGGCGGGGCCGGCGGTGCGATGGTGATGAAGGTCAAGGTTTTGGTTGTCACGGGGAACTCGCCGGAGTCGTTCCAGGCCCACCCGGGGTACGAGATCAACCCGTACACCGACTCCGACATGCTCTACTCGGTCAACGGCATCTGGGAGTATGACGATCTTGAATCACGCATCCTGCCGGGCGTCGCGGAGTGGTGCAAGAGCGGGGACGACTACTACGTCGTGCCGATCGGTCTTCATCGGACAAACGTCATCTGGTACAACAAGAAGATGTTCGAAGAGTACGGCGTCGAGCCTCTGGAGGAGCCCGTCACCTGGGAGGCGTTCTGGGCGCTGTGCGACGAACTGCGCGCCAAGCTCCCGGCGGACAGATATCCCCTCGCCCTCGGCGATCGGAAGGGGTGGCCGGCGACGCACATCTTCGAGAGCATCATGATGGGGATCGATCCTCAAATCTATGAGGATTTCGTGAACGGTCAGGCGACAGAGGAACAAATCCAGGAAGTCCTCACCGTGTACAAGAAATTCCTCTCTTACGTTCCTCTTGATCACACTGCGCGACTGTGGTACGAAGCGGCTGGTAGCGTGTACGCTGGCGACTGCGCGATGTACCTGCAGGGAGGGTGGATCAAGGCCTACTTCACCTCGCGAGGGTGGAAGTACAGGGAGGATTTCGGTGCGTTCTCCGCTCCCGGAACGTCCGGGATGTTCGGGCTGGCGATCGACTCGTTCGTCGTTCCTCTCGGCTCGGAAGACCCCGAGAACGGCGTCCGCTGGGCTCACATGTGCAGCAACACGGAACTGCAAGAAGCCTTCTGCCCGCTCAAGGGGTGCATCTCTCCGTATCAAGACACTTCTATTGATGTCTACGACGAGGTCACGCTTTCGTTCCTCAACGAGCTTCAAGATCCTTCGACCTTGGTCTATCCCAGCTTCACGCACGGGATCGCGCTTCCTTGGAATGCACTAATGGACTTGCATAGTCGGATCACGGATTTCACGACGAGTTCCGACCCCGGTGTCGCGCGCTTCGCGCGGATGATCGTTCAGGCGCTGAAAGAAGCCGATATCGAAGCGAGGTGGGACATTGTTCAATAACCGCAAGCAACGAGGTTGGCTCATCCTGGCGATGGTGTTCATCCTGGGTGGCGTAGCCGTCGGTGTCGGCCTCGCCGCGGGCGACGCAAGTAGTGACTATGAACAGCCTGTGGTAGCATCGCGACAAAACGAACTGCTCCGCCAAGATGGCCTCGAATTCAGGGATCTGAACGCGAACGGTGTTCTTGATCCGTATGAGGACTGGCGTCTTTCGGTCGATGAGCGGGTGCAGGACCTGATGGCGAGGATGACGGTTGAAGAGAAAATCGCGCAGATGCAGCATCCAACGTTCATCCCCAAGCCCAACGGGTCTCCGCCGCCATTCCTAGAGGATTGGATGAAGGACAAGGCGATCGGATTCATTCTCGTCCGAGATCTGCCGAGCGGACGGGCCGCCGCGGCCTGCATGAACCAACTCCAGGAGTGGTGCGAGCTGTCGCGGCTGGGAATCCCGGTCATCGTCAGCATGGACTCGGTCCACGGCCTGAGCTATGTCTATGGCGGGATCGTCTACCCGCACAATCTCGGCCTCGCTGCGACGCGCGACGTCGATCTCGTCCAGCGGTTGGCCGAGGCCGCACGCGACGAATCCCTGGCAATCGGCGTCCGGATGACGCTTTCCCCCAACGCCGATGTCGCCACGGAACCTCGCTGGGGACGGGTGATGGAATGTCCGGGTGAGGACGCCGACTTGGCGGCGCAAATGGTGGCGACGATCGTTCAGGCGTACCAGAACGGAACCGCCTTGAACCCGGGGTCGGTCCTCTGTTGCGTCAAGCACTTCCCCGGAGCCGGACCGCAATTCGACGGCGTCGACATGGCGCCGATCGTCTCGTCGGACGAGACCCTCGCCTACCATCTCAGGCCCTTCCAGGCGGCCATTGATGCCGGCGTCGCCTCCGTCATGCCGTACTACAGCATCCCTCTCGCACTGGACACGATCGCCGCCCTCGGATCGAAGGTGACGCTCCAGGATCTTCTTCGGGAGGAGCTTGGTTTCGATGGGATCATCAACACCGATTGGGGCATGGTGTGGGGGATCCAGCAGAGCGCCGGGTTCTTCGGTGGCGAGATATCGACCGACGAGGCTCTCGTGATCGGATTTGAGGACGCGGGGGTCGACGTGAGCGGGGGCGCCTCCATGCGCGAACTTGACGCGACGATCCGACTCGTCGAAGAGGGACAGATCTCGATGGAGACAATCGACGCCGCGGTGGAGAGGATCTTGACGGCCAAGTTCGAGATCGGTGTCTTCGAAAACCCGTACGTTGATCCGGACGTCGCGGAACAGGTCGTCGGGTCCGCCGAGCATCAGGCGCTCTCCTTGGAGGCGGCCGAACGGTCGATGACGCTACTCAAGAACGACGGTGTCCTACCGCTGGAGCGGAATACAAGGATCTTGGTGGCGGGGGCGCGTGCCGAGGACATCGACAGCCTCGCCGGTGGGTGGAGCTCGCAGCAATCCGGCCTGACCATTCTCGAAGCTCTGCAGGCTGAGATCGCTGAAGGCAGGGAGGTCCTGTTCGAAGCGGAGGATCCAGAGGTCGCGGCGCAGTTGGCTGCCGAGTGTGATGTTGCCGTCGCCGTCGTCGGCGAACCCTCCTACATGCACAACCCTCCGTGGGGTGCGGACACTTTGGAGCTGACCCGCGTGCAGCGGGAATTGCTCACGGCAATCCATGAGACCGGGACACCCATCGTGGTTGTCGTCCTCATGGGAAGGCCGTACATCCTCACGTGGTGCGCAGAGAACGCAGCGGCGATTCTCGTGGCCTACTACCCGGGGACGCAGGGTGGTGTCGCAATCGGCAACGTCCTTTTCGGAGTTGTGGAGCCGACCGGACGCCTTCCAATCCAGTTACCACGCTCGATGGATCAGGTTTTGGCGCAGGACAGCGACGTGGCGTTCGATATTGAGGACCCTCTGTACGACTACGGTTTCGGAATCGGGTGGGGCGAATGACGCGCCCCACCCGCGCCACTGTTTCATCGGCCGTGGAGGAATAGGGGGGTTCCATGAGCGTGCTTAATCGGATAACCGCCTTTCTACAGCGACATCCGTTTATCGTCCTCATCCTGCCGATCGGGCTGGTCGGCTACTTCGTCTACGGCGGGCTGTTGTGGAACCTTTGGGTCTCGGTGTCCGACTGGGCCGGGCTTCGCCCCAGCTACTCCTTTGGAGGATTCAGCCAATACGCGAAACTGCTTAGCGATCCCGTGTTCTGGGTCTCGCTGAAGAACACCTTGCTCCTGTTCTCGATGATCCCGATTTGCATCGTTCTCGGGACGCTGATCGCGATGGCTCTTGATCAGGGGCTTCGTGGGAGCACGATCTTCCGCAACCTGTACCTTCTTCCGTTCGCACTCTCGTTCGTCGTCACCGGGACGATCTGGGCGTGGATGTACAACCCATCGAACGGGATCATCAACACGGCGTTACGGGCCATCGGATTGGGCAGCCTCCAGGGATTGTGGCACACGAGTCAGAGCACTGTGATGGCCTCGATCATCGGAGCGCTCGTGTGGCAGTTCTCCGGCTACACGGCGCTCATTATGCTTGGGGGCATCCGCTCGGTTCCGGAGGTCCAGATCCGGGCAGCGATGCTGGAAGGGGCGTCGAAGCTTCGCATCTATCGTCGTGTCATCCTCCCGCAGCTCAAGGCGCCGATGGCGACCGCGGTCGTGATCATCATGATGTACGCGCTGCGTTCGTTCGACTTCATCTGGGTCTTGACCGGCGGCGGCCCGGGGTATGCGTCGCACACGCTTCCGATCATGATGTACAAGGAGACGTTCCAGGCGACGCAGTTTGCTTACGGTTCAGCTATCTCGGCCGTTCTCCTTGGGATGGTCCTTCTTGTCGTGGTGCCGTACGTGTATCGGACCTACCGGAGGTGACGGATCGTTGAACGACAACAAATACGGACTTAGTGCAGATCGACAACTGACGCGATGGCTCATCTATTTGGTGCTGTTCGCGCTCGCGGGCTTCTACTTGCTCCCCCTCTGGGGCGCGGTGACGACGTCCCTCAAGACGCAGGAGGAGGTGGATATGACAAACCCTCTCTCCTTCCCGCGGGCGATCACCGGCGACGCATACGTCGAGGCGTTTGATTTCCTCAAGCGTCCACTTCTCAACAGTCTCCTCATTACGCTGGGAGGGACCCTCGGGTCGGTTGGGCTGGCGTCGATGTGCGGATACGTTCTTTCGAAGTTCCGCTTCAAGTTCGACAATCTGATCTTCCTGCTGATCACCGTGGGGATCTTCCTCCCGTTCCAGGCGATCTTGATCCCGCTCTTCCAGACCATTCGCGGCCTGGGTCTGTACGACACGCTGTTCGGATTGATCCTTGCGCACGTCGCGTACGGGATTCCGATGTGTACGCTGATGTTTCGAGCGTTCTACGGTGAACTCCCGACGAGTCTGGTCAACCAGGCAATGACGGACGGGAGCGGACCGTGGAGAACCTATTGGAGGATCGTCCTTCCCAGCACGAAGATTGCGATGGTGACCGTGGTGATCTTCCAGTTCACCTCAATCTGGAATGAGCTTCTGTTCGGACTCGTCATCGGCGGGCCTAGGGCGATGCCGGCCACGGTGGCGCTGAACAGCCTCACCGGCACACTGGCGGCGCAGTGGAACGTGCAGATGGCAGGCTCGGTCTGGGTCGGACTTCCGGTCCTCGTCCTGTACATCGTGCTCGGCCGCTACCTGATCCGCGGGTACATGGCAGGCTCGGTGACGGCGACCTAGGACGAGTCTTCTGGCAAAAGGAGGTGCGCAAGTGAGCATAGCAATTCATCGAATCGGGGCGGTCTTGATCCGCATCACTCTTGCCGGCTTGCTGGCTAGCGGAGCGGCCTTGTGTCCAATGGCCTCGTCGGTCGATCAACCAATCGTGGAGGCTAGAAGTGCGCCGCTTCTCGTCATCGACGGTGGGACGTTCAAGGACCTCAGCAAGGACGGCGTTCTGGATCCGTACGAGGATTGGCGACTCTCCCCCGAGGAGCGGGCCGACGACCTGTTGTCGAGGATGACGACGGAGGAGAAGGTCGCGCAGATGGTGCACTTCACGCTCTTCAACCCTCGGGAGGAGTGGTTCACGGACTACAACTTTGGGTTCGCCCTCGCCTACCGGCAGCTGGAGGAAGGGCCGGCCGCCGCCGCCGAATGGACAAACACGATCCAGGAGTGGTCGGAGGCGGCACGGCTCGGGATCCCGATCCTCATCAGCATGGACTCGGTGATGGGAGCGAGCTGGGTCCGTGGAGCGACCCTTTTTCCCGATCAAATCGGGCTCGGCGCGACGCGCGACGTGGAGTTAGTCAGAGAGCTAGCGGACATGCAGCGGGAAGAGATGCTTGCGATGGGAGTTCGGATGAGTCTCTCCCCGATTGCTGATCTGTCGACCGAGCCCCGGTGGGGGCGTGCGCAAGAGACGTTCGGGGACGACGCTGAACTCGCTTCGGCGATGGTCGTGGCGGTGGTCGAGGGGCTTCGGAATGGCTCGGAGCTGAATCCGACATCCGTTCTTGCGTGTGTCAAGCACTTCCCTGGTGCCGGGCCTCAACAGGAAGGCGTCGACGGGAGTCCGCTGGTCTTCACCGAGGAGGCCTTGGATTACCATCTCCAACCGTTCCGCGCCGCGATCGAGGCTGGGGCTCGAGCAATGATGCCGTACGGCTACAGCACGGTGCCGTTCCTCGGCGGTGACGCCGAAGAGCATCCGGCGCACGAATCGCACGTTGTCATGACCGACCTGTTGCGGGATGAAATGGGGTACGACGGCATCATCCAGACCGACTGGGGAATGAGGCACGTGGACGCCGCTCTTGCAGGAGCCGATGTTCTTGGTGGCGCGAGTTTGCGCGACGTCGCGCGCGTCTCCGAAGGGGTTCCGGTCAAAACGATCGACGAGAGCGTGTGGCGGATACTCGTGACGAAGTTTCAGATGGGTCTGTTCGAGGACCCGTACGTCGACCCCGACGCAGCAGAAGCGATCGTCGGTAGCCCGGAGCATCGTGCAATTGCACGAGAAGCGGCGGCAGCAACGCTCACCTTACTCGAGAACAACGGAACGCTCCCGATCTCCGACGTCGCAAAGCTTGTCGTTGCTGGTCCGCTCGCCAACGACCTCGACGCGCTGAACAGCGGATGGAAATGTCCCGACCAGGTCGGGACGACCATCCTTCAGGCGATCGAAGAGCGAGCGGGGAGTGAGATTGCCGTCCACTATATGAAAGGAGAAGAGGTAGCGAGCGACGAGACCTTGAAGACGAGCGACGTTGCGATTGTGGTCATCGGCGAGACAGGGTACACGCACGAGCCGGAATGGGGAGCCGATCAACTTGATTTCCCGGAGGAGCAGATTGCTCTTCTCGAGACGCTCGATACTGCTGGCTTGCCGATCATCGCTGTCGTTATTCTCGGGCGGCCCTACGTTCTCACCCCCATCCTTCCCTACGCCGATACCATCCTTGTCGTCTATCGACCCGGCGTTACGGAAGGCGCGCATGCGATCGCTCAAGCCTTGTTCGGGGACAGCCCGATCACGGGGGTACTGCCGTGGCAGCTGCCAAGGTCAATGGGGCAGGTAGTGGGCCAGAGGGAAGATCTACCTCATGATATAGATGATCCGCTCTTTGATTGTGGGTTCAGCCTCGTCTACGACCCGATGGAATGAGGCGAAGCCGATGCCGTTGAATGGCGAAAGGGAGGGGTATGTATGTCGAATGTCGTCGTGAAAGATTTGCGCGTGACCTACAATAAAGGGGCCACGGTCGCCGTGGATGACGTCGGATTCGACGTTCAAGACGGGCGGTTCTGCGTCCTCCTCGGACCGTCGGGGTGCGGGAAGACCACGGTCCTGCACAGCATCGCAGGGCTGCTTCGTCCGGATCGAGGCGAGGTCCTCATTGCGGGTAAGTCAGTCACGAATGTGGAGCGTGGGATTCACGTCCGCCCTCAGGATCGAAACATCGCGATGGTCTTCCAAGAATACGCGCTCTACCCGAACCTCACGGTCCGTCGTAATCTAGCGTTCCCGCTCGAGACGCGCGGGGCGTCTCGCGAAGAGATCAAGCGCAAAGTGGTCGAGACCGCCGAACTCCTCGGGATCGAGGAGTTGCTGGATCGTCGGCCGGGGCAGCTGAGCGGAGGCCAGCGGCAGCGCGTCGCGTTGGGAAGAGCGTTGGTCCGAGACCCGGACGTCTTTTTGCTCGACGAGCCGCTGGGGAACATCGACGCGCTGTTGCGCACCCAGGTTCGATTCGAACTGCAGCGGATCCAGCGTCAACTGGGCGTTACAATCATCTATGTGACGCACGATCAGGTTGAAGCGATGGCAATGGCCGACGACATCGTGCTGATGAAGGACGGTCGAATTGCACAGCGGGGGAAACCCCAGGCGTTGTATAAAACGCCGAAAGACTTGTTTGTCGCCGAGTTCCTCGGCATGCCACCGATCAACCTCTTGCGGTGCACTATTGCGGTTGTGGACGGGTCACCTTTCTTCGTGGGCGAGGACTTTCGCCTCCCGGTCCCGAGCGCAGTTCGCTCGCGCCTGGCCGAGTTTCCGAATGGGAAGGAATTCATCGTCGGAGTCCGACCTACCGACCTGGTGAGAGCGAACGGGACGGACGGGGGAGCTGTGCGGTTCAAAGTTGATGTCGTAGAGCCGGCGGGGGACAGCGTGATCATCCATGGACGGATCGGTAGCATGCTTCGCACTGTCAAGTGGCCGGACGGTGACGTCGACGACGGGGAGGAGATGGATCTCTCGTTCGCTGGCGCCCGACTCCACGTGTTCGATTCGGAATCGGGAATTGCGTTGGACTGAGCCTCCGCGCCTTCCGAAGTACCTGAACGTTTGGGGACGACGAGCGAAGGGAAACGACGGCGATCAGACGTTAGTGCGCGTCACGGATACGAGACGTCGTGACCGTCACGCGCTGGAGGATCGTGCCTCTCCAAGGGCCGCCCTGTGGATGAGGGCAGGCCAAGCGAGGACGACGATTCGCCGTACACCACTCTGACGCGAAACGCCCCCCGTCAAGAGCTTAAGTGCAGCAAACAGGGATGTTGTCCCGTTCCGTTTGTAATCATGGGTCATCGTGTCACAACGCCCTTTCTTCATCGGTAGACCAGGCTGGGTGCGGTCCAATGCTTGTATCTGCGTCTTCTCATCTATACACAGGACCACCGCCTTGTCCGGTGGATTCATGTACAGGCCAACAACATCCGTTAACTTCTCGACGAACTTTGGATCCTGCGACAGCTTGAACGTTTCCACCCGGTGCGGTTGCAGCCCATGTGCTTTCCAGATCCGGTGAACGGTAGCAGCGCTGATTCCCTGCTCCTTGGCCATGGTCCGACAGCTCCAGTGGGTGGCATTCTTCGGCTTCGTATGGAGAGTAGCCTCAACGATCTCTTGTATCTTTCCCTTCTTGTACTTAGGCTTGGCTCCACGTCCCGGCCGGGTCTTCCTCAGTGTATTCACGCCTTCGGCCAGGAATCGCTTACGCCACTCGATCACGGTCGGACGGCTAAACCCCACCGCCTTTGCAATATCGGTGTTGGACATCCCCTCTGCCGCCAGTAAGATGATCCGCGCCCGCTTAACTACTTGTTGTGAGGTGGACTGAGCGCGTACCCATCTCTCCAATACCTGCCGGTCTTCGTCTGTAAGAGGCAATGCTTTTGCTGGATGATTCATAATGTAAAATACTATCGCCTATTACTCGATTTGTCAAGCCTTACTCGATACAATATACTAGCCACGGGTTGTTTTGCTCTTGCGCGGCATTTCCTTAGAATGGGAGAAACGTTTCACAAGGAGGAGCAATATGAAGAAGGGATTGATCGGTGCAACACTAGTCTTTCTCATCGTAATCGGGCTTTTTGGGGCGGCGTATGCCAACACTTACGCGCTCTACTACACGTGCGTGGGGACCCAGGATACCCATCTTGTCATTATGAACTCGGGGGGATTCGACACGCATTACATGCTCAAGGTCTACGACGCGTACGGAACACTTCTCGATGCGACATCTGGGGATCTCACCCCGTTTGAATCTGACTATCAGATTTTAAGCGACTTGGCCGGGAATGGGGATACCAGTTGGGGCCTTGCTCTCATCGAGACGCCCGCGATTATCACCATCGGGGTGGAGACGTTCGAGGATGGCTACTGGCGAGCCTCGGATAACATCGTCGATGCGGTCCCGGAGGATTCCAGCTACACTACATACTACTGGTACGGACTCAACTACTCCAACACGAGCACGCAGTCGACCGGGATCGGGATCATCAACCCGAACGATTTCCCGGCGGCGACGACGTTGTTCCTCTACGATTCCTACGGGATCTTACAGAAGACGCTCGATGTTCTCTTGGATCCGCACGAGACCGATTACTATGAGGCCTCGGCGCTCGTCTCCCTGATGGAGAGCATGTGGGGCGCTCTCGATGTCAAGGCGACCGTCCCGATCGTAATCGCAGCGGAGTACATAAACACAGACGGATACCTGTTAAACGTCGATCAGATCGCGCATTTCTACTATTCTGAGTAGCTTGTAGGAGTGCTCGTTTGAAAAAAAGAGGGAGCTCA
>Ga0315543_1002896_pt1 | contig 15972 bp, 14 predicted proteins | sample SalMarSW160210MG_2_FD_203098 | JGI IMG/M metagenome (GOLD analysis project Ga0315543, IMG submission 203098) | Salt marsh sediment microbial communities from the Plum Island Ecosystem LTER, Massachusetts, United States - Salt Marsh Sediment SW1601-210 ...
TTCTTCCCAGCAGGCCATGAGCTGGCTCGAAGGTTCATTCAGGGAAAAGGAGGATAATCATAAAGGTAGCCTTTTCCCTTTAGAGAAGAAACTATACAATTGATTTCCTGCAAAAGTTGGTTGTCAACAATTATCTCGGGATTCTTCCCCTTCGTCGCTGTATATCAAGTTAATAGTGTTGTTCTATGGTGGTGCCTGGATAATAAAACTGGAGGATTTCCTTGGTGCTATAGCCTTTCTGAGCCATTCCCCTGACTCCCCACTGACACATCCCCACTCCATGACCCGATCCTCTCCCGGTGAAGATAAAATATCTAGCATACCTGACGACTTTGAATAAAGTGCTTTTTATATTATCGGATCCCACTTTGCTACGAAATTCACTCCCCTTTAGGTATTTTTCTCCTCCCCGGTATTTTATCCTTAACTGTTTGACTCGGCCACTGTCATCAATGCTGAGTGGCTGAATCCGGTAGAGTCTACCCAGTAGTAGTCCTTTCTCCCTTAAAAGTTGCCTCAGCTTTCCAGCTTCAACTTTCCACTTCCAATCATAATAAGGACTCTCTTTACAGAATGGATCAGCTCTGACCTCAAGGTAGGGAAAAGGTTTTCCCCAGACATCAGCGCTAGAGGCGGTATATCCTCCACAACAGGCATTATAATGAGCATTTATTAGCTGTCCTTCGTAGGTGATTACCTTGCCCCGAGTGGAGTCAACCGAGTTTATACTACGAGGGTCTTCTGATTCGACTCCTCCGTATACCTGATCGTCTTCTGTGCTTAAGAGGTGATAATCTTGATTTTCCGGTAAAGAAGTCTCTAATTTCTTCAGAGCATAGGTTCTAGCTGCAATAGCCTGGGCAGCCACAGCCACAGGAGGCCAGTCGGGGGAAATTTCCCATTTGATCACCCCATAAAGATATTCTTCCAGGGGAAGCTCATTTATGACCTCAAGAAACTTGCCCTTCTTTTTAATGAGAAGACTACCCCGATATCTTCGCCAATCAACTAAACATAGAGAACTATCTGTTTCAGGCATTATCCAGACACTACTTCCCCAATTTCTCTGGTCTATCTTTATCCCACTTGGGGAAGACTCGATTTTTAATGGCAAGCTAGAGGGTGAGAAATGGCGAATATTTCCTTTCCCTTCAACTCGAAAAGCACCAGTAGCACCAGCCTGTATAATTTCTTTTTCTAAGATCTTCACGCGAATAGTCGGCGGGGATTGAGCTTCGGCAGAGAAAGACAATGCCAATGCCAACGAAAAAGTCATTACTAGCAATATAGCTAATGCTTTCATCTTCAAAATTCTTTGGAGAACAAAGGGGTCAGGTCTCAACATTTGACATTCAACAAAAGGGTTTTGATTGATGTGAGAAATTGCCAGAAAGTTCACCCGCGGAATAAGCGTAATCATGGTCAGTTAAAGTGATTGAGATCTTGAGAAAAAAGAAACAAGATAAAAATCTTAAGATTATGGAAAATAGCCTGCTGAATGTTAAATGTTGAGACCTGACCCCTCCTTTAATAAATCTTTTTCGGCTCAAAGACTTTCTTTGCCACCAGTTCTAATTCTCCTTTCTCATTCACCTTTCTAAAAAAACAGGATTTATAGCCGGTGTGACAGGCAGCTTTTACCTGTTCAACTTTAATGAGTAGAACATCTTCATCACAATCTACCCGAATCTCTTTTACCAACTGATAGTGACCGGATACCTCCCCTTTTAGCCAGATCCTCTTCCTGGATCTACTCCAAAAGTGGGTTTTATCAGTCTCTAAGGTTTTTTCCAGAGCCTCTCGGTTCATCCAGGCCATCATAAGAACTTCCCCGGTTTCGAAATCCTGGATTATTACCGGAATCAACCCCTCCCTATTGAAACTGAGCTTTTTCACGAAATTCATAACCATGCGTTCGTAATTCATTAAGGTTTTACTCACTTCGGTTCATCACCCCGTAAAAATTTCATAGCCTCTTCCAATTTAATTTCACCAGTGTATAAGGCTTTACCCACGATTACTCCAGTCACTCCCAGATTAGCGAGCCTGGCAATTTTTTTTATATCTTCAAGAGAAGATATTCCTCCTGAAACAATCACATCCACACCTGCCTCCTTGACAAAATCCCGCACTGCCTCAACATTCACTCCTTTTAGAGTTCCGTCCCGGGTAACATCGGTAAAGATTATGGTGCTAACCCCCACCCTGGCTAAATTTTTGGCTAGATGGATAGCCTGGACAGAGGTTTCCTTTTCCCAGCCTTCTACCACTACTCTGCCTTCCCTGGCATCAACAGAAGCAATAATCTTACTGCCAAATTCTCGACAAGCTCTCTCCATAAACGTGAGAGAAAGAGCACAACTTCCCAAAATGGCGTAATCTATCCCTTTTTCAAAAATCTTGCTTAAAATAGAAAAATCTCTAATCCCTCCTCCCAGCTCCAACGGGACATCTACTTCCCTGGCCATTTTCTCTACCAGGCCCAGATGCCGTGGTCTTCCCTCCCATGCCCCATCCAGATCAACCACATGTAAACGCTGAGCTCCGGCCTCCACCCATCCCCTGGCTACGGCCAGGGGATCCTCAGAGTAGATAGTCTGCTTCTCTTTTTTCCCCTGCCAGAGTCGTACACACCTACCTTCTTTTAAGTCTATGGCTGGAATAATTAACATAGCTTATTTATCTCATCCCGGCAGGGTCTCCCAAGATCTGCCTCTTTCCCTTTCTCAAGTATCTTTAACCCGAGCTCGCGGGGAACCACTTTACCTATGAGACTACATTTTATTCCTTTTCTTTCATAGATCTCGATGAGTCTTTCTCCCTCGCTGGGGCTTAAAGTAAGAATTAAAGCTCCCGAGGCCAGAAGACCCAGAGGATCTAATCCGTAAAACTTGCAGATTGTCTCGGTTTCTGGCAACACCGGTATCCTTTCCTTTTCGATTCTTATTCCCATGCCTGAGGCATAAGCCAGCTCCCACAATCCTGTCCTCAATCCACCCTCGGTAGGATCATGCATGCAGTGAACCTCACAACTTCTTGTCGCCAAAAGGGCCTCTTTCACTACACTTATCCCAGGTTGATAAAGCAGGCGACTTAGCCTCTCCAGCATGTCTGGAGCAAGTCTTTTTTTTAACTCTTTCTTCTTTTTTTGATAAATAACGTGAGTGCCTTCTATAGCAACTCCTTTTGTAAGAAGAACCACATCCCCTGGTTTTGCTCCTGAACCCTTAACCAATCTTTCTCTCTCTACCTCTCCTATCATTTGCCCTACGGCAATAGGCCGATCAAGGTTAAAGGTCACCTCCGCGTGTCCTCCTATGAGGGAGATATCCAATTTCTGGCAAGCCGATTTCATCTGGTCAAAAATAATCTTTATCGACTCTTCGGAAGTGCCTTGCTGAGGAAGAAGAAGAGTTGGCAAAAACCAGCGAGGAGTGGCCCCCATGCAGGCTATATCGTTGGCATTAATATTTACCACATACCAGCCAATGTTCTCAAAGGTAAAAGTTATGGGGTCGGTTTTTACCACCAGATATTTTTCCCCAAAGTCTAAAACCGCTGCATCTTCTCCAATCTTCGGTCCCACAATTACTCGTCGATCTTGAGGAAGAGACGCGAGAAGTTCCTCTAGAAAATCAGGGTCTAGTTTTCCCAAGGGGAAAAATTTGCCATGATCGTCTTGCCTCATTCTATTTTTTCCTGGGGAATAAATTAGGAGCCTATCGAGAGAGACTAAATGTAACATCTACCCAAATATACCGTCGTAAACTCCCGCTCCCCCGATGCTTATCCTCGTTGCTCCCATCACTCCTTTGAAACCCTTTTTGGCCAGTTCATCACAGACTACCAAAATTACATCTCATTGTCAAAAGCCGCATCAACCCAAAAAGTCTCAACATTAGCTGTTGCAAAATATTTTTTTTCTGTTATGGTGAGGAACGTAGATACTCAGTGAACCCCGCCATTGCGAGCAAGGTCCCTCGCTTGTCATTGCGAACGGCGTGAAGCAATCTCAATTAGATGGCTCGGGATAAACTCCGCAGTCTCGGTAGTCGCTGGTAGCCGCAGGCTTCAGCCTGCGTAAAACCTTAGCCTGCGTTTATACGCACCCTAAAGGGTGCGGCTACCCGCTCTGCCCTTTGCAGTCAACAACATGGAACGTCCTTCACTGAATATTTACGAATAATCCAACTATTTCTAAAAATAGGAGGGAAAAATGCAAGAAACGACAAGGATTGGGTTTGTTCCGGCCCATCGCGTTCCTTTCAGCGAAGACTGGGCTGTTGATATGAAACGTCGGGTTTTGAAGGCTTTAGAGCCTATCTGCAAGAATCTTGACATTGAAGTGGTTGTTCCGGATAAAGCCCTCACCGAAAATGGTCTAGTACGGGATGATAAAGACGCCGAGAAGGTGATTAAGCTCTTTAAAGACAAAGATGTGGCAGGAATCATCATTGGCACCATGACTTTCGGCGATGAAATCTCAGCCATTACTGTGGCTGAGAGAATGCCGGAGGTGCCTGTCCTTCTTTTCGGCACTAAAGAGGGAGCCTTCACCCCAGACGGAAATAGGGGATCGGATTCCTTCTGTGGAACACTTTCCATCTCATCAGGCCTCTACAGGAGAAGAATTCCCTTCAGTTTCCTGGGCATCTGTTTTCCTGAAGAGGAAGTTTTCAGTAAGAGTATGAGGGATTTTGTCCGAACCTGTGTTGCTGTTAGGGGCTTCGTTGGAGCAAGGATCGGTCTGGTTGGTCCCCGACCAGAAAGATTTGAGACCTGTGCTATCAACGAATTTCCTATGATTGAACAATTTGGTCAGAGGGTCGTTCCTATATCGTTGGTGGATATTTTCCACCGAGCAGACGAGGTCGAAGATGAAAAGGGAGTTACTCGAATTATTGATGAAATCAAGGAAGACGCCAATTGCAAGCTTGTCAAAGAAGAGACACTCCACAAGGCAGCCCGACTGGAAATTGCCTTGAAAGAATTCGCTCAGGAGAAAGACTTATCAGCTATGGCTGTTCAGTGCTGGTCCGCCATGCAGGAGATCTATGGAATATCGGCCTGCTTGACTCTAGGACGACTGACCGAGGCCGGAATTATGACTGCCTGTGAAGTTGATATCCATGGAGCTTTAACCATGCTGGTTCAATATCTAGCTTCCCTCAAAGCCACAGTTCCTCACTTTATTGACTGGACCATTCAGCATCAACGAGAGAAAGACGTTTTCCTAGCCTGGCATTGCGGCAATGCTCCCATGGGGTTAAAAGCAAGGGACTCTCAAATCTACCTAAAAAGTCACAGTATCCTCGGTGAGTTGCTGGGACCGGAAAGATGTGAAGGAACGGCTGAGTTTCAGCTTAAAGAGGGCAAGGTTACCCTCAGTCGGATAGTTGAGTATGACGGTGAGTTCAAGATGCTAATCACTAAGGGCAAGATAATTCCCAGTAAAGATAAACTCAGGGGCTCCTGGAGCTGGGTTAAAGTTAGCGATCTGGCAAACCTTTACCGCACTCTGGTTGAAGAGGGCTTCACTCACCATGCTTCTATGATTCACGGCGACCTTAGTGACTCATTAGTTGAGTTTTGCAGGTTTACGGGAATGGAGGCTGTTGTCGTTTGACGAGCTAGTACTTCATCTCAAAGGTTATAGCCCCCAGAATGGGCTAGTATTATTCACGTGACCTTGGAATATGTTGTGATTTTAGACACGGTTTAATCTTCTATGAAAATTCTCAAACTTGACTTTGGCAGTCAAAGCCCAAAAATAGGCATGTCGATCGCTGAGATCCGCATAAAATGCGGGTTTAAATTCGAATTTGTAAATCATAATGCCACATTTAATTATTTTCCTGCTAAAGTTGCTTGACAAAGAAAAAATTGCTAATAATAATAGTAAAGTTAGATCTTCCTTTGAATGAAAAGGGAAAGATAGAAATAAAGGGCTGAAAAGGAGGTGATGAAGACTAGGCAAGCCGATTTATCTTGGGAAAAAGGAAGTTTTCTAAAAAGAGAGAAAGTGTCGGAAAATTAATTTCTCTTTTTAGGGGCTTTCCCAGAGAAATGAACCAGGTCCAATTTAACACACCCTAACATTTAAAAGTTAAAGGAGTAAATCATGCGTAAAAAGATAATGATGTTTTTGATATTGATTCTCTTTCTGATAGGAACTTCCTTGGCGGGGGCAGGTGGAACCAAAGAGACCAAAGCTCCTCAGGAAGAAAAAGAGGTTGTCATTCGCACAGTAATGATGGCAGGAGGCGTATGGGTAAGGGTTCTTCGCGAGATGATTCCCAAATTTGAAGCAAAGACTGGGATTAAAGTCACAATAGACGAAGAGCCTTATATGGCTTTGAAGGATAAAGCGATTCTAGAGATGGCAACTCATACTGGATATTATGATATCGTAGTTCTGGATACAGCTTGGCTTGCTGAATTCGCAAGAGCGGGATACGTATCTCCCCTTGACGAATATATAGAGAAGTATAACACTCCAGTTCATGGCTATTTTGACGTTCATCGCAAAGCCAATCAATTGGATGGAAAATACTGGGCTCTTCCCATGGAAATAGATACCCGTGCGCTTGGTGTGAATATGGTAATGCTTGCAAAAGCTGGACTAAAACCGCCACCATGGACTATGGAAGAATGGGCAGAAGCAACAATTAAAATGACTATTGACAAAAATGGCTTGAACCCGAATCAACCAGGTTTTGATCCTAATAGTGTGTCTCGCTATGGTTTCACTTATACAGGACAGGCAGGTCCCTACAGTGCTCTCGATTTTTTTCCATTTATGTTTGGATATGGGGGAGACATCTTGAGGAAAAATGCTCCACAAGACTATACAGTCGTGGTGGATAGCCCAGCGACAATCCGAGCACTCACATTATATACAGAACTTCACACTACATATGGTGCAGTGGTGCCTGCTAGTACTACTTATGAGGAACACCAACAAGACACGGCAATAAGATTAGGTAGAGCTGCTATGGGAATCGTCCCTAGTTCTCATGCTGCCTGTATAAATGGAGATGCTGTTGGATGCGAAGACTCGGTTGTAAAGGGACAGGTAAAGTATTTTCCGACTCCTGCAACTCCTCTTGCGGATTCAAGAACCAGAACCGGAGTTTGGTCAATGTTCATTCCTATAGACTCTGCTCATATTGATGAAGCATTCCGGTTCTCTGCTTGGATAACTACTGATCCAGAAGCGGTCAAGGAATATATTTTGCTCGGTGGTTCCCCTTCATGGGCATCAATCTGGAATGACTCAGAGGTTGTTGCTAAGTTTCCATGGTCGCCTGATGTTAAGAAAGTATTGGATGTATCATGGGTAGAACCTCCTCTGGCCGAATGGGGTCATATACGCCAGATATATGGTGAAATGGTCAGCGAGGCAATTACAGGACAAAAATCCCCTGAGGATGCTATAAGAGATGCTGCTGAAAGGATGCGTTCAGTATTGAAAGATGCGGGATATCCAAATCCATAATGTAGTATATATGTGCAAGGGTTTTGTAATTAGGTAAGTTTTCCTAAAAAATAACGAAGGATTTCCCTATCAATCCAGCTGGTGAAAATAGGCGTGTTTGGCGTCCAGATAGGACGAGAAATAAGAGCACCTTATTTATCCTGGCATCTACAGGATTTAGGGTGCTCTTATTCTTTTGGGCTCTTTGTCAGTGGAAAAGGAAAGCTCTTCTTTAAAAGCTAGGAGCGAATTTTCCTTGTTGACAGTCAGGGATAGAAAAATGGGGAGCGGCTCAATCCCATGCAAATTCATGGTTTCCCCTCTTTATTTTCTTACAATAATGTCATAGCAACAAATATTTTTGTCAACCCTCTTCTTTCCTCCTATAGGTTTTTTAATGAAAAAAGTTATTTGGAGAATTCTATCAGGAATGCGGTAGGAATACAGAGAGAGTTCTTTCTTGAGAGAAAATTTTGTCTGTAAACTTGGCGAGAAGTAGGAGAGGCAAAAATCTACTCGGCATTAGCACCAATTGACAGAATTTCTAAGGTGTCGTAAATAATATTTAGATTTTTAGGAAAAGTAAATTGTTACAAGGTTTTCATATATTCCCTTGTCTCATGTATTTACTATAAGTTAAGTTTTTTAGGGGAGGGTATAGCTTTGCCACAGGAACCGACATTATCAAAAAAGATGTGTTTAATGGGGCAATGGATACATAAGCCGTCTAATGCAGGATATCTTTTTTTAGCACCAGCTGTTCTAGTATTACTTGCTATTTCAGCATTCCCACTGATATATGCTGTTAATGTTAGCCTACACCAGCTTATCATTTCCAAACCATACCTAGGAGAGCCTTGGGTAGGTTTGAGAAACTATGCCAAACTCCTTACCGATAAGGATTTCTTTAATTCCTTGCGAGCTACTTTCATGCTTGCGATTCCGGCAATAGGGAGCGAGTTCCTTTTAGGCCTGGGCTGTGCCCTCCTTCTAAATAGAAGAGTTCGTAGTATCAGAGTTATCCGCGCAATTGTATTGATTCCAATGATGGTAGCGCCTGTCGTAGTTGGTCTAACATGGAAATTCATGCTGGACTATGATACTGGTATACTTAACTACTTCATTCGCAGAATTGGACTTAATCCACCTATCTGGTTGGGAGACAAGAATTGGGCAATTCCAGCGCTCATCATTACAGATGTTTGGCAATGGACTCCTCTCTTTACACTTCTAATTCTCGCAGGTCTTCAATCCCTGCCAAATGAACCCTTTGAGGCTGCAAAGGTCGACGGTGCATCTAGATGGCAGATATTTTATCACATCACATTTCCTATGTTGAGTTCTTTTATACTTATAGCTTTACTTCTCAGAGTTATAGATGTATTACGTGTATTTGATACGGTCTTCGTTATGACTGGTGGTGGACCAGGAAGAGTAACGGTCTTTGTGAGTTTATTCGCTTACCGACAGGCTTTTTCTTACTATTATGTCAGTTACGGGATTGCAGCCGCATTTGTAATCCTATTAATCATTGCCCTGCTTGCAAACCTATTTATAAAAATTTTTAAGAGAGCAGATTGAATAATGGAATGGTGAAAACTATGAATAAGCGAAAAATAATGGGTGATATCTTCACATACTTTGGTATAGCATGCATCTTGGTTGCTGTTCTTTTTCCCATCTTATGGGTTGTCATGTCAGCATTTAAAACACGAGGACAAGCTCAGGCTATTCCTCCTGTCTGGATATTCAAGCCGACTTTTAATAATTTTATATCTGCATTTGTAAAAAGAGATTTTGGACGACTTCTAGTAAACAGCCTTGTTGTAAGTCTTTCTAGCACTTTTCTGTCAGTGTTTCTTGGTTCCTTAGCAGGTTATGCATTAGCCAGATTTCCAATTAAGGGGCGGAATTCAGTATTAATGTGGATTCTGTCAATTCGTATGTTTCCCCCCATTGCGGCTATAATACCTTTCTTTCTGCTATACAAATACCTCGGTCTTATTGATACAAGAATTGGATTAATCATCGCCTACACAGGTTTTAACCTTCCATTTGCGGTATGGATTATGCGGGGTTTTTTCCTTGAAGTACCCCGTGAATTGGACGAAGCAGCACTCATTGATGGTTGCTCACCTTGGCGTGTCTTTACCAGGATAGTTATTCCTCTTGCAGCTCCTGGTCTTGTTGCTACAGCTATTTTTGTAATGTTATTCTCATGGAATGAATTCATGTTCGCCCTAATCCTGTGTCGATCTCGCTCACAAACCATGCCCGTAGGAGTAATGGGTTTTATTACTCATAGAGGCGTTCTTTGGGGCGAAATTATGGCAGCAGCTTCAGTAATAATGGTGCCAATGGTAGCATTTACCATGTTTGCACAGAAATATCTCGTGCGCGGACTTACCTTTGGAGCAGTAAAGAGATAGATAACATTTTGGATGTTATTATTCTGCAGTATCGTTGTCTAATGAAAATTCTGAGGTAGTTTAAGAACTAACTTTTTTAGAGAGAGCAGAGAAGGAATTGATAGTTTGAGAGGCGGTAAGGGAAAAATGAATAGAGGTTGGAATGAAAAAGAGTGAAATATTTCAAGCTTTTGACTTAAATGGCTGATCTTTTTAATAACAAAAACATTCCTCTAAAGTAAGATTTTTAGGTTAACCGGATCTTTATAGCGGACTAGCTTTAAGGAGAAGATCTCTTTTTCTTAAGGAGAGAGACAATAGAGGTAGACATCTTAGAAATTTAATTGGAAAATAAAGGAGAAAGTAAAATATGGCTTTGAAAGGGTTTATGCGGAGATTTAAATCCTTTGAGATACTAACTGAGGGCCAGATCGAGGCTATTCATAAAGGCACATTAGATGTTCTTCAGAAGACAGGAGTAAGAGTGGAGCATAAGAAAGCTCTAAAAATATTCAAGAGGAACGGTTGCAAAGTAGATCATAACAATAATAGAGTGTACTTTCCGCCAGCCTTAGTCGAAGAATGTTTGCGTAAAGCTCCTAGTAGCTTTCGTATTAAAGCAAGAAACCCGAAGAATGATTTGGTAATTGGTGGAAATACTTTATATTTTAACGCAGGTATGGGGATGAAGACTGTTGATTTAAATACTTGGGAGCCCCGAACGGCAACGAGAAAGGATAATTATGATGGTGTAACAATTTTGGACGCATTGGATAATCTTCATTTTATTCCTTGGTATACACCATACTTTACGCTTAAGGACGTTCCTCCGGTTATGTCAATGCTAGAAAGTACTACTGCTAAGTTAAAAAATTCAAGCAAGGTGATAGGGGAAGGTTATTCGAACAACTGCGAAATATTTACCATAGAAATGGCAAAAGCAATTGGGATAGACTTAGTCAATCAGTGCACGTCTTCAGCGCCTTTAACGTATTATGGTGAAGCAGTCGAAGCCACTTTCAGATATGTTGAAGCAGGATTTCCCATATGTATAGTAACCGGTGCAATTTCCGGTGGGACTGGACCTGTCACTGTTGCTGGGTTACTAATAGTCGCTAACGCTGAAATAATGGCTGGAATAGTATTGACACAGCTCATAAAGCCAGGGACACGAATAGGGGTTCTGGATGCTACATATCCACAGAATATGAGAACAGGATCTGCCGACTTTGGTCAAATAGCAATTTCTTTGCACTCCTCAGCATTTAACCAGATCTGGAGAAGATATGAAATTCCTATATGGGATGGTAACCAAGCCTTCACCAACTCAAAGAAAATAGATTTCCAATGCGGCTATGAGAAGGCAATCATGGCCGTAATTTCTGCTTTATCTGGAGCTCACCTTCTTTTTCTTCACGGTGGTTTATACGGCGAGCTTACGTTTCATCCCATCTTAGCCATATTGGAGGATGACGTAGCTAACATGATAGGACGTTTCATAGAGGGGATTGAAGTAAGTAATGAGACAATGGCGATAGACTTGATAGAAGAAGTTGGTCCTATTCCTGGCTTCTACCTTAATAAGGCACACACTAGAAAATGGTGGAAAAAAGAACAGCTCGTGCCAAAGGTGGCTGATAGATTAACCTACCCTGAGTGGATGAAGGGAGGGAAAAAGAGTTGTCTAGATTATGCGAAGGAAAGAATGGAAGAAATACTGGTTACGCATAAAGTAGATCCTCCTTTAACTAATAGCCAGGAGCAAGATATAGAGAAAATATTGGAAGAGGCAAGGAGGTACTACAAAGATAAAGATATGATATCGGAAGGGGAAATGGTAAATTATAGGAAGAGTATCAAATCATCTATGTAAATAGTGTTCTAAGCAACATGATAGATGAAGAGTCAAGGATTATTGTTCTGAAGTTTATCCACAATTTCTGAAATTAACTAGTGTTGTGTAACTTTCTTAATAAGAGAGTAAAAGCTGGAAATAAAAGGCCAGGAGGAGGTAAAAAGGTAGATAAGCCATCCAGCTTGGGAATGGGAGTTACGTAAGGAGAAGTGTAGGATAATTAATATTTCTCTTTGGAAACTTTCACGGAAATTTGAATCATGTGTAATTTATAGCTACTTTGGTTTAATAGATTCCTACTTAGGATTAATAATCGCCTATTCTGCTTTTAACTTGGGTTTTGCTGTTTGGATGATGATAGGATTCTTCGACCAAATCCCAAGAGAAATTGATGAAATGGGACTAATAGATGGATGTACTCCCTGGGGAACTTTTTTTAAGACTCATATTACCTTTGGTTAAACCGTGTCTAACCGCAACAAGTATGGTTACTTTTCTTTTTTGTTGGAATGAATTTTTACTCGCTTTTATCTTAACTAGAAAATGTGTAGTCACACTTCCTGTTGGAGTAGTGGGTTTTGTGACTATGAGAGGAATTCTTTGGGGACAAATGTCCGCGGCGGCTACCGTACTTATGGTCCCCATGGTGATATTTGCTTTTGTTCCTCAAAAGTATCTCATTAGGGGTTTGACTTTTGGAGCAGTAAATGGATAAATAACATTTTGGTATTATGGCTCCGGAGATCTTTGACTAATGGAGGTTCTAAAAAAGGAGAAAGAGATGAATTCAAGAGAGAGAGTATTGACTGCTTTAAAACATGAGGAACCTGACAGAGTACCTATTGATCTAGGTGGAATGATATCTACAGGAATTTCTGTCAAGGCTTATGAAAAATTAAAAGAGCACCTAGGACTGAAAGGTGGAGAAATAGAGATTTACGATTTTTTCCAACAACTGGCCAGACCGGATAAAAAGATAATGGAAAAGTTCGGGCTCGACGTGTATGCAATTATGACGAACCCACCTGGAGATTGGAAATTGAAATTAGAGGAGGATAAAGAGAACTACTCTTACTTAGATACATGGGGCATACGATACAAAATGGCGAAAAAGGGAGGATGGTGTTATTACGCAGTAGGTCATCCTTTAGCTAAGATTAAACGTCTAGAAGAACTCAAAGATTACAATTGGCCAAATCCTAAAAATCCTGCAATAACCAAAGGACTAAGAGAGAAAGTAAAAAACCTGTACGAAAACACCAATTATGCTTTGCTGGTTAATTCTCCTACTGGGGGAATATTTGAGCATTCCTACATGCTGAGAGGATTTGATACTCTTCTCATGGATATGATTACAAATCCTACTCTTGTCGAGGCGATAGCAGATAAAGTACTTAAATATCAAATAGAGTTTTGGGATGGGGTCCTAGAGGAAATAGGAGAGTATGTCCAGATTGTTCAGGTGGGAGATGACCTTGGAAGTGAGCAAGGTCCCCTTTTTTCTTTATCCTTATACAAGAAATTCTTTAAACATCGACATAAAGAATTGTACCGTTTTATAAAAAGTAAAACCAATGGTTATTTATTTTTACATAGCTGTGGATCCGTGTATAAATTTATTCTCGATTTCATAGATAACGGTGTTCAGGTGTTAAATCCTGTACAAGTTTCGGCCAAGGACATGGATACACAAAGACTAAAAAAGGAATTTGGTAACCAAATAACTTTCTGGGGAGGGGGATGTGATACCCAAAAAGTGTTTCCCTTTGGAACTCCCGACCAGGTAAAAGCAGAGGTGAAAAAACGTATTGAGCACTTGGCACCTCATGGAGGGTTTGTTTTTGCCCAGGTACATAATATCAGCCCTGAAGTTCCCCCGGAAAACATTGTAGCTATGCTTGAAGCAGCAAGACAATATGGTACCTATCCCATTAAATAAAATTATAAGATTCACAGAACTCGGGCTTTGCAATTTGACACGGTTTAGTCTTCTATGAAAATTCTCAAAAAAAGAAAGCAATTATTCAATACTCTTTTGAGAACTTTCTTTATCCCACTCTGGACTGACCTGCCTATTTTTCACCTTCTTTTTGGTCTTAATAGTTCTATCGGAAATTCTCTCTTCATCCCTATTTAGCTTTTCACTAATTAAGGATAATTTCATCATCCCCATAAATTAGCTTGTAGATAAACCTACCAGCCGATTCACCTCTTCCAATGTAGGTGCTCCTTCCATAGGACCTTTCTTAGTAACTGCCAGTGCCCCGGCCGCATTAGCAAACTCTGCCGCTTCTTTTAAATCCAATCCTTTAATAATACCAGTAATAAATCCAGCACAGTAACAATCCCCAGCCCCTGTAGGGTCCACTTCTTTGACCTCAAATGCAGGAACGTGGAATTCCTCATTAAAGGTAAAGATGCTTGAACCCTTTTTACCTTGTTTCACCGCTACAATTTCTGGTCCCATTTTCAAAATTTCTCTACAGGCATCTTTTATATTCTTCTTGCCTGTTAATATCATTACCTCATCAACAGTAGGGAAGATTATATCAGTGGCGGAAAGAAGTGGGTTAAAATATTCTCTGATTTCCTCTTTACTGAGAAGCTCTGGACGAAAGTTAGGATCAAAACTTACCTTCCCTCCCAAGTCCTTTACTAACTTCACCGCTTTTTGGCAGGCTTCTCTGCAATTTTCATTGATAAACATAGTAGATCCAACAATATGTAGGTAATTTAGCTTGGAAAGATAATCTGGGTCTATATCTTCTGGATAAATCTGACCTGTGGCAGCTCTGGATAAATGGTAGATAAATTTTCTGCTTCCACCACTAAAATAAGTGACAAAAGCTACTCCCGTTGTGTAATCATCCAGTATTTTTATGTGAGATATGTCTACCCCATCTTTTTTAAATCTTTTGATAATCATCTGCCCAAAACCATCCTTTCCTACTGCACCAATAAAATGAGCTTTAATCCCTAATCTGGCTATAGCATCGATAAAAATCCCTGAGGCACCGCTGGGAAAAGGACCAACAAATCTCCCTGGTGCACCAAGGGGTTCATCTACTTTTTGCCTCATAACTTCTACAAGTAAGTCTCCTACGCACCCAACTTTTATATCCATTGTTAGCTCTTTATTTTCAATCTTTTAATGCGTCTCTCGCCCTCCTGTTACGTTTATCGCCTGACCTGTCATATAATCTGCATCTTGAGAAGCTAAAAAGCTACTGCTCCTGGTGCATCTTCTGAGGTTTCCATACCCTCTTAAGTCTTACTCTCCTAATACCTGAACACAAAAGGTTCTACAAAGAGGACCATCAAATTCTAAAAAGTAAATAGTTTGCGTACTTGATATCACCATTTTCCCATCCTGAATAGGGAAAAAGGTACTCATCCCTGTAAGGATACTCTTCAGGTGAGCATGTGCATTTATACCCAGCCTTCCATAAGAATCAAGGTATCTGGCATGATGGTAACTTCCTTCCTTCGGGACTAATTTATCAAGGATAAAAAATATATCTTCTTCTAAGCAAGAAAGTCCCTCAGTAACAGCAATCCCTGCACTTGTATGAAGAGTTATGACATTTACAAGACCGTTTTTTATTGAGCTTCCCTCCACAATTTTCTCTACCTTAGGGGTTACATTAATTGCCTCCATAGGTTTTTTTGTTTGAATGCTTACCTTCTCAAGTTTGACCTTCATTTTCCTTCCTTTACTGTTGAATGTTTAGCAATCTCTGGGCATTTTCTTTGAAAATCAAATTTAAACACCCTTCAGTTAAACCAATAGCCTTAATCGCATCAACCATTTTTCTAATCTCAATCCTGGGATAATTGGAGCCAAATAAAATCTTGGTTCTTAAACTCCTTTCTACAGCCGTGATGGGAACCTGTTTAGTCAGAACAAATTCCATAAATTCCTTGGGCGTATCTAAATAATGGGCTGCTGTATCGATAAAAACATTAGGGTACTTCAAGGCTAATGCAACAGAATCAAGCACCCAGGGCCAGCCAAAATGCGCTATAACTATGTTTAATTTAGGAAAATCATGAGCAACATCCTCGACAAGTAGAGGCATAGAGTATTTTATCATTGTATTGGATTCCCAGCTAAGGCCTGTATGAATTATAACGGGTATTTTAAGTCGGCTGGCTGCCTCATAAATAGGATATGCCAATTTTTTGTCATTAGGGTAAAACTCCTGAAGACCAGGGTCTAATTTAAGACCCTT